>APMI01007227.1_pt1 | contig 15610 bp, 13 predicted proteins | sample 667938 | NCBI WGS metagenome assembly APMI01 (sample SAMN01084076, study PRJNA167559) | wastewater metagenome | biome: Wastewater | place: Denmark: Ejby Moelle, Odense | collected 2011-11-28 | reverse complement strand
TTAGAGGAGCAACTGTTAAGCGATGATGCAAGTCCATAATAAATAAAAATATGAGACAGCTTGGCTCTGCCCAAGTATTCAAGGCCAATAGTACAAGCCAGTTTTGATACTAAAGCGGCAATCTCAACTTCGATCTTTAATTGTGGACCACTCTCAGAATTAGTTTACATTGGATTAAGCATACTCAGTAGACCACACTAGATTGTTGCCTCGAGGCTCTAGCCAGAAACTGCAAGATTTAATATAGATGGAATATGTTAATTTGCCTTAACTTAAATTTTATTTAGACAACCCAAACAATTGTGCATCTAGATATATCAAAATAGGTAATGGTCTTATTGTTGATACTGAATCCCAAGTACATTGCCAGAAGGATGAATAAATTCTCACGTAGTTCTTTAGGATTAATATACTCCTCCTGCTTACAAGTAAAAAATAATCGAAAAGGTGTGCGATATTGCGGCCTAAATCACTCAATTAGAGAAAACACTATTTTGATGCTTTCGAGAAAGCTGTATGCAAAAATGATGAAGCACAACACAAAATAATTCAATATTATTTCACTGTTTTATAGACTCTACTGAGTCATGTTAGCATGGAACTCAAAATAGGTATGACGAATAAGTAGAAAATTAAAGTTAATTCACTGTTTATCAAAGTTTATATTCCCTAATACTGTTCTGAAAATACTTAACACATAAAATATTTGAAAAGTTTGTTTTCAAGCTAAAATCTAATGAAGAAATATAATATGTTGGATTAAACAGTTAAAGATGGAAAATTGATAGGTTAGCTAGATAGAATTAGCATTGCTTTGTAAGGATTGAAAGTAGACAAGGATGAAGTGAGGCGAATAATGCGACTTGCATCAATAGTAATGAGTCTCACATAATTAAAAGTAGCAATTGATCAATATTAAGTTCCTTTTCTTTGCAACTTGGGAGGTCATTCTGTCCAACCATATATCAAATAACTTGATAAAATTTTACAATGGAAGTAGGGAGATTTACATAATCTCGTGTTTGGTTAGTAGGCTGTTGAACAGTTTCAATAATTGTGGCAGATTGGCGAGAACTTGTAAATAGCCAATGTCAGATTAGGCATTATTAAGTGTACTTTTTATAAAATTTTTATCAGAGCAGTTTGCTAAGCTTTGAACAAGAAATCAAAAGACAGCAAATTTGATAAATAACTTGTGGTATACTCAGTTGCAGAAACATAGAAACAAAGCACAAATCTAATTGAAAAAACGAGACAATAGTTTGAAAAAGGTTTATAAAAAGTGATACAGAGCAGTTTTATCCCTGCCATCAATAACCATAAAATAGCTAAGATTCGCAAGTAGAATTAAATAAAACTGAGCATTTAAAAAATGAATGGTTATTTTAATTATGCATAACATCTTAAGAGAATCAAATAAAAAGCCTTTGCAAGTCCAATTCAATCATTTAGAAATGAGAAAATCAACTTAGTAAACAAAGAGTTACTTGAGCTTGGTTTGCTATAACATTTTAAACAATGCATTAATTAAGTCTTATCGGATACTTTGCAGTGCAATCAGAGCGAGAGCACATCTATTTTTACTACTAAGTCTCTTCCAACTACATTCGTTGAGTTTCTATGGCCCAATTATGAGTATATGGAGTGCAATAAGCGAATGCAAGTTGTTAAATCATGCTTTATTGTTGTTTCACGTTCGTTCATTAACAACCTGGAGAGATAACTCTTATAAGCTATTCATCGTAAGAAGCTATAGCTATCAAATCCAGTAAATACTAGTGAGTAAGAATCATTTGAGTTAACCCTTATGTAGTTCACACATCGGTATCTGTATAACTCTATCATTCGGCACAAAATTAACACAATATCAAGGTAGCTTAAACAATAATAACAATTAGTTGTCCCATCCGATTGTGAAACTAAAGAATAAAAAATAAGAAGGTCTAAATTATTTGTGAGTGTATAGCACACTGCCATTGATTTGGTTGAGAAACTTGATATTTATTTGAAGTCCAACAAATAGCCTGGCCTCAAGCTAATCAAATAAAACTCTAAAAAGTAGTAATCTTTAATGAGCATAAATTTACAAAACTTTACTAAACTATAATAGGAAGTTCAAAAAAATAAATAGAAAGTAAATAAGATTCAAATCCAATTTTTAGTTTTTCGGGACAGAAAGAAAACAATGAAAATAGTGGCAAAAATATACCGATAAAGATTAGTTGAGTATACAGCCAACAAAATAAGAAAACGACTAGTCGATACCATCATCATGCACTTTTTATAGTCACTTCATTTGATTCAAAAATAAGAAGAGTAGAAAATAAAGTAAGCTGAGCTTCTAAAAATCCAACAAGAATAGTAATAGTTGAGAAAAAAGAGTTAGCTTGAATCTCAGAAAGCGGCTGAAAAGACACAAAATTAGAGTCAGACAGTCTAGCATTAATCGCACTATATGTAAACTAAAACCGAGTAAAATGTAATTGGTTCTTAAAACAAATAAAAACAAGAAGTCAAATAGATGATCAAAATGCCACGAATAAAAGATGGTCACCAGATGAAAATTAAGCTGGGATAGTCTAATAACTTGAGTGGTAGCCATTAATTGAGTGAAGAAACTTCTAGCGTTGCTTCCATTTAATAACAAAATCAAAACTATCAAATCAATGTTAAATTGGTGTAAGAGAATAGCGAAGAAGCTGAATCAGTTCACTTTGGCTAGTTGCCTTCCAAGAAGTAAAATATTGAATATAGTTAAAATTCAGAAATGATTGAATAACTTACTAAATAAGAACTGGAGGGTATTCGAGATAACCCTTGCATGGAGCTGGAATCCTGGCAGCAAAGTACGAAGAAACACTTTATGGGAGGGGACACGCTCAAGGTCTTATTCCAGCCATACAAGAAAGAGAAACCGCCAGCTAAGATAATTCCGTGGCCAACAACACCAAAACCAGACTATACTATTCTTGAAATGTACAAAGTAGACAACTACTTGGACTTCACAAAAGCTCATCTCGATTATTCTAATTTGGAGGAGTATACTCTGATTTTAGTTCAGCAGGACAAAGGTTTAACAAAGCCACTTAATAAAAATTACCCTAAGCATGCTTATCAAACATTCTATAAAGATGCATTTAACGCAATTCTCAAAATCGGTACACAGAAAAACACGACTAAAAAATTGCACTAGCTATTCAATGTTTTCATGGTTCCTCTGTATGAGTCATACTATTAGTAATTGAATGCTATTCCATCAAGCTTGTTCGATTAAGAAAAAATGATAGCAAGCGACTATAGCTCTGTACACAATATACTAGTAGACGAAGTGTACATGTATTTCATGAAACAAATTTTGCCTGCTTGGCCAGAAAATTACCCTGAGAAATTCATGCACGCATACTTGTTCGGATTTTCTGTATTCACCAGATACTTTCGGCCATCCCCTCACTTCATGTACCCATTGACACATTTCGTTAACTTTATCTACACACAAGCCGTCAAACAAGACAAGTGCGCTATCTAAATTAACTTAACTGAAACTATATTCGAAAACATTCTTACCTTTGTTGAAATGTTCGAAGGGTTCAAAAGAAATCCAGTGAAGGCTTTCGAGAAGTATCTCAAGTGTCCCGATGCCTCTAAAAATTAGATTGAGTGCGCTGGATATCTTCATCCTCGAATGACTCCACTAACCGAGTAGGAAGTCAATATTCTGCCAGATGATGAAAAACCAAGACCTCCAACATTAGTAATTTGGTTTCCAAACAACTAATCTGTTGCCTTGCCCGTCAAAAACTAAATTGTCAAAACATTGAAGAAAACTTTGCTGAACTAATTAAGTTTTGCAAAGTAAGAATAATGCTTTTCGTTATACTTTCTTGAACCTGACAAATCTCATACCATAATAGATGAGAGGATAAAAGCATCTATTTTATTTCAACAGCTAAAATAAGTGAAAGCATCAAACTTTGAAAGACGAATCTGCTTAAAAATGAACAACTATTTAGCATTCAAGACTAAGGATCTTGGTTCAGTGCGGTACAGCTACTTAAACATGGTTTCATAATAAAATCAATTGCCTTGGTCTCCAACAACCTATTAGGGCTTGTTGGTCATAGCTATAGCCTATGGAGACTTTGTCGATTTTCGCATAGAGATTTACCTTCAAATTTGTAAATTGTACAGCACGATGCCTCTCTCACTGCCTGAATTGACCATAAAGGCTGGGTAAGTGAAAAAAATTGGAAAACTTATTGAGGCTCACTACTACCGATATATGAAGCATGTGGGGTTCCTCTCGTCCAGGTTCTACTCGAAAATCGGTCATCCCACTGAACTTGTTGGCATTCGACCTTTGGAGATTTGCTTTTACAGCAAGGGAACACTAACATCTTCTGTTGGATTTTAAAGAATAAAGAAGATTGTATTGTAAGATAACTGCATCAAAGTTCAAGTTATTTGTTCTCCCAAAACAAAGAATGAGTGCTAAAGGGTGCGAATCATGAAAATAGAGCAAGTCAATAAATTAGATTAACTTTACAAAGTAGTTATGTTCTACTTCAACAATTACATTAGAAAATGATTCAATAATTCATATAATGAAAATTAGTGACAATAAATACAAAATTATATATCATATCAAAAACTATTGCGTTTTTCCAGCAGATTAGACTTGTAGTCTTTCTTAATGGCCTGCTGAAGCTCGCGAATTTTTTGTAAGTTCAGTCTTTTATTTTGGTAGCTCCGTTGACTCTTTCTTGCGTATTTTCTTAACTCAAAATAAATCTTGGCAAACTACTTCTTTTATAATTTTAGCTTATAGTCAAGTGCCTTTAATACTTCTTTCTCCATTTAGTTCAATAAAATGGTTGTGTATTATGGAAAGGTTTTTGAAAATGATGGACTTTCAAATGATTAATCGTCCCAAATTTTTGATGCCAATAGCAGTAAAGTAACTAATATTCTATATTATTTGATCAGTACCTTTTGTAGTTAAGGGAAGTCAAAAGTATCCCCGTCTTCTTGAGAAACACTTGCAAATAGTGAGCCGCCATAATAGAGATTTATCTTTACATTTTTGCAGTCAGTACTATATTTTTAATAAAGTTTGCTATCGAATCAGCGGTTGGCTTAAAGTAATCAAGCTAGGTTGGAGTGGCTTAATTGAAAATTTATAGAGGGTCCTATAAACCAAAATGGTAAGATTCTCCCCCAAGAAATGAAGAAACAGATGACTGCTTCAAGTTTTACTCATTTACTTCAAGAAATTCGTTCTGTGGTTGTGTCTGATCGTCTTATCCTTAACCCTCGGAATTGACAAGTTACTCAGTTTCGTTGTTACCAAAAATTTCATCAGCACCATCTATATTTTCATCGATGAGTTCTTCATCTCTGTACAGAGGATGCAAGTAGCTTTCCCTAAGAATATTACCGACTTCGTCATCTATACTTTACTAAAGTTAATAATTAACGGCCTGGTTATGTGGATCATTGAGAGAGTCATTAGTCTGAGCTATTTCTGTAGGTTCGGGAGCAGCAACCACATGAGCGTGCACAAAGCCAGAAAATGCATGGACAAGTTATTCAATGTCTATGTTGGCAATTGTAGAACTCATGAGGGCTCCGTCAAATGATCGATTCAGCGACTTCCATTTCTCGATGTCTAAATTTATTTCCATAATTTTTAAAGTTTCTGCCTGACTCTATAAAGAATCGATTCCTAAATTCTTTAGTCGCTTAACAGCTTCTATCCCAAGAGCAGGGTTAACTATTTTCTGTTTTGAACCATCAATCTTTTTAGCTGTAGGTTTATTCTAAATTGTTGAGTTTAACACAGATTTCTTTTTAAAATCGACAACTGGCGCTTTAGTTGTTGGAACGTATTTTGTTTTAGAATATTTACGAATAGGTTCTCCAGAGCTTATAATTGGAGTCTTCTTGTCTGCAACTATTTTTTAATTAAAAGTTCGCTTTTTTTTATCTTTTGCATCGGAAGGAGGTGTGTACATATTTGGTATTTTTTCAGCATCGAATTATTTTTATTCAAGCATTTTGAGTTTGTTGAAATTAATAGATACTTTTTCATGAGGCTTTGCGCTTCGACCGCTCGATCCACCTGAATCTTCACGAAAGAAAGTAGATTTTTTCTGCTTTTGCTTTTAGTTTCCATCAGGAGTGTACTAATTTAGAACTCTTTCGAGCTGCTTCTCATATTCAGGGTCGTTAAATTTTAATTTGTTAGTATCAATGCTTAACTTATCTTGAACTTTAGAAGTTCTATAGCTCGTATTCGTGATATCCTTAGATTCTTGCTCGCCTGTTGGAGTTTAGGCTCGCTCATCGTAGTTACTAAAATTTTCGGATAGTTCTTCATTCTCCACATACGAGTGTTTAGAGACAGTCTCGATAAGCCTATCCAACTTAACAGCATGACCAGGTAAGATCTTGATATCTTCGTATAGCTTACTCTTATCTTTCTCATTGAGGGCGGACAGGATGCCGAGCTTGACTCCGTACCCTCTTTCAATAAAACCTTTTGTATACTGCTGTAGACCTGCTGTTCGTAATAGCTTATAGACAGGAATTGAATCGAATCGTTTCTTTTCGTACAAGGTGAGAAGCATCTGAGCCTCATCACTTTTAATTGCGCTCACTTTATTAGTTTGTCTTCCTGCTGAAACTGTTTTCTTTGCATTTTTTATCTTATTCAGATGGGCTTTCTATTTGAGTTCTTATTCAAATTTCCTCATCTTTTATTATAATTTTTTATAAATTAAAGTATTGTTGGCATTGAGGCAATAATATACCATTACTTCATTTAACTTAACAATATATTTTCATAATATTTTGTGAAAAGCATTTGATACAAATTAAGTACCCGTAGCACTGCTAAATTATAATAAGAATTAATACAATTACAATATTTGATACAAGAGTCAAGTTCATGATGTTGTCCAAAATCACAAAAGAATCAAATCAAACGGCTGTATTGAGCCAAGAACTTGATAGACTTCTCAAACTGCCAAAAATGTGTCAGTCTAATCCCGATTTCTGGTTGGGCTATATTTCATCATACACAGCTAAATTTTGCACTTTTAAAAATAGGCCATTCAATGATGACGACTGGAAATAACTTTACGAAGTCATCCAAGTCATGATCACCCTCGCATCTGAAAAGGCAATAAGATATTAAAATGTATGTGAAGTGATAGTCTACTCTATTTATACATAGCTCAAAGATAAAAGCTAGTAAAATAAGCATGGATTGAGCATCATTAAAATTCGATAATCCGTTCAAATGCTACTCACTAATTTAATTGACGATAATAATCATCTTAAGATAAAGTTTGTTCATTCTCATGAAAAAAATTTAGTTTTACAACAACAAAAATTAGAAATTCCTATAAAAGATATGATCCCAGTGAAAAATGATGCAAAGTAAGAAAAAGCAATCAAGAAGGAAGAAATTGCTGGCGGTATTGGCATTGAATGTCCAATATGTTTATCTGAAGTCACTTTATAAACAGTTTGTCCTGTCTCATGCGGGCATAATCTGCACAGAGTCTGCTTAATTGAGCACTTTAAGGAGCGAGTCGCGAATAAGAAACTACCAATACCTTGCCCAGAAGCAGGATGTAATGTCGAAATCATTATTGCAGACCTTCAATAATATATACCGAAATAGCTGCTTGAGAAGTATTATGAGTTCAGTTTGCATGAATTTGTGGACAAAAACTCAAAGAACACGAATTGGTGCCCTACACCAGGTTGCCAAGCTGTCTTCACTTATGAAAATAATCTCACCACATACAACTGCCCCACCTGCAAGAAGGGGTACTGTTTGAGCTGTAAGACAGAGTCTCACAAGGGTCAGACCTGTGAACAGAACAAATTAAGTAAAGATCTACCCGTTGATGAAAAATAGTTCCTTGCATTCGCGGAAGGTGCAAAAATAAAGCAATGCCCTAGCTGTAAATTCTGGGTATAAAAAAATAAGGGATGTGATCACATGACATGTAGGTGTGGTTACGAATTTTGCTTCCGTTGCGGAGCTAAGTACGGAGAGGGAGCTTGCCAATGTGACGAAAGAGACTCCTTCTACGGAGATGACGATGACGACGATGATGGCTAAAATGAATAAGAATATAATGGAAGTGAAGGAATTGATTTTGATGATGAAATAGAACATGAAAGTTAAAGTAGAAATGTTTTCGTTCCTCAACGCGAGGATAACCGAATTCAAAGAATATTTATTGAACGACCCTATCCAATAAATAGAGCGAGAGCTCATGAGGTTTCCAGATCATAAATGGTATAATAAGAGCGTTAAAAGTAGCTAAACTTACTGCAGCTCATTAAAAAATCTTTCTAAAAATGATAATTTTACGAATTTTTAAGGATGATTAATAATTTGGAGTAGAATATCTTGTCTAAACTATATTCGATAATTTATAATGAAATTATATTTACATAAGTAATTTTTAATTAAAACTGGCTTGAATTGATTAGCAAAAACTTATTATTGTATTATATAAACAATCAATAAAGTAATTTGGCTTTGCCTGAAGACGGTCTCGTCGATGAGCTTCGTGATACTTTTCTAACTGAATTACTTTTACCACTTTTTTTCGGCTGTGATATCCAATTTATTTTTCTTTTCGAGTTCAGTTCTCGAACCTACTTGTTAGTGATTTTTTCCTATTTTCGAATCTTTATTCTAGAATTTTACTATTTCTTTAGTTCTTGTTGATTTTTATTACCTTTAATTTTTCCTGTTTATTTTTATTATTTAATCACAATTTCAAAATTGTGATGAAAATTTTCAAAAAATTCAGTGCATGTTTCATCATAGAATACTGTCTTATAATCTAATGGAGTTGGTATTGCCTTTTGGAGAAAATATTTCTTGATGGTTGCATTTTTCTTGTCTGTTGCTTTTTTCATATGTTGCATTCAAAGCTAACTGTTTAATTATAAAGTAGTAGATATTTATTAAATACTATATTCAAGCAAAGGTATTTAACTTTCCATGTCAGTCCTCATTCAAAATTGATAATTCGCTTGGCTTTAACAAAAAAATAAAGAAAAAGGAACTTAAGTCAGTTCATTGCACAACCGTGAATACATTAATTGTAATAATCTCAGAGAACATAATTCACTAAATTTGGGCACTAAGAGCCATCAACTTTGAGCAGTTTAACAAAGCGATCGGACACCATTGACCAAATACTCATTCGTTATGAGGGAATCTGGTCATACTTGAGAAGCTCTAAAAATCTGAGCACGTCTATCCAGTGAGTTTGAGCATATGCCACCATTATATATTTCTTAATGGCATCGCTGTACAGGAATTCAATAGGTTTGTACTTGTTCTCAATCCCGAATTATTTGATCACGATCCAGATGAGGTGTTTAATGATGGCCAGATTATCAATATTCTCGATGTTCCCTAATAAAAATGCATATTCCTCCAGAGTCTTAGGCCACTATTTCCACTCACAGAGTTGGCAATTACATGTGATATTCAGTCTTTCCTTCAAGTACTTTTTACGGTTGCTTGCATTTTCATACTCAGCATAATCTATTGTCAAAATTGTATTTTTCTTGATTTCTCTTGTTGATGAAACGACTAACGAAGTTTTAATGTGCACATAAGAACAATTTGGATCGCAATCGTGCTCGAATTCGCAGAAATTTGACCAAATTCCATAGCCCTTAGTTTCACCTGTTTGATATTTTTAAATTTCCTGACTGGGGTATAAATTTTTATATGTTTTCAGTTTTATTTAACGATACTTTGAGCTGGCTTCGAACTATGAAAATTCAGAGCATGGTCCATAGAAAGGTAATTTTTATATTGCTTTTTGAAAAGACTATTGTAATAAAATGTTTCTTTACACTTTGTTCTGCACTACTACCGGAGTCAGACTGTTTTTAGTATTGCGAATGTAATACAATGGTTTTACAACCATGATCATTTCGTTAATGTAAATATCTTCACGGCAATACCAGTATTTTTTGTTATCGACTTCCCTTAGCTCAATTTTATTGGAGATGTAATCACCAATGTTGCACTAGTTGCTGCCATTGCTTTAGGCGAACAATATTTGCGACCAATTGAAAATACCCATTTCATGAGAAACATAGTTTGAAAACCGAGAATTTAATATTTCCAGCAATGAAGCATCTACTTTTTATCCGTAGATTGGCAATAAAGCAGGTACCTGCATGTAGCACTTTTTCTACAGTAAAGCGCTAATTTTGCGATAGTGACCTTTGGGGTAAGATGGATCCACTCTTATAGAAATGTTGGCATATCTTATTGCCTGGTCGTATAAACGCATCTCATACAGGCAAGCGGCTGCATTGGCATACAATATAGAGCGGAGGCGGCGATTCTTTGCAAGTTATAGACAAGCCAAAGCGTATTAATAATAAAGAAGAGCATTAAAGTAATCCTTGTTTGTGAAAAGTTAGTTACCGGCGGTCTTCAACTCTTCTTCATTCTCTCTCCATCTTTTATCTGGCTCCATGACCACATTTTACAGTCTGGCTACATAGGTGCTCATGGAGCTAACGGTCTCGATTTCGACGTAAGGCTCTTTCACAAGCAACCTCATACCGAGTCCCATTTCAGTTTCCCACTTATCAAGCGGAGGGAGCGGAGATACTACAATAAGGCAGTAGAACTAGTCGATGCTGAACAAAGGCACTGACTCGACTGCTAATAGAAAACTGAAATTAGCACAGTTAATTATACGAAGAATTGTAAATTCAATGCTGGTGTCTTTGTTATGCTCGTAGATGAGTTACTACACCTTCTTCTTGATGAGCAATTTCTCATTCTTCTTGCATATTCCTATGTTTTTATTGGCCAGAGGGTCTCTGTTTGTTGCATCCACTGTCTACTCAAATCGCTCTACTGCCTCAAAGAAGCATCCAGTCAAATAGTTTGAAATGTACTCGATGGGGGTACTGAGCATCCACTTTTATAAGAATTATTAACTTAATATGATACAAAATCAAATGCGATTCTCACTCTCTAAAAATGAATTAATTGCTCAATTTTTCAGGTAGCTCGTTTTTTATGAATGTCACTCTGTCTTACCCAAGTTTGCAGCTAATTTTTAGATTATATCTTGAATTTTGAATCTAGCTTCAAATGATTTAGCTGCCCATTCTTTCATCGCTTACACGCTCTAGTAATAGTTGTCTTTATTACCCATTTAATTTTCTATTAGCCGCATACAGTCGAGACTTGCCTTCTCAATGCAGACCCACTCGAGTAATTCCTAATTTTCTTATATTTTAAATAGGCGAATTATACTTTGTGAGCTTAACTCTTTTTAGTCCTTCATAATTTATTTTTGTTTATTTACTTATTCTATTGTATACTGGTACTCTGATTCTATTGCCGCTTTCATGATAGCGAGGCTTTGAATTTTCGGGAGCACATATTTTAATTTTTATTTGTAGTTCTAAATTGTCTTCAATTCTCTACTATCTGCTTCGACGTTTATCATCGGAGTAAAGCGTTTTACGAAAGGAAAATTCTAATAAAGAAGATTCTAAATATGCTTGACTAAATTAAGCAAATTAGAGGATTTATACTACTTCCACTATTTACTCAGAGATTATCTTTATTTAATAGACAAAGTAACTCCGCCCAGAATTTGCTAGTATACCTGTTGTTGGCTGATATACTGAGGGTTAGGCTGCGTTTTATGTGCATCCGGATTGCGAATGTAAATTATAGGCAGAGTATTTTCAATGTCATCGTGTAAAACAATCGTGATCAAAATATTACATTTTATTTTGTCTGATTTTACCTTGAGTTCACCAGCTATTGACACAAACTCACTACATTAATTACTATTCTAATGTTTGTTTTATTATGGACGAATTTGAGTGTCTTAAAGTGATTTACCTAATTAAGGTACAAATTTATCATATTTACGATTATCTGAATTGATGAGCTCGTTGTACATCATGCAAATGCGTTCAATAATTATTTTGCTGTCTGAGTGCTTTGTCTTGAATTGCATGCCTGATGATTCCAAATAAAACCGCAGCTTTTCCAGCTGATTATCCGGCACGATCTGTTGCGGATTCCACCACTGTTGAGCAGCTTTAATATAGAAGCCGGCGTATGAAATAGCAGTTTTGGCATGCTCTTCAAAAGTTTCCTTCATCTTATTATAAGAATTATATGCTTATAGACTGTAACAATATTGTGCTCGATTATCACTTATATAATTGCTTAATTTTAGCCTGCATACCCTGTTGAGCATCAGTCGCAAGTTTCTCCAAATCTCTTTTAATGAAGGGTGTAAATATTTTGAGTATGTGCTTGAGACTAATGTCTGCAACGTATGTGATTTGAGTATTCTATCCTTTTTATTCGAAAAATATTTCATCAACTACAATTGTTGTCTTGTTTTATCCTCTGGCTGCTATCTTCTTGCGTGGTTGGATTTCAGTTATCTGATATTGCAGTTCTGACTATTATCCCTTCCAAATTGTGATCAATTTATATGGCGCTCCTACTGTCTACCGCGCTTCTGTAAGAGGAGTTATTTTCTTGGTGTTAGGTTCCCAGTCCGCTATGTTCTCAAATTTAGAGAAGTAGGCCCACACGGTCGTAATGGGAGCAGGAGCTATTTATATGAAACTTAATCTTACCATATTGACTATGACAATAATTACAAAAAATAAGTCAAAGCGTGCCAATAACATAATAATACAACATCATTTTAATATTTTTGTTTGACTTACATCACTAATTTAAAGGATGTCTTGCAGATAGACTCCCATTTTCCTCTTGTATTCTCGTAGAGGGGGTGCACAGTGCTGTATTGTGTACGTCTCCAAATACTAAGGGTTGAGAGTTACATTAGCGACGTAGGTGTCATCTTCTGACTTGTACCAAAAGCCAAAGTAAAGAACAGTATGGATAATTATTGATGCCGTAAAATAAAACAAAAGCAGTTGATGAGGCTTTCGTTGTATAATTCCCTCTTTAATGAAGCTGATCAATGTTTTGCCTTTAATAGGAAACTCTAGTTCGTGATCATTCAGCCGATACGCAGGCATTGGCAGCTATTTCGTCCAAGCCACCCCGGGCCGCTCATACAGATATGTTTGCTGGACGTACTTTTCTTCTTCTTCTGAGAGGGTGATCTGCACGTTATGAACTTCTTAGTGTTTAGTACAAAAATCCTTATATGTCTTCACTTTTTCGAAGTTATGCTCAGACACCCATTTGTCGGCTTCCTTATAACGTGCGGTACCGGGCTCACCCAATTTGTACTTACGGATAACTGATATGTGCCAATATCGAATAGATTGTAATATTCTTAACGAAAGCATTGTCTCACTCACACGACTATTTATTGATGATCTATGTTATAATAGTATAGGATAACAATATAATACCAAGACCCGCAAATCTATAAAACTCATGAGCTTTCTGATCAAACGGTTTCTACGCAAACTCATCGAGCAATACTTGAACATATACGACCAGATTAACCTGGAGAAGGGAGAACTTCAATTGCCATCTGGCCACCTCAACCAATCCAACATAAATAAAATTCTGCGCGAGAAGAATTTACCATGTGCGGTGGCTTACTCCGAGTACTCTAACCTCGGCATCAGTATCCCTATAATTGAAATCATGTCCAAGCCCATCGTCTTCAAAATGGAGAGTCTTCGCATAGTGTTAGTAGTCAACAGCGAAGGCCTCAGCAGCACCAGCTTAGATAATAATGAATAACCCGACACGAATGAAACTTAGAAACAAAATTCAAACAATAGATAGAAGTATAAATAGAAATAAGGAAGTGGAAAAAATATTAAAAAGTCTAAAAATTCAGAGCCGAAGACAGAATAGGCAAGTTAGCCCTTAGACTCTTCTGCCAACGACCGCAGCTACTTCAAATCATTAGTAAACAGATTACTGACCAATATGGAGGTCGAAATTAAACGCATAGAAGTTATAGTCCGTTACGCCAGTCGCTAGTCTTCAAATAGCGAAAGCTGGAGTGGTCTCGATAAGAATTAGTATAAGCTGACACTTTAAAATTTTAGTGCGAAAAATAGTCTGTCTTTATTAGAAGCAAACATATTGAAAAAAGTAATTTGCATGTCGAAACTCGCCATGACTGTGCACAGTCTTATCGAAGACAGAACATAAATTATCGTCAATAATTAGCAAGCCACAAAAGACTTCAAGACTACTTTGGCAGAAGTTTGCGATTTAAATATGAGCCTTAACATTGATTATACTCGCGTGAATATTATATGCCTGCTAGATAAACTCAGTATCGCATTAAACACTGACTTAATTAATTGGCTAATTAACAAAGTAAATTTGAAATAGCATTAAAAGTAGAAAAAACCAAACAAGTCTACAGATTAACCACAAAGACATCGAAATTAGTAAAGTAAAAAATAAAAATAAAAAAAAGCAAGTGAAATGAAAAATTCGGTTGTGCGACCTTTAATATAAGCCATTCAATTAAAGATAAACGAAATAAAGCTATCAATATTAGATTCAATTAATTCTAATAGTTAAAAGGCTTAAAACATTGAGCTGTGTAGTTTGACAATATTGGGTTTATAAATTTAGAAATAAAAAAGAAAGATTGAGCAGCAAGAAAAACCTCTATCTTCTTTACCAGCTTCCCTAATTAATTCAACGATATCAATGTATCTACATTCTATTATGTTCACAGTGACTGAGAGTTTGAGTAATAAGTCCATAAATGTGATGATGATAAAGATGTCATAAAGAAGGTCTAATACTAGCCACACGACTATATAAACTTGGAGTAAAAGCAAACGAAAACAACTTAAAATAAAAGTTGACGTAAGCAATAGCCGAATTGAAAGTTTATCAATGGAAGATGTTTAAATTGGACTTTCTTTGAGTCAATAATTAATTCATGAGATCGATAGATTTGCACACTGGACTTTGTGGGTCAAATCGCAATTTTATTATTATCTTCAATAATAAAAAAATAGCAATAAAAAGGTAGATTAGCTCTCTAAAAATTAAATAACTAAAAAGAATTAAATAGATACAAGCTTTCCATAAATTATAGTGAGCAATTTTAAGCTTTAGGCATGTTTGAATTTAAATAATCACAAAATATTTTCAGTTTCACTCCTTCTGCCTGAGGCTACAAGAATAATTTATCAGCTAACAACTTAGCAGTTAACAGTTTAGACTAAAATCATTAATGTATACGTTACTGATTTATAAATGATAGCTCTATCAGATTTAAAGTTAAAAATTGAAAACATAAAGATACCGAAACTTAATCAGCAACAAAAATAGATAACAACGTCAATTCATAATGTAAATTTAAATGTCGCTACAGAAAATGTTAGAAATTTATTGATTCTTCTCAAAAGTTAGTAATTCAAACAGTTTTAAATGAAAGCTTCGGTTCTAAATCAATCTATTATCAAATTATTGCATTAATAAAAATTTAAAGGAGAGAACAAAATCATTTCAAAACTTTAGTCAAATTCAGTACAAAATGTTTAACAAATTTAAAATTTGTAGACATGCAAAAATAGACACAACTCATTTTACTTTCGA
>APMI01004535.1_pt1 | contig 15611 bp, 13 predicted proteins | sample 667938 | NCBI WGS metagenome assembly APMI01 (sample SAMN01084076, study PRJNA167559) | wastewater metagenome | biome: Wastewater | place: Denmark: Ejby Moelle, Odense | collected 2011-11-28 | reverse complement strand
CGCGTTGCTCGCGCTGACCGACTATCTGCCAATGGCCGGTGGCCTGCCCGCAACCGCCGACGGCGGCGCGGTCGCCGGCGCGATCGGCATTTCCGGGGGCAATGCCGAGCAGGACGAGCGGATCGGGAACGCGGCGCTCCTTGGGCTGCGACCGGCAGCCGGTTGAACCGATGCGGGGCGGCCCGCCGCCCCGCAGGCCCCGGCTCAGTGCATTTCCTCGCCGCCGGAGACGTTCATTGCCTCGCCGGTGATATAGCGCGCCTGACCCGAGCAGAGGAACGCGCAGGCATTGGCGGTGTCACTCGGTTCCCCGACGCGGCCGAGCGGAATGCGCCCGCGCATCGCAGCCATATATTCGTCGAGCGTCTGCCCGCGCGCCTTGGCCATGAACTCATTCTGCCAGCCGCCCAGGCCGGTCGTCACGTGATTGGGGCAGACCGCGTTGACGGTGATCTCCTGCGGCCCCAGCTCGATCGCGGCGGATCGGGTGAGACCGACCAGCCCGTGCTTCGAAGCGATATAGGAAGAGGTGAGCGCCGACCCCGATTTCGACCCGCGGCTACCGATCGATACGATCCGCCCGCGGCCCCAGCCTGGCTGCACCTCCTGCTTCAGCATCTGGCGCACCGCATGCTTGGTCGCGAAGAATGCGCCGCGCAGGTTCACGTTGAGCACCGTGTCCCACATTTCCTGCGTCGCATCGACGAGCGGGCCGAACAGATAGCCGACCCCGGCATTGTTGACGAGGATATCAAGCCGGCCGAACCGCTCGACCGCATAAGCGACCAGCGCCTCGACCTGCGCCTCCTCGCGCATATCGGCCTGAAAGGTCGCGACCTCGGGATTGATCCGCCGGATATCGTCGGCGACCGCCGCCATGTCGTCGGTCGAGCCGACGCCATGCGCGGGGGCCATATCGCCCTCGACCCGGCCGAGATCGTGGATCACCAGCCTGACCCCATCTTCGGCGAGCTTGCGCGCGATCGCCTCGCCCAGCCCCTTGCGCCGGCCCGCGCCCGTGACGATCGCCACCTTGCCTTCGAGATCGGGATACATGGTCATCGCTCCTACAACTCGCCTATAGCTCGATCGCCGCGCGATAGCCTTCGGCTGTGGCGGCAAGGGGAATGCGCGGCGCCTTGCAATCGCCGATCGTCCGCACCTCGATCCCCGCCGCGCGCAATGGCGCTGCCAGCGCGTCATCGGGGATGCGCGCGGTGGCGTAGGTGAGGAACGAAACGTCACGCAGCAGCCCTTCGGCGCCGCTGTAGATATTGGCGTAAGCGAGTTCGCCATCCTCGATCTTCGGCGCCGGCAACGGGCGAACCGAGGTGATGATCTCCACGCCCTTGCGATAAAGCCGATGATAGACGCCCTGACGAACGACGAGCGATTCATCGCTGGCGATCCGCTCGCGCGGCGTGAGGATCGCGACGCGCTCGAACCGATCGGCGAGAAACTCGGCCGCATCATAGATGAAGGCGCCGTGATCCTCATCCCAGATCACCGCGGTGCCGGGGTTGCGACCGGAATAAGCGGCGAGCTGGCGGACCGCCTCGCGCAGATCGGGCACCAGCCCCTCGTCGCGCCACGCATCGGGAAGGAAGGCGGGCCACGCCGGGGCCGAACCGGTGGCGAGGATCACGACATCGGGGGCCAGCGCGACCAGCTCCTCCGCCTCGACGCGGCGGCCGAAGTGGACGTGCACGCCATGGCGCCGCGCGGCGAGCTGTTGATAATCGTAGATGCTGCTCAGCCCCTCGCCGCCGGGCAGACCGGCATGCAGCCGGGTCTTGCCGCCCGGTTCATCGGAGGCGCCGAACAGTTCCACCTGATGTCCGCGCGCGGCAGCGACCCACGCCGCCTCCAGACCGGCAATCCCCGCGCCCACCACCGCGACACGGCGCCGGGCAGACGCCGGTTCGGGGCGCCAATCGGCCTCATCGGAAGCGCCGACCCGTGGATTATTGTCGCACAGCAGCCCGCGGCCCGAGGTAATCATATGCCAGCAGGTGTTGCACGAAACGCAATAGCGGATTTCCGCCTCGCGCCCGTCGCGCGCCTTTACCGGCCACGCCGGATCGGTGACCAGTGGCCGGGCGAGCATCACCAGATCCGCCAGCCCGTCGCGAACGATGCGTTCCCCCTCATTGGGATCGGTGATCAGCCCGAGCGCGCCGAGCGGCACATCCGGCGCGGCGGCGCGGCCGAGGCGGTGGATCGTCTCGACATAGGGCATGCGCGGCCCGTGATTGTCGGGGAGATGGGTGTAGAGCGTATCCGAATGGCTGCCCCAGCAATAAGTGAGATAGTCGATCGTGCCTTCGCCATGGAGCCGCGCGGTGATCCGCGCCGCTTCGGCCTCGTCGATCCCGCCGGCGATGCCGTCCCACGCCGGCAGCTTGGCGCCGATCAGAAAGCCCGATCCGCACGTCTCGCGAATGCCGCGCATCAGGAGCCGCAACAGCCGCGTCCGCCCGTCGAGATCGCCGCCGAACGCATCCTCGCGCCGATTGGCGTGCACCGAGAGGAATTGGTGGAAAAGATGCCCGTGGCCGGCCGAAATCTCGACCCCGGCAAAGCCGGCCCGGGCGAGCTTGCCGCAGCTGTCGACGAAAGCGTCGATCATCGCCTCGACCTCGCCGGTGCTCATCGCCTCGGGCACCGTCCAGCTCAGATCGTCGGGCAACGCGGAGGCGCCGCGCGCGTTGAGATTGCGGAACCCGGCCCGGAAACCGCGGCCGTTATCCTGCACCTGCCCGAGCATCAGCCCGCCCTCGCGCGCCACCGCCTCCGCCCAGCGCGCGAGCGCATCGGCGTTGATCCCGGACAATATCTGCGGACGCGTCGGCAAGGTCTGCCACGGCAGCATTGCCATCGGCTCGCTGACCAGCATCGCCGCGCCGCCGCGGGCGCGATTGACATAATAATCGATCAGCCGGTCGGTGACGCGGCCATCGACGCAATAATGCGTCGAGGTGGAGGCATGGACGATCCGATTGCGCAGCTCGCGCCCGCCCACGCGCACGGGTGAAAAAAGATGCGGATAGGCGGTCACGCTCAATCCGGATCGTGGAAACGCATGACGCGGCGGATGAAGCCGTTGTTCCACGCGGCGCGCTCCGCCTCCACCGCGGCGCTCGGCTGATAGGCCTCGATATCGTCGCGGGTGATGCTGCCCTTTGCTTCGAGCAGGCGCTCGACCGTATCCAGCCGCTCGCGCAGCGCGGACACCTCCGCCATCAGCTCGAGGAAGAAGGTCATCATCTGGTCGGTCGCGGGATCGTCGAAAAAGCGCGATCTCTTGCCCTTGCTCACCCGCGGGAGCTTCACATCGATCTGCTTTGCGTCCGCCATCGCTGCCGCCTTCAATAAAAAGACAGAGCGGGGAGACCAACGCTCCCCGCCCCGCCGCTACGCCCGGTGATTAGAAGTTGTAGCGCACCCGCGCCATCCACGTCCCCGGATTGTTGAGATACGGATAGATCAGGAACGAGGTCTTGAAGGTCGAATTGAAGCAGTTGCTGCATTCGACTCCGACCGACCAGCCGGCATCCGCCGCGAGTGTCAGGCCGCCGTTGAACAGGCTGTGCGCCGGCTGGAAACCGGCAATGTCGTTCGAGGTCGAGACCCAGGTGCCGCTGACGTAATTCCAGTTCGCGCTCGGCTGCAGCGAATAGCCGCCGCCGAGATCGAAGCTGTAATTGGCGCCGAGCGTCGAGGTGAAGCGCGGTGCACGCGTCGGCTCCCCGATGCCGCCGGTCGGCGTGACGATGCCGGTATTGCAATTGTTGGCATAGACACCGGCAAGGCAGCGCGCGATCTGATCCTTGGTCGCCTGATTGAGATTGGTAAAGCGCGCATGCTGGAGACCGAAGTTCCAGAACAGATTCATGTGGCGAACCGGGGTGAGGTTGATTTCGCCCTCAAGCCCGTAATTCTCCATATCCGCAACGTTGCGCGTCAGATAGGTGATCGTGTTGGTGAGCGGATTATAGCCGCCCCCCGGAAGCTGGGCGTCATAATCCATGAAGTAGAAGCCGGTCAGGTTGACGCGCAACTTCCGATCGAAGAATTCCGAACGGATGCCGCCTTCATATGACCAGATCGTTTCCTTGGTAAAAGCTGCAGCGCCCGACGCATAATAAGCACGCGCATTCCAGCCGCCGGACTTGAAGCCCTTGGTCACCGAGCCGAACACCATCACGTCCGGCGTGATCTTGTAGTTGAGCGCGAAACGCGGGGTCCACACCTTCGAGCGAAGCTCGGTCGGGATGCCGGCGTTCAGCACATCCTGCGTGTCGAACGGCTGGTTGATCGCCGACGACCGCGCGAGCGGGCTGTTGTTCGGGGTGAAGGTGATCGTCTTGTCTTCGTCGGTATAGCGGATGCCGGCGGTGAAGGTCAGCTTCTGGGTGAGGTGGAGGTCACCCTGGAAGTAACCGGCATAAGCCTCCGTATTGTTGCGCATCACGCGATCGCCGCTCACGGTCGGATTGCCGGTCAGCGGTACCGAGATATTGGCGAAGTTCGTCCAGTTGCGCTCGTTGACGTAATAGAAACCGCCGACATAGCTCAGGAAACCGCCGAAGGTCGTTCCGGTGACCTTGATTTCCTGGCTGATCTGCTTGCTCCAGCTATCGTTCACCAGCGGAGTCGAAGTGCCGCGCGCGCCCGAGATGAAGTCCACGCCGTTGAACACCACGCTGGCGCTGCTCAGCCCGGCGAAGCTGTCGCTCATATATTTCTGGCGCAGATAGGAATAGCCGGTGATGATGTTGATCGCGGCATTGTCGCCGATGTCGACCTGCAGGTTCGAGCTGATCAGCGCCGAGCGCGCGACGTTGCCGAGCGCAATATCGGCGAGCCCTGCCGAGACCAGCCCGGTGCCGAGCCCCTGATCGTTGCGGAACGGCGTATAGCTGACGCGCTCGCCGGTCTTGGCGTCGCGGAAGTTGGGCAGATTGGCAACCGAGGAGTAGGTGTAGCTGCCCGCCAGATCCCAGGTGACCGTATCCGACGGAAGCGCACGGAGCGCACCGCGCACGCCCCAGCTTTCCTCGCCATTGAGCTTCTGGCCGGTGACCCGATCGTTCACATAGCCATCCGACCGCGTGTAATAGCCGCTCAATTTGGTCAGCAGCTTTTCGTTGATCGGCAGATCGACCGAGGCGCGGATCTGCGCGCGGTTATAGCGGCCGTAGCCCGCGTCCATATAGCCGGTGACGTGGTCGCTCGGCTTGCGCAGGATGACGTTGATCGCGCCGCCGGTGGTGTTGCGCCCGAACAAGGTGCCCTGCGGCCCGCGCAGCACTTCGAGCCGCTCGATATCGAAGAACGAAAAGTTGTTGGCGCCCTGACGCGAAATATAGATGTCGTCGACATAGGTGCCGACCGGCGGATCGAAGGTCGAAATCGACTCGGTATTGGCAAGGCCACGCAACGAATATGTATTCGCGGTGCCGAGCGCGGTATTATTATGTCCGATCAGGTTCGGCACATAATTTACCAGATCGAGCGTATTGTTGATCTGGCGAAGCTTGATGTCGTCGCTCGTCATCGCGGTGACGGCGAGCGGCACTTCCTGCAGACGCTCCGCGCGGCGCTGTGCCGTTACGACGATATCGGTGCTCGCGACGCTTTCGTCCGCTGCTGCAGGCGCGGTCTGCGCCATCGCCGACGTGGAGGAGAGCAATACCGCCCCCACAAAAAAACCAACCTTGCGTGAGTCCAGAAACATGACCGCCTCCCTGAGTTCGTTAGAGTCCGGGGGGTGTTCCCCTCCGCGGAGCAAACAACGGCTCCAACCTGCAGCACCGCTATTTGTTATATCTTTATATCAAATCAAGCGCGTGTAAACCGCTTTTTACGGGCCGCCTCGCGGGGCATCGCGGCCAGAAATTCCCGTACCGGAACAATCCATTCGGCGGCCCGATCGAGTACCATGCCGGGGCCACCAGGCAATTCGGCATAACGCCAGTCGGCGCGTGCGGCGTGTAGCCGCGCGCCGGATTCGAACAAGGGATCGGTCCGGCTCGCCACGATCATCGTCGGACAGGCAATGCGCGGGACATCGCGCTCGAAATCGTGGAGCGGGATCACCGAATGGCCATGCTCCTTCCACGGGCCATGCGCGAAATAGGTGACGACCGCGATCTGCACCGTCTCGTCGCTCCAGTCGGGGTCGCCGACGCGGCGCACCCATCCCCAGCGATCGGTGAGGTGGCTGCCGTCGCGCGCGATCTCCTGATTGTCGGCGAACCGACCGACCCGCGCCTCGCGCTCGGCGGCGCTCAGCAACGGTGCATTGTCGAGCACGAGGCCAGCGACCAGATCGGGGCGCGTCGCGGCGAGATGCCCCGCCGCCAGCCCGCCGCCGCGGTGGCCGATCACCACCGACGCGCCGATCTGCAATTGTTCGATCAGCGCGCCGATCGCGTCGGCATAAACGTCGATCCCGGGCCGGGCCGGCGGATCGGACATGCCGTGCGCCGGCAGATCGAGCGCGATCGCGCGATAGCCGGCCTGCGCGATCATCGGCAGGACATGGCGAAACTGGATCGACGCCCACGGCGCCTGATGCACCAGGACGACCGGCGCGCCCTCGCCGAAGCTGCGATAGTGCAACTGCCCGTCAGGCCCGTCGACATAACCGCGGCGCTCGCCGGGCAGCGCGGTGAGGATCGGCAAGGTCATCGCCGCGCCTCGAGCGGGATCATATGATCGCCGAGCAGCCGGCCGAAGGTCATCGCCGGGGTGACCATCATCCCACCGCACGCCGCCTTGCCCATCGTCTGGCTGGAGCCGAGAATTTCGCCGGCGGCATAGAGATTGGCGATCGGCGTGCCGTCAGGGCGGATGACGCGCAACTCGTCATCCACTGCCAGCCCGATCGAACTGGACACCGCGCTCGCCTGGAGGCGGATCGCGTGGAACGGCGCTTTAGCGATCGGCAGCGGATGATGCGTGCGCCCGAAGAAATCCTTGCCGGTCTCGACCCCGTAATTGAACCCGGCGACCGAGGTCGCCAGCCCCGCCGCGTCGATCCCGGCGAGTTGCGCCAGATCGGCGAGCGTATTCGCGGTCAGAAACGCGGGACCGCCCTTGTCGAACGCCTCGATCACCTGATCGCGCGTCCAGCCCTCGACGATCGGCGGCGCCTCGGTCAACATGCGGTGATCGAGGATGATCCAGTAACGCTGGCCCGGCTGCTGGAACAACGCCATCTCGCGCGCATCGACGCTGTCGATATCCTCGCGGACGAAGCGCCGCCCGGCGATGTTGACGTAGATTTCCCACGGCTGGCGCCGCTCGGGGAAATGCTCGATCCGCCCCACCGCGCGCGCCGGAAAGCTGTCGCTGTTGAACAAGGTGCCGAAATTGCAGAACAGATTTTCGGCGCCGCGCGCATAACCACCGACCGCCTCGCCGAGCGCGAGCCCCGCGCCGCGCGACCACGGCCAGGGCGCGGCATTATAATGCGGCACGCCGTTGCGCGCGGCGAACACCTCGGCATCGCCGGCATAACCGCCGCATGTCAGCAGCACCGCCTGCGCACGGATATCGCGCGACACCCCGTCCGGCCCGCGCACCGCGGCCCCGGTCACCGCACCGTTGTCGTCAGTGGCCAGCGCCGTTACTTCGTGATTGAGCCGCACCGCAATGGCGCCATCGCGCGCCAGTTGCTCGACGATCGGGACCAGCACGTTCTTGACGCTGACGCCGCCCTCACGCCCCCAATAATAACGCGGCAAGCGATACGGCTCGTGTCCGAAACCGGTGACAGGATGTTCAGGCAAAGGCTCGAAACCCTCGTCCATCAACCAGTCGAACGTCGCCGCCGCATGGTCGACCGCGCGGCGCACCAGCCCGGGATTGGCGGTGCCGCGGCTGATCCGCATCACATCCTCGAAATGCAGATCGGCCGTATCTTCGATGCCGCGTTCGCGCTGCAACCGGGTGCCCGCCGCACTCATCTGCCCGGTCGCCACCCACAACGAACCGCCGAGCCGATCGGCATGATCGACCAAAAGGACCCGCACCCCGCGCCGCGCTGCGAAGATCGCGGCCGGCAGACCCGCCGAACCTCCGCCGACGATCAGCAGATCGAAATCATCATCCTGTCGCATCTGCTCCGCAGCGTTCACGCGCGCTCCCCATCCCGATCGTTCGGCTCAACCAAATGTACTACTTATATATCAAATCACCCGCGCATCGCGAAATCAAGCGCCGGGATCACCCGATAGCGCGCACGTCTCGCGACAGTGGCTTTTCCGCATCACATCGCGGCGCGTCGGCCAGCTCAGGCGGTCGCCGGCTGGAGCGCCGCGGCCTCATTCTTCGCCGCTTCGTCCTTCAGCGTCTCAGCCATATCGGCGGCCAGCGCGCGATAATGTTTGAGGCCGAGGCAGACGAACAGCAGCGTCGGCAGGCCGACGATCACCACGAACCCACTGAGCGCGATGCCGATCGCCTTGGGCGTCCCCATCCAATCGGTCGCCGCGCCGATCAGCGGCGGCCCGAGCAGCGGGCCGACCAAGGTGATGACGGTGTTGAAGATCGCCACCGACCGGCTGCGCATCTCGCCCGGGGTGATCATCTGCAGCGCCGCCGGGCCGCCCGCGGTGGCCGCCGATTTGCCGATGAACGCGATGAACATCGCGACCACCGCCCATTTCGCCGAGGGCATGATCGGATAGAGCGCGCTTGCCGGCACGGTGATGAACAGGCCGAGGATCAGCACGCGCATCGCGCTATCCTCCTTGCCCTTGCCCAGCGCGTTGCTCGCCCACAGCGCCAGCGCGGTCCCGATCGGCCCGGCCGTGAAATAGAACAGCCCGGTCACCGCGCCGATCTCGGCGACGTTCCAGCCATAGACGCGCTGGAACAGCGGCACGTTCCACAAGGTCAGCGTACTCATCGCGAAATTGCAGGTCGCGCCCAGCGTTACCACGCCGAACCCGCGCCAGCGCGCAAACATGTAGCGCAGCGCGCTCGCCTGTGGCCCTTGCTGTTTGGTGAGTTGCTCGGTCCGCGCCGGCTCGCGCACCGTCAGCATCAATATCGCGAACAGCAGCCCCGGAATGCCGACGAGGAAGAAGGCCAGCTGCCACGGCTCGAAACTGCCCAGCCCGAACAAGGCCATCGGGCCGCTGTCATGCAAAGCAGAGACGAGATACCCACCCAGCAGGAAAGCGAGCCCCGCGCCGAGATATGGCCCGGCCATATAGAGGCTGATCGCCCGCGCGCGCTCCTTGCGACCGAAATAGTCGCTGATCATCGAGACCGAGCACGGGCTGACGACGGCCTCGCCGAGACCAAGGCCGAAACGGAAGAACAATAGCGGCAGGAAGCTCATCGCAAAGCCGCTCATCGTCGTCATCATGCACCAGATCACGATACCGGCCACGAGCAGCCATTTGCGGCTCGTCCGGTCGGCGAGCAGGCCCAGCGGGATCGTCACCAGCACGTTGAACGTCGAAAAGGCCGGCCCCATCAACAGCCCGACCTGAAAATCGTTGAGGTCCATCGCCTTTTTGATCGGCTCGACCAGCAACGACAGGATGTAACGATCAAAGTAGGAAAGGACGAAGACCAGCAGCAGCAGGACAACGACATACCAACGGTATAATGCTCCCGTGCGCTGTTCCACCGGCGTCCCTTTTCCCTGTAAATGTATGATTATATAAGATACTATAGCGGCAGGCTGCTGCCGAAAACGTACCAGCCGCCCTTGCCGTGCCGCGGACGGCCCGGCTCGTCCCAGCCGAAGGCGTGGTGGCGATCGGGATAAGCGTTCACGTCGGGCAATATCTGCGCGAAGCTCCGCGCACGATCGAACCCGGCCTCGTCCATCAGCGCAAGCGGATCCTGCGCGCGGAAGGCGGTGTAGAACGGCTCGTTGTTATTGTCGGTATCCCAGTTCCAGAAATAGTCTTCCCAGGCATCGACCAGCCCGGTCGCCGGCAATTCCTGATGCACCATTAGCCCGCCGGGACGCAGCAGCCGGCGGCATTCGCCGAGCACCTTGCGCGTCGCCTTCACCGGGATTTCGTGGAAGAAGAAGCTGGAGACGATCAGGTCGAAATGCCCGTCGGGGAAATCCAGCGCCTCGGCATTCTGCTGGCTGAAATGGACCGCAATCCCCTCATGCTCGGCAACCGCATGGCCCCAGCGGAGCAAGGGCGCGGCGAGATCGACGCCATGCACCTCCGCCTCCGGAAACGCCTCGACATAGGGAATCAGGTTCTTGCCCGACGAGGTACCGAGATCGAGAATGCGCAACGGCCGGAAATCGGGCCGCTCATGCTTGATCCAGCGGCTGATGACGCGCGCCACGCCGCCCCAGCTGCGGTGATTCATCGTCGCTGAAAAGACTCGCGCGCCAAGGCTGACGACCGCGCCCTGCGCGACATCGTCCTCGACCCATTCGCTATGGAAACACCCCGGTGTCAGATGCACGTCGAGCGTGGTCAGATAACGCGGCATCTCCAGCGCCGGATCGAGCCGCAGCGAGCCGCCGGCCGGGTTACGCGCGGCCGCCTCGCGCGATACATGGATCATCTCGGGCAGCGCGCGCTCGATGCTGTCCTGCACCGAGAGGAAGCACATCTCCTGCGCATTGTAGCGCAGCGTCGAATAGAAACGATAGGACGCTTCGGGCTTCATCGCGCGCTCGATCGCCAGCGCGTCGTCGAGCGCATCGCCCTTTGCCATACGCCGCGGCGCCACGCGCTCGTCGAAATCGCGCTTCAGCATCTCGGGCATGTCCTGGATCGCATAGCGGCGCAGCGCGCTCGCAAAGCGCTGGCGCCCGCGCTCCTCCAGCGTCGGCCGGGCCAGTGCCTCGATATCGGGGATCACCGAATTGCGTCGATCCAGCGGCGCATTGGAAGCCATTTTACATCCCTCCTGCCGGCACCTGCCGTCAGCGTCTCATTGCAACCTTTCGTTCCCTAGCCCTCTGGACAACAGGCGTTTAAGGCTGTTGAATAGTCTTATATCTAGTACAAATGAGATTGCAAGGGAGGGCTAGGGAACGATGAAGCGGGTGTTGATAGCGGGGGCGGGGCCGGTCGGTCTGACGGCGGCATTGTTGCTGCTGCGGCGCGGCATCGCATTCACGCTGCTCGAACAAGCCGAGCAATTGCCCGACGATCTGCGCGCCTCGACCTTCCACCCGCCGACGCTCGACATGCTCGGCCGGCTCGGCGTGGTGGATGAGCTGATCGCGCAGGGACTGGTCAGCCCGACGTGGCAGATTCGCATGCACCCGAGTGGCGAGCGCGCGATGTTCGATCTCGCGGCGATCGGCGATGCGACCGCCCACCCCTATCGCCTGCAGTGCAAGCAATCGGTGCTGTGTCGCATCTTGCTCGATCACGTCCGTACCGAGGGCGGCGACGTGCGGATGGGGATGGCGGTTGAGGATTTCGCGCAGGATGATGCGGGCGTCTCGGTGATCGCGCGCGACGCGGCCGGGGAATTGCATCGCTTCGCGGGCGACTTCCTGATCGCCGCCGATGGCGCGCGCAGCATCGTGCGCAGCAAGCTCGACCTGGCGTTCGAGGGCAAGACCTATCCCGAAACCACCATTCTCGCGACGACCCGCTTCCCGTTCCACGATCATCTGCCGGGGCTGTCGAACGTCAATTACGTATGGAAAGAGAAAGGCACGTTCAGCCTGTTGCGGCTGCCCGATCTGTGGCGGTGCAGCCTTTACCCCGATGGCGCCGAGACGATCGAGGATGCGCTCGACCCCGCCAGCATCGCGCGCAAATTGCAGGAAATCGTGCCCATGCCGGGCGGGCATGTGGTCGACGAGATTCGCCCCTATCGCATCCATATGCGGATCGTTGACGATTATCGCCACGGCCGCATCCTGCTCGCCGGCGACGCGGCGCACGTCAATTCGCCCTCCGGCGGGATGGGGATGAACGGCGGCATCCACGATGCGCACGAACTGGTCGCGACGCTCGCCGCGGTGGCCGACGGTCGGCCGATCGAGCATCTCGACCGCTACACGCGCCGCCGCCGCCCGATCGCGCTGCAGGAAATATTGACCCAGGCCGATCGCAATCGCGCGCGGATGCAGGAACGCGATCCGGCGAAGCGTCGCGAGATGCTCGCCGCGCTCCAGCGCACCGCCGGCGATCCGGTCGAGGCGCGCGCGCATCTGTTGCGCACCTCGATGATCGACGGGCTGCGCAAGGCCGCTGAAATCGCATGAGCGCCGCACCCTATGATTACGGCCGTGCCGGCATCGTCGGCATTGGCACGCCGCAGGCCAATCCTACGGTCGAGGCGGAGATGCGCGTGCTGATGCCGCCCGCGGTGCTGGTCGCGGTTTCGCGGCTGACCAGCGCGGCGGACCAGTCGCTCGATCGGCTGCGCGACTATCTCGACCAGCTCGATCGCGCGCTGACGCAGTTCGATACATTGCGCCCGGCGGCCTATGGCTTTGCCTGCACCGGCTCCTCTTATCTGATCGATCGAGACCGGGAACGGGCGCTGATCGAGCGGCTGGAGGCGCGGTTCGGCTATCCGATCATCACCGCCACCGCGGCGATCCACGCCGAATTGCAGCGGGCGGGCGCGAAGCGCATCGCGCTCGCCTCGCCCTATCCGTCCGCGCTGGCCGATGCCGCTACCCTCTATTGGCGCGCGCGCGGCTATGACGTGGCGGAGGTCCGCCGCATCGAGACCGGCAGTGCCGACACGCGCAGCATCTATGCGCTGGGCAGCGCCGATGCACGCCCGGTCGCGGCAGCGCTCGCCGCACGCGATGTCGATGCAGTGCTGCTGAGCGGGACGGGGATGCCGTCGCTCGCCCTGCTCGCCGATCCGCCACCGGGTGCCCCGCTCCTTTCCTCGAACCTGTGCCTCGCGCGCAGCCTGTGCCGCCAGCTCGGGCTGGCCGAACCCGATCCGATCCATTGGCACCCTCGCCTCGCCGAGGCGCTCGCCCCATCCAACGAAGGACCGTTTCCCCGATGACTATTCACCCGACAGCGATCATCGATGCCGAGCGCATCACCGGCACCGGCAGGCCGATCGAAGTAGTCGACCCGTCCACCGAAGCGACCATCGCCGCGTTGCCCGAGGCCGATGACGCCTTGGTCGACCGCGCCGTCACTTCCGCCCGCGCCGCGTTCGAGCGGGGCGAATGGAGCCGCGCCAGCGTCGAGCAGCGCCAGACGGTGCTCCGCGCCTGCGCCGACGCGATCGACGCCGCAGCGGATCGCATCGCCGATGTGGAATGTGCCAATACCGGCATTCCCTATGCGCAGGTGCGCAGCGGCCAGGTGGTGCGTGCGGCGGGCAATTTCCGCTTCTTCGCCGATTATATCGGCCAGATGACCGCGGAGCTCTACGAGCAGGACCCGAACTATCTCACTTATGTGCGGCGCGAGCCGGTCGGTGTCGCCGCGCTGATCTCGCCGTGGAATTCGCCGCTCGCGCTCGGCTCGATGAAGGTCGCCTCAGCAATCGCGTTCGGCAACAGTTGCGTGCTCAAGCCGGCGGAACAGGATCCGCTCGGCCTGACGATGCTGGTCGAGGCGATCCAGGGCGCGGGGCTGCCCGCCGGCGTCGTCAACCTCGTCAACGGCTTCGGCGCGAGCGTCGGCGACCGGCTGGTGCGTCATCCCGATGTGGATTGCGTGTCGTTCACCGGCGGCACGCGCACCGGCAAGATCATCATGTCCGCCGCCGGGGCGAATCTGAAGCCGTCGATCATGGAATTGGGCGGCAAATCGGCCAATATCATCTTCGACGATGCCGATTTCGACGCCGCGCTGGACGGCGCGCTGATCGGCATTTTCAGCAACAACGGCCAGCAATGCCTCGCCGGATCGCGCGTGCTGGTGCAACGCGGCATCTATCAGCAGTTCGTCGAGGCGTTCGTCGCGCGCACCCGCAAGGTGCGCGTCGGGGATCCGCGCGACCCCGCGACCGAGGTCGGGCCGCTCGCGACGCGCCAGCATTATGAGCATGTCATGAGCTTCGTCCCCGCGATCGGTGACAGCGGCGCGCGGATCCTCGCCGGCGGCGGCCGCACCCCCGGATTCGAGCGCGGCTTCTATTTCCAGCCGACGATCGTCGAGGTCGATTCCAACGCGCATCGATTGTGCCAGGAGGAGATTTTCGGCCCGTTCGCCGCGATCATGCCGTTCGACAGCGACGAGGATGCCTATCGCATCGCCAATGAATCGCGTTTCGGGCTGGTCGGCTATGCCTGGTCGCGCGACATCGGCCGCGTGATGGCGGCGCAGGAGCGGATCTCGGCCGGCACGATCTGGTGCAACACCCCGATGTTCCGCGATCTCCGCGCGCCGTTCGGCGGATTCCGCGAATCCGGGGTCGGCGCCGAGGGCGGCCGCGCGGCCGAGGCCTTCTACACGCGCCAGAAAGCGGTGAGCATCCCGCGTCGTCCGCTCAATCTGCGCAAGCTGGGGGCCTGACCATGTCGAACGATCTGCATGCCGAACTGACCGATTATCTCGACGCCTATTTCGCGGCGTGGAACAGCTATGATGTGCCGGCGATGCGTGCCTTGTGGGACGAAAGCGAGGAAAGGGCGCTGTATCTCGCCGAAGAATGCGAGCCGCATATCGGCTGGGATGCGATCCTTGGCTATTGGGGCGTCGATCGCTCCAGGGCCGAGCGGCTGCTGACCTGGCGCGATCTTCACGCGGTGCAGGCCGGCGTGGATGTCGCGATCGCCTTCTTTCACGCCAATTGGAGCACCTATCTGCCCGGCAACCGGCTGTATCCCAAGCCGTTCGGCGGCCCGGTGCGGATCAGCATGACCTTGCGCCGCACGCCGCAGGGCTGGCGCGCGATCCATTATGTCGAATGCCCGCTTGCCTCGCTGATCCAGGTGCGCAAGGCGCATGAGGACGCTGTCGATCCCGCGTTGCACGCGCGGCTCGCGGCCAAGGGCATCACTTACTGAAGGATGTATCGATGAGCACGGATATCCAGAAAATCCCCGTCACCACGATCGACGGCAAACCCGCCTCGCTCGGCGATTATGCCGGATCGGTGGCGCTGGTCGTCAACGTCGCCTCCAAATGCGGGCTGACGCCGCAATATGAGGGACTTGAGGCGCTCTATCGCAGCTATCAGGACAAGGGGCTGGTCGTCCTCGGCTTTCCGGCCAACAATTTTCTGGCGCAGGAACCGGGCAGCGAGGAAGAGATCCTCCAATTCTGCACCACCAGCTATGACGTGACCTTCCCGATGTTCGCCAAGATCAGCGTCGCCGGGGACGATCGCCACCCGCTCTACGCGGCGCTGGTGTCGGCCCAGCCGGCACGCAACGGCGGCGAGGCGATGCGTGAGCGGTTGGCGTCGAAGAATATCCCGATCTATCCGGAGCCCGAAGTGCTCTGGAATTTCGAGAAATTCCTCGTCGGCAAGGATGGCAAGGTGCTGGCCCGCTTCAGCCCGGACACGGCGCCCAGCGATGCCGCGCTGACCGGCGCGATCGAAAGCGCGTTGGCGGCGTAACATGGCCGGGGAGGCGCCGCGCGCCTCCCCGCCTTTCATCAGAACGCCAGCCTGAGCCCTGCGGTGCCCTTGAGGTTATAGCTCTTGCCAAAATCGTT
>APMI01063024.1_pt1 | contig 15616 bp, 17 predicted proteins | sample 667938 | NCBI WGS metagenome assembly APMI01 (sample SAMN01084076, study PRJNA167559) | wastewater metagenome | biome: Wastewater | place: Denmark: Ejby Moelle, Odense | collected 2011-11-28 | reverse complement strand
AGGGGACACGATCTTCGCGGTCTAACGCGTCAATTTATAGATGGGTTCGCCGGGCGCTTACGGTGCTCCGGATCCTCGGCCTGGAGGGCCTCCTCGATCAGGCAATCAAAGAATAAACGCGCGGTGTCATTGAAGAACCGCCTGCCATGGGCCAGCTCGTGAGAAATCTGGTGCCAGGGGCCAACCGCGTACCAACGCTCGTGGTCCTCCGACTCGAAAGGACTAGGTGTGCGGCAGTATTCCTGCCCTGGCCAATAGAAGTCATCGTCATCCGTATTGGGGTCCTCAAGGCACGCCGAGACAGCCCTCCTGACGGTCTCGGAGCTGCATCCGATGGCGCAGCCCACCACGTCATCGAGTGTCAGCTCGTACCCAGGATAGAGCCCATGGTCCAGTTGAAAATGCTTCGGCAGGTGTTCTCGGATAAATCGAGCGATGCGCTCGGGGGTTAATGCACTCCGGGTCGCCTTGCCACAAGTGCTGCAGACACACTCGTCCTGAAGTGCACCATTTAGATTCTTGAGCATGTAGTCGTCCAAGCAGTCTTGACATACCCACAACGGCTCGGCTCTTTCCGTTTCCAGCAAGGCTTGGCGGAATAGACCTTTTGTTCTCCTACCCATTCGTATCCCTGATTCTAGATATTAGAAGTTCCGACATTAACGGGGACGGCCCATCATCACAACTCTCAGAGCAGGCTAGGGAACTCAAATTCCGCAAACTTTACTGGGCTGCGGCTGCCATCGCATTTGTGGGTGCCCGTATTTAAGTGAAGCGTGATGTTCATTGCACTCAACATGCCGCGATCGGGGAATCAAGATATTCTCAGTCACATATCACCCCCTTGTGGCGAGGAAAGTACGGCTCAAAAGCGGCCAAAAGCCATTTTTTGTATGATTTTCCTCGCGAATGCGTCGTTATCCTAGGGGAAATCCATGAATCCAACCTGTCCCAATTGTAGTTCCTCTCGTGTTACCACCCGCAACCGCGCTCGAAAGACGGCAGGTCTCATCGGCACTATCGGCGGCTGTATTGGCGGTGCTACCGGTAGCCTATCGGGTATCGAGATTGGCATGACTGTCGGTGTCGTCGCTGGTCCACCAGGGATGGCCTTCGGTGGCGTCCTCGGTGCTCTCTTCGGTGCGCTAGTTGGCGGTTCAGCCGGTGGTCTTACTGGTGCCCAACTGGGGGCACTGGTCGACCGTCGTATCCTCGACAACTACCGCTGCCTTGCTTGCAGCCATTGCTTCAGCCATGCATCTGACCGAGGCGAAGGAGGAGGCATCTATTAGAGAACCGGGAAATTTTTACCAAGATGCCCAATGCCATGAACATCACCCCTTCAAGGAGAAACCCATGGCATTGCCAACTTTTCACTCTCACTTCGCTAACTATCGCAAGCGCGTCATCGCTTGGGTCGAAGCTTGGGCTAAGCCACATACGCAAAGTATCCATCGCCAGGCCGACAGCATTTCCCTGAAGCTGGCCGAAGGGCGACACGTCGTATTGCTCGCACATCAGCACAACGTACCGATCGTCATCCTGTTGCTCGCTCAGATCGATTCGTCCAACCGCGACTACGAATTCCCTGATCGATTCGTGAACTGGCTTCGCGAGGGTGGCGACGATCCGATGCCCGATGCGGTCTATGCTCCGCACTTGAACGCCCTAGGGTACGGTATATCCATCCCCATGGTGGATTGGCCGATTATTGAAACGCAATATCTTCCAATGATCGACTTCGTCTTCGGTCTTCTCGCCCAACTGCAACGATGTTATCAGGCGGTTCGCGATCTCGATCTGGATGAAGACTGCGCCAGAGTCCTGCGTGAGCAGTTTCATTCAGAGACGTTCATTCGTCGCGAAGTCGTGCGCGTTTCTTGTATTCCGATGAACTGGGCGCTCGCGATGCATTAGTACGCGCAGTCAGAGGTCGCACTCGTCGTCCTCCTTTTTCCTTATTTCCGTTTCATCCCCGTGTGCCTTGGTCACTGTCGTTTGGCAGTGACTTGGCATGCCCACTCATTCCCGAAAGGAATCCCCATGGCACACCTCGTTCAACAAATGGCCTATGTCGGTGCCGAACCCTGGCATGGTCTTGGTAATCGTCTTCCTGCCAAACAACCTATCGAAGTCTGGGCCAGTGCGGCAGGTATGGACTGGCAGATCAAGGAGTCACCCGTTCGCTTCCTGGCCGATAACATTGGCAGTCTGGGCAGTATCCATTCTTTCGAAGACCAAAAAGTGCTCTATCGCTCTGATACCAAGGAGGCCCTGTCCGTTGTGTCGCAGCGGTATCAGGTAGTGCAGCCCCGCGAAGTACTGGAGTTCTACCGTGACCTCTCCGATGTCTCTGGCTACGAGCTGGAGACGGCGGGTGTGTTGAAGGGCGGTAAAAAGTTTTGGGCCTTGGCCAAGACTGGGCAATCGACCGCGCTCAAGGGCAACGACCAGGTCAATGGTTACGTCTTGCTCGCCACGTCGTGTGACGGAAGTTTGGCGACCGTAGCTACACCGACTACCGTCCGCGTTGTTTGCAACAACACCTTGAGCATTGCCGTAAATGGTGCCAGTCAGGCGATCAAGGTGCCGCACAGCACGCGCTTCGATCCGCAAGCAGTCAAGCAGCAACTCGGCATCTGCGTTTCCCAGTATGAAGCCTTTATGTACCGCATGAAGACACTGGCCGAGCGCAAAGTGAAATCGCACGAGGCCATGAATTACTTCCTGCGCGTCATGTGCGACGTCCAGCCAGGCCATGTCGATTCGGCAGGCCTGGCCAACGAGCGTGCCTTGAAACGGGTCCAGGCACTCTACGACGGCCAGGGTAAGGGCGCTGAACTCGATGCTGCTAAGAATACGGCGTGGGGCCTCCTCAACGCTGTGACGGAATTTGTGGATCACGAACGCCGTGCCCGTAGCACCGAGTACCGCATTGACTCAGCATGGTTTGGTCAAGGCGCCGTCATCAAGCAGCGGGCGCTCGATACCGCACTGCAACTCGTCGCCTGACTCTCCGTTTCATTATTCGTCCCTCGCAAATGCCCAGTTCAGCTTATGGCTGACTGGGCACTTTGCATTTCAGGAAGGAAATCAACATGCAAGTACAAGCCTTACCCAATGCCAGTCCGATCAAGAATCGTCCGGCACTCAAGCTGGTCAAAACCAAGGAATTGCCTCGGGAAGATTGGCTGGCCGTTCGCAAGCAAGGGATTGGCAGCAGCGATGCTGCTACGGCGATTGGCCTGAACCCTTATCAATCGCAACTCGAACTGTGGCTCATTAAAACAGGCCGTGATGGTGGATTGCCCAAGGCCGATCCTCATGATGAAGAGAGCCCGATGTACTGGGGAAATATCCTCGAAAGCATCGTGGCTGCCCATTACACCAAGCGTACCGGCAATCGGGTACGGCGCATCAATGCGGTGTTGCAGCATCCAGATCCCCATCTGCCATGGATGCTGGCCAATATCGACCGTGAAGTGACTGGTGCACCTGATGTCCAGATACTTGAATGCAAAACCGCCGGTATCAATGGCGCTCGGTTATGGAAGGAAGGCGTTCCCGAGTATGTGCAGCTCCAAGTTCATCACCAGTTGGCTGTCACCGGCAAGCAGGCTGCCGATGTAGCGGTTCTGCTTGGTGGACAACATCTCGAGATCCACCGGATCGAGCGTGACGAAACTCTGATCACTCGGTTGATCGAACTGGAACGACAGTTTTGGCAATGCGTCGTGACAGACACGCCGCCACCGGCTGATGGCTCCGAATCGGCCGATACCGCCTTGCGCTGCCTCTATCCAGAAGACAAGGGCCAAACCCTCGACTTCAAGGAGGAACGCAACCTGTCAGCCTGCTTTGCCGATCTGCTGGCCGTGCGTCAGTCGATTGCCGAACAGGAAAAGCTCGAAGCCCAACTGAAGCAAAGGTTGCAGCAAGCGATGGGTGATGCCAGTCGTGCTGACTTCGAAACTGGGAGCGTGACCTGGAAAAGGTCCAAAGACAGCGTGGTCATCGATATGACCAGCCTGCTCAAGGATCAACCAGACCTGCAGCAACGTTATGCCGCGACCAAACCCGGTAGCCGGCGCTTTCTGATCATTTGAATTTCAACCCACACATTGCTCATGCCGACCTTGGTCAGCGTGAGCAATTTGCATTTTTTACAGGAGCCACAAATTATGCTGAAGGGACTTGCTATCACTCCGCCCGTACTGGGCAGGATTTCAATCGGCAAGGTCGTCGAAAAAGCTGGCAAGCGTCTGCCGGAAAAGGACGATCAGTTCACGATTACCAGCCAGGTGCAAAACAAGGAAGGCTGGGTCGTCCATCCGCTCGATGAGGGGTTGCGCAAGGAGCAGGGCGGCAAAATACGGAGCATTCCGATCCGGCTGCTGTTCAACGATCCTGATCTCAACTTTCGGGCTGAATACAGCTTGTTTGACCGCAATACGGGTAGGCCGCTTTGTGTTGGAAATGGTGAAAGCTGCAAACGACAGAGCGAAGACGGGATCAAAAGCCTGCCCTGTCCGTCACCGGATGGCTGTTCATTGGCGAAAGGTGGAGTTTGCAAACCGTATAGTCGGTTGAACGTCAGTATCGGCGATGACGATCCTCTCGGTAGTTTTGTATTCCGGACGACGGGGTTCAACAGCATCCGGACGCTGGCGGCGCGGTTACAGTACTTTCAGGCAATCTCGGGGAATCGTCTCTCATGTATACCGCTGGAACTTCGGCTGCGTGGCAAGTCGACCCGTCAGAGCCATGGGACGCCGATCTACTACGTCGACCTCACTGTGCGAACCGGTATGGCATTGGAAGATGCTTTGCTGGAAGCCAAGCGGATTGACGAAGTGCGTCAGGCGGCTGGTTTCGACCAGGTGGCGCTGGAAGTGGCTGCTCGGCAAGGTCTCAGCAATGGTGCGTTTGAGGACAGTGAAGATGAGGGTGACGAGGTGGTTGAGGAGTTCTTTCCACCAGACGCTATTCCCGAGGGCAAAGCAGACTCTTCAGACGCAGTCGGGAACCCTGTCAGTCAGAAGGAGTCGTCACTTCTTGAAAAGCTTGAAAGAGCTGGGCAGCCAAGGAAATCAGCTTGACCTTGCAGCCTTAGATGGGCGAATTGAATGTCCCTGCTTTCGCGCGGTATTGATCTAGGAAACCGCTGATATCCAGGGACAGGAGATCGGCAATCTGGACGAACTCGGTGACGTCCAATCGACGATCACCAGACTCGTATTTCGATACGTAGCTTTGTGGCTTGCCGAGCTTGGTTGCCACCTGCACTTGCGTCATTCCAACATCTTCCCGTGCTTGCGTGAGCAACTCACGGAAGATCGTGTATTGGCGGGAGTGGAGCGACTTAACCATGACACCACGGTAATGCTCACTTGAGAAATATCCCGATATGGGATATTTTGCAAAAATGCAATTGTGCTCATGCCAATACCTTAGATATCTGCAAATTGTCGATTTTGTGCCCTCAATGTTTGTTAGAGACGGGGCCTTGAATTTCAGAAAGGTAGTTCATGTACAACCAATCGCCTCTTGAAACCCTGGCCTCGTTCGCTATCACCTTCGTGGCTGGCGCCATTTCCGTGCTCGCTGTTTCAGCCTACGGGAAATGGATGAAGCATCAGGGGCGGCTGGCCAGCGAAATCCAGCCGCAGTGATCGGATCATCTAATCGGACCCGTTACAGACATCCTCAAGGACATCATCATGTCGATAGACATTCAGAAATTTAAGGCCGACGAATTGACGCTTGAAAAGCTCGATACGCTGGTCATGCGTCGTGAATCGTTTCAAGTCGTCGAAGCCGCCAATATTGGTGCCACCGTCGAGAAAATCGAAGGGCGGATCGAGCAAGGCGGTTTGCGCTGTCGCATCTTTACCGAGTATCGAGCCAGTTCCTTGCTCGGCTCATTCCTCGCGCCAACGGCGCCGTTGTCTTGGATGGCAGGTATTGGGATGGCAGCACATAACTTGGCGACCATCAATCCTGACTACGAAATCGGCAAAAACAAATTGGCAGGCACGGTGACCGTCAAATACAAGAAATAACCCCGAATGCAGCGCATTCGAATTCAAGGAGTAAACATGAAAAAACTGTTAGCTGCCCTGTGTGGCCTGCTCTCTGTCTCGGCTGCCCAGGCTTGTAACTGGAACGCTGAAAACTGCACGTTTGAAATGTTGAACAACATTCAACGTCAGATCAACAACCTGAAGCAGAACCCGAAGTTCATGCAGGAGAAATTCGCTGAACTGCAAACCAAGGCCCAGTACATTGATCGCAAGACGGCATCGTGTTCGAACTGGAAATGCTCCAACGACACGATGTCCGAATTCAACACGTATGTTGCCCAACTGACGCTGAATTACGGAATTGCCAGCAAGCCTGCAGCCGTTGCCGCTCCTGCGCCTGTCCAGGATAAATGGTCAGGTCAGTGCGTGGTTGCAGCCAAGCCAGGTGTGAGTGCCTATGTCGATCAGAGCGGTGCTAGCAAGGCGGGAGCGGTGTCTGAATACATTGGGTACACCGTTACTCAATCAGCAGACAAGTACGTTGGATTGAAGGTTGCTGAAAGCGGGAAATTTGTGGGCTGGGCCAAGAAAAGCGAGCTACAGATGCAGGACTTAAGAAACTGCAACTGACGCGAATACAACAAGGGGACTTCGGTCCCCCTGTCTTTTAATACATTTTTTTTGTTTGAGAGGCCGCGAGCATTGGCGATTACGGCGGTGTACGAGAGGTAAGGTTTCGTCTTTCAGGCGCCTCATGACATAGTCCTGTTTGATTTGCGGAGGAATGTACTGCGTTTTGCAAGTCAATGCAGGTATACGAAGCACCTCTATTCGGCAGGGGCTTGTCCTCTTCCTAGATAGAAAGCAAACTTACAAAATTACGCATGTCCAGCCACGCCACGCTTGCCTGATGTAGCGGCCCTAATGCTTGAAGAGTAGAGTATTTGTTGCAGAGCGCAGATGGAGACTGGGGAAGACTATGGCCGGCTGCAATCCTCCCAGCTGTTTTAAAAACGGGTAAAACGACGGGTAAAAGGCAATTCACAACTTTTCTATTCGTAGATTTGGTAATGGTTTTGGTTGTCCAGTTGTGTTCCGCCCATCCACCAGTAACACCATAAGGCCCTGACAATGAAGGTTTTTCCTTCGGACTCAGGGCTTTATACTTTCTGGCTTTCACACAAACTTTCACACGCGATGTTTAAGCCAGAAAAAATGCCCACCCCGTTTCGACACAAGAGGTTCGGTACCTACTACCTCAAGAAGCGCGTCCCTACCGACATTAAGCATGTTTGGCAGGGTGTCGATCCTGTCCAGATTTCGCTGGGTACCAAGGACGCATCAGAGGCCCACATCCGTATTTCCCGCGAATGGCTGAAGCTGCAAGACAAGTTCAATGAGCTTCGCCGCTTGGCGGCTCGTCAGATCGGTTTGTGCGAGGAAATCATTCCGGATTTACTTGATGAGTGGTTTCACGACAACCTCAAGGAAGACGAAATCTGGAGGTTTGACGGCACCATTGAGAAAGCCGATGGTGACAAGGCTGCTGGCTACTCTGAGCTAATCGACCAGTTGGCAGAAGGGGCTGACTCTGGCCAGCATCCTGATTTTCTGATCAGAAGCGCGGCGTTCTTCTTGAGCAAGAAGGGCATTAACTATGACCGGACGAGTTTCGTTTACGCCAAGTTCCTCGATGAGCTTTCATCCAAGTACGCCCATTACCTCATCGCCTTGTCTCGGCGTGACGAAGGGCAGCGAGTGCAGACCCCAGCGCCACCGAAGGCCAAAGATTTGATGTCGCAGGAAGAGCTTTACGACAAGTTCAAGCAGCACCGCATTGGAAACCAGAAGTGGAAAGACCCGGAGACTCAGGATAAACGGGAGTATGGCCCGATTGTTCGGGAGTTCGGTTCGGTCGTTGGGAGGAAGCCCGTTCATCAACTTACGCACGAAGATGCGGTGAAGTACTTCGAGCATACGATCTCGCGTACTGACATTGCGTTGGGAACGAAGAAGCGTAACCTCACTCGCATCAAGACATTGCTGCTGTTTGGTAAGGATCAGTACAAGGTTCCCGACATCACCGGCCCGCTGCAGATTACCGCCGACTACAAGAAGACCCACAATTCATACGTGAGGTTCACCAAGGAAGACCTTGAGGCTCTGTTTGATTCCGACGCCTACAAATCTGGTCGGTTCAAGAAGGCTTCTCAGTATTGGCTGCCCTTGCTTGGTCTATATTCCGGTGCGCGGATCGATGAACCTTCCAGCTTGCTTGTGACCGAGGTTCGGCAGATGGAGGGCGTGTGGTGCTACTTCATGAGCAGCGATGAGGCTAACCAAGGCGGCAAGAACGACTATGCACCTCGATGGGTGCCGATCCATCCCAAGTTGCTTGAGGCAGGATTCTTAAAGTACTGGGAGGCCGTGAAAGCGGAGGGTCACACCCGCCTGTTCCCTGAGATGGGCAATGCAGAGCGCGATGGATGCGGCAAGAGGGCAACGACCGATTTCACCGAGTATCGACGTAGCGTTGGCGTTGGGGCGCTCAAGGGGCGTAGCAACAAGGCGTATCACTCGTTCCGGAGTACGCTGATTTCAGAACTCAAGGAACGGGACGTTGATGGCGACATGAGGCGAAGCCTTGTTGGTCACGCCAGTGAGAAACGTGATGTCCATGATGACATCTACGACCAAGCAGACTTTCAGCCCAAGAAGGCTCTTGTGGCAATCTCTAAGGCAGACTTCGGTCTGAAACATCCGGGGTTTATTGACACTGCTTCCATGAAGGCGGCACGAAGGCGATATCTCAAGTAGGGAGTAGGGGCCAATAGTTGAGTGGTCGCCCACCGCATACTTGAGGGATAGAGCCTAGTGAGGGTTACGCAGCCGCTAAACCTAATGAAGGTAAATGTCCAGATTGTTTATTGATGGCTTTATCGATATGTTCCTTATAGGTTGCTTGGAAGAAGTTCAATAACGACTCCGGGCATCTTAGTCGTGGTGCTACGACCGTCATTGCGTTTGTTGCACTAAACGATATTTTGGCCTTTGGAGGTTTGCTGAAGCGCGAAATTATTGAGCAAATTGATTGGTGAATATTGATCGCCAGTTCAACTAAAAACCATAGCAAATATTTTCCGCGTATAAATCGCTCGGCTCCATTTTTCTGACAGAACTCATTTTCTGCTGAGTTTATTTCATCAGGGGTTGAAACGGGTAAGTGTAGGCAGTCTGCAGCCATCTGTATTCTAGCGGCTGGCTCACTATATTCTGGGCGAATTGTTAAATTTCCACCAGAAAAACAGAAAATATCTTTGATCTTTATGTCATTAAGGCATGGTCTGCGCCCTGCTCGTCGCCAGAGGATTATTTGCGCCATAATTGGGGTGATTCCTTGGCGAAAACACTCCAAGTTCTTGTCGAACAGTTGATTTATTAACTGAGCTTCTTCTGGATTGATTGGTGTTACGTTTAGAATCTCTTCAAGTAGCCTTTGCAGTGTTCCGTTATTAACTGCTTCATTTTCAATTGAGTAGTGATCGGTTATGTAAAAGTTGACGGCCGAAGGGGTTTTCTCATTGATAAATTCAGAGAGGTCTCTGTCAGCAAAAAATGCGATGCGCCGATCTGAAAAACGATTCCAGTCAATATTTTCATAAGCGCTAATTACATTATCCTTGCAGCCCGCTTGTATTAGCTGGACATTCCACCCTTGAGGGAGGCTGTGTTCAATTAATCCGCGATAAAACATTGGGTCGTCTTTGCCCTCAACAAAACCATAGACTATTTTGTCTTGCTCTTTGTAACGAAGCAGGAACTCGTGGTATGTTGGATTGAAGCTGCTTAATGCATTGGCGTGAATTTCGAGCATTGTCATGGTCACACCTTAGGCGCTCACGAATTCGCCAAGAGAGTGCGTGTATGGACGCAATTCATTGTCGTATATAAATGGTGAGTGGGTTACTGCCACAAGACCTTTGCAGAATTTTCCATTTCGGATGTCCACTAAGAATCTGCGTTGCCATGGGACAGAAAGAGATAGTTCAGGCTCATCGATAAGGACAAAAAAGTTCTGCTGCCCTGATAAATAAAGGTGGCTAAACAAAGAAACAATTTGTTTTTCGCCAGACGACAAGTCACCTAGGTCGATATCCTTGTCGCTTCGAGACGAGTTTCTTGGAATAATGCGGAATGTGAATGAGGGGCTATCGTAGACAAAGCTCTTGTCAACGATGTACTCAGAGCAAAGGCTACAAAACTCGGTTATTTGGCGCTCTTTATCTTGTAGTGATTCTTGAAACCCAAGTAGTTTCAGGAAATAGTGGTAAATAATTTTTTCGTGTTCGCTTGGTGCGTCGGCTGATCGGGCCGAGTTAATTACGCTAAATAGATGGTCTTTATGACCTTTGGTCAAAATGCTGTCGTGAATTCTATTTAATACTGCACGAACCGTTTCCTCTGAGACATCGGAAATCTCTTTCATGCCAACGTTTAGATATTCTCGGTTAACGACGTCGCCGAGATATCTTAGAGTCAGGTTGTTAAGACTCTCTCGCGCGAATTCTTTTAGTCCCTCAAGTGTTCTGTCGACTGCTTGTTGAACATCTTTCATCCCAAATTCAACGAGTTCAATAAATGCGTCACCATTATCTGGTTGTCTAATTCTGGCTCTATTTTTCCGGATGTCTTCGGTGTCTGCGCCCTCGAATATGCTATTTAGCTCACGTTCGATTCGTCTGTAAGTTGGCAGGTATAGAACTTGGGCATTGATTGCCTTCTGAATTTTTGAGATGGTTTCTTGGAGTTCTTTTTTGGGTCCTTTTGACGATTCGCCAAAGAACTCTAACTGTCGCAAAATCTCGTCAGACGGAATGCGGTAATGGCTTCCGTATTTATCATATTCGGAAGATAGTTTATGTATTTCTCCATTTTCCATCAGCTGCATAACTCGGCGACGTAACGATGGGGGTAAATCACTTAGGATTCTTCGGTCGACGACCTTAAAGGCTTTTACCAGTTCCTCGTGGGTTATTTTGTATTCAATACCAGCAATCGTTGCTGAAATTGAGTCAAATTTAAACTGAACTAGTTGGAGCCATCGCCCTGATAGAAAGTGAAATAGAATTCGCAGAAATGTTGTTTTTCCAGACCCATTTTCGCCAACGATGATTAACGTGTTATTAGATATTCTCGCGTTGACTGTCGTTCGGCCATGCAAGCCGATGACACGAAAATTTTCAAGCAATTCGGTCATTTTTTGCTCCCCCTGATGCGATTCGTCTAGCTAATTTTCACGATGAAGATACTGCTATGCGCGTCGCGGCTTTGTATGATGATGTAATTGTACCTGTGGTAGGACGATCTCGTGAAAAACTGCCAATGTGGGAGGGGAAATAGTTGGGGGAAAAATTTGTGTGCGTCATCCTGAAAGCCTAGAGACTGGCTTTCCCCCCGTCCCCCTACTGCGTAGCCAAATTCTCTCTCACATGCTCGTTCGTTTTCGGTGCATCAAACTGACGAGAGCCCCTACAAGCCTCTTGGCATCGAATGGATTGAGTCGTCTTCTGTCCATGCAGGGTGTAGCCTGACGCCACACATTGGCCTGACAGAACATGTGTCAAATCTAAGTTGTTTAAAAACCAACTTGACACTATCGATGCAGCCTCTTAGACTTTGACCGGACACATTATTCAACGGGAGATCACCATGTCAGGTCAAAACGTCGGCTACCTCCGGGTCAGTACCCTTGTCCAGAACACTGCGCGGCAACTTGAGGGCATTGCGCTAGACACCATCTTTGAGGACAAGGCCAGCGGCAAGGACACATCCCGCCCCCAACTTGATGCTTGCCTGAAGCACCTCCGCAAGGGAGACACCCTGCACATCCATAGCCTTGATCGACTGGGGCGCAATCTGGACGACCTCCGCAAGATCATCAAGGAACTGACGGGGCGTGGTGTTGTTGTGAAGTCGCACAAGGAAAACCTGACCTTCACCGGCGACGATTCGCCGATGGCTAACCTCCTGCTGTCCATGCTGGGGGCGGTAGCAGAGTTTGAGCGTTCGCTGATCCTTGAGCGTCAGCGTGAAGGCATCGCCATTGCCAAGGCCGCAGGTGCGTACAAGGGCGGCAAGAAGAAGATGACCGAAGAGCAAGCGCAGGAGCTGCGTCGGAGGGCTGCGGCAGGGGAGAAGAAAGCCGCCCTAGCCCGTGAGTTCGGTATCAGCCGCGAAACGCTCTACACGTACCTCGGCCAGTAAATCTTGCACACCTTCGACAGCAGCCAAGGGGAACGATATGGAAATCTTCATCGGTATCAGCGTAGCGGTTGTGGTCTTGATCCAGATTATTGGGCTTCTCGACTTCGCGGGAACCTTCGAGCGGAAGCGGCGCGACCAACGCTAAAACGCACACCGTGAATGCAGGAGCCATTTTCTCAGCCTTAGGTTGAATGCACTGGCCAGAAAGTGCAGTTGTTCGCCTGGGCGTGATTGTGTGGGTTCTGAGGTGTGTTGAGCGAGGCAGACTTGGCGCCTCCGAGAGTGGCAGAAGCCAAAAATCCATCGTCATTTTATGCGTTTTGCAAGTCGCTGATTTGTTGCTGTTTTTTGATTTATACAACCCATAGGAAGGAAAGCCTTCCGGGGAACTCAAGTGGCTCATGGCGAACTCAGAAGGATGCCAGCGTGTCATGTCCCCCTAGACGCAAGTTTTAGGTCTTCAAGCGTTGCCCCTGCTGCGCGAGTTGTGCGACTCGTTCAAGCTGCCCTTCAGGTAGCCCAACAGGGGACGATCTTGACGAAGCTGCTGCCGGAGGTGATAGGCCCGACAGTGAAGCAGACCACCCAGCCGCCCCTAAGGCGGTACTCAAGCCAAGGAATCGCCCGACTTCGGGTGCCACTGGCAGCTTGAGCGCGGGGTACTTTGCGGATAGGGGGAATCTAAGTGGTCTATGGTGAATCTTGAAGGATACCTATCAAGTTCAACTTAGGTATTCACTTCAGTTATCAGGCGGTGACCGACGGTACACAACTACCATCATCATCACCATGAAGATCAAGAGTGAAGTGGAACCTACGGTGATACCGAGGCTTCACTTGGCGATTGGTAAGGCGACCATCTCGGTTGAACCGTTGCCACGCTCACAGTAGCAATCCCCTCAGGTCAACGCAGCATCGATATTGCCAACCGACCTCAAAGCAGCACCTAGCAGTACCAATCTCGCTCACCTTGGGTTCCTGCCCGTGTCCACCGCGACATCAGAGCGTTTTCCTCATACACCAGCCCGGTTCGTAAAGCCCGTGTGTCGCCATGTCAGTTCCCCAAGTAGCGGGGGCTGGTGGCTGGCATGGACAGGACTTCACGCGGGTTTTACCAATCAGAAAGCTACATCCATGAGTAATACCGTACCCAACCACTCAGCATCCGCAGCAGCTAGCCATTCGCTTATGCATGAACGACTTCTTCACCTTCTGACCTATGATCCACTGACGGGGCGTTTCAGTTGGAATGTTTCGCGAGGAAAGCGGTTCAAGGCCGGAGACGCCGCAGGTTCTATCAACGCCAAAGGTTATGTCTCAATCAACGTTGATGGACATCGATACTATGCCCACCGTCTCGCTTGGTTCTACTGCTTTGCGAAGTGGCCTGAAGGTAGTCTCCTGATCGACCACATAAACGGTATCAAGGACGACAACCGCATCTCCAATCTCCGCCTTGTGACCCCTTCGCAAAACAAGCAGAACGCGCTCCGGACACGGAGAGGCAATGCCTCAGGTTTCGTCGGGGTAAAGTTCAACACGTCTTGCGGCAGGTTTGAAGCAAATATTCGCGTTCCCGGTAGACGGAACAAGCTGTATCTCGGCATCTATCCGACGCCAGAGGAAGCCCATCAGGCATATTTATCAGCCAAGGCTGTCTACCACCATCCAGCCTTCGCGGGACTCTGACAGCTAGAGTTTCGCGCCAGTACCACACAAGCCTGTACGTATCGATTTGATTCGGTAAGTACGGGCTTTTTTTTCAAGGTTGGCACGATTTTTGTCGTTAATTCCTCTGTATCTGTTCGTTTTTTGCTACGCCCTGAGTGGCGACCATCAGGTGCAGCTTTGCCATTCTTGATGATAGAGTCATGATGTCACTATGCTTGATCGCTAAACATGAACCTTCAAGACCATCGCAGCTATCTTCAGTTTCACGGTAAGTCTAGGCTAGACAAGGCGATCAACTCGCTTCTTGGAATCGTGGAAGGTATATCGATTGACGGCAAGATTACACAAGACGAGTTGAGGTTCTTGAGGATGTGGCTAACTGAGCATCTATGGCTACGGGAACGACACCCTTACAGCGAACTGATCCCTGTACTTGAGCGGGCGAGTGGCGAAGGTGTGCTGTCACAGGATGAATGCGAAGACATCCGCTTTGTCTGTGAGGGTTTGCGCTCAGAGCAGTATTACAACATGGTTACCGGGGACATGCAGCGTTTGCATGGTCTGTTGGCGGGGATCATCGCTGACGGTGTGGTGACAGAGGAAGAACTGCGTGGGTTGCAATGTTGGATTGGTGAGCATGACCATTTGAAGACACTATGGCCTTACGATGAACTGGATAGCGTAGTGTCGGCTGTGCTCAAAGATGGCGTCATTGATGATGACGAGCAAACGATGCTTCGAGAGTTCTTCTCGGAGTTCGTGGCTCTTCTTGATGACCGGACAATCACCGCACCCCTGATGTTGGAGGGAGTTACGTTGGTTGGCGTCTGCGCGATGTGTCCTGAGATCACCTTTGAAGGCAAGACGTTTTGCTTCACCGGGGCATCGTCGAAATTAACGAGAACCGGATTTCAGAATCTAGTGGAGAGGTTTGGTGGCAGTCATGCCAAGGCTCCGACGAAAAATACCCATTACCTCGTTGTGGGGGCGGATGGTAATCCCGCTTGGGCGTTCTCTTGCTACGGACGGAAGGTCGAGGCTGCTGTGAAGCTCAGAAAGCAAGGAATCCAGTTGGTGATCGTCCATGAGAATGACTTTCATGATGCTGTGGCTGACGCTACATGATCGCTAGGGGGTATCCCTTGCTCCTGACTTTCACACAAGCTACACTACGCGCAGGTGCCAGATGGTATGTAACTAATTGATTTTACAGTGGCGGTCGTGGCGTATTCATTTTCTGCCCATCACCACCAGTAACACGGAAACCCGTTGATTCGTCAGCGGGTTTTTCCGTTTACGCACTCTAAAATGTCGGGGTGTCCCAAAACAGTGATCGGCTATGCTTTCCACATTTTGTCAATGGATGTCTTGTCCGGAAAAATGGCCGATGCGCAGCCTTGTTTTATCAATTCTGATCGCCGTTGCCAGCCAGTGCAGGGCAGATGAGTGCGAGCAATTGCCGGCGCCGTCTGTGGCGATCAAGCGTTTTGAAGAGGGCGTGGCACTGAACAAGCAGTATGGCTACAAGACGCTGACGAATCTGGGGGCGAAACTTGCGCGGCCTGGTAATCAGGTGCTGGGGCTGACGCGTGGGAGTGCGGTAGTCCAGTTTTCCATGAGTGCGCAATCAGTTATTGATCGTACTGGCCGGTGGGAGT
>APMI01013443.1_pt1 | contig 15616 bp, 19 predicted proteins | sample 667938 | NCBI WGS metagenome assembly APMI01 (sample SAMN01084076, study PRJNA167559) | wastewater metagenome | biome: Wastewater | place: Denmark: Ejby Moelle, Odense | collected 2011-11-28 | reverse complement strand
GCTAGCTTCAGGTGCTAGTGAACGCAAGTTCGTGGAGGTTCAAGTCCTCTTATCCGCACCAATGAAATATCCTTGGAGTGAGCGAGCTTAAAAAGTTCGTTGACCCCTGGGATTTTTTCTATTTCAGTGGTTCCACAATCAATATCCGCCAAGCTCGGAACCTTATCGAAAATTATCCCGAAATATCGAGCGCGTAAAATTGGATTACAGTGGTCAACTAGTAGGTCTTTCATGTGCTCCACAAAGTATCTGAGATATGTCAATATTTTTGCCATGTCTACTCCTTCCTTAGATTCTATCTCGTCATCATGAGTCTCGAGATCGATAATTTGTTGTTCTAGCTTTGCTATATCCTCCTCCATAAATTTAAGTGCTGTCGGCGAGCTGACAATCTTCATCCTGTCGACGATGGTGTGTATCTCAGCCTCGTATTCCTCGCGCTTTTTACTGCGCAGTAGTGTGTCGTCCTGAACTCGAGCCTGGCGTTGCTCCCACACTTGCATAATAGCTGCGGCAACCTCGTCAAAGCGCTCAGGGCTTATCGTTACCCGTTCTACGAATTTCATAATCTTATCTTCGAACTCATCTTTACGCACTCGATAATAGTGTCCATGATGACTGCAATGATAAGCGGGGTAATATTTGCCCAACCTGCCTTTAGATGCGCTACCAAGTAGTGTATTTCTGCACTCAGGGCATACTAAAACCTTGCGGTATGGAAACTCGCCGTTATACACATTTTTCTTGGCGAACTTCTCTTGCTTGGGAACTGCACCTACTTTCGGGTGGTCAGGATCGTTCGGGTCAAGCGTTATCTGGATTTTACCGCGATTTGCTTTATTGTAGAGTTCTACGGAAATAAGCCCATCAAACCTACACTTTACCGGCTGCCCGCCTGTCCATTTTTCAGTGTTAACGCCAGCATAAAGAGTTTTAGCAACGTAAGTACGAAGTAACTTTCCAGTCATTGGTTTACCGCCAGAGCGTCCAATAATCTTTGTTCGGTCGATCTTATCGCGGCGTATTTTTACTGGAGTTTGAAACCCAAGTCTATTCATCTCGTCAGCTATCTGGTCATCGCTATGTGTTCCAGCAGCACGCAGCTCGTACATTCTCTGGATAATGAGCGCTTCATCCCCATTGGGCACCAGCACGGTGCGTTTGCCATTTTTCGTCTCGATACGCTGCGTTTTATAGCCATATAGCGCGCCCCTCAACCAGTAACCTATCTGGGTGTACCTTATCTCTGAGCCGATCATACGGGTCAGGATATCGCGTACTTCGTCTTTAGCGCGTTCAGCCTCGAGTAACTCGGTCTTTCGCGAGGGGGCATGCACACTCCATTTGTACTTCATACCAAGGTGGTCGAGGGTGTTGACCTTAACGTTACTGATAACGCCGTGCATATCTTCAAGATCGATATTGTGAGGTATGAGTTGGCGCTTGAGTAAGTCATAGGCAGTTGAGCCGCCGCGCGTAAAGCGATCAATCGATTTCACAAGTATGACGTCGATTTCGTTCTTAGGGTCGATTGCGAAATCAATCACGTGTTGCATCGGCTGATTATCACCGGCGGCGGACTCAAGGTAAGTCAGTATCTTTACAATGTTGATTCCGTGAGTGGGCGCGTATCGTTTGCCTTGTTCAATCTGCGCTTCAGGTGAGTCACCATCAATACCTTGCCCGATAGTAGAAACACGAACAGCTAAGACGCCATTACGCCGCGGCTTGCTTGCTTCCATACTCTTCCTCTATCTTTTTTAACAACTCAAAGTCGTTGTTTTCATCCTCATTAATGCGCTCAACAATAAGCCGCGCGATAAATTCAATCCGCTCCTCAGTTGTGAACAGTATAGTGTCCGGCGTTGCTAGTCGTGACTGTTTACTACTTTGGTGCCCTGACATATACCCTCCATGTCATGAAGCCTGTAGCAATTCAGCTAGAAACTATTTTTCTGGACGTCCGCGAGACGGGCGCTTTTCAAGGTCTTTTTCTACCAACTTCGTTAACTCTTTATCACCAGTCTTGGCGAGGGCGAGTAGTACGAACTCAGTGAGGCTTTGACCGCGACCATATGCGATTGCCTTGGCGCGGTTGATAAGGCTCTTAGATGCATCAATGCGTATCTGAGTACGAGTTTCTGTCATATAAGAGATATTATACCACCCCTATAGTTCTTCTGTTCTAGCTGAATTGTTAAGAGGCTAGTTCTTCTTATGTAACTGTAATTTAATTGTAGCACATGAGGCACAAATAAACAATAAAAATAATGCTTATCTTTCACTAAATTACATACAATTCCGCTATTGTATACATATACCCTGTTTCTTATCTGTTACTACTTGTTCTTTTTCTCTCCTTCCTATATATAAATATATAGAAAAGAAGAGAGGCAGTAATGCATAGTAAAGTAGATGGTCGTTCAGTAATCAAACAAAGCCAAGTAAACATATTAGCAATCCTTTATAAATACCGTTTTGGTAGTAGACAATTAATCTCAGAGTCCTTAAATAAAAATCCAGACACTATGTACAGAAACCTGTTAGTGTTAATCAAGCATGGTCTCATAAATGTTCGGCTAGAAAAACGTTCAAAGCTATACGGTATATCAGCAGCTTACTACCTAACGCCAAAAGGCTTGAGACACCTCCAGTCGTTGCCAGACTACAGCTTCATTGACGATTCAATTATTAAGGGCAGTTACCGCGACAAAAGCGTATCAGAAAACACAGTCCTGCATACATTCGCCGTCTTTCAACAGATACTTGCCCTGAAACGGCAAGATCCAACGCTTAAAGCGTTTTTGCGACGCGATATGGCGCGCTTTACCTATTTCCCAAACACGCCTCCTAACGCCTTTTTATCACTTTCTGACGGCGAAACCACAAGGCGCTACTTCTTTGAATATGCTCAAGACAGCCAGGAGCGTAAGGCTTTTTATCAGAAAGTGTCCGCCTATATTGACTACTTCGATCAAGGCGGCTGGGACGTAACCGGTGCCGACATACCCACACTCCTATTTGTCGCCGAGAAAGCTAATACCGAGTACCGCATAAAGCGCCTCATTAAAGGTGCATTGAGCAAGCTTAATCCAGATGTAGAGATCCAAATACTGACAACAACTAAGCGTGCAATCGAACAGATCGATCAGCAGCCTGTTATTTGGACGAGCGTAGAAGACCCTGATGAACTGATAGCTTTAGAGGATGCGGGGTGACGATTGCATGCAAGCAACGCGCGCATGTAATGGTCACCCTATCTCGGAATAAGGTTGCGCTTCATTTGCTACCGAGTACAGCAGTTGTGTACATTTTCTGAAAGAATATGTACCGGCTGATGTGCTTGGTGACAAATATGCATTCATTAGTCAACCTATGTCGCTTCGCTAGAAGCGTCTTGGGGGCATGATTCATTCTTTCGCCTGAAGCTTTAGCTGAAGGTGGAAGTATGGAGCGTGTCGTCTGTAGCCATGCGGCTAGAGCGATCCGAATGATGCCTCGTCCTGTAGGGATCGTGGCATGGTTCGTTCGGCGTGCCTAGGCCTTTCTTGAATCTACAAGACGACTAGGTTTTTGCTATGCCTTTTGGTAATATAGGCAAATGAACGGTAAGGATATAATCGCTAAAGTCAAAGCGTTGAATTTGCCTGACGGATCATACGTAGTGTTTGGCAGTGGACCGTTGGCTGCCGTAGGTATTCGCGATGCGAATGATGTAGATCTGTATGTAACGCCCGCAGTACTCCGGACTTTCAAAAAGAAAGGTTGGCAGCAAGTCCATAAAGGACCCGGTGACGAGCCATACACGCATGATATATACGAAGCTCATGACAACTGGAATTTTAGTCCGTACAGCCCGTCACTAGAACATTTGCTCGATACTGCGATGATAATTGATAACGTACCTTTTGCGTCACTAGAAGAAGTTAGAAAGTGGAAATTTGGGTCTGGCGGAACAAAACACCTGCGCGACGTAGAGCTAATTGATCATTATCTAAAAGCTACAACAAATTAAGTTAGTCTTGGGTTGATCCAGGGCAGTTTATCGTCATGCCCAGGACGGGTTTCTTACAACCTCGGATAACTCACCGGTCGCCCGATAGTCATCTCGTTATACTCATCGATATACTCAAGCTCTTCCATACGCTCCTGGTAGTACTCGCTTAACCTTTCGGCGAGTCGCACGAGCTTCTCGTCCATCCGCCAATCATCAACAGTGCAGCTGTTTCCAATGCTCCCCAACATCCCTCCGCCTAAGTAATTCTGGTAGGCGCTTAGGAACTCATCTTCGTAGCCATAAGCTGTCAAATCCAGCTCTACGCCGCCTCCACGGTAACTAAAGTCTTCTCGTGTGATGTTTTCTGCGATATTCATTTCATTTCTCCTTAAAACTTTACGTACTAATAAAAACTGAGCCTTTTTACGTCATGCTCAGGACGGTAATAGCCCTCAAACGAAAACCGAGGAGCTAATACTCCTCGGCTAACAGTATCGTGAGCACCCTGTGGCACTCGGGACTAAGCGGATCACACCAGTAGCCTAGACTTTCATCGTAGTAGTCTATCTTCCAAAAGACTTTGTTGCCCGCTATCTCTACCAACCCAAAGTCATGCTCACCGTACGGATCGTTATCTTTGTCGAAATCTTTGAAGTTCTGCACCGCGATAAAGATATCTGATACCACTTCTTGATCGAGAGCTAGTATCCCCCGTGTCGCCACGTAGTTGTGCGCGTTCTCGCGCATCGCATCGTTGAGACGAGCGATTTTCGCTGATGTTTCGTTTGGTACTTGACTGGTGTCCATAATAGACCCTCCTTATATATTCTTGAGAGGGCTTTCTGCCTCTCTGTCTAGATGGGCACGGGCTGGCATCGGCCTGGGTCAATATGGAGCGCCCCTAGGCGATTTGACCCTAGGGACGAACGATATTGAAGCGGGACGTGCGCCCGTAGAATGAGGAGACAGAGGAAGGAAGAACCTTAAATGGACACTTCTTCAGGGATGGAACTTGACATTATATGCCGCTTGTGCTATCATATATTTACTTTACCCCACCAATTTGGTGCGCGGTTTAGCGCACCTTCGTCAGTAGAAAGAGGCATCATGATTGACTGGAGCAACCCCCTGGACTGTGCGTTCATCCTGCTCTTCATCCAGATCTTCGGGATCAAGTGGATGCTGCAAGCGACCGACGGCTTGAGCTGGGCCATGACCCCAATCAGCGCAAAGGGCCGTACTTTGGCCCTGGTGGCCGGGCTCAGCTTCATCTGGATTCCCTACATGGCGATCTGGGTAGCGCTCGGCCACTCGCCCGTCGCCATGCTCAACACCATCATGCCGATGTGGCAGATGGGGTATCCGACCACCTACGCTGCTGCCATCCTGGTCGCCCTGTGCATGGTCTCGCTTCCGCAGGCCCTCGTGGCCGCCCTCCTGATTCGTCGCGCACGACAGAAGGAGCTTGCATGGTTCGCCAACCGCATCCAGTACCTCGCCCCCAACATCTGACAACACCGCCCACCGCAAATAGTTCGCTGACTTGGCTCGATCTGGTTGAGAAATTACTTCTCCTGGGTCATTCACCCAGTCCAGCTTGAGCCATTTCGGTGGGCTATTTTCGTATCATGACAACAACTGATTCTTGGCTTGAGCCTTTTTACGTCATACTCAGGACATATCAGGCTTACTCCTGATTTTTCTCGACAATCTCGTACCAATCCACTTGTGCAAGTGAATTGTTTATTAGATCCGCCCATATACTCGAATACTCACCGTCGTATTCGAACCGGACCCAGTCTTCGAGTGCTTCGGCTTGGTCGGACAGGTCGCTGTGTGACGAGATTATCTCGCAGAGCTGTTCGTAGTAGCCCTGGTCGCCCGTCATCCACAGATTGACAATCCATGTCTCTCGATTACTCCACCCGTTATACTCGGTGGTTGCAGTTTGTGTTAATTCTGATACTTTCATTGTTATTTCTCCTTCTTTTCTTGAGAGGGCTTTCTGCCTCTCTGTCTAGAGGGGTACGGGCTGGCATCGGCCTGGGTCAATATGGAGCGCCCCCAGGCGACTTGACCCTAGGGACGAACGATATTGACGCGGGACGTGCGCCCGTATACTGAGGAAGACAGCGGAAGGAAGAACCTGCCCTAATAATGGTAGAAATGGGGTGATTCCAATATGCATATAATGGTGTGTAGCTGTATTGCCTTTGTGAACGCTACCTGTTATAATATGCTCATGAAGAACGCCCTGCTGCCGGTACCCTCTGGCTGGCATGGGCGTTTTTCTTGTACTTAGACCTATTGATAATACGCAACAACGTTTCAGCAATCGTTGATAGCGTTTACCCTTGTATTTTAATTGATTGTAGTGTATAATTTGCAAGATATTAATATTGAATCCGTTTGATTGGAACTATTCGAATGCGAAAAGCAAAAAACGGGAGAGACATTTCTCCTTTTAATTTGTCACAAAAACGGCAATGGGGTGCGGAGAAGCGCACGATGCCCCTGCCAATTCTTCATGATAAACCCTCAACGCGCAAAATAGTGTTGAGCCGAATTGCGATTATCGCTACCATAGCAATGTGGTTGGCCTACGTTATTAACACAATCATTCGGCAGTTCTATGAAGGGCCGCAGACATACCGATTCGCCATAGAGGCGGCAAGCTATGTTTTTGTTGTTACACTTCTAACTTTTTCCGCTTTACTCTATCTTATTACGCGCCAAGGCGCACTCGTACGCTTCAGCAAACACCGTCGTACCCCCCGCGCAGAAATTGATAACCATTTTGCGAAAAAGCAGTCATCAATTACGGTTCTTGTTCCATCCTACGACGAAGAAACGTCTGTCATTGGAAAAACCCTTTTATCAGCGGCACTCCAAGAATACCCTGGGCTTAGGGTCGTGCTTCTTATAGATGACAAGCCTTACCCTACAAATGAGGCGGTGCTGAAAAAACTCAATGAAACCCGTGCCATCGGCACGGATATCATGAAACTGCTCGCAAAGCCACGTGCTAGGTTAAATAAAGCCCTGAGGGAATTCGAACAATCAACTGCGCAACATAGCGATATGTTCGCAACCAGTAGCGACCTTAGGACGCTGATTGAACAGTTTGAATGGACGACCGCATGGCTTACGAATCATGCAACCAGCGGCGACATCGATGACCACGTTGACCTCTTTTTTTATGAGCAAGTGCTATATGCACTCGCACAAGATTTCGCATTGATCGCCAAAGCATTGCGTGGTTCCCTGAACGAAGGTTCAAGTGTCTCGTATAATCGAATCCACCAGCTCTATCGACGGCTGGCCTGGACATTTGATGCTGAAGTGACAGTATTCGAGCGTAAAAAATACGCATCGTTATCACACGAGGCAAACAAGGCAATGAACCTAAACTCATATATCAGCCTCATGGGAAATGCCTATGAGGCTAAGCAAACAAGCACGGGTACCGTCCTCGTACCTGCAAAGCGCAAGAAAGACGCAGCGCTTGTCGTACCCGACAGTGATTACATCCTTACTCTTGACGCGGATTCAATTCTGCTCCGTGAATACTGCCTTAGGCTTGTTTACCTGCTTGAGCAGCCAGGCAATGAACGTATCGCTGTTACTCAAACGCCGTATTCATCGTTCCGCGGTGCCTCAACGCGCATTGAGCGTCTGGCGGCGGCAACGACCGATATCCAACACATCCTCCACCAAGGTATGACTGAGTACGATGCCACATTTTGGGTTGGCGCCAACGCCGTCATTCGAAAGTGTGCGCTAGAAGACATTGTCGAAACAGATATTGAGAACGGCTTTGAGATAAAGCGATACGTACAAGACCGCACCGTAATCGAGGACACCGAATCGAGTATTGACCTAAAGGTCCATGGTTGGACACTTTATAATTACCCCGAGCGTCTCAGCTATAGCGCCACTCCACCGGACTTTGGCTCGCTCGTCGTCCAGCGGCGTCGCTGGGCAAATGGTGGTTTGCTCATTTTACCTAAGCTCTTGGCATACAACCGTGAACGGGCGCGCAATAATGAATCAATTTCCCGTATGGAAGTATTGCTCCGCGTTAACTACATGGCGTCAATTGCCTGGTCGAGCCTTGGGCTCATCTTCCTCCTCGCCTATCCCTACGACGGGCGCTTACTGAGTCCATTTGTTATCCTTGCCGCCCTGCCGTATTTCATTGCGATGGCAAGCGACCTAAAATATTGTGGCTACAAGCGCACTGACATTTTTAGGATTTACGGCTTCAACCTTATCTTGTTGCCAGTGAATCTTGCAGGCGTTTTGAAATCTATTCAACAAGCCCTAACGTCAAAGAAAATCCCGTTTGCTCGTACCCCGAAAGTCAAAAACCGTACGGCGACCCCAATGCTATACGTTATCGTGCCGCTTCTCATCATTGCGTTTTCTTTAATCACGCTTTATCGAGACGTTATGGCACAAAACTGGGGTAACGCTGCCTTTGCTGGCTTTAATGCGATCGTTGCAACATGGGCATATGTCGCGTATATCGGTGTATTTAATGGCCTCCTTGATATCTGGGTCGGCTTAACCGACTGGATGTATGTGGACGTTAAGCCAAAGATTTCTCCTAAAACAGACCAAATGAGCAATGCGCTGGATTGGCGTGCCGTCCTGTATCATGGCGACCTAGCGACCAAGAATATACCCATCAGTGCCCATGAGCACTTTACATCGGCAGCCAAAGATACGAGCGAAAGGTAAAACATGCGCATTAAAAAAACAACCCGACCAATTCCAATTCAACCCACCCGGCGTCTTTCGCCATGGCGTGTCTTGCTTGCAATTATAATTGTCGCTGGTCTCGCTGCTGGTGTCTACTATGGACACAACTGGTACAACGACACCAAACAACCGGTGGGCTCTCGTAAGGCTTGGTTCGCTCCATATGTTGATGTAACTTCAACGCCGTCATACGCCTTTGAACAACTTGGTACCACGGAACATAAAGAAGTCATCATGTCGTTTGTTGTCTCACTTCCGTCAGATCCATGCACTCCATCATGGGGCGGCGCATACACGATGAACGCTGCGAGCGAAAAACTTGACCTTGACCGCCGTATCGCACGCCTACGCCAACAAGATGGTAACGTAGCCATCTCATTTGGTGGTGCAGTAAACGACGAGTTGGCGCTAAAATGCACCGACCAAACGAAACTTGTCAAAGCTTATGCATCAATCATTAACCGCTACCAAATAGACACTATCGATCTAGATCTTGAAAAAACTGGGCTCACCGATAAGGCAGCCGGAGAGCGTCGCGCGAAAGCACTGGCTGAATTGCAAACCACAATGCGTAACGAGAACAAAAGTTTGGCGATCTGGCTCACTCTTCCCGTCGCTCCTACCGGTCTTACGGAAGATGGTACAAACGCCGTGTCAATGCTTCTCAAAAACAAGGTAGACCTTGCCGGTATAAACATTATGACTATGGAATATGGCAACAGCCGTACGGCGGGCCAATCAATGCTCGACGCGTCGGAGAGCGCGTTAGTCCAAACACAACGACAGGTAAACATCCTCTACCAGCAAGCGGGCACACCGCTATCGTCTGGCACGGTCTGGTCAAAAATGGGTGTTACCCCAATGATTGGCCAGGGTAGTTTTCCAGATGAAGTATTTACGCTAAATGACGCCAAAAACTTTAATGCATTCGCCAAGTCCCATAACATCAGCCGCATATCGATGTGGTCAGCTAACCGCGACGTACAATGTGGCAGCAACTATGTCGATACAAAAATAGTCTCCGACTCCTGCAGCGGCGTGAAACAAGACAAACTCCAGTTCTCAACACACCTTGGCGACAGTTTCTTGGGTACGATGACACAAAACGCCGCACTTATAACTAAACCAGAGGCCGCTACCAACCAAGCGGAGCAAAAAGACGATCCCGCCAACAGCCCGTATCAAATTTGGGCTAAAGATGGCGCCTACCTACAGGGCACTAAAGTCGTCTGGCATAAAAACGTTTACCAATCAAAGTGGTGGACACATGGCGATACGCCCGATGACCCAGTACTCCAATCATGGCAGACCCCATGGGAACTTATCGGGCCTGTGTTGCCTGGCGAAAAACCAATCGAGCAAGCTACACTTCCTGCTGGTATATACCCAGATTGGACAGGCACCGCAAACTACGACAAAGGGAGCCGCGTCATCTTTGAAGGAATTCCGTATCAAGCCAAATGGTGGAACCAGGGACAAAGTCCTGCAACGGCATCTTCAAACCAAGATAGCTCGGCATGGGCACCTCTCACCCAGACACAGATTAATGAAGTTGTAAGCAAGCCTTAGTTAGTCAAGCTCACAATATGAGCTTCTTTTACATAGTAATGCCGCCTACGACTCTTAGTGCTTCGATATTAGAAGACTTAAAGAATGCACGTAAAGGTATTAAAAATGATACCGCATGATAAATCGATACACCTGGTTCGCACCCTAACGTCTGCCGATGAGACGAACGACATTGGTGTGTTGACGCCGTATGTATATTGGAGCAGTACATGAAGTAAGGAGTTATTAAATAATCATTTTCCGTTATAATCTATATATGACCGACAAGGAAAAAAAGACAACCCCTCCACTGACTGATGATGAAATAATAACTATTATCTTGCCAATAATAAATTCATGAATACTACCAACAAAGACTACTTCACCTTCAATGTTCACAATTCCGCTCTGGTTGTAGGTCAGACAGGATCTGGTAAAACTGAGCTCGTGCGCCAGTATGTTCGGCGTCTCGAAGCCGCCTTTACGCCTGATCAAATGAAATATGTCATCTATGACTTAAAGCAAGTCGAGTTCGACCCTGCCTACGAGGGAGGTGCAAAGCAGGAGTACCTATACTCACCGGTTCGCACAGGCATTCCAGAAGACATGGATTATCTTGAAGAGCTTGCAACATTGGCCGAAGTGCGTGCAACGCAAAGCAAGCCTTCGCCGTTTCTGTTTATCTATATTGAGGAGTGCGACCTGGCCGCACAATATCCCGATAGATTCCACAAGGCAGTCATCGCGATCAATAACAATGCCAAGGATGCAAACATGAAGCTTATCTTTTCTACTTCCAGGCCATCACCAGACATTATTACACCAGAACTACGCGATAGCTTCGATCTCTTGCTCGTTGGGACACTTGCGTCCAGAGCGGACGAAGAGACGCTTGGAGCGCGAGGCTCCCTAACTACACATGACTTTATAGTCGAAGACCAACGAACACACTCATGAAGAAATTCTTTATCGGTACCTGCGCAAAGTCGCTAAAACAAATAGTGATGACTACTTTTTCAGATAAGCGCTTGTACATACCTATTTTAGTTATTATGGTTATCGCTTCTTCATGGATAGTCATAGTGCAAGCATCAGTCATCAATACACCAAAACCGAATACCCCTAATGCAACTAATTTCAACACACTAGATCAATCGGACATAAAAAATGTGCCCGACAATTCGATCGAGGGTGAAACGGCTATTGACCAAAGTGCCGACAATACTGCCTCTGCCAGTCAAACTAACCCCGCTAGCAAATCGTCAACTGCCAGTAACGGTGTTACTTCACCTAATCGACCTTCCGAACCGGCACCTGACATTGATATGATTTGCGCCAATTTAAAAACCGTTGTCGATTCATCATACACGGCGTACAATACAGCCGTTACGGCATTAATGAACCAAGAAATGCAGTGGGGGCCTCCCCAAGGCACATTCAGTCCAATCGGAATGACCCAGCCTGAAATTGACGCAAAGATTAATCAGATTAACCTAGAACGTGATACCAAGCGTAAGGAGCTTCAAGCAACAATCGATGCAACAAAAATTAAATACGAAACCGCAAAGACTAATTTTACAGCAAACGGCTGCAATTAACGGTCCGTTAAGAAAAAAGGATGTAAGATCAAAATTAAAACTTGAACGTAGAGACTATTTTCTTCTATCGATTATTGGATAATAAGAACTTTTTTCTAATCATACGATATTTCTTGTTGCATGACCTATTCCAGTCATTACTGCAATCTCAGGCAACTAGCCCCCTAATAACCGAAGACAAGCTCATGCCTGTCGCAGGCTACCGGAATGAACAACATTCATACCAGTAGTGATATCATAAGCACATGAATGATTCTATAAACTTTTGTCCAAACTGTGGCCACGACTTATCGGCGTATAAGCAGACTGATGTTCTCCGATCATTTGACGAGCTCTATTGTGATGCGCTAAATGTCATCGTAAAACATAAAAAAGTATCGACATCGATACTACAAAAAGAATTGCGTATTGGTTATGGTCGCGCAGCTCGCATGATGGATAAAATGGAAGAAGACGGCCTAATCTCTGCTGCCGATGGCGCAAAGCCACGGACGGTTATATTTGATGCACTCAAGAAGCATCTTGCAGAGCAAACCACTTAACCCTACATCACTTTGATTTTCTGGAAGAAAGTCGAAGTCCAGTCGAGTTTACTCGGCTGTCTTGTTCATCTTTCCGTCACGAATAGCTTCCAGCAATTCACGGTGTTGGAGTTTGCCTCGTGTGCGCTTGCGGCCGCTGCGGGTTAGTAGGCGGAATGGAATTACAAAGATACCGAATAGACCAAAGATAACGATGTACCACATAAAGACGAGCATCCACGCGCACATGATGAAACAGAGAGCTATTGGAGTGAGTACGAGCCATTTGAGCCAAACGTTGTCCGTAGTGGTCATTTTCCAAATCCGCTGAGCAGAACCGGTAAACGATGTTGGGGCGGAGATGATTACTTTTTCTGACGCTAGCTTCTTGCTCATCGTGTAAACTCCTTGAATAACTTACCGTCCTCTTCGAATCGTGTATGGATAATTGTGTGTGGCTGCTTTTTGAGCAGCTTACTGGTGAGTTCTTTTATCTCATCACCTATTGGCAAATCATTTAGCCAACCTTCGGGAATGGCATTGTAGCTATAATATGCACCGGCCAACTGGCCGTATATGGCAGCATTCGTATCGGTGTCGCCGCCCAGGCGTATGACTTCAATCATTCCTTGACGAAAACTGTCAAAATTGAGGAAACCCCAAACGGCAATTTTAATGGCATCTACAACATATCCGCCTACGTCTTTCATTTCAGCATCGTGGTTGAGTTCTTTGGCCGGTTGAATCCGGGCTAGAATATCATCAAACACCTCACCGGTACTATACTTAGCAACATCGACGACGTCTTCTTTTTTATCGACATGAAGCACTTGCCAAAGCATCGCGCCAAAAACTTCCGCGCCCGCGTCTGCTTCCTCAGAGTAGTGCGTCTCTCGGGATGATATCTTAGCCATTATGATAGCGGTCTCGATTGGCTGATCCGCAGTAGCGATTATCATCGGGGCAATTCGCATGACGCCACCGTTGCCCGCACTAGTGAGGCGAGGCCTGTTTCTGTAGACGCTCGGGTTATTCGCAAAGTACTCGATCGCATGTGCGGTTTGTGTGCCTATATCTGATGCCGGTTTGCCTTCGGCATCGCGGTAGCCTTGCGCTGCCCACTCAAGGTATTTACCCATAACATCGTAAGAATTGTAGCCGCCGCATTCAAGTAGACTATCCGCCAGGCAGAGCGCCATTGCAGTATCGTCAGTATAGAATCCCTTCGTACCGAAGTGGTCTTGCATTTCACCGTCCCAGCTACCTTTAATATCGTCAGCATCATGACCAAACTCAAGCGGAGCACCTAAAGCATCACCAATCGCAAGTCCGACGAACATTCCTTCAGCTTGTGCGAGTTCCGTCATTACACAAACCCCTTTGCAACGAGCTTCACTTCGTCTAGTGAAACCCTGTGCTGTTCTCCCGAACCGCCAAAGACCCTGGACCAACTCTCTGTAAACAAAACGGGGCCGCCTAAATCAAACAGCGCATAGGAGAATCCTCCGTACATACCGTCGACACCAAACCATTGAACTTTATTTTCATGTAATAGTTCGTTCGATACCTTCGGTAATTTTTGCGATTCAAGCCACTCAAGGCTCTTCTTTGCGTTACGGCATCGATATCGTATAAGATCATGGAAGTTAGCTTCAATTTTCGCGAGGTCTTCTTCCGAGAAATGGATACTGCTAGATTTACGATCCTTTACTAGCTCTTCAATCGATTCGTAGTCGGAATAATCATTCAGCAAGTCTTTCGCTTGGTCTTCTTTGTAGATTTTCCTAAAAGATTCAATATCCCAGTCTGTCATAGTTATAGCTTCCTAAGTTCATTATATATCTCGACCATGGCAAGTGTATCCAGCTTGCAGTATTCTAATAGGTCTTCAAGAATTTGCTGCTTTTCGCCGTCACGAGTCCCGTCTAGTACGGCTTCCATCCAAAGCCGTTGCGCCGATGCGCCTTCTTGAATACCTAATGTTTTGTAGGAAAGTTCAGGGCATAACACGGGCAGTACCTTTTTGATGCTCGCAGAACCTTCAAAACGGGGGTCGTCGTACCATTTTTCTTTGAACGGCGTCATAAGGTCTACCACCCGGCCATTTAAGCTCTCCATGGCATGTTTGTATTCTGGAATCATATTGCCAAGCTCGCTATTGCGGGACTTTTCAAACCCTTCGTACCATACCAGCACCGTACCTTCAGTGCCAATATCGGCCAGTAGCTGCTCCGTGAGTGGGCGTGATGGGTTTGAGCTTTCCTTATGTAGGTATTCTTTGTGCTCCAATGTAGCGTCAGGCGCTTGTAGTAAGTGCAGTGAATACTGGAATGGCACCTGTTGGTATGGCCGCAATCCATCAAAGTATGGAATAAGGCTCATAAGCGTTTCGTAATCCAAAAAGTACAGCGGGTACTGTAATCCATTTAAAAACTGCATAATTGCTTCGCGGTTGATGGTGGGCGCAGTGTCTGGCGACCAGACTTTAGGAGTTTGTGGCACAATGTTTTCATACACTTTAAGCCAATCCTTCTTTGAGCCAAGTTTCGCAAGGTTTGGGTCGGGGTCGGGCATTGTTGGTTGCTTGGCCACGCTTACTGCCATAGGCATATATTTTGCCGTTACCTCACCCCTTGCCCGTACCTTTTCCGTCACATCAGTAATAGCAGTGATCTTGTCGGCTTCAATCTCTCCGTTCCGTACATACTGATTGTTTACATGGATAACAAAAACGTTGCGCACTTTATACCCACAGCCCTCAATCACAGCCGCCTGGAACGCAAGGTCAAACTCGTGCTCTGTTTTAGCTGAGGTACTAGCTTTGATTTCATATAAATCAACCACACCATCACTTACAAACTTTACAATGTCACAAATGCACGTAAAGTCGCTCCAGTTAAATCGTGGTTGGAATAATACATGCGCACCTGACTCAATAGCTTTTAGCGTACGTTCAGGCAGTGTCCTATATTCATCGTAGTCTGAAAAACCTAAAGACACGCCCTCTGGAAACAGTGACTCGGCATAGGGCTCAAATGCATGCCCCGCATCGAACATCGCTTGCGTATTATCGTCAACCGGAGGCAATTTGCTCGGCGTGTTCTTTTTAACCCACAGCCAAGCAGGGTGTTTCAGGAACAGCATGTAGTCAGATTTAGATAAAATCATTCCTTGTTATACTACTTTTT
>APMI01005979.1_pt1 | contig 15624 bp, 14 predicted proteins | sample 667938 | NCBI WGS metagenome assembly APMI01 (sample SAMN01084076, study PRJNA167559) | wastewater metagenome | biome: Wastewater | place: Denmark: Ejby Moelle, Odense | collected 2011-11-28 | reverse complement strand
CTGTTCAAATTTGAAGACAAATCCATCGATCTAGATCGCAAACTATCCGAGTTGACTTATACCGTTTTCGATACTGAAACGACCGGGCTTGAACCTTCCAAGGGCGACGAAATCATTCAGGTGGGCGCCGTCCGCATCGTCAATAACCGGCTGCTGCGCCAGGAGACTTTCAACCAGATTGTTGACCCCGAGCGGCCGCTGAAGCCGGAGTCGATTCCCATTCACGGTATTACTGAAGACATGGTGCGTGGCCAGCCGAATATCGACGTCGTGTTGCCGGCCTTCCACGAGTTTTGCGAAGATACCGTGCTGATTGCGCACAATGCCGCGTTCGACATGCGCTTCCTGCAACTCAAGGAAGAGCGTACCGGCATTCGCTTTACTCAGCCGGTACTGGATACCCTTCTGCTCTCTGCCGTTGTTCACCCAAATCAGGAGTCACACAAACTCGACGTCATTCTTGAACGTCTGGGCATAACGATCGGCAAGCGCCACAATGCGCTGGAGGATGCGCTGGCGACCGGCGAAGTTTTCCTGAAGCTGGTCAAGCTGCTGGAGGATCAGGGCATCGTGACCGTACGCCAAGCCCTCGAAGCGGCTGAGAAGACCTATTTTGCCCGGATTAAATATTGAGGTTAGCGTGAACTCCGACTTCACGCTGCCTTGCCGGCAGCAACTCGCCCTTTTATCCGCCCTCGAGGCGTTGGCAACACTTGATATGGCGCCAGCACTGGCTGGCCGTCTGCGAGAGTTCCAGCTGCGCAAGGCAGGCAGTGGTCTGGACGGTATCGTTGCAGCACGTTTTATTTCTGCATTCAATGATCGCCTGTCATCAAAGCTCATTGAGCTGACGGCGCGCCGGCATCATTTGCCACCCGTCGCTTGGTGCTGGCTGGCGCTTGGTTCGGAGGGACGAAATGAGCAGACGTTTGTTACTGATCAGGACAATGGCCTGATATTCAGTTCAGCGAGTGTTCAGGAAGCCGTTGCCATGCGGCAACTCTTCCTGCCCTTCGCGCAGGAGGTCAATCAGCATCTCGCTGAGTGTGGTTTTGCCTTGTGCAGTGGTCAAATCATGGCCGGTAATCCCGCTTGGTGCCTGTCGTTCGACGAGTGGCGCGAGAGGTTCATCAACTGGGTGCGACGCCCCGATCCCAAGGCATTGCTCAATGCCACCATCTTCTTCGATCTCCAGCCACTGTATGGTGACCTTGACCTGGGGGAGCGACTGCGTACGCTGTTGCTATCGCTTACTGCTGAAACGCCATCATTCCAGCATCTGATGGCGGCGAATGCCTTGCAGGCAGAAGCGCAACTCAATTTCCGTGGTGAACTTGCGGTCGATGCCAATGAGTCCATCGACATGAAAAAATTCGGTAGTAGGATTTTTGTCGATGCGGCCCGAATTTTTGCACTGGCTACCGGGGTGAGAGCGGTCAATACCGCCGAACGTCTGCGGGTGGCTGGACCGCTGGTGGGTATGCAAACGCATGAGATTGCTGCGGTCAACGCGGCTTTTTCGCATATTTTGAAATTACGTCTGGCGCAGCAAATTGATGCTGCTGCCAAAGGTGAGGTGGCGGGATATGGCCTGAAACCCGCAGCACTGCATGATCTCGATCGGGCCATTTTGCGTGAGGCGCTCAAACAGGCGAAACGTCTGCAGCAACGCCTCAAGTTAAACTATGCACTATAAAATATGAGGTTGTCGTGACTACGCAACAGCAAAAAGGACAAGAAATGGCCGTCGGTCAGGTTGAAATGGCACTGCGTCAGGATGGACGATCCAGGATGGCCGGAAATACGCAGGCTTTCCTGCGCAATCACGCACCATTCAACAAGATGCAGCCGGAAGCACTGCAAAATTTTGCCGAGAAGGCACAGATCGTTTTTTATGCGGCGGGCAGCGAGATTGTCGGGCCGGATTCGGGCAAGGTCCGGTTCTTTTATCTGATTGAGTCAGGCAAGGTGCAGGCGCGTCAGGCCGGCGAAGTAACCGTCACTGAGTATTCGATTTTAAGCCTTGGGGCTGGAGAAAGCTTCCCGATCGGGGCGGTAACGGCAGGGCGGCCATCGACCAATGTCTATCTGGCGGTGGAAGATACCTTTTGCTATCAGTTGCCGGCCGATGATTTCCTGGCGCTGATGAGCAGCAGTCCGGAGTTCAACCTGTTCTGTACGCGCTATATTGCCAGCCTGCTCGATCAGTCTCGTCGCCAGTTGCAATTGCAATTTGCCCAGCGCGCCAGCGAGCAGCAGACGCTGAATTCCCCGCTGGCGGGTATCGGGTCGCGGACGCCGATTACCGTGTTGCCCGAAACGCCATTGCGCGCGGCACTTGAAACGATGTCGCAGGCTGGTGTTGGTTCACTTGTCGTTGTTGGTGGAGACGGCAAGGCGGTTGGGGTATTTACCCGTACTGACCTGCTTGATCGCGTCGTGCTGGCCGACCTGCCGCTGACCACGCCGATTGCACAGGCCATGTCTGCCAAGCCGTTCATGATTGAAGAGCACGCCACGGCTTACGATGCGATGTTTGCGATGGCTACCCATGGTATTCGCCATGTGCTGGTGACCGATGCTGAGGGCAAGCTGACTGGAGTGGTTTCCGAACGAGATCTTTTCTCGCTGCAGCGTGTTGGCTTGCGCCAGATTCGTCAGTCCATCGATAGTGCCCAGAACGTTGAGGCTTTGCAGCAGGCCGCCACTGATGTTCGGCAACTTTCGTTCAACATGCTGGCGCAGGGCGTCGGTGCTGAGCAACTGACGCAGTTCATCTCGGCTTTGAACGATGCACTGACTCGTCGAGTCATTCAGCTCAATCTGGAAAATCATAATTTTGACGGGATCGAATGGGCGTGGCTGGCTTTTGGTTCCGAGGGGCGTGACGAGCAGACTTTCAGTACAGACCAGGACAACGGTATTGTTTTTGCACCGCCAGAGGGGGGATCGATCGATGCGCTGAAACAGCGCTTTCTGGCCTATGCCCTTGACGTTAACAAGGACCTGGACCGCTGTGGTTTTCCGCTCTGCAAAGGAAACATCATGGCGAGCAATCCGCAGTGGTGTTTGACGCTCGATGAGTGGAAAGACCAGTTTTCTACCTGGATTCGCATACCGCAACCTGATGCATTACTTAACGCAACCATTTTCTTCGACTTTCGGCCGTTGTTTGGACAGGTGGAGTTGGCTGATGCCATGCGCCGTCATTTGTTGGCCCAAACTGCAGTCAATCCGATGTTCCTGCGCGCCATGGCAAAGAATGCACTCGACGTTGAGCCGCCTCTTGGCAAGATACGCGATTTCTTGACGGATCTTGAGCCCGGCCATCCCGGCAAGATCGACCTGAAAAAATATGGCTCGCGCATATTCGTCGACGTGGCACGTATCTATGCGATGGCAAGTGGCGTTCACAACACCAACTCGATTCAGCGTCTACGAATATCTGCGCAGCGCCTGTCAATTCGCAGCGAGGAGATCAACGCTGTGCTTGAGGGGATGAACTTCATTCAGTTGCTCCGTTTGCAACATCAATATCTTGAAGGGGAGCCGGGCACTCAAGGGGACAACCTGATCGATCCGGAAACACTGAATGAACTGGATCGTCGTATTTTGAAGGAATCGTTCCGCCAGGCCCGGAAGATACAGACTCGTCTCAAACTCGATTACCAGGTGCAATGACCATGCTCGGGCTGAAGAAATTTCTGTTTAAGGGTGGTGCCCCAGCAAGCCTTCCAGGCGATGTGCAGGCCTCACTTGAAGCCTGGCGGCGCAGTGCCGCGCCGAGCATGGAAGAACTTCATTTCCATACGCGATACGTTGTCGTTGATATCGTCAGTAGCGGCTCCAATCCTGATAGTGACAAATTACTTGGTTTGGCTGCAACGTCAATCTGGAAGGGGGCTGTCCAGCCCGACGATACCTTCTACGTGGACTTTTCGACGCTGGACGGTGAGGGTGCTGCGGTCGACCGGCAATTAACGGCGTTTTTGCTATTTGCTGCCAAGGCGCCATTGGTGACTTATCATATTCCTTATGTGGGGGGCTTCCTGCACCGCGCCTTCAAGGAACGCCTCAATGTGGATTTTCAGCCCCAGTGGATAGACCTCGCCTGGCTGCTTCCTGCGATGTTTGAAGATAAGGGCCATACGGTTATGCCGCTGGACCACTGGATTGATGAATTTGGCCTTGAGGCCGGAACTGGTCGGCGTGATGCCATGGCCAACACGCTGCTGCTAGCCCGTATTTTTCAGATGCTGACTGTCCGTGCCGTGAGCAAGGAGATCGATACCGCGAGCCGGTTGATCGAAGAGTCCCTGGCCAGCAGTTTCCTCCGTCGAAATCACTAGCAGCAAAGGGCTGTGCGCTCTCTGACCAAACTGCAGCGCTATTACCTGTATTACACAGGTGGCTTCCTGTCGTTTGTCGGGATGCTTGCCGTGCTGGAAAAAAACGGAATGTCGCCGCGCTGGATCGGCTACTCCTTCTTGTTTTTTACCATCTCCATGTATGCCATCATCGGCATTGTTAGCCGGACAGCTGACGTTTCGGAGTACTACGTAGCCGGTCGGCGTGTTCCAGCCTTCTTTAATGGCATGGCGACCGGCGCTGACTGGATGAGTGCTGCGTCATTTATCGGTCTGGCGGGCACCCTCTATCTGTCAGGCTTTCAGGGTTTGGCCTATGTTATTGGCTGGACAGGAGGGTTTGTCCTGGTCGCGCTGTTACTCGCACCTTATCTGCGACGTTTCGGCCAATATACAGTGCCGGATTTTTTAGGTGCACGCTATGGCGGGAATGCCATTCGCCTTGTTGCTGTTGGCGCCGCAATTCTGGCGTCCTTTGTCTACGTGGTGGCGCAAATCTATGGGGTTGGGGTGATTACCAGCCGTTTTGTCAGCCTCCAATTCGAGATTGGTGTCTTCGTTGGTTTGGCGGGTATCCTGGTCTGCTCCTTTCTGGGCGGGATGCGAGCGGTGACTTGGACACAGGTAGCCCAATATCTGATTCTGATCGTTGCCTACATTACTCCGGTTGCCATTCTTTCCTATAACGTCACAGGTAATCCAGTACCACAACTGGTTTATGGGCAGGTACTGCAGCAGGTTACGCAGTTGGAGAACCGTCTATTCGAGACTCCAACAGAAATTCAAGTACGGCAGCTCTACCGTGAACGGGCAGATTTGTATGCTCAGAAAATCATGCAGCTGCCGTACTCATTGAGCTTCGAGCGAGAACAGTTATCTGTTCAGATCAATCAGCTCAAGGCCAGCGATGCACAGATGAAAGACATTGTCGTTCTTGAACGGCAGCGTCGAGATCTACCGCACGATCCAGATCAGGCCAGAGCGCGTTGGGAAAATGCCATGTTTTCCGCCGTTGACCGTAGCAAGCCGCCGATTCACCACGGTGAAGCTTTTCCCGGTGAAACGCCTGAGGAGCGGGATGTTTTGCGGATCAATTTTCTGGCGCTAATCTTTTGCCTGACTATTGGCACAGCTGCATTACCGCATGTTCTGACACGCTACTACACTACGCCAACAGTTCGTCAGGCCCGAGAATCGGTGTTCTGGTCGTTACTATTTATCTTGCTCTTGTACATCACCGCGCCAGCTTACGCGGTTTTTGCAAAATATGAAGTCTTGTCGCACCTCGCTGAAATTCCCATTACCAAATTGCCGGGCTGGGTTGCCGCGTGGTCAAAAATCGGGCTGGTCAGCATTGAGGACATCAACGGTGATGGCATTCTCCAACTGGCCGAACTATCGCTGAACCCCGATGTGATCGTCCTGGCAACTCCGGAAATCGCGGGCATGCCCTATGTGGTCTCCGGTCTTGTCGCGGCTGGCGGGTTGGCGGCAGCGTTATCTACGGCAGATGGCCTGCTACTGACCATCACCAGCGCCCTGTCACATGACGTCTATTACCGCATTATCCGGCCTGACGCTTCAACCCAATTCCGTCTGGTAATTTCGAAATCAATGTTGTTGGTCGTAGCTGTATTGGCTGCGACCGTTGCGGCTCAAAAGCCAGGAACCATTCTCTCCATGGTGGCTTGGGCATTTTCAATTGCAGGCTCCGCATTCTTTCCTGCTCTTGTACTAGGAATTTTTTGGGAACAAGCGACGCGCGCAGGGGCACTTGCCGGCATGCTGGTAGGCATTACTCTCACCATTTACTACATTTTTCGTGTCGAATTTGACAGCATTCCCGTGCTTGGTATCAGTGGATTCAATATGGATCCCTGGTTTCATGTTGAATCTACCTCGGGGGGGCTATTTGGCGTTATTGCCGGATTTTTGACTATCGTGTTTGTCAGTCTCTTTACGCGTCCAGATCCGAGTGCAGCAAGCTTCCTGAAGACGATCCGCTTCCGTAACTCGGGGGAGTCATAATGGCGAAATCGGACGCCTATTGGCGCAAAACTCGGCGCCTGACCTTCTCTTTACTGTTCGTCTGGGTGTTCACTACATTCGGCCTGACCTGGTTTGCCAGAGATGCCAACGAAATTCTTATTCTTGGCTTTCCTTTGGGCTTCTACATGGCTGCGCAGGGCACCCTTGTAATTTATTTGCTTATTATTTGGTGGTACAACCGACAGATGATAAGAATCGATGCCGAGTTTGGTATTGAAGATGACTGACGGCCTGCGGTGACCTTGTACCTGATTAGTGCGGTAAGGTCTGTAATAGAAATGCTTGCTCTATGCTTGGCTGGGCAAGGATTTCTTTACCTTGTGGCAGGGCGAAACAGAGCGGATAATTATGTCTATCGACTATTTGATCTGATTACCAATGCGCCACGCAAGCTGCTTTCCTCGGTATTGCCTGCAAGCGCGGGTCCTGTAGCTGGTGGTATTTTCAGCTTTGTCATCCTGGTGCTTCTATGGCTGGGGCTGGCATTTATCCGAAAGTCTATTTGACCAAAGCCGTTGTTCTGCTACAATGCGCGGCTTCCGGAGGGGTGGATGAGTGGTTTAAGTCGCACGCCTGGAAAGCGTGTGTAGGGTAATCCCCTACCGCGGGTTCGAATCCCGCCTCCTCCGCCAAGAATTACACAAAGCGCCCTATAGGGCGCTTTTTGTTGTTCCATAAAAGTAGTTCGTGACTGATTGAAATGGAGGGGGCGTGCTTTGGGGGGGGGCTACCTCAAAGTGTGCGAGATTTAATTTATGGTAGAGAAGCTGAATTTTACAATTGATCAAGAAGGCGGAGTTTTTGTTGCTCGGTGCATAGAGCTGGATATCTCAACCGACGGTTTGACCAAGGAAGAAGCGGTCGAAAACCTGAAGGATGCACTTGATTGTTATTTTGCTAACCCGGATGAGCGCCTTGATAGGCGTCTCGATCGATCTGGCGAGAAAGACGAATCGCTATAGTTTTTTGCAGGACTTTGTATTGCGATACTACTGCACATTCGAAAAAAAGCACCTAAAGGTGCTTTTTGATTTCTATTTTGGTTAGCCTCGAACAGATTCCGGTAGCTTGTCTTGGATAAGTTTAAGTAGCGGGGCGAATACTTTAGGAGTGCCTGCAACGAGATTTCCAGATTCCAGGTAAGTGGCATCACCGCGCAGATCACTCACCAGACCACCTGCTTCGGAGATTAGGAGCGCACCCGCTGCCATGTCCCACGGAGAGAGGCCAAATTCCCAAAATCCGTCGTAACGACCACAGGCAACATATGCCAAGTCAAGTGAGGCAGCCCCGGGACGACGTTGTCCGGCAGTCTTCTGAGTCAGTTCCTTGAAGATAGCGATGTAGGTGTCTATGTGATCGAACATTCGGTACGGGAAGCCGGTTCCAATCAGTGAGTCCTGAAGTTTGGTGCGCTTGGAGACGCGAATGCGACGCTCGTTAAGGAATGCACCCGCACCTTTGCTGGCTGTGAATAGTTCATTGCGATTGGGGTCGAAGACAACGGCTTGTTCAATCACCCCGCCTTTTGCCAGTGCAATAGATACGGCATACTGGGGGAGACCGTGGATAAAATTGGTTGTGCCATCGAGTGGATCGATGATCCACTGATACTCTGAATCACCGCTACCATTGCTCGAGGCGGTCGCGCCGGACTCCTCTGCTAAAATGCCGTATCCGGGGTAGGCATCCACCAAGGTTTCAATAATTGCAGCTTCAGCTGCTTTATCGACTTCAGTTACGTAGTCGTTAGGTTGTTTGGTGGTGACCTTGAGTAAATCCAGGTCGTTAGACGCACGATTGATGATCTGGCCAGCGCGACGCGCTGCCTTGATGGCAATATTCAGAGTTGGATGCATGAGCTTAAAGAGCTTTTGCGGGGGGCAGGGCCACCCGAAATATATTTGAAAGAACGAATTTTACACTATGAACCCAGAAGTCCTGCTTTCGCGTATTCGAGTTGTTCTGTGCCGCACCAGTCACCCCGGCAATATCGGTGCGGCGGCGAGGGCAATGAAGACAATGGGTCTTTCGAAACTGTACCTTGTCGAGCCCAAAAAATTCCCCGACCAAGAGGCAGATACGCGGGCAACCGGCGCGGTTGACCTGTTGCAAAACGCCACGGTTACGTCGTCACTGAAAGAGGCGCTAGCGGGAGCGTCTTTTGCTGTTGCGCTTTCTGCGCGGCAACGTGATATTGGGCCGGTAATAGGCGCACCGCGCGAAACAGTGGCACGCCTCTTGATTGAGGCAGGGCAGGGGGATGTTGCCCTGGTTTTTGGCAATGAAACAGTTGGTCTTAGTAACGAAGAAATCCTCTACTGCCATGCAGCCGTGAGCATTCCTACCAATCCCCAATTCAGCTCGTTAAATTTGGGATCAGCCGTTCAAGTTCTTTCTTACGAATGTCGTATGGCAGCCTTTGACTCAATGCCGCCTGCTTTAGCGCAAGGCGTCACACCTTTTTCTTCGCCGATGGCCACTCATGATGAAGTTGAAGGTCTTTACGCCCATTTGGAAACTGTAATGACAGATACAGGATTCTTCAATCCAGCGCAGCCAGGGCGTTTGCTTCAAAAGCTGCGTCGTCTATTTGGTCGGGCGCGCTTGGAAAAAGATGAAATCAATATTCTTCGCGGGGTATTGGCATCGACACAGGTCAAGACCAGCCACGGGCGTAAGTGTTGATCGAGCTTTCAGGCAAAACTGCTCCGCATCTCTTGGGCCAGCGCTTCAATTTCCGGCCGCAAATACCCGTATTTCTCTTCAATTGAAGCCAGTTCGATTGGCAATTCCGGTTGATCCTGCATTAGCCATTCAAAATGCCCACCGCTGAGCATATTGGCGACGTAAATAACGTCTGCCAAGTTCCTGATTGTCGTTGGGGTTGTTCGCATGTGGTCATGATCAATGGTTGCCTCGACAATTTCATCGGGAAGTCCCAACGCATTTAGCAAGGAAACACCAATGCTTTCGTGCCATTGAACAATCAGATACTTGATACTCTCCGGGCGATGGCGCAATTCCTCGTACTGAGTGGCCCGATAGAGCATATAGAACGCGCCGAGGTCATGTATCAAGCCAGCCAGCATCGCTTCATCAGCATTTTGGTTGGTCATTTGACGGGCGATTACGTTGGCTGCAGCAGCGCAATGGATCGAATGCTCCCATAGCGAATGGGTAATGCTGGAAAACTCAGCCATACCCTTGGCACGCATGAGTTGGGTCATCACGATACTGAGCGATGCGGTGCGTACAGCATTGAGACCAAGCCGATGAATTGCCGATTTTAGGTCAACCAATTCACGACCTTCTGGATTGAAGACCACCGAGTTGGCCAGATGCAGCAATTTTGCAGAAATCAGCGGCTCAACCGAAACTGCATGGGCAATATTCGCAATGGTCTCTGCAGGATCGTGCAGGACTTTACGCAGACGAAGAACAGCATCGAAATAGGTTGGGAAGACGACTTCGCCAGAAAGCTCTTTTGCGATGTCAGTCAGCATTTCGAAGCGTTGGTTTTTTAGCGCTTCACCTTTTTTGTCCTGATCGTTAGCGATTTCTGTAGGTTTCATGAAAGCATTATCAAACAAAACCCCGCTTTGCGGGCGGGGTTCGACTTGTCATTTCTGAGTTTTTGGTGGGTGCTGAGGGGCTCGAACCCCCGACATTCGCCTTGTAAGGGCGACGCTCTACCAACTGAGCTAAGCACCCAAAATAAAATCAATTACAGGCATCCTTCAAGCCTTTGCCAGCACGGAACTTAGGCGATCTGGCGGCTTTGATCTCCAGTGTCTTGCCTGTGCGAGGATTACGGCCCGTACGAGCGGCGCGTTCGCCAACGTAAAATGTACCGAAGCCAATCAGGCTAACCGTGTCGCCTGCATTCAGCGCTCCCTTGATGGAGTCAACCGCTGCATCCAGTGCTCGGCCTGCGGCGGCTTTGGAAATATCGGCTTGAACGGCGATGGCGTCGATTAGTTCAGTCTTGTTCATTTACGTCCCCTAAAATTCGATTTGAAGTGATGAAAAGTTTGCGAGGAGGAATTTATAGCTCCGCCGAAATCCTTGTGTCAAGTGGATTTACAGGGAGTTGTCAGGGGAAGAGCGCAGAGGAAAGGATGCCGGACTTATTACGGGGGCATCCTTTCCTTGTGAATCAATGTGTAAGCAATGTCTTTGCGGCAGATTCTGCTGACGACTGGACGCCAGCGTCTGCAACTGTGGGTTCCGGAAGTGCTTCCGGCATACGCTCCAGCGCACGCTCCAATACCTGGTCGATCCATTTAACCGGAACGATTTCAATCTTGTTTTTGATGTTGTCGGGAATCTCGGTGAGGTCCTTGACGTTCTCCTCCGGAATCAGCGCCATCTTCAAACCACCGCGAACGGCGGCAAGCAGCTTTTCCTTGAGGCCACCGATCGGTAGAACCTCGCCGCGCAGTGTGATTTCGCCGGTCATGCACACATCGCAACGAACTGGAATGCCGGTATATGATGAAACCAAGGCTGTTGTCATGGCACCACCAGCCGATGGGCCGTCTTTGGGCGTTGCGCCTTCAGGAACGTGAATATGGATATCCGTTTTCTCGAATGTTTCGTCCTTGATGCCAAGGCGACGAGCACGGGCACGAACGACGGAGCGTGCCGCTTCGACTGATTCTTTCATGACATCGCCCAGCGAACCAGTGCGAATGATGTTGCCTTTGCCTGGCATGATGGCACATTCAATGGTCAGCAGTTCTCCACCGACTTCTGTCCATGCCAGACCGGTTACCTGACCGACCTGATTTTCTTTCTCAGCCATGCCGAAGCTGTAACGACGTACCCCCAGGAATTTATCGAGGTTTCTTGCGTTGACTGCAATTTTTGTATCGCGCTTCTTCAATACGAGGGTCTTAACGACTTTGCGACAAATCTTCGAAATTTCGCGTTCCAGTGCTCGAACACCCGCTTCACGGGTGTAGTAGCGAACGATGTCGCGAATGGCGCTGTCGGCAACTGCGATTTCTGTCTTCTTTAGACCGTTATTCTTTATCTGCTTGGGCAACAGATAGCGCATGGCAATATTGACCTTCTCATCTTCCGTGTAGCCAGACAAGCGAATGACTTCCATCCGGTCTAGCAAGGGAGCCGGGATGTTCAGCGTATTTGCTGTGGCAACGAACATGACATCGGAGAGGTCGAAATCGACTTCCACATAGTGGTCCTGGAAGGTATGGTTCTGTTCCGGATCGAGCACTTCAAGCAGTGCGGAAGAGGGATCACCCCGAAAGTCCTGGCCGAGCTTATCCACCTCATCCAGCAGGAAAAGAGGATTTCGTACTCCGACTTTGGTCAGGCTTTGCAGAATCTTGCCCGGCATGGACCCGATGTAGGTGCGACGGTGACCGCGGATTTCCGCTTCATCACGAACGCCACCCAAAGCCATACGAACAAACTTGCGGTTCGTCGCCTTGGCAATGGATTGGCCGAGAGATGTCTTGCCGACACCCGGGGGACCAACCAGGCAGAGAATCGGCGCCTTGACCTTGTCGACACGTTGCTGAACAGCAAGATATTCAACGATGCGCTCCTTGACCTTTTCCAGGCCAAAATGATCAGCATCAAGAACCTTTTCTGCGGCCAGCAAGTCCTTGTTGGTCCTGGTTTTCTTGCGCCAAGGCAGGCCGATCAGCGTCTCGATGAAATTACGGACAACGGTGGCCTCTGCTGACATTGGCGACATCAGGCGCAGTTTTTTCAGTTCGCCTTCGGCCTTGGCCTGGCCTTCCTTGCTCATGCCTGCGGATTTGATCTTCTTGTCCAGCTCTTCCAGATCGGCGCCTTCTTCACCTTCGCCGAGCTCCTTCTGGATAGCTTTGACCTGTTCATTCAAATAATACTCGCGCTGACTTTTTTCCATTTGGCGCTTGACGCGGCCTCGGATGCGCTTTTCGACCTGAAGAATGTCAATTTCAGCTTCGAGCTGGGAAAGCAGGCGGTCGATTCGGTCGCGAATACTTTCCATCTCCAGAACTTCCTGCTTTTGCTCAAGTTTGAGCGGCAGATGTGCGGCGATGGAGTCTGCAAGGCGGCCGGCATCTTCAATTCCGGCAATTGAAGACAGTACCTCAGGCGGGATTTTCTTGTTGAGTTTGACGAACTGATCGAATTGCGCGACTACGGCGCGGCGCATAGCCTCGATTTCATGGTCTTCGGCGCCCGGTTGCAGAATCGGAACAGCTGTTGCCATAAAGACAGACGATTGCACCTCGATGGCTTCTACGCGGGCGCGCTGCGTACCCTCAACCAGCACCTTGACAGTACCATCGGGCAACTTGAGCATCTGCAGTATGTTGGCCATACAGCCGATGCGATACAGATCCTCGGGTTCCGGTTCATCCTTGGCCGCTGATTTCTGTGCAACCAGCAGAATGTTCTTGCCAGCTTCCATGGCCATTTCAAGAGCCTTGATTGATTTCGGGCGGCCGACGAAGAGCGGGATGACCATGTGCGGGAACACCACGACGTCGCGCAGAGGCAGCAACGGCAGTTCGACGGTTTCCGGGAGCGTGTTGGGGTTCGACATTACGATGCCTTTGAAATAGGTATGTGCCCCCTACGTGGGGGCGGGGAACCGCAATTCAAGTACCGGCTCAGTTGGAGCCAGAAACCTTTGGCTGATCGGCGTAAATAAGCAAGGGCGGCGTGTCGCCAGTGATCATGTTTTCATCAATCACTACTTTTTCGACATTCTCCATGCCCGGGAGTTCGTACATCGTGTCGAGTAATGCATGTTCAATGATCGAGCGCAGACCGCGAGCACCTGTTTTCCGAGCCAACGCCTTCTTTGCGATGGCTGAAAGGGCGCCGGGGCGAACTTCAAGCTCCACTTCTTCCATGCTAAACAGCTTCTGGTATTGCTTGATCAGTGCGTTCTTTGGTTCGGTCAGAATCTGGATCAGCGCTGGCTCTTCAAGTTCCTGCAAGGTTGCAACTACCGGCAGGCGACCGATCAGTTCGGGAATGAGGCCGAATTTGATCAGGTCTTCCGGCTCTGCATCAAGCAATACTTGGCCGACTGCTTTCTTGTCTTCCTTGCTCTTTACTTCGGCACCGAAACCGATACCACCACGTTCCGAGCGATTGAGAATGATTTTTTCCAGGCCGGCAAACGCGCCGCCACAGACGAACAGGATGTTGGTCGTATCGACCTGGACGAAATCCTGGTTCGGATGCTTGCGGCCTCCCTGCGGGGGGATCGAAGCTACGGTGCCTTCGATCAGTTTGAGCAGGGCTTGCTGGACGCCTTCGCCCGATACGTCACGGGTTATGGAAGGATTGTCGGATTTGCGGGATATCTTGTCGATCTCGTCGATGTAAACGATCCCTTGCTGAGCCTTTTCGACATCGTAGTCACATTTCTGTAGAAGCTTCTGAATGATGTTTTCGACGTCCTCACCGACGTAACCGGCTTCGGTAAGCGTCGTGGCGTCGGCCATGACGAACGGTACATTGAGCAGGCGAGCGAGGGTTTGGGCAAGCAGCGTTTTGCCGGAACCAGTCGGGCCGACAAGCAGAATGTTGCTCTTGGCCAGTTCCACTTCGCCGGCATTCTTGGCGGTGTGACGGAGTCGCTTGTAGTGGTTGTAGACCGCCACGGCGAGAATGCGCTTGGCGACTTCCTGGCCGATGACATACTGGTCAAGGATCGAGCAGATCTCACGCGGTGTCGGCAGGTCGGAACGACCAGCCTTGGCGGCTTCTTCCGGAAGTTCGTCACGGATGATGTCGTTGCAGAGTGAAATGCACTCGTCGCAGATGAACACCGACGGACCGGCGATCAGTTTTTTTACTTCGTGCTGGCTCTTTCCGCAGAAGGAGCAGTAAAGAAGTTTTTCCGGGCTGCCTTTAGTCATCTGAGGTCTCCGTTCAAGCCGCGTCGCGGCGGGTCAGTACCTTGTCGATCAAACCGTATTCTGCTGCTTCGGCGGCCGAAAGGAAATTGTCGCGATCTGTATCTTTTTCGATGCGCTCAAGCGGCTGGCCACTATGCTCGGCCATGATCCGGTTCAGGCGATCACGAATTGAAAGGATTTCCTTTGCATGGATGGCGATATCCGACGCCTGGCCCTGAAAACCGCCCAGCGGCTGATGGATCATCACCCGGGAATTTGGCAGCGCGAAACGTTTACCCTTGGCGCCGGCATTGAGCAGGAAGGCGCCCATGGAAGCGGCTTGCCCGATGCAGAGGGTCGATACGTCCGGCTTGATGAATTGCATGGTGTCGTATACCGACATGCCTGCCGTCACCGAGCCGCCCGGTGAGTTGATGTAGAAATAAATATCCTTGTCCGGATTTTCCGCTTCAAGGAAGAGCAATTGGGCAACAACCAGATTGGCTGTTACGTCGTTGACAGGGCCGACAAGAAAAATCACGCGCTCCTTGAGGAGGCGCGAATAGATGTCGTACGCGCGTTCACCGCGGCCGCTCTGCTCCACCACCATGGGGACCATGCCGAGTGCCTGCGGATCCCAGTTGCTTGCGTTATCGATATTCATGTCAGCCCTTGTGCGTTGCTTGTTGGTTACATTCAAGACGATTGTCGCTTTCGCGACAAGGTCAAGATTACTGCTTCTGACCCATCAGTTCATCAAAAACTGCAGCCTTGTCGCTAACCTTGGCCTTGCTCAGCACCCAGGTGACGACATTATTTTCGATGGCGACGCCTTCAACTTCCTGAAGGCGCTGCGGTTGAGCGTAATACCAACGGATGACTTCTTCCGGATGCTCGTAGCTTTGGGCGGTTTCTTCAACCATGGCGCGAACCTGCTCCGGAGTTGCCTGAAGCTTTTCCGTTTTGACAACTTCAGCAAGGATCAGGCCAAGGATGACACGACGCTTGGCCTGGTCGGCAAACCATTCCGGCTGAATCGGCATGTCCTTGATCTTCATGCCACGCTGTTCCATGTCCTGGCGGGCTGCCTGCATCAGACGCTGGATTTCCATGTCGACCAGAGAGGTCGGTACGGAGATCGGGTTGGCCTTGATCAAGGCTTCCATGACCTGATCCTTGACCTTGCCTTCGATGCGGCGCTTCACTTCGCGTTTCAGGTTGGCTTCGATTTCGCTGCGCATCTTGGTCACGTCGCCGTCGGCGATGCCCATGCTGGTGGCGAATTCGGCGTTCAGTTCCGGCATGACCGGCGCCTGCACCTGCTTGAC
>APMI01024954.1_pt1 | contig 15626 bp, 19 predicted proteins | sample 667938 | NCBI WGS metagenome assembly APMI01 (sample SAMN01084076, study PRJNA167559) | wastewater metagenome | biome: Wastewater | place: Denmark: Ejby Moelle, Odense | collected 2011-11-28 | reverse complement strand
GAGGGTAGCGCTCGGCAAGAACTTCCGCGCTCACGATTCCATCCATGCCGATTACTCGGAACTGACTGTCCAGCTCGCACCAGGCGGCGATGAACCGCTTCGTTTCAATGAAACCGAGCATGATCGGCCAGACCACTTGTTCGTCCACCGGTGCGTGTTCGCTCGACAGAGTGATTCGCAGCTTGCGCTGCTCCCGAAGAGCTCTGCGGATTTCGCTCAGGTCGAGAGGCATCGGGCTCTTATACGGATGGCCCACGTAGATCGTGTCGTCGTCCAGGGCCGCTCGCATGTCAGGCGGGAGAACAGCATTGATCTTGGCTAGCGCGTTCCTCACAGCGAGGGTGAGCGTATCGTCGGCTTGACGACTGACCCACTGGGCGCCGATCGCGAGCGCATGTATTTCCTCTTCGGTGAAAGACAGCGGGGGCAGAAGGAACCCTGGCCGCAGGATATAGCCGACACCTGGTTCTCCTTCGATGTCGGCGCCCATTTCCTGTAGTGTGGCGATGTCGCGGCGGATGGTACGCAGGGATACGCCCAGCTCCCGCGCAAGCGCTCCGCCTGACACCGTCCTGCGGCTTCGACGAAGCGCTTGCATCAGCTCAAACAACCGATGACTTCTGACCATTCCTACTCCATCGCCACGACGCCTTTACCGCCGAGCTTGCGGCCTTTTTCAAGTTCGGTGATCAGGCGGATAGCGGTGTCCAGCGAAACGGTTTCTCCAATCGGGATTCTGAACTTGTTCTGCCGTGCGGCATCCGCAATCTTCTCGAGGATAACGGCGCGTGGTGAACCGATGATAGGCTTCAGCCGTCGGTCGAAGATCGCCCGAATGAACTTGCCTAAGCCGGGGTTCAGATCCAAGAACACGCCGCTTTTGCGCAGCATAGCCATCCCGGCCGACACTGTCATCGTAGCGGCGGTGTCGTAGACCACGTCGAAGCGCGTGGCGATCGTCGACAAATCCATCGTGCGGTAGTCGTAGACGGTCTGCACGCCGAGTGACCTGGCTCGCTCCATGTCTCGGGCGCTACAACTGCCGGAGACAATGGCGCCGAAAAGCCGCGCGACCTGTACGGCCGCCTCACCGACCGCCCCAGCACAACCGTTGACGAAGACATGTTGACCGGCCTGCAGCTTCGCCTTGTCGATCAGCCCGTTCCATGCGGTGACGCCCGGAGTGCCGAGGCAAGCCGCTTCCTCGAAAGAGACGCTATCGGGCTTCATGGCCAGGAAACTCTCCTTCGTGACCACTGCCTGACCGAGCGCGCCACTTTCCTTGAAGCGGGCGAGACCGAAGACTGCGTCGCCTGCATTGAACCGCGTGACACCTGCGCCGACGGCCGTGACGATACCCGAGAAGTCCATTCCCATCGCGCGGGGAAAGGCCCTGCCAGTGACAATCTTCATCTGCCCGCTGCGTAGCTTCCAGTCGATTGGATTGATCGCCGCGAACTTCACGCGCACGGCCACTTCATCGTTGCCAGGCGTGAGCAACTCGAAGTCATCGAGCCGCATCAATTCCGGGCCACCATAGCTGCTGTACTGAATTCGTTTCATGAGTCTAGCCTTCTGAGATTCAAGCCGCGCCCTGACCGGGACCAGCAACCTTGGCGGAGAAATGAGGACGCACCGTGATCGAGGCCTGGTATGCCGTCAGATTCTCCTGGAACTCGGGCGCCCCAACGGTCATACGAAATGCGACCTCATCATCGTGGGCCATCGTCAAGAGATTGATCATCACGATGGGGCCGGTGTCTATATCCAACTGGCGATCTATCGGATAAGCAAGGTGGAGCGGATCAAATCGGGGCATGGTGCAGTTCCTTTTCACATCAGCAGCGACGAGGCCGGTTTGATACCTCTCTGCGTATGGCGACAAGCATATAATGCCATGGTGCCAATTTCTGGCACCATTGATGGGGGAACTCCGCTTGTAGCCATTGTTCCGTGGCAATAATTGCTTATCCAATGACCGCTCTGGCCCGAGTCGACTGCGGCACGCATTGGACTTCGGGATAGTGGTGGTTGCTCGATATGCAGACGCTAGGCGGCTGGTGTGAAATGCAGTTCCTCGACTAGGGCGAAGTAGCGAAGGTGTCGCAACGCCATGGAGCAGTCTCCTTGGCCTCCAGCCACCCAGGAGCGAGCCGTTCAAGCGTCTAGACATGATGAAAGCGAGAGCCTGCCTCGTGTCCGGGCATCGCCAAATGTGTCGGAAATTTGATTATGGGAATTTACGCAGCACGCCACACGCCTCGGATAGATCGAAACACTGAAAGGAGCATTGAGCATCTTTCATTAATCTTTCAGAACCATCTTCGGTGCGGTTAGGCATCAACTGCCACGCCTGCGATACCGGAGCGACTCGACGATCAATGACAGAGCGGGCGAGGACTGCCGCTTGCTGGCATAGAAGATGTGGAGGCCGGGAAAGGCGGGACACCAGTCCTTGAGGACAGATAGCAGGCGCCCGCTTTCGACGTGTGGTTGTGCCATTTCTTCGGGCATATACGCCAGACCAAAGCCGGCCAAGGTCGCGTCGAGCACAGGGTAGATGCAGTTGAAGGTCCATGGCCCATCGACCCGTACCTGCAAGTTGCGCTTGCCCTTCTTCAGCTCCCACGCGTATACCCCGCCCCGGATCGAGAAACGCATGTTGATGCAGTCATGCTGGGTGAGATCCGCAGGGGTCTTCGGCAGAGGACGCTTTTCCAAGTACGACGGCGCGCCGACGATGGCCATGCGTATGTCCGGCGTGATCCGGACGGCGGTCATGTCCTTGGCAATCTGGTCGCCAAAGCGCACGCCCGCGTCATAGCGTTCGGCCACAATGTCCGTTAGGCCGGAGTCAATGGCGATCTCGATCTTCACGTCCGGGTATTGGGGTAGGAGCTTCGACAGTTTTGGCCACAGCACGGTGTTCGCCGCAAAATCCGAGGTCGTGATGCGAACCGTCCCGGCGGGTTTGTCCCGAAGTTCATCGAAGGCGGCCAGCTCTTCCTGGATGACGTCGAACCGGGAGGCGACGTTCTGGATCAAGCGCTCGCCGGCTTCCGTCGGTGCAACGCTGCGCGTCGTGCGGGTCAGCAATCGCAATCCCAGCCGCGCTTCCAGGCCACGAATGGTATGGCTCAGGGCCGATTGGGAGACGCCAAGCTGCGCCGCTGCGCGCGTGAAGCTGCGCTCACGCGCCACGGTGAGAAACGCATAGATGTCTCGGAGGTTTTCGCCTGCCATGGGGGTATCGGAACCTCTAGGGTCTGTAACGAAGCGCTTCCACCAGCAAGGTCATGGCCCGCGAGGGCTGCCGGCGATTCGGGTAGTAGAGGTGCAAGCCAGACCACATAGGGCACCAATCTTCGAGCACCGAGACCAGATGGCCCTTCGTGATGAGAGGGCGAACCAGGTCTTCCGGCAGGTAGGCCAGCCCGAAGCCTGCCTTCGTCGCCTCGAAGATATCGTATGCGTTGTTGAACGCGAGAGGGCCGTCCACGCGTGCGTTCAACGCTTTCTTGCCCTTGATGAACTCCCACTCGTAAAGGTTGCCATAGGTCGTGGTGCGCAGATTGATGCAGGCATGTTCCATCAGGTCTCGCGGTGTTTTGGGGATGCTGCGACCCAATAGGTAGGACTTCGCGCCCACAACCATGATGCGAATGTCGGGGCCGATCCGTACCGAGATCATGTCCTGTGCCAGCTCTTGGTCGAAGCGCACACCCGCGTCATAGCCGCTTGCGACAATATCCACGCTCGCATACTCGTTGATCAGCTCGACTTTGATGTCCGGGTACTTGGGGAGGAACTTCGCCAGCTTTGGCCAGAGCGTGCTCCTGATTGCGTAGTCGATCGCGGTGATCCGAATGGTCCCCATCGGTTCATCGCGCAATTCGCTCAGCGCCTGGATGCCCTCCTCAATGCCATCGAACTCGGGCGCGAGCCGATCCAGCAGGCGCTGTCCCGCTTCGGTTGGAGAGACGCCGCGCGTGCTGCGCATGAGCAGGCGCACGCCGAGCTTTTCTTCCAATTCGCGGATGGTGTAACTCAGCGCCGGTTGAGACACGCGAAGCTGGGCCGCCGCGCGCGTGAAGCTGCGGGCCCGCGCAACGGCAATGAAGGCGTGCAGGTCGCGAAAGCTGTCTCTTGGCATTGATGAGCGCCACTTATCCGGAGTTACAGATTTTACCAATCCCAGAGGATTTGGCGAAGCGATGAGCATGATTAGTGAATTTCATTTATATCGGCATCCCAACATGGCTGTCTAGTCGAAATCGCGGCACCGCCTTAAATTCCGTATGGCTGATGTCAGAAGGATGGTCGCGAACGGGAGAAACGGCGATGAACTGGACCACTGAAGAGCTGACCGGGATCGTCAACGCCGATGACCTGCATATTGCGCCGTTCCATGATGATGGCGTGACCACCGGCACTCCGACCTGGATCTGGTGCGTCGCCGTCGACGGCAACCTGTACGTGCGTGCGTACTACGGTCGCAACTCGCGCTGGCATCAAGCTGCCATCCAGCAGAAGTCGGGCCGGATCATCGTCGCGAGCATGACGAAGAGAGTCACGTTCGAGCCGGTCGAGGGGTCAATTAACGAACGCATCGACGACGCCTACCGCGCCAAGTATGCCGGCAGCTCCTATCTGCAGTCGATGATCAGCGAACGAGCACATGCCGCAACGATCAGAGTGGTGCCATGCGAAGCCGAGTCATGAGCAGCAGGCAGAAACTGATCGGGTGCGAGCAAAACATGGAGTGGCGCTGACGTGAGACCCCTGCTCCTCGTCTTATCCATACTGGCAGTCGCGGTCAGCGGTAATTCTTCGCCAACGTTTGCACAGGCGTCATCCAGTGGGGGCCGCATCCAGGACACCACGCCCCGTGACTGGACAGTGCAGGTGGTCAGCGATGACCTGGACTACCCATGGGCCATCGCGCGTTCCGGAACCCAACTCCTGCTGACGGAGAAGGCCGGTAACGTCGTCGTGATCGAGGGCGGCCGGCAACAGCGTTACCGATTGCAGACTTCCGACAGCATTGTGGACGAAGGTGGTGCTGGGCTGCTCGGCATGGCGCTCGCGCCGAACTTTGCGCAAAGCGGCACCGCCTACTTCTACCACTCCTACCGCTCCAACGGCGGCTTGACCAACAAGGTCATCGAGGCTCGGTTCGATGGCCGGGTGTGGCGCGAAACCCGCGTGCTGCTGGCTGGGATTCCGGGGCACAGGCTCTACAACGGTGGACGCGTTGCGCTCGGCCCCGATGGGCACCTTTATGTAACCACCGGGTGGACGGCGAATCGGGGGCGGCCGCAAGATCTTGGCAGTCTAGCGGGCAAGGTGCTGCGCATGACCCTGAGTGGCCAGGTGCCGCAGGGCAATCCTTTCTCTGGATACCTCGTCTATTCCTATGGTCACCGCAACCCCCAGGGTATGGCGTGGAATCCGGCCGGTGAGCTGTACGTGGCCGAACACGGCGAGTCTGGCCACGATGAAATCAACAGGATCCGGCCGGGGGCGAACTACGGTTGGCCGCTGGCTCAAGGTGCCGAGCAACGTGAAGGGCTTGGATCGAATCGGGTGTCAGCACTTGGGCGCCAGCAGGTGCTGCGTTCGCTGGCGACGAGTTGCTCGTGGCCGCACTGGGAGCACGTGCGTTGCTCGTGGTCGATGAGCGTGGCAAGGCAGCCAAACCCATCTTCAGTTCCGGCGATCGCATCCGGGATGTGCTGCCGGTCGAGCAAGACATCTATGTCATCACCACGAACCGCTCGCCTAGGGCTGAAGGCCCATCGAATGACCGCCTGCTAAGGCTGTCGCTTACTCGGCCGTCTCCCTCGCCATCCATGGCCATCTCATCTGAACCTCGATCATGAAAAGAAGAGACATTCTTATGGCCGCACTCTACACGCCTGCGGCATTCTCGCTAGCACAAGCACAGGCGCTCCAACCGCGGCGCTACAGCCAGATGCTCGTGGGCCGCGACGAACCCATCCTGGACCCTGAGCTTCCCATCATCGACACACACCATCACCTGGTTGACCGGGCAGATGTGCGCTACATGATCGAGGATTACTTGGCAGACACCAATGCGGGGCACCGGGTGGTCGCCTCGGTGTACGTGGAGACCATGGCCTTTGCGTGGACGCGGGGGCCGGAAGCGCTGCGGCCGCTCGGCGAGATTGAGTTCGCCAACGGCATCGGCGCGATGTGCGACAGCGGCCGATACGGTTGCCGCGCCTGCGCCGCGATCGTCGGCTTTGCAGACCTGCGATTGGGCGACCGGGTGGCGGGATTGCTGGATCAGGCCATGCAACGTGCGCCTGAGCGCTTCCGAGGGGTGCGGCAAATCACGTTGGAGCACCCATCTGAAGCTCCCTACCGCTTCATCACTACCCGGCCGCCCAACGGCGTGATGAAAAGCCCCGGCTTCCGGCCTGCGTTCGCGCATCTCGCCAAGCGGGGGCTGAGCTTCGATGCCGCAGTCTTCCACGAGCAGTTGCCGGAGGTAATCGAACTGGCGGACGCCTTTCCCGATACGACCATCGTGCTGAATCACTGCGGCCAGGCCATGGCAATGGACATGGACGATGTGCAACGCGAACAGATGTTCCGCCAGTACCGCAAGCTGATGATCGAAGCCGGCCAGCGGCCCAACATCTACTGCAAGGTGGGTGGTCTGGGGATGCCGTTCTGGGGCTTTCGATTCGAGGAACGCAAGGACTCGATCGGCTACCGCGAACTGGCGGCGGCATGGCGGCCCTATGTGGAAACGACCATCGAGGCTTTCGGGGCTAGTCGCTGCATGATGGAAAGCAACTATCCCCCCGACGGACGATCGGCGGGCTTTTTGCCGCTCTGGAACGCGCTCAAGTACATCGTCCGGTCGGCCTCGGCCGATGACAAGGCGGCGCTCTTCCATGGCAACGCGGCCAAGGTTTATCGCATTGCCGGCACGGCCCCGGCCTGACCGGCGTCCACAACCCTACGGCCCAGTGTCGAGTGCAATCATGATCTACAGATACTTCAGACCCGCAGTCCTAGTCTTGGCAGCAGTGGCTTCGGTCGGATCTTTCGCGGCGGGCGAACCGCCTTCCCCTTCTTCATCAAGCTCTTCGACCCAAAAATCACGAACTGCCATGAAGATCTGCATCGAAATTGCAGGAAAGGCCATTTCGGCCACCTTGGATGACACCCCGACCGCCCGCGACTTCGCCTCCCTGCTGCCGTTGTCGCTGATGCTGGAAGATTTCGCGGAAACCGAAAAGGTCAGCCAACTGCCGCGCCGTCTATCGACCGAAGGCGCGCCGGAGGCCATCACGCCCAAGGCAGGCGAACTCGCCTACTACGAGCCGTGGGGAAATCTGGCCATCTTCCACAAGGATTTTCGCCGTTCCCCTCGTCTCGTGAGGTTGGGCGTGCTCGACTCGGGCATCGAGCTGATACGCCTGCGTGGGCCTTTGAAAATCACGATCCGGAAGTCCGGGCAGTAGGAAACCATTCCGCTCGGCGGGATTGAACGCGCAGCTTTGTCCGGGCAGGCAGTAGGAGTGCATCTATCGAAAGAAAAGGCAGGAATACCAGGGAGCCTTGAAATGCAAATCACCCGCGCTGCGGTAGCTGACCTGATCTACTTTCTCGCCATAGCGCGCCACCGAAGTTTCAGCCGTGCCTCGGTTGAGTTGGGCGTAAGCGCATCGGCCTTGAGCCATGCGCTCAAAGGACTGGAGGCGCGCCTCGGAGTTCGACTGCTGAACCGAACCACCAAGAGCGTCACGCTGACCGCCGCAGGCGAGCAACTGGCGGCTTCGATCGGACAGCCGTTCGAGAGCATCGACACCGCACTGGAGACGCTGAATCGCTACCGCGATGCACCGGCTGGGCGCGTGCGCCTCAATGTCGCTGTCGAGGCGGCCACCCTGTTGCTGGGTCCTGTATTGCCCACCTTCGCCGAGCGCTACCCCGATGTGGACCTGGACATCGTTGCAAGTAATCGCCTGGTCGATGTGACGGATGGAGGTTTTGACGCTGGGATTCGCTATGGCGGAACTGTTCCGGAGAACATGATTGCCCAGCGGCTGTCCGCCAACATTCGTTGGGTCGTGGCTGGCGCTCCCGCGTATCTCGACCGCTTTGGCGTCCCCACTCATCCCAACGATCTCCAGCAGCATCGCTGCGTGAGCAATCGCCTGGGCGACGATCGCATCTACCGTTGGGAATTTGAACGTGGTGGTGAAAAGCTCGCCATTGCGGTTCCCGGCTCACTCACGGTGGATCAGGCCGAGGTGGGGCTGGCCGCCGTGATTGGGGGGGCGGGGCTCATGTACTTCCCTGAGCCCTTGGTGGCGCCTCATGTTGAGCAAGGGCGACTGCGCCTCGTGCTGACCGATTGGGCGCCTTCCGATCTCGGGTTTCACATCTACTACTCCAGCCGGCGCCAGGTGCCGACCGGCTTGAGGCTTCTGATTGATCTGGTTCGTGAGCTTCAACCGATGGGCCGGTAGAAGCCCGTCGGAGCCACGCCTGTCAAACAGGCCTGCTGCCCTTCGGGCAAGCCGCTAGCATGGGCGCATCGACATGTTGACATGCGGTTGATGAGTGCTTTTCACAGGCGCATGAAATCGGCCCCGCTAATCATTGCGCTTTGCGCGCCGTATGCTTGAAAGCGGTCTTTTAGGGCTGCGGCAGCCAATTGCCGCGAAGCCGCATGCCCGTCCGATAACTCACTACATGGACAAATCAACATGCAATATATACATCTCGGACGCTCGGGCCTGAAGGTCAGTCGTCTGTGCTTGGGCACCATGAACTTTGGCGATGCGACGGATGAATCGACGGCGTTCAAGATCATGGATCAGACGCTCGATTCGGGCATCAACTTCTTCGATACCGCCGATGTCTATGGCGGCCCGCAGTCCCCGACGATGGCAAAAGGCTTCGGCATCTCCGAGGAGATCATCGGCCGCTGGATAGCGCAGGGTGGTGGTCGCCGTGACCAGATTGTGCTGGCGACCAAGGCTTACCAGCCGATGGACGTGGGCCCCAATGACAAGTACCTGTCGGCCTACCACATCCGCCGAGCCTGCGAGGCCAGCCTCAAGCGCCTGCAGACCGATCACATCGACCTCTACCAGATGCACCACATCGACCGGGCCACGCCCTGGGAGGAAGTCTGGCAGGCCATGGAACTGCTCGTCCAACAGGGCAAGGTCACCTACATCGGAAGCAGCAACTTCGCCGGCTGGGACATCGCCACCGCGCAAATGGCCGCACGGTCGCGTCATTTCATGGGCCTAGTCTGTGAGCAAAGCCTCTACAACCTCTGTGCCCGCACGATCGAACTGGAAGTGATCCCGGCGTGCCGACACCATGGTCTGGGCTTGGTGGCATGGAGCCCATTGGGCGGCGGGTTGCTGGGCGGGGTATTGAAGAAGGCAGCAGAGGGTCGCCGTACCGCCCCCGAGATGCTGGCAAAGATCGAGCGCTACCGCTCCCAGATTCAGGCCTATGAGGCCCTTTGCGATGACTTGGACGAGCGGCCTGCCGACGTGGCCCTGGCGTGGTTGCTGCACAACCCTGTGCTAACCGCTCCTATCGTCGGTCCGCGCACCGTGGAGCAACTATCGCTGGCCCTGCGTGCCGTGGACATCTCGCTGTCCGACGACACGCTTCGCTGCCTCGACGAAATCTGGCCCGGCCCTGGCGGGGAGGCGCCGCAGGCTTATGCGTGGTAGCAAGGCAAACAGGTAAATCAACTACACAGCGCCTTGAGATGGGAGAAGTTCCTGACGCTTCCTTGAATATTGCTCAGTAGTCCATCAAGCGCTCCATGGGTATCCGGAGCGCTGTTCATCGCCATAAGATTGAGCATTGTTTTATAGCGTGGGCATGATCTATGAATAATCGAACTGAAGAGATTGATCATGAATTGAATAGCCGGGGAACCAGCCGCCGATCATTCATTGGCTCTAGCCTGAGCCTTGCCGCCATGGCCATGGTCGGTATCGGCAACGCTTCGGCCCAATCAGCTTCGGGCACCCAACCGGGCCCCCCATCAAATGTTCCCAGGAAGGAGAAATCAATGGATCACCGCAAACTAGGCCCGCTGGAGGTTTCCTCGATCGGCCTTGGGTGCCTTCCCTTCGTGGGCTACTACGGGGGCGGACCGCGTGACCGCAACGCATCGGTTGCACTCATTCGCGCGGCCTACGAGCAAGGCGTGACCTTCTTCGATACGGCAGAGGTGTACGGCCCTCATCTGAGCGAAGAGTATGTTGCCGAAGCGTTGGCCTCGGTGCGCAAGCAGGTGGTCATCGCCACCAAGTTCGGCTTCGGAGTCGAAGAGGGCAAACCGACCGCACTCAACAGTCAGCCCGACCACATGCGCCGCGCGGTCGAAGGCTCCCTCAAGCGCCTGAAGACCGACTACATCGACCTGCTGTACCAGCATCGGCCCGATCCCAACGTGCCGATCGAGGAAGTCGCTGGCGCCGTCAAGGAACTGATCCAGGCCGGCAAGGTCCGGGCATGGGGCCTGTCCGAGGCCAGCGCCCGAACCATCCGCCGTGCGCATGCGGTTCACCCTGTTGCAGCTGTGCAAAGCGAATATGCGATGTGGTGGCGAGAATCCGAATCCCGCATCTTCCCAACGCTGGAAGAACTGGGCATCGGCTTCGTGCCATATTGCCCCATGGGGCGCAGTTTCCTGGCCGGTGGCGTCAATCCGAGCTCCCGCTTCGAGAGCACGGACCGTCGCCACAATCTGCCGCGCTTCACGCCGCAGGCGCTGGCCGCCAACATGCCGTACTTCCACTTCGTGCGCGATTGGGCCGAACGTAAGGGCATCACGCCGGGACAGCTTGCGCTGGCCTGGGCCACGTCGCGCAAGCCGTGGATCGTGCCGATTCCCGGCACCACACAGTATCCGCATCTTGCGGAGAACGTTGCGGCCGGCGGCGTGCATCTGACGACCGAAGAACTGCGCGAGATCGACACAGGGCTTGCTCGAATCAAGCTCGAAGGCGGGCGTGCAGATCCGTTCACCCAAAGTCAGTTCGACTACGACGAAGGCGAGCGGCCGGCCTAAAGGCGTGGCGCGCTGACTTGAACGCGCGTCAACGCCGCGCCTCTGTCCAGCTAGTTCGTGCGCTCGGTGGTGGGCGGTCGTCCGACATGATGGCAACCGTGGCCTCCATCGATTGAACTGAGTATATTGTTGCCATCACTGACTCGATATTCTGATGCCCATGAAATCACTATCTGACAGATTCCCTCTCGAACTCGGCCGGAGGGTCGTCCTTGCATTCATGATTATGTGCGCGCTGGGAATATTGGCCGGACACCGGAATGCCTATGCTCAGGAGTCGCAAATGCTAGTGCGCATTTCGGAAATTGAGATATTTCCTCAGCATCTCCAAGAATATCAGCGCATCCTCAATGAGGAGGCCGAGGCGTCTTTGCGTCTTGAGCCTGGGGTTCTGTGCATTTTTCCAAGCGCTCAAAAGGACGATCCGACGCAGATCAGGATTCTGGAGATTTATGCCAATCGTGAAGCCTACGAATCGCATATCAAGTCAGCCCATTTCCAGAAGTACAAGACTTCGACACTGGAAATGTTGAAGTCCCTGAGGCTGGTGGATATGCAGGCCATGGATGCAAAGGCGATGCCGCTCATCTTCAAGAAGATGAGCGGTCAGCCGTAGCGCACGGGCAAGATTGTTAGCCTTGCGCGGCTTCTTCATTTGCTAGTGCGGCGCGCATGAAGGCGATAAACGCCCGTACTTTGGCCGGCACATGGCTGCGGTTGGGATATACCGCCCAGGCAGTCGTGGGCGCATTGGCAGTCCGCGCCGCATATTGAGGGAAGAGATCCACCAACGCGCCAGAAGTCACATCCTCCTCAATTAGCCAATCTCCTAATAACGTGGGGCCGAGTCCTGCGAGTGCGCTGTCGCGCAGGATCATGGCATTGGTTGAGATCAGACGGGGGCGTACCGACACTTCAATCTCGTCGCCGCCATCGACGGATGTAAACAGCCATCGGTCCCGAAAACCCGGGAGCGCAAAACATAGGCACCGGACAGCCTTCAGATCCTTCGGTGCTAGCGGTGCTTTCCCCTGGGCTCGCACCCACGCCGGGCTGGCCACCACGCGGTAGCGAATTGGCATCAACGGCACGGCGACCAGGTTTGAGTCACGCAAATTGCCTACGCGGATGGCGACGTCCACACGCTCGCCCACGAGATCGACGGGTGCTTCGGTCAGCAGGAGGTCCAGTTCCAGCGCCGGATAGGCTTCGCAGAACGCAGGAAGCAGAGACGAAAGGCAGCGCATGGCGAAGGCATTGGATACCGTGACGCGTAGACGCCCCCGTACTTGGTCCGTCGTATCGATGGCCGCATCACGCGCTTGAGCCAGTTCTTCCAACAGCATACCGAGACGCTCTGTGAACACCGAGCCAGCTTCGGTCAATGCCAGATTGCGGGTGTTACGCACGAATAGGCGAGTCCCCAGTTCCTTCTCCAAGTTGGTGATCGCGCGCGAGACCGACGAAGGGCCAACATTCTGCTCGCGAGCGGCTGCGGTAAAGCTGCCAAGGCGAACAACCATCAGCAGCGTTTCGAGGTCTTTGGTGTCCATTTGTGTAATTCCTGCACAAGACTTATGCAAATACGCTGTCGATTAGTGCGCCATCTCGCATTATCGTGAGATTACCCCTATTGCTAGAGTAGTTCCATGCAGATTTCCATCGTCTATGACAGCGGCTACGGCCACACCGAAAAACAAGCCCGCGCGGTCGCCGAAGGCGTCGCCAAGGTGCCTGGGGCGCAGGCCAGGCTGGTCGCCGTGGCGCACGGCGACATGAACTGGAACGCGCTGGAGGCCAGCGACGCAATCATCTTCGGCTCGCCGACCTATAACGGCTCGCTCAGCGCCAAGGTCAAGCAGTTCTTCGAGGACTCCACCAAGGCCGCGTGGAGCGACCAGAAGTGGCGCAACAAAATCGCGGCCGGCTTCACCAATTCTGGCGCGCAGCACGGCGACAAGCTCAATACGTTGATCGGTATGGCGCTGTTCGCCGCGCAGCACGGGATGATCTGGGTTGGCCTAGACCTCATGCCCGGCAACAGCAGTAGCAAGGGCGGTGTCGAGGACCTGAACCGCCATGGCGCCTGGCTAGGTGCGATGGCGCAGTCGAACATGGACGAAGGCCCGGATGTGTCCCCGCCCGAAAGCGATCTGAAGACCGCGGCCTATCTCGGCCAGCGCGTGGCCGAAATCACCAAGCGCTGCGTCAGAACCTCCCCGATCGGCGAGTCTTCCACCGAGCCTTCGGCCCGTCCGTCACAGCTCGGGCGACGCGAAGGCGACGACAACTAAGGATCACCATGAAAAAAATGAAAGCTCTCTGGCTCGCGGCTCTGCTGGGCACAACCATCGGCATGAGCCAGCTGCCGGCCCACGCACAGGCCCCTTCGGCCGCCAAGCCGGCGTACTACGTCGCCGAGTTTCAGGCGACCGACCCCGAAGGCATCAAGTCCTACAGCGCACAGGTCGAATCGACCTTCAAACCGTTCAGCGGACGCTTCGTTGTTCGTGGCGGTGAACTGGATGTGAAGGAAGGCTTCGGTGCCCAGGGGCGGCTGGTCATGATCAGGTTCGACTCCCTGACCCAAGCCCAGGCTTGGTATAGCTCGCCCGCCTATCAGGCCATCATTCCGATCCGTCATCGATCCGGCAACAGCCGGACCTACATCGTTGAAGGGCTCGCGGAGCAATGAACGCGCCCACACCGGATGCCGGAGGAATGCGGTGGATCGCCGAGCAGGCGCATCGCGACATGCAAAGCCGTGGGGCGCACGGAAAGCTCTACCTGACCCCATAGACCCCGACCCGCCCCGGGGCGGCGCACGAACCTCTATCCATCCGTGCAATCAACAGGAGCACAGAAATGAATACCATCGCAAACAAAGTCGTCGTCATCACCGGCGCATCGAGCGGTCTGGGCGAGGCCACGGCCCGCCTGCTTGCCGAGCGCGGCGCCAACCTCGTCTTGGGCGCGCGCCGCCTCGACCGGCTGGAAAAGCTCGCTGCGGACATCACTGCGGCAGGCGGGGAAGCCATCGCGGTCGCCACTGATGTCGCGCAGCGGACCGACGTGGAGAACCTCATCAAAGCGGCACAGGAGAAGTTCGGACGTGTCGATGTGCTGGTCAACAATGCCGGCGTCATGCCCATGGCGGCCATGTCCAAGCTCAAGGTCGACGAGTGGGATCGCATGATCGACGTGAACATCAAGGGCGTGCTTTACGGCATCGCTGCGGCGCTGCCGGGAATGCGCGCCAACAAGAGCGGTCACATCATCAACCTGTCGTCCGTAGCCGGTCTGCGCGTGTCGGCAGGCGTGGGCACGGTGTACAGCGCCACCAAGTTCGCGGTGAAGACCATCAGCGAGGGCCTGCGCGCCGAGGTCGGCCCCGAGGGCATCCGCGTGACCACGCTGTACCCGGGTGCAGTTGCCAGCGAACTCGTGAATGGCAGCAGCGATGCCGATGCCGCAGTTGGGATGAAGGCGTTTTACGAAGCCAACCAAATCCCTGCCGATTCGGTGGCTCGCGCCGTGGCCTATGCCATCGAGCAGCCCGCAGATGTGTCCATCAACGAGATCACTTTGCGGCCCACGCGGCAGGAGTTCTGATACCGCAGGACGACGAGTGTTTTCCTGCAGCCCGTTCGTGCGATGGCCCCGTGTGTCATCTCACACGGCGGGGGCCGCTCTCAAACAGCGGGCATGGGCTTGGCATGGCTTCCCGAGTGGCTTGTGCGAGACCGCTTGGACACGGGGGCGCTGATCGCCGTGCTGGAGGATCAACTAGGGGCCACGATGAACATTCACGCTCTCTGGCCCAGTTCACCTCACATGTCGCTGCGTCTGCGGCTGGCAGTGGACGCATTGATGGAAGAACTGCCGAAGGTGCTAGAGACGTGACGCACGATGGTGCCAATTTCTGACACTGTGGGTGTTTAAAGTGACTTCGAGGACAGAGATACTCCATCTAAAGCCCCCTTCCAAATTGTCAACCTGTCTAGGAGAAAGAGCCACAACATGCCCAGATTTGAACCGCTTGACCCTGCGTTCCCCGTTATGCGCCAGACAGATATCGACGCCAGCCCCAGCGTAATGGTCAAGCTCTTGACCATGGCCCCCGAGGACGAATCAGCCTTCCTGACTGCATGGACCGCTGATTCCCTATTCATGAAACGTCAACACGGATTCATCTCGATACAGTTGCACCGCGCGATTGGCGAGAGTCCGACCTACCGCAACTATGCGGTCTTCGACTGTGTTGCCGCTTGGCGCGACGTGTTCAGAACACCCGAGCGCCAAGAGAAGCTCAAGGCGCATCCAGCGTCGGTTGTGGCGCGTCCTCATCTCTTCGCCAGGGTCGCCGTCCCTGACCTGTGCACGGCCTGAAGCTTCGAGGGCGCTTATGAAACGCATTCAGTACAACAGCTATGGCGGCCCGGAGCAGATGCGGATCGATGATTTCGAACTGACTTCACCCGGTAAAGGCGAGGTGGCCGTGCGCGTTAAGTTCGCTGCGATCAATCCAATCGAC
>APMI01008025.1_pt1 | contig 15629 bp, 12 predicted proteins | sample 667938 | NCBI WGS metagenome assembly APMI01 (sample SAMN01084076, study PRJNA167559) | wastewater metagenome | biome: Wastewater | place: Denmark: Ejby Moelle, Odense | collected 2011-11-28 | reverse complement strand
TGTGTCCAAGCCTTCGCTCTATTATTACGTCAAAAGCAAGGAGGACATTCTTCATGAGTGCATCCAGCAAGGTCTTGAGATGGCTTCTTCGGCCTTCGGCCAAGCCGAGATGAATGGTAAGAACGGTCATGATAAGGTGCTGATATTTTTCTCAAAATATCTGGATTCTCTATTTGATGATGTTGGACAATGCTCCTCGACGGTCGACATAAGAGGGCTTAACGCCGAACTCGCAGAGGAAATCCGTAAGACCCGTAGCCAAATAGATCATCGCATTCGCAGCTTTGTTGAAGAGGGGATCGAGGACGGTTCGATCGCAGCGGGAGACCCGGTTCTTACAACCTTCTTTCTCTTCGGTGCCTTCAATTGGATCGGCAACTGGTTCAGGCCTGGAGAGGCGAAAAGCCGTGTGGAAGTCGAGGCCGCGTTTCTGGAGTCAACCCGACGATTGCTCGCGCCGTGACACGGCTTTCAAAGCTCCTGTCCTGAGCAACGCAAGCTTGAGCCTCTTTCTCATGATTTGACTCATGGGTAACATTACATTATCTCTGAGTCGAGATATGCCGGATAGCGGCAAGCTCGGAGAGAATGGAGGGCATCATGCTTGGGGGAAAAAAGATCGTCGGCCGCGTGCTGGCTGGAGTTTCGCTTGCGGCGATGGTGACGTTTGCCGCCTCTGCCCACGCCCAAGACACGCCCAATGATGATGGCACGGCGGATATTGTTGTCACGGCGACAAAGCGCAGCGAGTCGTTGCAGAACGTGCCCCTCTCCGTTTCCGTTGTAGGTGGGGCACAGCTGAATGCATCCGGCGTAAGCAACCTGCAGGGCTTGAACGGCTCGATTCCAAACCTTGTCGTTCAGGCGACGCCGCTCGGCGACACGATCTCTGTTCGCGGGATCAGTTCCGATGGACAGACTGGGGCCGAGCAGGCGGTCGGAACCTATGTCGATGGAGTTTTCCGCGGCCGCAGCGTGCAGTCTCGCTTCTCGTTCCTGGATGTAGGCGCGGTTGAAGTCGTCCGTGGCCCGCAGGGGGTTCTCTTCGGGAAAAACACTATCGCTGGCGCTATCAACATCCGTTCAGCCAAGCCGACCCCCGAGTGGACGGGGTACGCAACCTATCGCCGTGAGTTCAACAACCAGGAAAACGAGATGACCGGCGCATTGTCAGGCCCGGTCAACGACTGGCTGCGCGTTCGCGCGGCCGGCCAGTGGGACCAGCTTAATAAGGGCTGGGTCAACAACAGCTACTACAATGAAACACTGCCTCGATGGGACAATTGGGCCGGGCGGCTCTCCATGGAGGCCGATCTGAGTGCGGATGCGAAACTGTTCGTCAAGTACGAGCACGGCCACTTCAGCAACTATGGCCAGCCCTATGAACTGGTTGCCCTTTACGATGGCCCTCCGCCCGCCATTCCGGCGCTGAATCTTCTGGTCAACAATGGCATCAAGGCTGCCGGCGTGGACGGAAAGCTCGATGGCCATACAGTCATCGGAAATTCCGGCGCTCTCGACCTCGGCACTGCCTACCTGATGAGAGGCAGCGTAGATGAGGTATCCGGCACGCTCGATTGGCGGGTCGGACCAGGCACACTTACTGCGATCGGCGGATATTCCCGGTACGGCTTCTTTCGTGCGCTTGACGCCGACAACGGGCCGCTCAGCATTCTCAATATTCTGGAGCGCGAACGCTTCAGCCAGGAGAGCGCCGAGTTGCGCTACGTCTCTGACAAGATCGGGCGGTTCTCTTTCATCGCTGGCGGTTACTGGGAACACGCCAAGTTGACATACGGCGATCCCAATACGGGGAACATGGGCAATTTCGCAGCGGTCGGCGTTAATGTGCCGGTGGTGCTACGCAATGCCATTCTTGACCAACGCTCGAACGCCTGGTCGATCTTCGGCCAAGCGACTGCCGACATCACGGGGACCCTGAAGATCACGGGCGGCGTGCGATACACGCGCGAGACCAAGCGTGCGGAACAGTCCGCGCAATTCTTCGACCTCCAGCACAACATCGTAAGCGGGGCGCTTCTGCCTACTTACAGCGCGTTGTTCGAGACGACCCCGCACGACATCAATCTGGATCGCAGCGAAGGCAATGCGACATACTCGATCAATCTCGAGTGGAAGGCTACTCCCAGCACGCTCATCTACGGTTCGGTATCTTCGGGCGCGAAGGGCGGCGGATTCAATGCCTTTTACTTCGCGACGGGCGGCCAGCGATCCGGGGAGACTGCGGCCCAATTCCAGGCACGGATGATCGACGAGGCGCAGTATAAACCGGAAAGCGCGACCTCATTTGAAATTGGCCTCAAAGGTAGCGTCGGGCACAACGCTCAATACCGAGTAGCGGCTTTCCACAGCGAGTTCCGCGACCTGCAGACATCCCAGTTCACCGGCGCGACGACTTTCGTGGTCAGTAATGCAGCGCGTGCGAAGATGGACGGGATTGAGATGGAAGGAAACGCGACTATCGCGGATGGGCTCCGGTTGAACGCGAGTCTCGCATGGCTGCGCTTCAGGTACGAAGACTTCAAGAACGCAGGCTGTACCGCCTACGAGGCACTGGCCTTCGGAGGCAGCGTCGTGAGATGCTCGGCTGCAGGTGGAAATGATCTGAGCGGCCGAACGACAAAGGATGCGCCCGAATGGAATGTGAACTTCGGGGCTGACTACCGCGCGCCTCTTTCCCCTAACCTGACTCTGAAGATCGCGGCGGATGTCAACTACGTCAGCAGCTATTTCGCTGCGGCCGATCTCGATCCCGCGACCAAGCAGGATGGCTACGCGAAGCTGAACGCTTCCGTGGCAATCAGTCGACCTGACGATCATTGGGAAATCGCACTGATCGCCAGAAATCTGACGAACATCCGAACCTTCTGGGAAGGAAACGACCTGCCGCTCGCGACTGGCACCCATCGCGTCACAGTCGATCGCCCTCGCACGATTGCGCTGCGTTTGCGTGGCAGCTTCTGAGGAGAAGCAAGCGATGGTCGACAAATACGATACGTTGAAGATCGAAATCCGGGATGGGGCGATGCTCATTGAGCTTGCTCGTCCGCAATCCCGGCATTCGCTCAACGAACATCTCGTGCGTGACCTTGCGGCTGCCATTCGGGCGGTTGCCGAAGACTGTACTGCGGTAATCCTGACGGCCAGCGGTCCGGTCTTCTGCTCCGGCGCCGATCTGTCAGCCTTTCCTCCCATCGAGATCAAGGATTGCGAGAACTCTAGCGAAGCGGCGCAAAAGATATCCTCGCTGGTCGACGACCGTTACAACGATGTGATCCGGGCGATGAGGAGTTGCCGGCGTCCGGTCATTGCCGCTCTGAATGGACACGCAGTTGGCGGCGGCGTTGGTCTTGCGCTCTCTGCGGATGCCTTGCTGATGGCTCACGGCGCGACAATCCAGCTCCCATTCGTCCCGAAGCTCGGCCTCGTCCCGGACATGGGAGCGATGTGGTTTCTGGCGCGGGCGACGGGAGCCGCAGCGGCGGCGCGATTATGCCTCACGGGCGCAAAGGTTGACGCAGTGGAGGCCAGCCGCCTCGGAATTGCCTGGGCTCATCATGAGCAATCGGAACTTCTGGCTGCCGCATTCTCACTGGCCGAGCAACTCGCCGGGATCGAGACTGCCTTGCTTCAAGCTTTTCGCGACCAGACGGCAGGCGTGCTTGACCGAACGCTCGATGAGCAACTCCGGCTGGAAGCGGCGCAACAGGGCGCACTAGCTGCACAACCTCGGTTCCTTGATCGGATCGCAGACTTTCGACGGACAGCGGCATGAACGCAGAGCAAAATCTTGCGCACTCGCTCGATACGATTGGGCGAACGTCCCCGGATCGTGTCGGATCATTCGAATGCGGGCGGAGTGCGACATGGTTGGAACTGGCCAGCAGATGTGCCTCTGCGGCAGCGGATTTTCGCGTGCGCGGCCTGTGCGCCGGTGATCGGATCGCGATCCTGGCACTGAACAGCCAAGCCTATCTCGAAGCGGTGTACGCGTCGGTCTGGGCAGGCTTGGTAGTTGTTCCTCTCAACACGCGATGGTCCGCTGCTGAACTGAGTTTTGCTTTGGAAGATTGCCATCCGAGGGCACTGATCCATGATGACCTTTTCTCGGATCTGGCTGTCGAACTGACACGGAAAGCTCCCAACCTTACGCTTCGATATACATTGGACGGTGGGAAGGACTCAGGTTCTGTCGGGTGGAGGCACATCACCTGCGCACCCAAAGGCCTGGCGGTCGAACCTGTAGCCTCTGACGATCTTGCCGGAATATTTTACACTGGCGGCACGACGGGCTTCCCGAAGGGAGTGTGCCTCACCCACGGCAACTTGCGGGCTGGCTGTGGGATGGTCGCCGAGGCACTCCGGCTGAATAGCGCCAATCGCTATCTTCATGTCGCGCCGATGTTTCATTTGGCGGACGCGGCGATGATCTTCGCGGTGACCGAAACCGGCGGCGCACATGGTTATCTTGAGCGCTTTGACCCGGATCTGCTGACAAGTCGCATCGAGGCGGAAGACATAACCGACATTACGCTGGTCCCGACCATGATTGCACGCTGGACGGAGGCCGCGAGTTTCGATCCGTCCCGGATCCAGTCGTTGCGGCGCATCATCTATGGGGCGGCCCCTATGTCCGAAGCGTTGCTGAGCCTGCTAGGCGCGAAGCTGCCGAAGGTCGGCCTGGTTCAAGCCTATGGTCAGACGGAACTGGCTCCGGTCGCCACTGTCCTCGACGAACGGGATCATCGGCGCGGAAAGGAGAAACCGGAAATTCTGCGGTCGGCGGGGAAACCGGTTCGGGGCGTCGAACTGAGGATCGTCGACCAGGATGGCAATCCGTGCGAACCGGGCAACGTAGGTGAGATATTGGTGCGTGGGCCTAACGCAACCAAAGGATATTGGCACCGTCCCGAGGAAACCGCTGCGGCGATCGTGGGCGGATGGGTGCATACTGGCGATCTCGGCCGCTTCGACGGCGAAGGCTACGTTTATGTGGTCGATCGCGCCAAGGACATGATCATCAGCGGCGGGGAGAACGTGTACTCGGCCGAGGTCGAGAATGTGATCTCTGGCCATCCCGGCGTTGTCGAATGCGCCGTCATCGGCGTGCCCGATCCTGATCTGGTTGAACGTGTTCACGCAGTCGTCGTGGTCTCCAACCCGGGCCTTACCGATCAGGAACTTGTCTCCTTCTGCCGAGGACGCCTCGGCGGTTTCAAGCTTCCTAGAAGCACTGAAATCCGGCTCGAACCACTACCGCGATCAGCCGCTGGAAAGGTCCTCAAAACCGAACTGCGTACCCGTGTTGAAGCGGCGCGCGCCTGAAAAAACACCGAAAAAGGAAAATCATGATGAGCAAGGTCATAGTTGCCGGGGTCGGAATGATCCCATTCAAGAAGCCTGGACAGTCCGAGCCGTATTTCGTCATGGGTGAGCAGGCGGTTTCCTTGGCCCTCGCGGATGCCGGATTATCCTATAAGGACGTGCAGCAGGCATATGTTGGCTGGGTTTATGGGGACTCAACTTCCGGCCAGACAGCGCTTTATCGCGTGGGCATGACCGGTGTTCCGATCGTGAACGTGAACAACAACTGTTCGACCGGTTCCACCGCACTCTTTCTTGCGAGGCAGGCGGTCGAATCCGGAGCCGCCGAATGCGTCCTCGCCTTAGGTTTCGAGCAGATGACACCCGGTGCCCTTGCGACAGTGTTCAACGATCGTCCAACTCCCTTCGATGCGTTCACCTCCGTGGCCGATGCCGTGATGGACGACGATCGCACTGCGCCGACAGCGCTCAGGTTGTTCGGCGGTGCCGGTTACGAGTACCAGCAGAAATACGGTGCCAGGACTGAAACCTTCGCCAAGGTCAGAGCCAAGGCGAGCCTGCATGCGCAGCACAATGACAAGGCGATATTCCGAACGCCCCTTTCCGTCGAAGACGTGATGGAGAGCCCAAAGGTTTTCCTGAACCTTACTCGGCTTCAGTGCTGCCCGCCCACATGCGGTGCTGCCGCAGCGATCGTCTGTACTCCTGACTTCGCGCGCCGGCATGGCCTTCGAAGTGATATCGCCATTGTCGGCCAGGCGATGACGACCGACCGCCCAGAAAGCTTCGAGAACGACATGATGAAGCTGGTTGGATCGAACATGACGCGGGACGCTGCGGCCATGGTCTATTCGCAGGCGGGCATCGGGCCAAAGGACGTGAACGTCGTAGAACTCCACGACTGTTTCGCCACCAATGAGGTGATCACATATGAGGGGCTTGGACTATGCGGAGAAGGCCAAGCCGAGCAGTTCATTTGGGATGGCGACAATACCTATGGTGGGCGTGTCGTAACTAACCCTTCCGGAGGGCTTCTTTCGAAGGGGCATCCGCTCGGAGCGACAGGCCTTGCCCAGTGCGCAGAACTTGTGTGGCAGCTGCGAGGGGAAGCCGGCGCCCGACAGGTCGAGGGTGCGCGCATAGCGTTGCAGCATAACCTCGGTCTCGGTGGCGCCTGTGTTGTCACCGCCTATCAGCGTAACTGAACATGATCGATCGCTCCCACATCGGCCGCAGCTTCGCGCCATTCGAGGTCGTGGTTGACCCGTTTCAACTGCGACTATTCGCCAAAGCCACCGGCGAGACGAGGCAGGAGTACCAAGATCTTGCCGCCGCGCATCGTCGCGGCCTGCGCGGATTGCTTGCTCCACCGACGTTTCTCTTCTCGATCTGGCTGCAGGATCCGGTGCCGCTTCGCATCGCGTCAGAGCTTGGCCTTGAGCTGGGACGAGTGCTCCATGGGGAGCAGAAGTTCACTTACTCATCACAGATCTACTCCGGCGATACGATCACTGTGCAGGAACGGATAACGGACATTTACGACAAACGCGCGGGTGAGCTTGAGTTCGTCGTAAGCGACGTCGGAGCCGTGAATCAGCACGGCGAGACCGTCGGAAGCGCTGTCTGCACCACAGTCTACAGGAACTGACATGCCACAACCGCCATTCGCGGCAGGAGATATCCTGCCGTCGGTCATCTATGCCCCGATCACCCGGACCCAGCTCGCACTTTTTGCCGGCGGTTCCTCCGATCACAACCCGATGCATATCGATCTGGATTTCGCTCGTGCCGCCGGTGCGCCAGACGTTTTCGCCCATGGCATGCTCGTCATGGCGCTGCTCGGGCGCGCTGTAACGAAATGGTTGCCCCAGGCAAATCTCGATGAATTTTCAGCGCGCTTCGTGAGCGTGACCGATGTGGGTGACGAACTCATTTGCTCGGGCGAGATCACGCAAGCCTCGGAGAGTATGGCGGTCGCACAATTGCTGGTGGCGACCGCCGAGGGGACGCCGCGCGTCACCGGAACAATCAACTTTCGACAGGAGAATCGCTCATGACATCAACCGTAGGAAAGATGTCCGGCCGAACGGCAATCGTCACTGGTTCAGGACGGGGTATCGGCAGAGCCATCGCCGAAAAGTTCGCAGCCGAGGGAGCCCAGGTTGTGATCAACGACCTCGACGAAGCTCCCGCGGCAGAAGTCGTCGATGCCATAACAAGGGCCGGTGGTCGAGCGGTTGCCTGTAACGGCTCTGTCTGTGACCCCGAGTTTGGCGAACGTGCTGTCGCCACCGCTCTCGACAGCTTTGGCAGTCTGGATGTCATCGTAAACAATGCGGGCTACACGTGGGATTCTGTCATCCAGAAGATGGACGACGATCAATGGGATGCGATCATCGACGTCCACCTCAAAGCACCGTTTCGTTTGCTCCGAGCAGCACAGCCGCATTTTAGCGCAGCCTTCAAAACAGAGGCGGGTCGAGGAATCGCCCGCAAGATCATCAACATTTCATCTATCGCCGGTCTTTACGGGAACGCGGGCCAGGCCAACTACTCGTCGGCCAAGATGGGGGTTGTCGGGCTGACGCGGGCGCTCGCGAAGGAATGGGGGCGGTACAACGTCACGGTGAACTGCGTAGCCTATGGTTATATCCAGACCAGGCTCACCGAACCCTTCAGCGAAGAGCCCAATCTGATCGAGATCGAGGGTGGTCGGCAGGTCAAGGTTGGCGTGCAGGGCGCCATGAAGACAATGGTCGAGCAGATGACGCCGCTGGGCCGTGCCGGTACGATCGAAGACGCAGCAGGCGCGGTATTTCTCTTCGCGATCCCGGAATCCGACTACATCAGCGGGCAGGTCGTCGTTTGCGGCGGCGGCTTGCTGATCTGAAACGCAGCCATGCAGCTGGAACGCACAAGCGCCATCTATAACGAGGATCACGTCGCATTCCGGCGATCCGTTCGCCAACTGCTGGCCAGAGATGCTCTGCCGAACTTCGCTCGCTGGGAGGAAAACGGAGTTATTGACCGAGCCTTTTTCTCCCTGTGCGGAAAAAACGGACTTATCGGCCCGGCCATTCCATCGGAGTTTGGCGGTTTAGGGCTCGACTATCGTTACAACGCGATCGTCGACGAAGAATTCGGTTACTTTGGCCTTCATGCGGGTACAATCCTCCAATCAGACATCATAGTCGAATATATCCTGCGCTACGGGACCGAAGAGCAGTGCCGACGCTGGTTGCCTGAACTTGTCGCGGGGAGCACCATCGGTGCCATCGCGATGACCGAGCCCGGTGCTGGCTCCGACTTGCGGGCCGTGACGACCTCTGCGGTCCGGGATGGCGATGACTTCATCATAAACGGATCGAAGCTCTACATAACGAATGGCCAGAATTGCGACCTTGTCATTTTGGTCGCACGAACAATCCCCGGAGCGGGAGCCAAGGGTCTGTCGCTCATTCTGGTCGATGCCGGACGCGATGGCTTCAACAAGGGCCGGAATCTTGGAAAGATCGGCCAATGGTCCGCAGACACGTCAGAGATGTTCTTCGCGGACGTCCGAGTTCCGGTCGCGAATCTGCTTGGCCAAGAAAACGCGGCCTTCGGTTATTTGATGACGCAACTACCACAGGAACGGCTGACCATTGCAATTATGGCACAAGCCGGAGCCCAACGCGCATTTGACGAAGCCCTTGCGTTTACCAGGCAACGCCCGGCATTCGGCCGAACAGTGCTGGACTTTCAGAATACCCGTTTCAAACTAGCCGAGTGCGCTGCAAAGCTGCAGGTCGGCTGGGCCCATCTCGACTGGGCTATTCATAGACATGTAGCCGGCGAGTTGACGGCAAGCGAAGCGTCCGCGTCGAAATACTGGCATACCGAACTGCAGTGGCAGATCGTCGATATCGCACTCCAGTTGCATGGCGGCGCCGGCTACATGGACGAAACTGCCATCTCGCGCCTTTGGCGCGATGCGAGGGCGCAGCGAATCTACGGCGGAACATCCGAGATCATGCTCGAGATCGTCGGTCGGAGCCTGTGACATGCCGCATGAAAGCGATGGCTTCGCTCCGACGACGGATATCCTGGCAGGCATTCAGGTCGTGGAGTTCGGTGGTATCGGTCCTGCGCCCTTCTGTGCGATGCTTCTTGCGGACCATGGTGCGTCCGTCCTTCGGATAGCGCGGCCCGGTGGAACCGCCAGCTTCGAGCAGGCTCCCCGTGATGTCCTCAACCGCGCCAAGGCGACGCTGACGCTTGATTTGTCAATGGACACCGATCTTCGGCAAGCCTTGGCAGTCTGTCGTGATGCCGATGTTGTCATCGAAGGATTTCGTCCGGGCGTGATGGAGCGGCTGGGCCTTGGGCCCGTTCCCTTGATGAATGCCAACCCGAAGCTCGTGTACGCCCGGATGACGGGCTGGGGCCAAGCGGGTCCTTTGTCTGGCATGGCCGGTCACGACATCAACTACATTGGCCTTTCGGGCGTTCTGCACGCGTGCGGGAAAGCTAGCGAGCCCCCGATCCCGCCCCTTAATCTCGCGGGTGATTTCGGAGGCGGTGGGATGCTGCTTGCCTTTGGAATACTGGCCGCTTGCCTTCGAGTACAACGTGGAGGTCAAGGCCAGTTGATCGATTGCGCGATGACGGACGGCAGCGCCGTCCTGATGACGATGATCTACTCGTTTTTTGCCCAAGGACTGTGGCAGGATAACCGCGAAGCCAATCTCGTCGACGGCGGTTGCCCGTTTTACGCGGCATACGAGACTTCAGACGGCAAATTCATGGCCGTGGGTGCCCTCGAAGACCAGTTCTACAACATGTTTGTGGAAGCGTTGGGGATAGCTGTCCCGATGACGGACCGTTGGTCGCGTGAGAACTGGCCGAGCATGAAACAATTGATAGCAACTCGCTTCCGCGAAAAGTCCCGCGACGAATGGACGTTTATCTTCGCGTCGCGCGAGGCCTGTGTAACACCGGTCCTGTCATTGGCGGAGGCCCCGCTCCACCACCACAACCTGTCCCGCGGGACCTTCCGCAGCGCGGATGGAGTCGTGTGGCCGGCACCGGCGCCGCGTTTTCATTCCTTGGTGCCGGCGGGTGACTGAACAGAATCTTTCACGCAAATGAGGCACTTCCATTGAGCTCAGACGACTTCAGACCTGCCACGACCGAGCAGCAGTTCGTGCTTGAACATGTTGCGGGTATCGACGCTTTGCTTGCAACGATTTCCGCAGAAGACCGGGCTGACCTGGTTGCGGCCGTGCTGGGAGGGGCTGGGGAAGTGGCGGCCAGATATTGGGAGCCGACCAACCGAATCGGCGATCGTGAACATCCCCAGCAGGACGGCAGCAAGGTGATCATGCCGACGGGCTTTCGCGATGCCTACCGGCAGTATGTCGATGGCGGATGGGGAACGATTGCCGGCCCTGCCGAATTTGGCGGGCAAGGATTGCCCCATGTACTCGCGCTTGCAGCCATGGAAAGCTTCGGCGCGGCGAATATGGGATTTGGTCTTTGTCCGATCCTGACCCTTGGCGCGGTAGAGACTCTGCGCCATCACGGTGGTGCCGAGCTCAACAGCTTCTACTTGCCGAAGCTTGTAACGGGCGAATGGACCGGCACCATGAACCTGACCGAACCCCAGGCTGGCTCTGATGTCGGCGCAATCCGGTCAACCGCAACTCGCGCGGAAGATGGTTCATGGCGCATCAAGGGTGCCAAGATCTTCATTACCTTCGGCGAGCATGACCTTTCAGGCAATATCGTGCATCTCGTTCTTGCAAGAACACCTGATGCGCCTCCTGGCACCCGCGGCCTATCTTTATTCCTGGTGCCCAAGATCAGGCCGGACGGCACCAGGAACGACGTTTACTGTACGGCTATCGAGCGCAAGCTCGGCATCCATTCGTCGCCGACCTGTGCAATGGCATTTGGTGACAACGAAGATTGCCACGGCTGGCTCGTTGGCGCCGAACATGGCGGAATGCGGGCGATGTTCACGATGATGAACAGCGCCAGGCTTCATATTGGCGCGCAAGGCGTTCAAGTGGCCGAACGGTCAACCCAGCGCGCGCTAACCTACGCACGAGAACGGATACAGTCGGCGCTTGCAACGGGGGCCGGCAAGACTCCCGTCGCCATTGTCGAGCATCCCGACGTTCGACGGATGCTTGTGCGGATGAAAGCTCAGACCCAAGCTGCGCGGGCACTGGTCTATCTCGCGGCCTCTGAAATCGACCGTGCAGAAGTCGGCAACGAGAAGGCAAAGCGCCGGCTGGACCTGCTTACACCGCTGGCGAAATCGTATGCGACCGACATCGGGTGCGAAGTGTCATCACTTGGAATTCAGGTTCATGGCGGTGTTGGCTACATCGAAGACACCGGAGCGGCGCAGCATTTCCGCGATGCCCGGATCGCTCCCATATACGAAGGTACCAATGGAATTCAGGCCATGGACTTCGTTCAGCGGAAGATCATTCCCGATAGGGGAACGGCCCTCAGGGAGCTTGTGTGCGATATTGAATCGACAAGCCGCCATGTCGCACTTCGCCAACTTACGGTCAAGATTTCCAGCCTTCTTGAGGTCGTCGAGCGTTTCAGCGTTATGGAGCGTCTGGCGGCGAGCACGCCGTTCCTGACGATGTCGTCGATCATGGTATGTGGTTGGCTGATGGAGCGGCAACAACTGATTGCCGCAAAGCTGCTCGAAGTCAGCCCTTCGCCGTTCCTCCGGCAGAAATTCGCGATTAGCTCCTGGTACCTCGACAACATTGTGCCCGAAGCCATGGGACTTTCGAGCTCGATCGAAAACGGCGAGCGCAACCTGGCCGACGCCTTGGCGAACTGAGCATCTCCAAAATGCCGATGCGAATGATGGCCATTACAAGACCCGTGGGGATGTTCCGAGGGGCGTTCAGCTCTTGTCTGCTATGAGAGTTCTCTCGGGATCCCCCGCTGTGAGCGACACTGGAACACCAAGCATTGGTCGACGGGCGCTATTCGATCGTGTCTGGTCCAAGCCGATGACAACGAACGCTGCGGAGCTGGGGACTACGACATCGGCGCTTTCGACCTTGGCGCGGCGCCTAAGCCTGCCATTGCCGCGGGCAGGACACTGGATGAAGAAGGACGTTGGAAAGGAGCCGCCGACGCCCGAGTTCCTCGCTGATCCAAGCCTGGACGAACAAACCTATCCACTTGCTCCGCCGACGCTTCGCCAGGCACCGAAGGCGGCCAAGCCAGCCGCGCCACTCCAACCCGATGTCCCCAAACCGACCGAAACGGACGACTCTCCCATAGCGGAGTCCGCTACGCCCCCTGACGTCGACGACCATATGAAAGTCACGCCGAAAACAGAAATCGGGGAGCATAATAAGGTCGCCAGCACCCGCACCGCGATCCAGAAGAGCCGTTCGACGGACCGCGCATCCACCGGCGGCCGTGGCAAATTCCGCCTGCTTGTCGCGCCGTCAGCAGGCGAGCGTGCCTGTTCGGTGCTCGACAGACTTGTTGCGGCCGTCGAAGCGAAGGGCTGGTCGTTCGACAGCACTGAGCAGGGCTATGCCATTGTTACTGATGGCGAAACGGTCGGCTTTATGATCGAAGAGAAGCTGGATCGCGTACCGCATGTCATTACGGCGGCCGAACTTAGAGAGAAGGCCGAGTACGATCGCAAATGTGCGTTGGCCGAGCGTGGGATCGGCTACCGGCCTTGGCGGGAACCGCCGATCCCTGTGCACGACCATATGCCGAACGGTGAGCTCGTCCTGAAATTCGACCATGATTATGATGCTGGCGGCATGCGCCGGACCTTTTCAGACGGCAAGCGCCAACGGCTGGAGGACCTGATCCCTTCGATGATCGATTCGCTCGAGCGTTGGTCCGTCGCAATTAAGGCTAAACGCGAGGAGCGCGCCGAGTGGAAACGGAATTGGGAGAAACAGGAGCGCCGTAGAAAGGATCATGAACGGCGGGTTCGGGTCGAAGGCTACAGGATCACCTTCCTGCAGCGCCAGATCGAACGAAAGCGCGAGATCGACGGCTTGGCTGGTCTCATCGATCTGTGGAGCGAAACCGAGGAGCCGGATCCGAAGTTCGCCGAGCTGCTCGAGTTCGCGCGCCTCTACCAGAAATGGCTCGAGGACAAGCTGTCGCCGGACGCCGTTGCCAAGCGGATTGCCGATCTCAAGCTGATGGACGACGACGTCTATATCTACGACGCGAAGCGCCTCGACTGACCCTCTTCCTCCGGAGCCCCCGCATTGCCCCGGAAATTGGGCTTGAGCAGCTTGGCACCGTTGCGCAGGCGGTCGAGCTCGTCGGACCACCACTGCATCATCGTGACCCTCTCTTTCCAATATTCGCCGCGGGTGTAGGCGCGGCGCACGCCGTCGCGTTCGACATGGGCGAGCTGCCTCTCGATCGCGTCGGGATGGAACCGCCCGCTCTCGTTGAGCAAGGTCGCGGCCATGGCGCGGAAGCCATGGGCGCACATCTCCTCCTGGGCAAAGCCGAGAACGCGCAACGCCGCGTTGACGGTGTTCTCCGACATTGGACGCCGGTCGGTACGAAACGACGGGAAACAATAGCGGCCAGTTCCGGTAAGCTCCCAAAGCTCCTCGAACAGTGCCCTGACCTGTGTCGAGAGCGGGACGCGATGAGCACCACGCATCTTCATCTTTTCCGGAGGCAGGTTCCAGACCGAGTTGTCGAAGTCGAACTCGGCCCACTCGGCCTGGCGGAGTTCACCGGGGCGCACGAACAGATGCGCCGAAAGTCGGAGTCCGTAGAGGGTGATTGCGTGGCCGGTATAGCCCTCGATCGCGCGCATGAGCTCGCCGGCGCGCTTGGGGTTGGTGATTGCCGCATGATGCTTGGCTTTGGGTACGGTGAGCGCGCCGCGCAGGTCACCGGTCGGATCGCGCTCGGCGCGCGTGGTGGCGACGGCGTAGCGGAACACGCGGCCCAGCACGCTGCGCATACGGCGCGCGCTTTCATAGCGGCCGGTCGCCTCGACCGAACGGAGAACGGCAAGCACCTCCTGGGTAGTGATCTTGGCGATCGGCCGATTGCCGATCTTCGGATAGGCCATGTCGAGCAGCCAGCGGATCTTACTGAGCGTGATCTCGGCCATGTTCTCGCGTTCGTTCTTCGCGATCCACTCCTTGGCGACGGTCTTGAAGGTGTCGTTCTCCTCGACCCGCGCCTTGGCCCGCGCGACCTTCTCCTCATGCGAGGGATCAAGGCCGGCCGCGACCAGCCGGCGGGCCTCGTCGCGCTTGCCGCGTGCGTCGGCGAGGCCGACTTCGGGCCAGGCGCCGAAGGCGAGCGTGCGGTGCTTGCCGTGGTGGACGTAGTTGAATCGCCACAGCTTCGATCCGTTCGGCCGCACGAGCAGATACAGCCCGGCGCCGTCGGAGAGCTTATAGTCCTTGGCGGCCGGCTTGGCGCTGGCCACGGTCGTGGCAAAGAGGGTGGCCATCTGAGGTATCGCCTCCAAAAAGGGAGGAGAACGATACCTTCCGAGATACCCGAATTGTTCTCGATTGGTGCCGTATCCGCCCGGATTTCGCCGGACGGTTATAGCACAAGAATCGACGAATTTCAGCCGTTTCCGGGACGTTCTCGGACGTCCCCGGAAGAACAAATGGTGCCCAGAAGAGGACTCGAACCTCCACGCCCTTTCGAGCGCCGCCACCTGAAGACGGTGCGTCTACCAATTCCGCCATCTGGGCACGGAGGCGATGGGCCAGAACGCTCATCGCCGGGTAGGAGCGCGCCGATACGGGATGGATTCGCGGGTGTCAACCGCGACGTGTCGAATGGTGCCGACTCTTTTTCTAGGGCATTGAATTTGGCCATTGCAGCGTGCAAAGGCTTCCGCACGCGCGGCGGGCGATCCGGTCCGCGCACGGCTATTTTCTGGCGGGTTGACGGATATGGGCAAGGGCAGGACGCGCGATCTTGAAGGCAGGCTGGTCACGTTGATCGGCGGCAGCGGCTTTTTCGGCACGCATCTGGCGCAGGAACTGCTGGCACGCGGTGCGCGCCTGCGGATCTGCAGCCGGCATCCGGAAAAGGCGTTTCATCTCAAGCCGCTGGGCAATCTTGGCCAGGTGCAGTTCCTGCGCGTGGATGTGAACAAGCCTGATGCGGTCGCCGCCGCCGTCTTTGGTGCGGACGCGGTCGTGAACCTGGTCGGGGCCTTCAAGGGCGATCTCGACGCGATTCAAGGCGAGGGCGCCGGGCGCATCGCCGCCGCGGCGGCGCAGGCCGGGGCG
>APMI01007934.1_pt1 | contig 15629 bp, 11 predicted proteins | sample 667938 | NCBI WGS metagenome assembly APMI01 (sample SAMN01084076, study PRJNA167559) | wastewater metagenome | biome: Wastewater | place: Denmark: Ejby Moelle, Odense | collected 2011-11-28 | reverse complement strand
TGGTCAGAGGTAAGCGGCATTTGCAAATAAGCCCTGCCTGCAAACACCACGATGCCGATCCTGTCGTTGGGCATTTTATCAATAAGCCGGGAGATGAGTTGTTTGGCCCTCTCCAGCCTGCTGGGTTTAATATCCTGTGCCAGCATGCTTTTGCTTACATCCAGTGCGATCATCACATCAATGCCATTGCGCCGCATATTGCTGCTGCCAATGGGTTTTCGTGGGTTGGCCAGCGCTATCGCTGCCAATGCAAAAGCGAGCGTGATCAATGTAAATTTGAAAAAGAATTTTTGCGGACTGTATTCTTTTATTAACTGTGCTACCAGGGCAGGGTCGCCGATCTTTTTAATCCTGGCTTTTTTCCAGTTGATGTATACAAAATAGAGTACAAGGAATACCGGTACGCCCAATAAAGAAAAAAGATATAGCGGATGTTGAAATGACATAATTAAAAAAACATTGCAGGAGGTTGCCGGTTACTGTTGCCATTAAGCGGCGGGTTGACTCATCAACAAAGTACCTGCCCTATCGCCGGCAATAAAAAAAGCAACAGCAGCCCTCCCTGTGTTGAGCAATTGTTATCAAACAGTAAAATAGGCCATTAAATATTTTTAGCCTGCTCAGTACTGTTAAAATTTATTTCTTTCCTTCAAAAAAGCCGTACTGCTTTAAAATGTTTTTAAGGATATTGATCCTTGCGGCACGCATATCAAAATTGTTGGCAGGCGATTTTACCAGGAGTGAAAAAAAATAGGGATGCCTGTTTTCTTCCACCCAGCCGGTTATCCAGCCAATATTGCTGCCCTGTTCATCAAAGCCCCAGCCCGTTTTATAAGCCAGCGTATATTGTGTATTGCTTTCCTGCACCATTACATCCCTAACGATCTGCTGGGTACGTTTTTGAAAAGGGAGCTGGTCAAAGTAAAGGCGTTTTACCAGGCCCAGTTGCTCATCTGCAGATATTTTCAAACTATTATCGAGCCAAAATGTATCTACCTGTTTGCCGGTATTCTGGTTACCATAATGAACGCTGTCGATCCATTTTTGAAGTGTGGGTTTACCGACACGCCTTGCCACTTCCTGGTAGTAGGGAACGGAACTTACTTTAAAAGCTTCTTCCATGGTAAGGTCTTTGTTCCAGTCTTCATTTGATCTTTTAACGCCATCCCATTTGATCAGCATTTTCTCATCGGTGATCTTGCCGGTTTCCAGCCCGATCAAACTATTCATGATCTTAAAAGTGCTGGCCGGTGTGTAGCGGGCTGTGTCCAGCGCCATGTTGTAGACGGTTACTTTACCATCTGCATTGTTAAACATCGTGAAGCAGCCATCTGCCTTGTATTCATCAAAATATTTTTTCAGGCTCTCATCTACGTTCGCTTTGTTGACAGAGCAACCCGAAATAAAAAACAGTGAAAGGCAGGTGGCAGTTATTAAAAAATTAAAACTGCACAACTCTTTTATAGATATTTTCATTTGTAACATTATTGTGATGATTTTGAACACTGTTCTTTAACATCGTTAGCGGTGATATGTTTACCGGGATTATTTGCTGTTGTTTTTATATGCAGCTGCTGCTTCGAGCGCCTCGTAAAATTGGGGGCCATATTTTCTTACCAGGGAGTCTTTTAAAAAAACGTACACGGGCACTTTTAATTTTTTACCGAGGCTGCAGGCTGCTTTGCAAAGATCTTCCCGGGGTTTGTAGTTTACAAACTCTGTTTGTTTGTTCTTGCTGAGTTTGATGCGTACCGGGTACAGGTGGCAACTGATCGGTTTTTTCCAGCTCACTTTTCCATCGTTATAGGCCTGCTCGATACCGCATTTTACTACACCGGCTTTATCAATGATGCCGTAAACACAAATCTTGCTTTTAATGGTGGGGGTTACCCAGCCAAACTCCTGGTCGTACACATACCTGCCCTGGCGCTCCAGTTCCATCCTGCTTTCTTCGGGCAGGTAGGGCAGCACTGCCTCATACACGCCGTTGAGTTCATCCAGTTCATCCAGGTTCAGTGGTGCACCGGCATCCCCATCCACACAGCAACCACCCTTGCATTTGCTGAGGTCGCACACAAATTGCTCATCAATCAGTTCGTCGCTTACCAGTTTATTGTCTATCGCTATCATACGGGCGCAAAAGTAGCAACAAAAACGGGAAGGCCGGGTTGCTGCCGGAAATATTTGTCTGCCTAAAGTTGCCCCCGGCCGCTTTATAAAGTATCTTTAATATTCCTAAAATAACTCTTATGACCTCACGCCTATTAATCTTCATCGGCCTGCTTGTAATTGCCGGCCGCAGCAATGCTCAAAATGGTTATGGTTACGGTACAAACCCGGCGATCTTATGGCAAAAAAGTTTGGGTGGAACTGAACAGGATATCGCCAATAATATATTACTTACACAGGATGGCGGGATGATCGTAGTGGGCACATCCCAATCGAATGACGGCGATGTTACCGGGCATCACGGCGCCATTACGGCAACTGATGCCTGGGTAGTGAAATTAAACGGGGCTGGCAACATTGAATGGCAGCGATCACTGGGCGGTAGCAATGATGATGCTATTAATAGTGTGATCGCTACCAGCGATGGTGGTTATTTGTGCATGGGTTTTACTAATTCATCTGATGGTGATGTTACCGTTAACAAAGGCAATGCTGATTGCTGGCTCCTGAAATTGAAAGCAAATGGCAATATCGCCTGGAGCAAAACCTATGGTGGTGTGTTTGATGAAAGGGCGAAATCAGGGATTCTTGCTTCGGACGGTAATTATGTCATCATCGGCTCCACAAGCAGTGTTGATGGCGATGTACATAACCCTGACCCCGCCAATACAGATTTCAATGGCTGGCTGATAAAAATTAATAATGACGGGGATCTTATTTGGGAGAACAGTATTGATCAAAGTGCTCCTTTTAATCATACATGGAATGAGGGCATTGATGTAGTGGAAACAGATGATCACCAGTTAATCGCCTGTATATCCGGTATGAGCCGGCACGATACAGCTTTTGCCTACTATAAACCAGAAGTTGATACATGGGATACCATCAGGTATAACAATCTTGTTTTTAATCCCGGTATTTTATACCATGCAGATCTTGCTACCGGGCAGGCCACCTACTTTACGGAAACAAGGGGAGAAAGTGCACGCTACCAGTTTGCACTAAAGAAAAAAGGCAACCATCTTTACATGGCCTATATGGATGAACAATCCTATTATTACGAATGCTATTCTGATCCCAGTTACATTCCATTTTATCAACCGGTTGCGGGGCTTACCGTTAGTGACCTGGATTTGACAACAGGAAGCTTTTCAAATACTTTCCTCGAAACCCAATTTAATTCCTGCCCTGACAGGGAGAATGGAGGATCCTTTCCACGTTATACTATCTCACCATTCAGTGGGTTGGATTTTATTTCCGGTGACACCTGGATCACGGCAGGCAGGCAAAATTATTCATCCAGGGGAGGCGATTTTTATAATATTGGCCAATTACAGGGAGCCAACTTTTACAGGTGGTATGGTGGTTCCGGTATAAATGGTCTCAATGGTATAAAAGTGTTTCCCAACGGAACTGATTTTATAGTAGTGGGATATAATGGTTCGGCAGATGCCGGTGTAGCCGTTCATGGTGCTGACTCAGGCTCGTATGGAGATTTTAAAAAAGATTTTTGGGTGATGAAATTTTCTTTAAATGCGAATAAAATAACAGGTAAAGTTTTCCTGGATGTGAACAATAACAATATTGCCGACCAGGACGAACCTGCCTTTACCAGGGCGATGGTTAACAACACAAAGGGAAATATGATCAAAACTTCGGGTATAGATGATAACGGCCACTACGAATTTTTAACAGACACCGGTACCTACATTACCAACCTTGGTTTGTATAATGATACCTACTATGCGGCAACACCGGTTGCACATACTTCTACGTTTGCACAGAATAACAATATTGATACCGTTGATTTTGCCGTACATCGCCTTGTTGACATCAGGGACTATTCTGTAACACTTACCTGTCCGCAGCGGGCAAGACCAGGTACTACCATTCTGTACCATATTAACTACACGAACAATGGTACCGATACCTTCTCCCAAAAACAGGTCCGTTTTGTGAAAGACAGCCGCCTGGTTTTCACAAGCCAGGTAGGAGGTACAGTAAATGCTGATAGTTTGGTATGGACAATTGATCGGATACTGCCGGGCGCTTCAGGTGAATTGAATGTATGGCTCACGGTACCGGTATTGCCTTTTGTAAACTTCAACGATACGCTGTCGTCCTCCGTATTGATCGATAGCAGCGGCGATCATTACCCTGCCGATAATCAGGCTTTTCTTAAACAGGTGGTATCGGGTTCTTTTGATCCCAACGATAAGCAGGAAGCGCATGCTGGTTACTATACGCTTCAAAACATCAACGGCGCCAATTACCTCACGTATTCCATTCGTTTCCAGAACACCGGGAACGACACAGCCTTTAATATCATTGTAAGAGATACACTGGATAGCAGGCTGGATGGAACAGGTATTGAAATGATCAGCGCCAGCCATCCTTATAAACTGACCATGCTGCAGGAAAAATACCTTACCTGGCAATTTGAAAATGTGCAGTTGGTAGACAGTGTACACAATGAGCCTGCAAGCAATGGTTATATCAACTACCGGGTAAAATTAAAGAACGGGTTGCTGGATGGAGACGAAATACCCAATGCCGCTGCAATTTATTTTGATTATAACCCCCCGGTGCAAACCAATACGGCGATCACTAAAATAATAATGGAAGCCGCTGTGTGGACCGGGGCGGTAAGTGATGTATGGGAAGATGGCAATAACTGGAGTACGGGCGAAGTGCCGGGCAAGGATACAAAAGTGATCATTCCGCAAAGCCAGCCCCGGTATCCTGTTGTGAAAAGTGACCCGCTGGTCTATTCATTGCAAATAGCTAAAAGCGCAACGATCAGCATCAGTTCTGGGCATCATTTAACCATCAGGGGAAAGAGTAATTAGGTCAGCATTTTAAAACAGGCGTAGCAATATCATGGTAAAATAAAAAGGTCCGGTGATCTTCCTGTGCCTGCTGCCACCATTGCCGGCGCAGTTCCATGCACAATTTGCCATCATAATCGTATTTGGCGATGAACCTGCTTTTCATCTGGTTGAGCTGAGGCGCTACATCCGCACCAAAAAATAATTTTTCGCCATCTTCTTCAATCATAAATACCTGGTGCCAGGGGCAGTGAGCGCCTGTTACCTCGTAGTTAATGTACCCGTCGATGCTGCCATTGCCTTTGGTGAACTCTACGTTGCCGCCATTATTCAACATACTAAAATCATCCGGTGTGTAGGAGGGGGCTCCTTTTGCAGTTGCAAAATCAAATTCATCTTTATTTACATAATAAGTGGCTGCAGGAAAACTGAAGAAGCGTTGATTTAATATCTCATCCTTTTTACTGATGCCACCGGCATGATCTTTATGCAGATGGCTCAACAAAACTTTTGTAACGTCCATTGGATTGATATCATTATCAAGCAGGTTCTGGTGAATTTGCAAAGTGCCATCAGGGTTTGAAAAACCAAGCCCTGTATCAATGATAAGAATATCATTTTTTGTAACCACGCAAAAAGGCTGCACTTCTACCAGTAAACTACCTACGGGTCTTTTTTGCAGATCATCAGTAGCGGTGTTGAACGGAATGAACTGTTTGCTTTTATCAATGGTGAAGCTGCCTTCGCTGAGTGGAATTATTTTCATGTACGTTCCTGTCTCCCCAAGGAGAATTTAGACCCTCAAATTATAAAGGGTAGTATTAAAAAAAGGTTGCTGAACAAAGCTAAATGAAAAGTATTTATGAACTGAAAGTCATTGCCGCCCTTTAGGGATCGGAGTTTTTTATCTCAATACCATCTGCCGGTCTGCATCCAGTTTTATTAAAATGAATATCAAAATTGTAAATGTGATAAGTGAGGATCCACCATAGCTCAGCAATGGCAGGGTAATGCCAATCACCGGCGCCAGGCCCACGGTAACGCAAATATTTACTACTACGTGGAAAAAGATGATGCTGGCGACCCCGTAGCCATACACCCGGCTGAAAGTGCTTCGCTGCCGTTCGGCCAAAAAGATAATGCGTAAGATCATGCCGAGATAGATGAGCAATAAAGTAAAGCAGCCGATGAACCCAAAGTTTTCACCTACGGAAGTGAAAATAAAATCGGTATGCTGTTCCGGAACAAAATCACCCTGCGTTTGCGTGCCTTTTAAAAAACCCTTTCCTGCAAATCCGCCTGAACCGATGGCGATCTTTGATTGTTTAACATTGTAATTCTGCTGTTCACTTTTCCGTTGTTTTATTTTCAATTCTTCGGGGCTCATGGTTTCCACCGCATTTTTATCTGCAAATGGATTATCAACTCCCACCATGCTGAAGATCCTGTCTGCCTGGTATTGCTTGAACACATGCTTGAAGGTAAAGGGTATTGCTACGCCTACAAACAGCGCACAAAAGGCCCAGGCACTTACGATGATGATGAGTAGTTTGTTATTGCGCCTAACCTGCCGCCGGTTAAAGTAAATAACAAGGGCTGCCAGTACGGTAAACAATATCAATAATGTTTTGGTAGAAAGTAACAATGATACCACCAGCAAAACGCCCAGCGAAGCGCCAAAGATCAAATAGCCGGGTGGTAAGCCTTCCCGGTACATGGGGATCAAAAAAGAAAAATAAACCAATGCCAGCCCTGTTTCGCCCTGCGCAACAGAAAGTACTGCCGGGCTGAATGCAATGGCCGCAGCAATCAACTGGGCTTTTGGCCGCTCAAAATCTGTTTCCTGCATGGAAAGAAATTTTGCCAGCGCCAGTGCCGTAAATATTTTACACAACTCCACCGGCTGAAGGTTCATGAAACCCAGTGGTATCCAGCTTTTGGAGCCTTTGATCTCCTTGCCGATCACAAAGGTGGCCAGTACGAGCAATATCCCCACCATATAGGATAGATTAGCCGTAGCGGTAAAAAATTTACTATCTGTCAGTAAAATAAAAGTTGCCAGTACGATGCAGGCCAAAAAAAAGAAGAATTGTTTGCTGTAATTTTTTTTGAAACCAAGAAAGCTTTGTATCACGCCATCAGAACTCCGGTATTCAACAGAAAAGATGCACACGAGCCCGATCATTACCAGTATCGCAAACAGCCATACCATCAGCCAGTCAACGCCCTTTCCTATCTCTGGTTTTTTTTGATACATATCTTTAAAATCGTTTAGAAAGTTTAGAAAGTTTAGAAAGTTGAGAGGGTTTAGTTTGGATTAGCTGCCGCTGGTGTTTGCTGCACAACTAAACATTCTAAACACTGAACCATTCTAAACCTAATTTCTCACCGTGTCCTTTGGTTCTGGTTTCTTTTTTTCGTTTGGTAAAACGGCTTCTGGTTTTAACACCGGTTTTTTGTTGCTGCTGTCTTTTTCCTGTTTGGTATCTTTCACAAGCTCTTTGTCTTTTTTCATTTTATCGAGTGCGTCATTCTCGTCTTCTTCATCAATGCCCAGTGTGTCCTTAATGATCTTGATATATCCTTTTGCAACCAGGTAAGCAGAATCTTTTGCATGACGCATAGAATCCTGCGACCGCATCTCTACATAAATTCTCGGCGGGATCAGGTTCAGGTTGGCATAATATTCAAGCCTTTCTTTCCGCTTCTTGTCTGTAATGGAATCCTTCAAAAATTTTTCCAGCATAAATCCAACTATCGGTGCCGCATAGGTGCCTCCGAAACGGCCACTGTTTTCCACTACACACATAATGGCAATGGTGGGGTTTTCCCTTGGTGCAAAGCCGCAGAAGAAACCGTGGTTGGGTTGTTTTACACCATGGAAATAGTTCTCTACCGTACCTGTTTTTCCGCAGATATTGATACCTGGAATTTTGGCAGCCATACCTGTACCATGATCTACCACGCCTTCCATGCCATCATGCACTGCTTCAAAAATACTATCAGGAATGTCGATGGCCCGGTGCTTTGTCTTGAACGAATCGAGCATGTGAAATTTATCGCCGCCTTCAATGGAATCTACCAGGTGCGGCGTAATAAAATATCCTTTGTTGGCGATATAGGCCATTTCGTTTGCCACCTGCATGGGTGTTACATCCACTTCGCCCTGGCCGATACTTACAGACCGGAAACTGCAGAAATTCCAATGCCCTTTTCCAAAAACTTTATCATAATCTTCGGGGCGGGGGATATTGCCTCTTTTTTCGGAAGGTACATCTACACCAAGCCGGTGACCAAGTCCGAATGCATACATGTAGCGGTCCCATGATCTTAAACTACTGTCCATGCTTGGGAATTTGGGATTGTTGATCACCCGCTGCATTACATTGGCAAAATAGGTATTGTCGGAAACCGTGATGGCGTGACGCAGGTCGAATGTGCCGAAATCAAGACAGCGCATGGGTTTGCCACAACCATAAAAGGCGCCATGGCAACTGAACTGTGTTTCGGTAGTGATCACTCCTTCATGCAGGCCAATAAGGGCCTGCAACGTTTTAAAAGTAGAACCCGGTGAATAGGAGGCGCCTACCGCCCTGTTCAACAATGGAAGGGCGGGATTGAGCAGCAGTTCGGTGATGTGCTTTTTTCTTTCGGCACCGGTTAAATATTTTGGTTTAAAAGTAGGACTGCTCACCATGCACAAAATGCCGCCTGTACGTGGATCAATGGCAACGATGGAACCCAGTTTGTTCTGCATTAATTTTTCGCCCAGCTCCTGCAACTCAATGTTGAGTGAAGTGTACATGTTTTGCCCGGCCACCGCAGCCGTATCATATTTGCCATTCTCAAGCCTTTCGGTGAGGCGGTTCTTATTGTCTCTTTTCCAGTATTCGATACCCCGCTGGCCCATCAGCACTCTTTCATAAGTACGTTCCATACCTGTTTTACCGGCATAGTCGCCGATCTGGTATCCTTCGGTACTGTGCTTTTTAAGAAAGTTGGTATCCACTTCGGCCAGGTAGCCGAGGATATTCCCGGCGGCATCATAAGGGTAACTTCTTACAGGCCGTTCCTGCAGGTAAAAGCCGGGAGCGAATTTGTACATAAACTCATTCAGTGTGGCCATTCGCTCTTCACTTAGCAAACCATCAAAAACAGAAGCCCTGCTGCGGCCGTTCTTAATAATAACCTCCACGATTTTTTTGTTGAACTGGGCGGTATCTATACCAAGTATCCTGCACAGGCTGGATGTGTCTATACCCTTGAGTTTGTTGGGAACCACCATCAGGTCGTAAATAGTGGTGTTTTGCAAAATAGGTTTCCGGTTACGGTCAAAAACAATTCCCCTGTCGGGGTAGATCACTTTCCTGAATGTACCCTGGTCAAGCGCCATTATTTTATACTTGGACGAAAACAACTGCAGGTTTACAAGCTGTAATAAAATCACAACAAATACCGCTGCAAACACCAGCATGATCACATTTTTACGGGATTGATTAAAGGCAGACATATGGGTGAATCCACCAGCCGGCGGAGGTTACATTGTTTTATTGTAATGACTTTGATGTTGCAAACGGGGTTGCCTGTTTAAGACTGTACTGCAAATTACGCTGTATTTGTTCTGAATTTCTGCTTCCTGTAAAACAATAATTCTGCAGCCAGTATCAGCACAAGACTTATCACGGTTGAAAGCAATGTTTTTATAATGAAATACCAGAAATTGCCAAACTCCATCGCTTCTAAAAAGAACAACCAGCCGTGATGGATGAGGGTAAGTAAGCCGGCGTAGATCATATAGGGGAAAACGCCTCCCATGCTTCTTGCAGAGGGTTCGTCGTAGTTGGTATCTGCACCTTCCTGCGGAATAAGAATGTTGATGAGAAAAGGCCTCAGGTAGGCAATGAGCGAACAGGCGGCGGCATGAAAACCGGGACTGTGCCGGAAACTGTCCAATGTAAAACCGAGCAAAAATGCCAGCACCATTTGCCAGCTCCTGTTAAGGCTAAAAGGCATCCAGAGGATAAACAGGAAGTAGATATACGGAGTCACCATCTGGTGCAGGTGTATCTTGTCCAGCACATAAAACTGTACCAGTATCAGCAATACAAACCTCAGGATATTTTTAACCAGTGTGCTCATTATTGATTCCTGCTTTTAGCTTTTTCAACCAGCCTGTCAATTTCTTCCCGCTGGTAATTTTTGATGGCATACACATACTGCAGGTTGTAAAAGTTGGCAGCCGTTTTTATTTTAATGATAAAGTTATTGGTGCTTTTATCCGGGCGAATTTCATCAATGGTACCGATGATCATCCCGTAGGGAAAAGTAGGGGTGATGCCACTTGTGATCACCGTGTCGCCTTTTTTTGCTTTGGCACTCTGTCTTACATTGATAAAGGAAAGATAGTTGGGTTCCTTTCCATCCCATATAATAGATCCACCTCCATTGGCATCATTTTTTAATACCCCGCTGATGCGGCTGTCTTTGTGCAGCAGGCTCATCACTACAGCAAAATTCTCACTCACTTCTGTAACGATGCCCACCACCCCGTTGTTGGGGTCTATCACGCCTTCGTCTTTATTCAACTGTTGAGCGGAACCACGGCCCAGCACCAAAAAATTATTTTGAGCGGTCACAGAATTGGAAACCACTTTGGCCGACTGGTATTCCCATTTGCGTTTGTTCCCCAGGGTGTCAAAGGGAATGGAGTCGGTAACGATACGGGTGGCAGTATCGGGGTTTTCGAAGTTTTGCCTGAGCTTGTTCCGCAGTTGCTCGTTGTCTTTCGCCAACTGCTCGTTGGTACGTTTCAGTTGAAGGTAATTGTCGATCTTGTTGTACTGGGTATTTACCTTGCCGGTTACTTCGTTCATTACAGCGGCACCAACAGCGCTATGGTATTTGTTATAGCTGATGATGAGGTAGATGCTGAAGCACTGCAGCAGCAGGAACAGCAGGAAATTGAAATACCTGCGGATGAATAAAAAAACGTTACGCATAGCCGGGACCTCCCCAACTCCGCTTATTGTAAATGATCTGAGAGTGCAGTATGAGCAGTATTGTATTCTTCATGGTAAAAGTTCATAGCATACGGCGGGCATTGCAATGGCGCCAGGTGTTAGCGCATTACAAATGGATACCTGTCGTAATTCTTTAAAGCGATACCGGTACCACGTACAACGCTCTTCAGCGGATCGTCGGCGACATGTACAGGCAGTTTTATTTTGGCAGATATCCTTTTATCAAGCCCACGCAACAAAGAGCCACCACCTGTTAAGTACAGGCCACGGCGGTAAATATCGCCGGCCAGCTCAGGCGGGGTTGTTTCCAGTGCTTTTAAGATGGCCTCTTCAATTTTGAAGATGCTTTTATCCAGCGCTTCTGCAACTTCCTGGTAGCTTACAAATACCTGCTTTGGAATACCGGTCACAAGATCGCGGCCGTTTACGGGAATATCATCAGGCGGGTTGTCAAGGTCTTTCATTGCAGCGCCTACCTGGATCTTGATCTGCTCAGCAGTGCGTTCGCCAATCAACAGGCTGTGGTAGCGGCGCAATGCTTCCATGATATCTGCGGTAAATTCATCACCGGCAATACGGATACTCTGGTCGCAAACAATACCGGCCAGTGCAATAACAGTGATACCGGTAGTACCACCACCGATATCGATGATCATGTTGCCCACCGGTTCTTCTACGTCGATACCGATACCCAGGGCAGCGGCCATTGGTTCGTGAATGAGGTACACTTCTTTGGCACCCGCCTGTTCGGCACTGTCTCTTACGGCACGTTTCTCAACCTCGGTGATGCTGCTTGGGATACAGATCATCATTCTCCAGCTTGGTGCAAACAAAGGTTTTTTGGGATAGATCATTTTGATCATTTCCCTTATCATCAGTTCGGCTGCGTTAAAATCGGCGATCACACCATCTTTCAAAGGGCGCACGGTGCGGATGCTTTCGTGGGTTTTTTCATGCATCATCAATGCCTTTTTACCCACGGCCAGTATGTTCTTAGGATTGTTCCGGTCAAGTGCAACAATGGATGGTTCGTTTACCACCACTTCGTCGTTGAATATAATGAGGGTATTTGCAGTACCCAAATCCATCGCAATTTCCTGCGTAAAAAAATTGAAAAGCCCCATGATATATTAGAGAAAAAATATGAAAGTGAACAATGTGGGCAAAGTTGGAGGAAATAATCTGAATTAACAACGTGCCTGTCTTTATTTTTCAACATTTTACAAAAAATTGTGCAAAACTCCGCAATCGTACAATCCTTTGCTGGCAGCGGCTTTACTAATTTGTTTAGCGTGCTGAATTCGCCCTCTGCTAAGGGCCTGTTTTTTTCGTGTGTGGGTTCCTGTTAGTGCTGCTGCAGTCTTACATTAGCTATTTAAATTCGTAGCCGATATCATCCCTGTAATACATGCCATCGAAATAAATATTTTCCAGCACGTAAATGGACTGGCCGGCGGCATCCATGATGTTATCGCCGTAGGAAGTTACGGTAAGTACCCGCCCGCCGCTGGTTACCACATTGGCTCCTTCCTGCCGGGTGCCGGAGTGAAAGATCACGGAGCCGTCAATGGCCGCATCTTCGAGTCCGCTGATGGTGATGCCGGTTTGGTAATTACCGGGATAGCCGCCGCTCACCGCCACCACGGTTACAGCGGTTTGGGGGTTGGTTTGTATGGTAACCTGGTCCAGCCGCTGGTCGGCTACGGCAGTGAACAGTTCCACGAGGTCGTTGTCGATACGGGGGATCACCACTTCAGTTTCTGGATCGCCCAGCCGGCAATTGTATTCAATTACAAACGGTTCTTCATTCACTTTTATCAGCCCAATGAACACCACTCCCTTATAATCCAGGTTTTCTTTTTTGATGCCGTTGATGGTTGGTTCTACCACTTTCAGTCTTACTTTTTCAAGAAAAGTGTCGTCCGCAAAAGGTACGGGGCTTACGGCACCCATGCCGCCGGTGTTAGCACCGGTATCGCCTTTGCCTGCACGTTTGTAGTCTTTTGCTTCGGGCAGCATCAGGTAGTGAATGCCATCGGTGAGTGCGAATACGCTTAGTTCAATGCCTTTCAAAAATTCTTCTATCACCACTTTTTTACCAGCCTCTCCAAACTTGGCCTGTTGTATCATCAGCTCAAACTCTGCCAGTGCTTCAATGTGATTGTTGCAAATGATCACGCCTTTGCCGGCAGCCAGGCCATCTGCCTTTAACACGATTGGCAATGGATGATTTCTTATATAGCCGATGCCTTCGGGGTAATTGGTTTCATCAAACTCCCTGTACGCTGCGGTTGGAATATTGTTGCGCTGCATGAACTCTTTTGCAAAAGCCTTGCTGCCTTCCAGTTTGGCAGCTTGTTTAGAAGGGCCTATTACCCTGATGTGTGCAGTAGCACTGTTTGATTTAAAATGATCATAAATACCTTTTACCAGCGGCTCTTCAGGTCCTACAAATAACATGTCTATCTGATTGGCGGTACAAAAAGAACTGAGTGCATCAAAATCGGTAACGGCAATGGGTACATTGGTGCCAAGGCCTGCCGTTCCTGTATTTCCGGGGGCTATGTACAGGTTGGTACACAGGCTGCTTTGTTTGAATTTCCAGGCGAGGGCATGTTCTCTTCCGCCACCGCCTGCTATTAAAATATTCATAGCTATGTAATGGTATTTATATCATTAGAAATGGATTTAAAGCGAATGTAAAATTAAGGTAGTTGTAAACCATATTAAATTTATAAACGGCAAAAAATACTCCGAAGCTTTAATTATGTGAACGCTTATTGTTTTTAGTAAAAAGAAATTTACTACTTTGAGCCATTATAATTTGTTTACCATTAAAAAAATCATATGACCGAACAACAGGCAGTAAAACAAAATCATCCAAAAGGGCTATGGGTTTTATTTGGCACCGAGATGTGGGAGCGATTCAACTTTTACGGGATGAGAACTTTGCTGACACTCTTTATTGTGAATGCACTGATGATGAGCAAAGAACATTCCTCTATCATTTATGGCGGATTTTTAGGATTGTGTTATCTCACGCCAATGTTGGGAGGTTTTATTTCTGACCGTTTTTTGGGCAACCGCAATTGTATCTTACTGGGAGGTTTGTTGATGGCCTGCGGACAGTTATTGCTTTTTACCAGCGCCAGTATTTTTTCAACTAACCTGGAACTGGCGAGGACCCTGCTTTATATAGCACTGGGCGTGATCATTTTTGGCAATGGTTTTTTTAAGCCGAATATCAGCAGTATGGTGAGCAGCCTTTATCCCAAAGAAGAGCGGAGCAAACTGGATACAGCATTTACCATTTTTTATATGGGCATCAACGTGGGTGCTTTCCTGGGCCAGTTCATCTGTCCTATTGTGGGAGACGTGGTTGACAAAGCCGGCAACAGGGATGTATTTGCTTTTAAATGGGGTTTCCTTGCAGCTGCCATCGCCATGTTGCTGGGTACCATCACGTTTTTCTTTTTGAAAGATAAGTATGTAAAAACTCCCGAGGGAAGACCTATCGGCGGCCTGCCATCAAAAAATGTGGCGTCCGACTACGAGGAGGGAGAATCTCAAAAAGCCAACTTCACCAATACTTCGCTTGGTATTGCAGTAATAGCTTTCGCAGGCCTCGCCCTGGTGTTTTTCTATGTATTTGGGCAGAACGTAATTTACTCGATCATTTACGGCAGCGGTCTCACACTGGCCGGCCTGATCCTTTCAGATAAATCACTTACCAAGGTAGAAACAGATCGAATACTGGTGATCTATATCGTATCCTTCTTTATCATCTTTTTTTGGGCTGCTTTTGAACAGGCAGGATCTTCACTTACGTTTATTGCAGATAACCAAACCGACCGCAACTTTTTTGGCTGGAATATGCCTCCTTCAATGGTGCAGATATTCAACGGCCTTTTCGTGGTGATGTTTGCGGTGCCATTTAGTTTATTGTGGGATAAGTTAAGAGCAAGAGGAAAAGAACCCATCTCCCCGATGAAACAGGCATTCGGACTTGGCCTGATCGCACTGAGCTATTTTATCATCGCTTTCAATGTAAAAGACCTCGGCAATAGCGGGTTGCTGGCTGTAAAATGGCTGGTATTGTTATACCTGATCCAAACCTTTGGTGAACTGTGTTTGTCGCCCATCGGACTTTCACTGGTAGGCAAACTGGCCCCCAAGCGTTTTGGTTCGCTGCTGTTCGGGGTGTTCTTTTTATCCAATGCTTCTGGTTATGCACTGGCTGGTACACTGGGGTCTATTTTGCCGGCAACAGGTGAGCAGTTTAAAAAAGCACAGGAAGGCGGCATTGACCTGCAGGCAATTCTTGATAAAAAAATTATCCCAACTGCAGAGCAGGTAAAATATTTGGTTGACAATAAGATCAGCGATCACTATCCAAAGTTTGCGGGTTTTACCCTGCATAACCTGTTTGAGTTCTTTATGGTGTTTGTTGTATTGTGTGGTATTGCAGCGGTATTGTTGTTTGCGCTTACACCGAAGCTTAAAAAAATGATGCACGGAATAAGATAAGAAAGTATAACATGTAACTTTAAAGGCGGCCGTTAACGGCCGCCTTTTCTAAATACCATCATCCTTTACCAGCTATCGTATGCAG
>APMI01010468.1_pt1 | contig 15632 bp, 16 predicted proteins | sample 667938 | NCBI WGS metagenome assembly APMI01 (sample SAMN01084076, study PRJNA167559) | wastewater metagenome | biome: Wastewater | place: Denmark: Ejby Moelle, Odense | collected 2011-11-28 | reverse complement strand
GATGACTTCGATCTCGAGATTGTGGCCGGTCGTCACCCGGTGGTCGAGCGCATGATGGCCCGCGAGAAGTTCATCCCGAATGACCTCGTGCTGGCGCAGGATGCGCAGCTCATCGTGCTGACCGGCCCGAACATGGCGGGTAAGAGCACGATTCTCCGGCAGGTTGGACTCATTCAACTGCTCGCGCAGGTTGGCGCGTACGTGCCGGCCCGCAAGGCGCGATTGGCGATCGTCGACCGGTTGTTTACGCGCGTGGGCGCCAGCGACAATCTCGTGCGCGGCCAGTCGACGTTCATGGTGGAGATGAGCGAAACAAGCGCCATTCTGCACACGGCCACGAAGCGCTCGCTCGTGCTACTCGATGAGATTGGACGCGGCACCAGTACGTACGACGGCGTGTCGATTGCATGGAGCGTGAGCGAACATCTGCACGATGCCATTGGCTGCAAAACGGTGTTTGCGACGCACTATCATGAACTGACGCAGCTGGAGAGTGAACTCACCGGCGTGCGCAATTTCACGGTGGCGGTGCGCGAAGTCGGCGATCAGGTGCTCTTTCTGCACACGCTCATTCCCGGCGGCGCCGACCGCAGCTACGGCATTGAAGTGGGTCGTCTAGCTGGGCTCCCGGGGCCGGTGATTACGCGGGCCAAGGAAGTGCTCGCGTTGCTCGAAGGCGAAGGCGAGCAGATGGCCGCGCGTCTGACGGCCGATGGCATGCAAGCGCCGGTGAGTACCAAGCGGCGCGGCCCCCGTCTCAAGCATCAGCCGGTGTCGCCGGCCGCCCAGCTGGGCTTCTTTGGCGAGGCGCCGGCGGCGGACCCGGCGCTCGCGCGCTTGGCCGACGCCATGGACGCGCTCGAGCCGGAGCACATGACGCCCATGCAGGCGTTGTCGACGTTGGCTTCGCTCAAGGAGTCGCTCGGGCGGAAGGAGCCCGCGTGACGGTGGTGCCTCCCAAGCCGACCAAGGCAGATTTGGCCGCCGCAGTGAGCAAGACGGTGCCGGACCTCATCGGCCCCGGGCTACGGGTGTTGTTCTGCGGGATTAATCCGGGGCTCTACACCGCTGCGCTTGGGCATCACTTTGGCAGACCGGGGAATCGATTTTGGCCGGCCCTGTACGGCGCCGGCTTCACGCCGCGGCTGTTCGCGCCGTGGGAAGAGGGTGAGCTGTTGCCCTTGGGCTACGGGATCACCAACATGGTACCACGCACCACGGCGGCCGCGTCCGAGTTGTCCGCGGACGAGTACGTCGAAGGTGGCAAACGACTCACGCGGCTGGTGACCCGCCACGCGCCGCGAGTGGTGGCGTTCCTCGGCATTGGGGCGTATCGCACGGCATTCGGCCGGCCGCGAGCACAGCTCGGACTTCAGCCAGATACCATTGGCCCGAGCGCGCTCTGGGCATTGCCGAGTCCCAGCGGCCTGAATGCCAATCATCAGCTCTCCGATTTGGTGGCGCTGCTGACTGACCTGCGCGTGTGGGTTGAGCAGCAGCCCTAACCGGATCGATTCTCTCCTTCCTCACGGTACGGCATTCCGATGCCCATTCTTACGACACTTCGCCGCTCGCGTGCGGCGGCTGGTCTGATTCTGTTGGCCACGGTGGGACTCGTGGGCACCGCCGGTGCCTTTGGTGCCTGCAGCGACGGGAGCGAAGCCGCGGCGGCGCGCGAGTCGCGCGACTCGGTGCTGGTGGCGCCGGCCGCACGGACACCCACCTATACCACCGAAGTGGTGGCCACGTATCCGCACGACCCGAAGGCGTTCACCCAAGGGTTGCAGTGGTACGACAACCGACTGTTTGAAAGCACCGGACAGGTGGGCACGTCGTGGCTTCGCGAAGTGGAACTGACCAGCGGTAAGGTGCTTCGCCAGCAGAATCTCGAAGAGCCGCACTTCGGCGAAGGCATGGTGATTCTGGGGAATACGCTCTACCAGATCACGTGGAAGTCAGAGAAGGCATTTACGTACGACTGGAAGACGTTCACCCGTCAGGCGACCTTCGGGTACGAAGGCGAAGGGTGGGGCCTCACAACAGATGGCACGTCGATCATCATGAGCAACGGCACGCCGTCGATTGTGTTCCGCGACCCACGCACGTTTGTCGTGACGAAGACGATCACCGTGAACGATCACGGGACGCCGGTCAAAGAGCTGAACGAGCTGGAGTGGGTGAAGGGCGAGATCTGGGCGAACGTGTGGCAGAGCGATCAGATCGCGCGCATTGATCCCGCCACCGGCAACGTCACGGGGTGGATTGATCTCGCGGGCATTTTGCCGAGCATGGATCGCACCGGCAATGAAGATGTGTTGAACGGCATCGCGTATGATGCGGCCAAGGATCGCATCTTCGTGACGGGCAAGCTGTGGCCGAAGCTCTTCGAGATTCGGCTCAAGCAGCGTAGCTAAGCGTCTCTCCCGCCGCGAGGCTCGCTACGCTGCCATTGCGCGACGTTAGCGCAGCCGGACGAATGCCCAACGCATGCCCGCCGGCGGTACCTGGCCATTCGATGAGAAGCTGATGAACGCGGCGCGCCCAGCCGGAATACCAAAGCGTATCTGGGCGCTCGTGCCGCCGGCGAGGATCATGCGCTGCGGGCTGCTGCTGGTGAGCAGCCGGGCGCTAATGGGATACACGCCTAGCGCCGTGCCGCCCGTGAGCCGTAGCCCAGGGAAGATGCTGCGGAAATTCCACGCGGGGTTGATGTAGCGCGAATCGAGCTGCGCGGTTTGCGTCGCCGAGAAGTCGTCGGCGATGAGCGAGACACTCCAGTCGAGCAGGTAGTCGCTGAAGCCGCCGCTCGAGAGCACCGTCTGCATATTCGCGACACCAGTGGTGCGCGAATTCACGAGTGCGTGGAAGAAGTTGGCTTCGTTGCCCGCTCCCTGACGCGCGGCCGCGAAGCGCAGGAAATTCCACGTGGCACCGCGCGTCGCGAGCGAATCGTTCGGCGCGTACGGCGAGTTCACTTCCGTCGCCACAATGAAGCGCTGGAACCGCAGAAAGTTGAGCGACGCGTAGGTGTTGAACTGCGACTGGCGCGTGACGTTGGCCGCGACGTCCTGCAACGTGAGATTCTGCCGGTTGCTGAAGCCAGAGATGCGGAAGTACAGCAACTCCTCTGCGACGTGCGCGAGCCCTTCGTCCAACCACGTCTCTTCGTTCACGACGGCACCCGTGTTCACATACAAACGCCGTGAGGCGTTGATCAGGTGCTGCATTTCGTGTGCGATGGCCGAGAGATTGCCCTGCGTCACCTCGTCCTTGGTGCGCTTGTTGCCATTGACCTCACCGTTCGGATCGGGCACGAGGAGATAGAACATCTCGTTCTCGTTCGAACCGCCACACGCCGCCAGCGTACCGTTGGACTTCTTCGGATACAGATCGCGCGCGAAGAAGAAGCCACCAATGGTGTAGTTCGCGTTGCGCGGGGTGAGTTCGTTGACGCCCTTCGTGTAAAACAGAATGATGCGGCCGTAGCCGCTGATGTTGCTCGGCGATCCGAACGCGCTGGTATCCATCGGAAACACCAGGGTATCGAACGTCGCCAGAATGTCCGCGTACTCGGCGTCGGAGTAGCCGCCGCTGGGATTGGCGACATCGGTCACCACCATGGCGCGATTGCTGATGGCGGCAACACGGCCGGTGCGCGTGCTGGCGTTGCTGCACGCTTGCGCCGCGTTGGCGTTGAGCTTGATCTGGTCGCCAACGCTGGGCACCGCAACCGCCGACGCATAGCGCGCCCGTGCGCCGTACCAGCTGCGCGCGTCATCAACGAGCGGCGTCAGTTCTTTGTGTTCGATGTCGCGTCGCGCCAATTCGGCGGCACGCACCGCATTGCGATCATCGATGGCGGTCCCCAGCGGAATGTCGCCCACGAGTGGGGATGCGCTGCTGGTCGTCGCGCCAAATGCCGCCGCGGCAGCATCGGCGGACGTGACTGCCGTGGTGGTAGGTGCGGTGTTGCCGAGGGCGAACACATCGAGATAGGCGCCGGTACCGAACGAACTGTTCGTGTTCACCAACGTGAGCGCGTACTCCGCGTTGATGCCGGTTGGCGCGCTCAGGCACAGACCGACACTTGATGGGCCGGCGGTTGGCGAGCGGGCCTCGCCGAGATTCATGGTGATGGCCGGGTTGCTGCCACACACACCGACGCCGGCCGCTCCAACGATGACTGGTACGGTGTCGGCGCGTCCGGAGGCGTCGGCCACAATGCGCGCAGTGCCCTGCGCGAGGGCGGTCACGAGGCCAGTCGCACTTACCGTGGCGAGGCCAGCGTCGAGCGAGTTGTAGGTGATGGTCTGACCGGCAATGCTGTTGCCGAAGGCGTCGCGCAGCGCGGCGCGCAGACGCAGGGTGTCACCGACACCGATCGTGCCGGATTCCGGCGTGGCGACTACCGAGGCGGGCGCTGCGGGAACGACGGTGGCGACGAACACGGCCGGGTTGAGGCCGCTGACCTGAGCGGCGACGCGCGCCGTGCCGGCGGTGGGGCCAGCGGTCCAGGTAATGGAGGCCACGCCGTTGCCATCGGTGGTGGCGCTGCCGGCGCTGATGGCGCCGGATGCCGCGCCGATATCCCAGTCTACGCGGTAGCCCTTCACGGGACCGCCGCTCGCATCGGTCACGACGACCGAGAGCGGTGTGGCCAACGGCTGGCCCGCGGTCACGGTCTGATTATTTCCGCCCTGCACCACAATGGTGGCGGGCACGGCGCTGGGCCCGCTGCTGCTCTTCGAGCAGGCGGAGAGAGCAAGCCCGACCGATGCGGCGAGCAGCAGAGCAGAGGCACGCGAGCGCATGTGGCGGGTACGGCGAGGGTCGCGAATGAACATGAGTGAACGATGGTGACGGCGGCGGCACAACGGCAGCGGCGTACGGGCAGCGGTGTACATTCCGGCATGCGATCCGGTTCTCGCCGGTCATGGATGACACCTCAGTGGTGCCGTACCATGTGGATCCTGCCAGTCTTGTTGCCGCTCGGAGGCGTCGGATGTTCCGAGCGCACCCGCGCCGGACGTCCGGGGCCGGTAGGCTGGCTGGGGACATCCATGCCTGACGAGCTACCACAGATCGCGAATGCAGAGCTGCCGTTCCGGTATCCTATTCCCCTGTTCCTGCAGAAGATTCAGGGGAATGTGCTGCTGCGGCTGTTTGTGAGCCCGGACGGCCGCGTGGTGACCGACAGCACCCGGGTTGTCGAAAGCTCAGGTCAGGCGGCGCTCGACTCGGCCGCCTTGGTCGGCTCCGCGCAGCTGCAGTTCCGTCCCGCCCGCCGTCGCGGCGTCCCCATTGCGGTGTCGCTGCTGTTCCCCGTGCACTTCCGCCACCCTGAAGGCCCCAGGCTTCCTGGCGACACGCTGTAGGTCACGTCCGTTGCGTGTCACCGATCCTGGACGTCGATGGTTCACTCCCCGTACCCGCCCGTATTCGCCATGGCCACCAGCCTCCCCACTGACGTGTCATCGCCATCCGCCGACGAACAGCTGCGGCATCGTCGTCCCTACGAGAGTGTGCTCGAGACCATTGGTTGGACACCACTGATTCGTCTCGCTCGCGTCTCGAAGGGCATGCGTACGCCGCTCTATGGCAAGGCCGACTTCTTCAATCCGGGCGGCAGTGTGAAGGACCGGATTGGGCTGCCCATGATTGAAGCACACGAGCAGGCGGGGACGCTCAAGCCGGGTGGCACGATTGTCGAGGCCACCAGCGGCAACACCGGCGTGGGGCTCGCGATTGCGGCGGCGCTCAAGGGCTACAAGTGCATCTTCACGATGCCCGACAAGATGAGCCAGGAGAAGGTGCGCTTGCTCAAGGCGTTTGGCGCGGACGTGATCATCACGCCGACCGCCGTGCCGCCCGACCATCCGCAGAACTATGTGCAGATGGCCAAGCGCATTGTGCGCGAAACACCGGGCGCCGTGTTGGCGGGCCAGTTTGAGAATCCGGCGAATCCAGCGGCGCATGTGGCGACTACCGGTCCTGAATTGTGGGAGCAAACCGGTGGTCGCATTACGCACTTCGTGGCGGGTGCTGGAACCGGCGGCACGATTTCTGGTGTCGCGCGCTATCTCAAGTCGATGAACCCGGCCATCAAGATCATCGCCGCCGATCCAATGGGCTCGGTGCTCGCCGAGTTGTGGCGCAGCAAGGGTGAGGGCCATCCGACGGGTGCGCCGTACAAGGTGGAAGGCGTGGGTCAGGATTGTGTGCCGCTCACACTCGATATGGACATCATCGATGAGTTCATCTCGGTGAGCGACAAGGATGCGTTCAGCATGGCGCGTCGGCTGACGCGCGAAGAAGGCATCTTTGTTGGGGGAAGCGCGGGGATGATTGCGCACGCGGCGCTTACGGTGGCGCGTCGCCTCGATGATCCTGACGCGTGTGTCGTCACGTTCCTCTGCGACACCGGCGAGCGCTATCTCAGCAAGGTGTTCAACGATGAGTGGATGCGCGAGAATCAGCTGCTTGATGCGCCGCACACGAGCATTGAAAGTGTGCTGGGCAACAAGGACGCGAGCGCACCGGCCATTGTGAGTGTGGCGCCAGGTGCGACGGTGCGACAGACGATTCGCTTGCTCGCGCTACACAACGTGTCGCAGGCCCCGGTGATGGATGGGCCGATGTGCATTGGCAGCGTGGCCGAATCGCAGTTGACGTCCAAGTCACTCGCCGATCCAAAGGTGTTGGATCAGACCGTGAGCGATGTGATGGATCAACCGTTCCCGGTGGTTGATAGCGACCAGCCGGTGGAGAGCGTTGCCAAGCTGCTCTCGAAGAGCAATCGCGCGGTGCTCATGCGCAAGGCGGGTGTGATTCAGGGCATCGTCACGCGCTTTGACGTGTTGGAATACCTGATGCACAGATAGGGTGGTGCGGGCGGCGGCTTTTACTGCGTAGATGTCGAGGAGGAAGGTGTCGAGGGGGGAGGCATTGGGACTGCGACTGCGGTCCTTGTGGCTCCCCGCTCGATTTCTTCCCCCTCGACTTCTTCTGCCTCGATGCCTATTGCGATGCATTTCCCTGCACCGCTCCGCCCTATGGCACGGTGACTTTTCCCATCGTGCCACCGAAATCATCAGACACGGCGACGAGTCCACGGGGCGCGCGCCACGCACCGCCGTTGATGCGGACGGCAATGGTGTGAGTACCGGCCGGCAGCTCGATTTTATGTGTGAAGGCGCTCCCCTCGCGCACGGCGCGAGCGGGAGTCCAGTTCGTTGCACTGCTCATCACTTCAACCACGGCTTCTGCGGGTGCGTCGAGCACGAGACCGATGGTGCTGCGCCCCGGGTCGCGCGTGATGACCACTTCACCGGTGCGTGTTACGAGCGCGGTGGGTGCGCTATCGATGGCCATGGGCGCCGACAGCGCACCGGCGTTCGCGCGGCGCTCACGCGGTGCGGCGCGATGCGTGGGTATCCAGCGCAGCGACACGCCGAGATAGCGTGCCTGCGGAATGGCGCGCAACACATCGGCGAGCTGCATGCCCGTTTGCGCAACGAGTTGTACGCCAGGTCCCAACGTGACGGCGCCCAGTACACTCGCAGCGTTGCTGCGACCGGTGGTGGCTTCTCGGCCACGCCGCCATTGCTGCGTGAAGGCCAGCGACACACGGGCGCGGGTGTACGACACTTCGGCGCTTCCATCGTCGAGTGCGTAGCCGGCTGCAACACGGGTGAGCGTCACTCCCGACGCCTCCATGAGCACGTAGTCGTTCGTGCGTGAGCGCGCCGCGTACCCCGCAAGGCGCCAAGGTCCGGATGCGAAGGTGAGCCCGGTGCCCACACGATTGCCGAAGAAGTCGAGTGGACCGCGCTCGGTTTCGCGCGTGGACCGTGAGGTACCGGCACTGACCGACCACGCGAACGCGCGCCACACCAACGCCTGCTGCAGCTGTGCCGTGCGGGCCGCGTTGGCGCCAGTGGCGCCCAAGAGCGTGCCGTCGATGTCGGTGCGGCTCCAGCGCGTGGGGGCGAAGGCCGAGCGGGCGGTAAGCTGCTGCGCACCGGTGCTATCAATGGCGAGACTCGCGGCGCCATCGACGCCGAGCGCGAAGCGCGAACGTTGATGCCACACCCCGGCGCCAAAGGTGCCGAGGAGGCGCGCACTTCCCTGCGGTTGCCGCACGGACGCGCTGCCGACATCGAGCGTGACTTGGGTACGCTCGGGGGTGCGTTCGGGGGCGCGTTCCGACACGCGTTCCGGCTCACGTACCTGCGCCTGCGTCAGGCGTGGCGTCAGAACGCCGGCAAAAATTGTGGCCGCGAGCGCACCGAGCCGTGCGCCGCCACCCCAGGTGAGGCGGCGGCAAAGGGCATTACTTCCGCGGCGGTCGGATAGGCGGCGGCGTGGCGCTTCCCCCACCCCCTGTGCCGCCGGGGGCGGACGGTGCGAGGGTGGCGTTGGCGTTGACGGCGCCGTTGTTGATGAGTGAAGAGAGCACACCCTTGGAGCGTAGCTCCATGGCTGCATCCGGCGCGAGTCCCGCCGCGATGTCCGCTTGCACGTTCGTCCCCAACGAAGCCAGCTGCGCCGTGGTGGCGCCGCGCACGAGCAGCTCGCGCACGCGCCGCGTGGCGCTGGCGTGCGATACCCCACTGGCCACCATTTCCGAGAGCACACCCAGTGGCACGGTGAGCGGTTTGGCGGGCCACAGCTTTCGCATATCGCGGAGCGTTGCCACCGGAATTCCCGCCTGCAGCGCGTCGGCCGCCGCCGCCAATTCCTCAGGCGTGCGTGAGGGCGCGAGCGCCGCGGCCGCCACTTGCAAGCGATCCACCATGGCCGATGTCGCGACGCGAATGCGATCGGGAGCGGCGTGCTTGGCAATGCCTTCGCGCACCTTGGTGACAAGCGGCGCGGTGGGAAGCCCGCGCGCGGCTGCATCGGCAATCAGTGTGCGAATGGCGGTGCGCGCCTCGCCATCGGGGATGGCATCAAAGGGCAGGGCATCCTGCGCCGCGAGCGTGGTGCTGCCGACCAACGCGAGCACACCGACGGTCGCGGGAATCCAGCGAGAGGAGCGAGTCATGGGCGGCTCACGGGTTTTGCACAATGATCACCGACCCCGGACGCCCAAAGTCGGCGTCCGGTGCCTTCGCGGCGCGCGGATCGGCCATCCACGTTTCGCCGTTCACGACGAACGCATACACATGGCGACCGGGTAGTACCGGAACAGTGCTGCTCCACACGCCGCCGTCGAGCACCATGGGGAGTGCGCGCGCATCCCAATCGTTGAAGTCCCCTACCACACTCACCTGCGCGGCGTGTGGGACTTCGCGGGCATCGAGTACGAACTGCACCGGCACGCGCATGGCCGACACATCGGTGCCTTCAGCGGGCAGCAGTGATGTTGCCGTGGGCGACGCGGGCGCGGCGGCGGGCGCCGACATCACCGCAACAGAGGGTGCCGCGACCCCCACCGCGGGGCGACCATCGGCAGCGGGCAGTGCACCGCGTACGACAAAGCCAAGCATCAACGCTGCGGCGGCCAACCCAGAGGCGCGGGCCATGGGGGGCACATCCAGCTGAAACCACTCGCGTGCGCGCTCCCACCAGAGAGCGAGGCGCGTACGCGGCGCCTGCTCGCGTTCGGCCACCTTGGCCATGATCTGCGCGATGGCGCGCCGATCGATATCCGGCATGGGCTCGAGGACCTGCCGCACCTGCCGAAGCAGCGCGTCGTCCTCCCCAGGCATCCGACGTGGATCATTCATGAATCGCACCCTCTCGCAGCCGAACCCGCAGCGTGTCGATGGCTCGCTTGACGCGCATACGGAGTGTGGAGCCCTTTGCTCCGGTCACGATGGTCATCTCTTCGTAGTCCATATCGTTCACGTGACGCAACAGAAAGGCTTCGCGTTGTTCCGCCGGCAGTGTGGCCAGCGCGCGGTGTACATCGCGCGCGAACCCGTCATCGGGTGGCTCATCAGCCGCGCGGTCATCGGCGACGTCGTACGGCACGTCGCCATAGTCGATGGTGTCGTAGTGACGCTTTCGTTTGGCGAGCAGCGTCCGACACCGATTACCGAGGATCCGGAAAAACCACGGATCGAAGGGCGCGTCATCGCGAAAACCGGCGAGGTGATCGTGGACGCGCAGAAAGGTGTCCTGCACGGCCTCTTCGGCGTCCTCGCGCCGCCGCAGCATCTGCATCGCGAAACGCAACGCGCGCGGATAATAGTGCTCCACCAACCGCGCGAAGCTGGCGCGGTCGCCCTGCTGTGCCTGTTGCAGCACAAGGCGAAAAGTGGCGGCATCCATGGTCGTCGAGGAAAAAATCGCGAGGGCGAGTGGCGCGCGTTACAGCGCGACGCGCGTGGTCTGGACGCCGTCGATGGCCGTCAACGACCCGTCCGCGTTCTTACGGTACTTCCACCAGAGCACAATGGCTTCGGTGCTCGCGTTCGTATAGCCCGCGATGGCCGTGTAGTTCACCGTGGCCGACGCGCCCTGCACCAGCGTCGGACACTGCGTGCCACACGGCGGGAAGAGGGCCACGGTAGCCATATCCTTGTCGGTGATCATGTAGCCCACCACAAACTCGGTGCTGTTGCGCAGCGTCAGCGCGGGGCGAGCCGCCGACACGCTGAGCGTGCCGGCCACGATGCCTTGGCTATCGCGCGGGGCGGCGTCGCTGGTGGTGGGTTCGCCGGCGCAGCCACCCAGTAGGGCGGCCAGTGCGGCGGCACTCGCAAAGATGGTCGGTCGGAGCATGACGATAGGAAGCCAGAGGTCGGAGTCGGTCAGTGACGATTCACGAGGCTCTACCTCACCAGGCGCGCGGCTGTCACGGCGGCGTTGCCGGTTCGTTACTTCGCGTCCCGTCCCTCCGTCTCCCACGCGCAGGCACTCGAGGTGCGAAGCCGCATTTACTCGCCTGCGACCTGTACCGGCATTCATGATCGACGTCATCGACCGGTTCACCGATTCGCTCGGTGCACCACTGCGCGACTTCAGCCGCGGACGCCTAGCGGCGCTGCTGGCCGACCCGCGCCCGTCTACGTGGGAAGACGCCCACGGGGTGGTGCTCAATACGCAGGGGCTGACGCTCTGGCAGGCGTGGATTGCCATCGAGCCCGATGCGCCGCGCGCCGGACGGCATGTGACGCTCGACCCGTGGGATCGCGTGATCGTGCTGCAGGAATGGGAACGGATTCCCGACGCCAGCACGCTCTACAAGATCATGACCTACGCGCTGGCCCAGACGGCGTAGCGCGTCGCGCCTAGATTGCGGGGATCATGCGCGAATCCCCGAGTGCCCCGCTTCGCATCACCGTTCTCCTCGGCGGCGTGTCCGCTGAGCGCGATGTCTCCCTCTCCTCCGGCCTGCGCATTGCCGCGGCCCTGCGGGAAAAGGGGCATGACGTCACTTGCCTCGACCCCACCGACGGTGTGCTCTCTCGGGCAACCGAAGAGGCGCTGCTGGCCGCTGGAGTTGGCAGCACGCCCCCGAGTCTTGAGGCGCTGGCCGGTTTGGCCGCCAAGTCGCTGAGCCCCGTGCTGGCAACGCTCCCCGAAGTCACCGATGCGGATTGCGTCTTCTTGGCGCTGCATGGCGGCCAAGGCGAAGACGGCACGGTGCAGGCGCTGCTCGATATGGCCGGAGTGGTCTACACCGGGAGCGGACACCTCGCGAGCGCGCTTGCCATGGACAAGCACCTCAGCAAAGTCGTGCTACGAGCGGCCGGTGTGCCAACGGCCGACTGGATCATGGCCCCCGCACCGGGCGCTGGTGCGCTGGACGCGCCGGCGGTCGGTGCACAGTTGGGGTGGCCGGTGGTCGTGAAGCCGTCCAAGCAGGGGAGCACGGTAGGGCTCTCCATTGTGCGCGAGCCGTCGGCGCTGGCGGCTGCGGTACATGAGGCGTTCCGATTCGATGACGAGGTCATGATCGAGCGCTTTGTGCCGGGACAGGAGCTCACCGTGGGCATTCTCGGCGATCAGGTGTTGCCGACGATCGAGATTCAGCCGGTGAAAGAGCTCTACGACTACGAGTGCAAGTACACGCCGGGGATGGCGCGCGAGTTCGTCGCCGATCTCGACACGCGAGTGCAAGCAAAATTGGCCGATTATGCAAAGTTGGGGTTCACCGCGCTCAAACTTGGCGGCTATGCACGCATCGATTTCCGGTTGGATCCATCCGGGGAGGCGTGGTGTTTGGAAGCCAACACGTTGCCGGGCATGACGCCAACGAGTCTCATTCCGCAGGCGGCCGCGGCAGCTGGTGTCTTGTTTCCGGATCTGTGTGAGCGCATCGTCCAACTAGCGCTCACCTCGCGGCGTCGCTGATCGTCCCACCTGCCTGGCCGCTGTCTCTCCGCTTCGACCGCCCGCGTTTCCTTCATGTCTTACGTGACTTTCGACGAATTCGACACGCCTCGCAGTCCGACCGCCGTGTACTGGCTGATCGGCTTGTGCGTGGGTGTGTACTTCGTGCAGGAGACGCTGGTTGGCGCGACGAACATGACCAACTGGCTCGGCTACTCGCCGGGCGATTTGGCGTCGAAGTCGATGTGGACTGTGGTGACGTACATGTTCGCGCACGGCAGCTTGATGCATCTGCTGCTGAACATGTGGACGCTCTGGCTCTTCGGACCGCGCGTTGAACGCGCGTGGGGCGCGAGCACGTTCACCTGGTACTATCTGTGGTGCGGGCTCGGTGGCTGGGCGTTCCACTACATGTTTCAGCATGGTGGGGGCACGCTCATTGGTGCGAGTGCCGCCATTCTTGGTATCGCGGTGGCGTACGCGAGCCGTTGGCCCGACGACGAAGTGTTGTTCTTCGGTGTGGTGCCGATGAAGGTGCGCTGGCTCGTGGTGTTTATGGCGCTCATCAACATCACCATGGCCGTGGTGGATTCCGGCACGCTGGGTGGCACGGCGTACGCGGCGCACATTGGTGGTATGGTGGCCGGCTGGGTGTATCTGCGCGCACCGGGAGCGGGAAGCCTCGATCGCTTCCGTCGGCGGGTGACGCCAGCGCCGGACTACGGTGATGAGACCCCGCGCGCGGTCCCGAAGTCGAGCCGTCCGCGCGAGCGCGAAGTCGATGACATTGTGGCGCAGAGCAAAGCGGCCGTGGCGCGGGTGCGCCCAGCGGCACCGCGGCCGGCGCCGAGTCAGCCGGAGCCCGCGCCAACGCAACCTGGTACGGCGTTGGACGCGGTGCTCGACAAAATTGCGGCTGATGGTATCGACAGTCTCACGCCCGCCGAGCGACTCATGCTGGATGAGTGGAGCAAGCGGCTGCGCGAGTTGAACTAAGCGCGCTGAGACGACGCGCGCTTAGACGAGGCGCGCTTAGTTGGACTTGAGCCGGGCCGCGATGCGTTCGACGGCCTGCTCGGTGGCCTGAAAGACCTCGTCAAATTCGCCGTCGAGGATGACGTGCAACGCCGCTTGTGCGGCTTGGGCCTTGGGGTCGCGCTCGTCGAGAATCATGGCGCAATAGAGCAGTGCCTCGGCGGCCTGCTTGCGATGCTCGCCGCGCGTGCCGCGCAGAATTTTGTAAAAGCCTTTGCCCTTCCGCTTGAGATGGTCGAGGCTGAAGGCCACCGCACTTGTGGCGGCGCCGACACCAACGCCACCGAGAGCGCCACCGGCCACCGTACCAGCGCCGGGCACGACCGAACCCACCGTCGCGCCGGTGGCGGCACCGACCACAAAGCCGGCCATCTTCACCGAGCCGAGCACGCCCTTTCGCTTGGCCTTGGTGAGCTTCTTGGAGCGCGCGTACTTGATGGCGGTTTTCGCGTCGTTGAGGGCAATGGCCTCATCGCGATACGCGGATGTGTCCTGGAAGTACTCCTGCAGGATCTCGCCAAGCACATCGGACTTTCCCTTGGCGCGCGCGACGGACATGAAGTCGCCGCTGCCGGCGACGAGGTAGCTGGCGGCCCATCGGCCGACGACGCGTTCAGTGAGTGCCATGCGGAGGGTTCCTGGGCGGGGGGATCGGCTCCGGTGTTGGCAAGCCGGGTGTCGGAGCAGGACGGTTGGGGGACGCGGAGGCAACGCGGTGTCACGGTGCCGGCACACTCGACGCAGTTTGCGGTCGATGCGCGCCCCTCGCCAGTCGTTCGTGATCCTGTTTGTTTTCGACTATGCCCAAGCCAGAACTGCTCGAGACGTTCGCGAATCCGTACGCGGACCGGAAGTATGAGATCTACATGGAGACGAACGAGTTCACCTCGCTCTGTCCCCTCGGCGGCGTCGAGACTGACGCGATTGAACTGAAGCTGCTGGAAGGCGGCGCGCCGGATTTTGCGACGATCAAGGTGACGTATACGCCGGCCGAGCTGTGCCTCGAGCTGAAGAGCCTGAAGTTGTATTTCTGGAGCTTCCGCAACGACGGCATTTTTTACGAGCGGGCGGTGAATCGCATCCTCGATGATTTGGTGGCTGCGTGCCACCCGCACTCGATGACGGTCGTGGGTGATTTTGCAGTGCGCGGCGGTTTGAAGAGCATCATCACGGCGACGGCGAGCCGATAGGTCGCTGCCGCGCACGCAACCTCATGGGGGGCGTATGGACGCGCTCACGCGTCGTGAGTTTTGCCTGACGGTTGCTGCAGCGGGAGTTGGCGTCGCGTGTGGTGGTGGGCCTGCGGCGCCAGCGTTTGCCACGGACCACACGCGGGTGCTGTTCATCGGCAACTCGCTGACGTACACGAATGACTTGCCCGGTCTCGTGCGCGCGCTGGCGCAGTCGGTGGGGAATACCACGCTGGATGTCGCGGCAATCGCTGAGCCAGACTTTGCGCTGGAAGACCACTGGAGCCGTGGACAGGCGCAGCAATGGTTGTCGCAGCGGCGCTGGGAGTATGTGGTGCTGCAGCAGGGGTCGTCAGCGCTGCCGGAGAGTCAGGTGCAGCTGCGCACGTGGGCCACTCGCTTTGCGCCGCTGATTCGGCAAGCGGGGGCGGAGCCGGTGCTGTGCATGGTGTGGCCCACGAGTGCGCGGCTGTTCGATTTTCCGAACGTGCTGGACTCGTATCGGAATGCGGCCGCCGCAGTGGGTGGCATTTTCGCGCCGGCGGGCGACGCGTGGACAGCGCGCGGATCGTACGACGGATTGTACGCGGACGGGCTGCACCCCACGCTGACCGGCAGCTACCTCGCGGCCATGGTGCTGCTGGAGCGGCTCACCGGGGTTCGTCCAACCACGCTGGGCTCGACGCTGCCGGGGTTGGCGCTGGATAGCGCGGGGGTGCGTGCGCTGCAGGTGGCAGCGGAGACGGCGGGGGGGAGACAGCCGAGGAAGCCAGGGGCGGCGGCGGGCGGTTGACGAGGACGGGTTGGAGGGGAGAGGGAAGGGGAGGGAGACCTCCCGGGACTCGGCGACCCCCGGTTCCTTTCGGCAGGGCGCTGGCTATATTGCAAGGCTCTGGTCAGCGGACGCGCTGGCTGGGGTACGGCTAGGTAGCTCAGTTGGTAGAGCAGCGGACTGAAAATCCGCGTGTCGGCGGTTCGATTCCGTCCCTAGCCACTGCACCACGAGAACGGCGCCCTGGGTTTCCCCGGGGCGCCGTTTTGCGTTGGTGGGGCGGAGCGGGGGCGTGGCCGCGCCGCCCCCCGGTAAGCTTTCGCCCCCCCGGCGCCTTAGGCAGCGGGGCG
>APMI01018038.1_pt1 | contig 15641 bp, 6 predicted proteins | sample 667938 | NCBI WGS metagenome assembly APMI01 (sample SAMN01084076, study PRJNA167559) | wastewater metagenome | biome: Wastewater | place: Denmark: Ejby Moelle, Odense | collected 2011-11-28 | reverse complement strand
CTTAAAGGTATGCAGAATTGTCTTATTTTGCAATAAAAAATACGGAACTTAGAGCAAGATATTGGATTACAATGAATAAAAATATGGGATTATTATTTGATTTAAGATAAGTTATATATTTTAATAATACTAAGATTGATATATTCTAAGCTGTCATTTAATTTTATTAGTTTATCAAAAAATAAGTCAATTTAGCATTTTATTATTATTAGAATGTAGGGTTAATTGAAGGATTATTTTAATGCATGATTTATTAAATTCTTGAATAAAGTTGTTACCATAACAATTGTTATATCATAAAGTAATCCAAATCAAAGGATGACGCTTTAAGCAGATCTCTAATAGTTTTTAAATAATCATTTTATATTAATCAAGCTATGTCCGACAAACTTTTAGATGCAATATCAAGAGCAAGCTCAGCGACGAAAAACAACATCTCAGCCTTTCTTAAAAATTTAGTAAAGCCCAATGAAAAGATAGAGCTGAGTCCAGACTAGAGCATGATGATGTAAATATTTGACAGAACTACCGTCAATATGAGTATTACTAAGGCACGAGAACTCAGTAAAGATGAGAGGAGCGAAAGGCTACTAGGTAATAATCAGTTTAACTACGGAGAAATTGTAACATTCTCATAATTCAGAGCTTTCGCACGATCTACGAGGTTTTTCAGAGAGTTCGGGGACTTCGAAAAATGAAAGAGAAGTAGATATTCTATGATCTTGGATCTGGCACAGGCAAGGCTGTTCTCGCAGCCGCTTTGTGCTTCTCATTCGTAAAATGTAAATCAGCAGCTATTAAGGCATTGGCATTGAGTTTTTAGAATCTCTATATGAGTTTTCCAGATCGCTGCAGATCAAGGTGGAAGGCGAACGCGAAACAATAGAATCATAAGTTAAAAATTGTAGATAGTAATTTAAATTTCCAAAAATAGAATTTCTTAACGCTGATTTTAAATAAGTACTCCCATTAATATGTAGGTTGATTGGAGCGATGGTACTATTATATTTGTTAGTAGCACTTGTTACAGCAAATAAGCCATGGCATAAATATAAAAATTATGTTAAAAGTTGGAGAAGGGCACAATTATTGTAACCTTAACCAGAAAATTATAAAAAGTGTTTGGAATTTTTGTAAAAGACACATTTGAAGGCTCTACTTCTTGGGGTAGCACAACTGTGTTCATTCATATGAAATAAGTTTGATTGTATATTTTGTATTATCACTTGCCGATAATCAAATTCATTTGTAATGGAAAACCCAATACTCTTAACATTTGGGCACTGGCCAACAGAGGCTCCCTTACGTAATTTTTCGGTATCTCCAACAACCCTGCGAGTTGTTAAGAACGTGAAACTCAATTTCGATTCTTTACTGCCGATTTCATATGCTGAGTTCGTACTGGAGAATAACCTGATGAACGCCAGTAAAAGTTAATCAAAATAGATGTACCAGCGTTAAGTTGACCGGCGAAGGAAGAAAGTGGAAATCTTACAGGACATTTGGGTCAAGGTAAAATAAAAACGTTCAAGAAGTGCAAAATATAGTCTTAGTGCTAAATCTTCGTGTATGGTTGTAAAAAAGGACAAGCCAATCAAGCGATGTACATCAAAGAGTTTCCATAAGGAAAATCCGAGAACTAAGTCGAAATCACCTTTAATTTTTAAGGCGAAATCCCCTAAGAAGGATTCAACATATTTCGACTACTATAATACAAACAATCAGATTAAAGTATGTAAGAAAAAGAGCTACGAATAGGAAAGTACGCAGAGCCGCAGATAGAGAACTAACGGTAGCAGTCGAAATAATGATGAATATTTTAACGGAAGCTGGGGAAAAAAGATGCAACAGCACAAATCTCCAGTGCATATCAAAGAGAATACGTTAAATTTTATGACTCAAATGCTGCAAAAATAATCGTAAATGGACAGTAAACACATGCAAGAGCTGGAATAATTTAGCGATCTCACATAAATATAGAAGAGAAGGCTACTAAAAATTCATCAAATCGAAAAATAGAAACTACGGAAACAGATTGAGTCAATGAAGGTAAATATAGTCTCACATAAAAAATTAACAAAAGGTTTTGCAATCTGAACCGTACTTTATTCATTTTGTTTTATTTATATTTGTATTCACCAATTTTTGCGTAAATAGCTCAAAAATTAGTTTTAGTCATTATTTATTCGTGTAGGTCTTAGAGTTTGTTGAACTACCATCCAATCAGTCTCTAAGACCGTTACTGCTCTATATTATGATCAGTTGGAAGTTTGAAGTGCTTACGAGATCTTTTGGTATATTTTGGTGATTTCAGTGTCGGGATGACTTTCTCTGAAGAACATAAAGATTAAGGTCTTTATGATATTTCTGTATAATTGTGAGCTTCACGCTAAGTCTAACTCTGTTTGATACTCCTTGCATATTGTTTCATCATCTCGAATTAATTCCTTTAATTTAGCGCATCTGAAATCTTATATCCTCTTTTGTTTATTGTTTTCTACACTAAGCAAGCTCCAATATCGATGGGCTCGTATAAAGTTTCTACTCTCATTTATTTTGATTTCATTTTCTTAGTATTATTAAGACATATCTGAACTGAACTATGCACAGGAGGAAACAGAAAATTTTATATCAAATCAGATTTTGAGCATGTCACTGAATTTTATTATCTCCTCGAAAGCTGTGCATTATTGGACGCATTCGACTTTGCTGTAGGAGACTCGTTGCTTTTCTTTCGTTTGTTATCCAGAAAATAAGAGTTTAAAATGTGTTTTTGCTTCCGATATTTCTGTGCAATCATTATTGATTTTGTTTTCTTTAATCTTTTGATAAATTCGCTTTCTTTACTATCCATCATGATGCTCTTTTCAAGTTTCTCGGGTTATGCAAAAGGCGGCATTTGTATTGCGGGTAAATGATTTTTCTCCCTCAAAAAGTATATTTCGCCCTTTTGGGGTCTTTTCATCTGTGCTGACTTTTATTATATGTGATGATTACCTTACAATTACTTTAGCTATTTAATAAAAGTATGTAGTAAATAAAAATAAAAATTTTGCATGCATTGCATTTACTCAGTATTGGCAAAATTTACTGACTAGCTCTTCATTTATTCTGTGCAAATATCTAATTTTTTCCATAACTTTTTCGATTTCAGCAGTAAGTGATCGATGTCTATCTTTTTAAGCAATGAGTTCAATTTGAAACCCTTGCTGATGTTCTTGTTAGAATATTTATCGATCATGGATAGCAGCTTCGACTTGTCTCATGCCAGTTTGGTATGCAATTTAGTTCTCTTACTTCACTTTAGCGATTAAGTATTAAAGATCATGAACTTATCCTCTGACTCTTTCGAGGTCTTGCTCAGGGTTACCCATTTGCGCTAGCTATTTAGCCAATAGATCTTTCTCAAACTGAAGCTGACCCAGTTATGCATAGTCGGTTTAGCTTACATCATAGCAATCTTTACAGCACTTGAGTGCTTTGATAAGGTGGACTGCTGCTTGATGAGGGTGATCTGCTCTTTAACCCATTAACTGATTTTCAAATTTTATAATGCACCAATATGATATATTTAGTTTGTTTTAAGGAAGTCTCCAAAATGTATTAATGAGATAAAGTTTTATGTCTTTTGAATTCGGTATCTGATATGGCTATAGCGCCAATTAATGAATATAATTAATATAAAAGTTTTCAAGAGTCCGAATAAAAATAATGACTCTCTACTATAACGACGACAGCTCCTACGCCAAAACAGAATAACTGGAACTGTCCTCCAAAATCGAAGGCAAGCATGAGTCAGATGAGCAAGATTAGATATTAATGTTGTGTGATAAAATAAGTCAAATGGAGAAGAACTATATCGCAATGGAAAAGTTATATGCCACTAAGATCAAGCAACTCTATCAACAAATTGGAGAGAAAGATATGCAGTTTAAGAAATTATATGCGGAAATGGTATAAATTAAAGCTATTGCGGTTGATCAAAAAAAGAAAGTGGAGGAGTTGAACAAGAATTCAAGTAAAAAGGTCATTCAAATCTAAACTAAACCTTAAGTAAGAGTGAAAAGTAAGTCTCCAGCTAATACTGCTCGCTCTAATTATCGCAAAAGCATCAATAATGCTGAAACTGAATTACCAACTAAAAGTCCATCTCCAAAAAACGACAGCAGCAAAAGAGTGTCTCCTGGTCCTAAGGCTCCTATTACGAAGAAAACAACAGTATTAACAAAGAAAAATTCAATTGGAGCATCGGATTCAGGAAACATAATTAAAAATACTTCATCGTAAAAATTTGTGAAAAGGACAAGCCCGTCTCCCAAAAACTCATATTAGAAATCTAAGAAGATACTTGGAAAAGTTGACGAGGTGGAATCCATAAAAATCTATAAGAAACCAGCATCAGGAGGCTTAAACTCATTCCGTGAGAAGGCTCCCTTTAAATGATATCATTTATACATTATTTTTGCCTCATTTGATAAATGAATATTACTTAAACAAAACATGGAGTGCTTAATATTTTGGTCATTTATCAGTTCCATATAGTTCATTTACTTCCAAATATAACAAATCCGATGACAGTTAACAGTATGGCTCCGAACAAATATTGAAACATATCACAGTACGATATGCCGATGTATGGGACTCGATCAGCAGGCCAATAATGTGGAATCTCATTATTGTATAATCTATTATTACTAAGTTGAGTGTTATTAGTGAATTTCTGTTATTATTAATTTTGCATCGTCTTTTTATCTTTTTTTTTTATCTTTTTATATAATTGATTGTAACTATTAACTTCAAATAAGCAAAATTTACAGTAAGTGTCAAAATATATATTTATGTGTGATATCATTGTATAATTAGCAAAATTTAGTTTACACTTATTGATATATATAATTGGATTATTAAAATTAGAAGGTGTAAAATAAAAAATGGAAGAAAACATCCCATACCGCAGATTAAAAAGCCTGAAGCATCCGTCAATATCGCATACAAGCTAGAAACTGTTACGACCAATATACCGCAATCGTTACTCAACATCAACAAACTCGAACCACAATAACAAATCAGACATAATGAATCAGAATGTGACGCAGTACCAGTACATGCTACAGGACCCACATGTGAAATAAAATTACATTAACTGGGCCACCAATCTGCGTAGTTATGAGAAAATTGGTATTACTGAAGAAGATAAAGAGAATTAAATGTTTGGAACCGTCTAAGCACCCGCTGTCTATTACAAAAAGACTTAGTTAGAATAAGCCAGGATTAAAGCGAAGGCTACCAAGAGTACTCATGTCAATACTGCTGATTTTATTCAGTATTTTGGTAAAGATAGCACCAATATGCCTGACAGTCACATACAATTTTTGAGCCAACTTCGGAAAATTAGGATAGCCTAAAACGCAAAAATAGTAGAACACGAAAAAATATTTAATAACTTCGGAGCTAAATAAAAGAATCATCTACCCAAACTGTTAAAGAAAGTACATTATTTGTAATATTCAGGCGGCTATCAAGAAAATGAAGGACATCAAATAATCCGACTACGAGCAATAGTTAGACGGCACTCATCAATACCCGCAGTACACATATAAAAATCTGCGAGAGAAGAACTCTACACTTATTCGAGAGCTTTCCAAATGTAATTCAAGTGTACAACTGCCCTGTCTTACCTGGTCAGTCGGACTTCGCTCTTATTGATTTTTACTACTACTGTGAATATGTATAAAAATAGTAAGCTCAAGTTTAAACTATTATCATTGTTGGCATCAAATATAGTTCTATTTCTGTTCGATATTTTTGCGAGATCTGACTCGAAATTTCTCATTCTTCACTATTACTTTATTCTGGATAGGTTTCAAATCCAGAGTCTGTTGTGGTTTCAGCTCCAAAGCAGATTAGTGTATTGATGGCACAAGATTTCGCTACGGAATAAGTTTCATGCTTTTTGAGTCATTACCTACTGTTTTTATTCTTTTGCACGATTTTATACGGATCGATGATTTTACTCGATTTTCATCCGGTATATTCTTTTATGTTTTAAATTCATTTTTCTTTAGTATGGATTTTTATTTTTCAGGAGAAGCTCTAATACTGGACTAATAATCATCAACGTCCTCATTTGCTTTTGGTAACATAGAATTGATAAACCTTAATATTTTGGGACATTTCAAAGGTTTGATTAAATTCACTTTACCACTGTAGTCTAAATCATCTTTGAAATCACAAAATCTTTTGACAAGCAAAGGATTACTAAGCAATTAACAAGCTGATGGCCTTTCTATTGGATTTACATTTAAACATAACCTAATGAAAGTCCGTAAATCTTCGGAATAATCAAGAGACAGGGTTGCATATTCGCCTTTCGACACAGCTACAAACAACTATGGAAAATTGCTTCCTCTAAAAGGTGGCAAAAGCGCACACATTTAGTAAATAATGCAACCAAGTGACCAAATATCGCAGTTTGTTGTATAATTTTCACCTCTCCAAATCTAAGGAGCAGTATAGTAAGGCGTGCCTGTCTTAGTCGAGTAATAAGAAGCGTCGGAAACAGTTGAGACATTAAGATCACCCAGCTTGGCAATTCCTTTACTGTAAAATATATTTGCTGATTTAAGATCTCTATGCACAATTTTATTTTCATGTAAAGTTTTCAATCCTTGTAGTAAGTGAATGACTGTGCGCCATATGAAATTTTCATGTAATCCTCGTTCCATTTTGGTCTTCTTGGCAGTACTATTAATTACGCTCTACACTTTACAGATGAATTACTTCAAGATCACCATTGTCAGCATACTCCATTAGCAAACACAAACAGTTAGTTTTTGCTGAGTAAAATGAACCTTCATATGAAATCACGTAAGGGGAGCTAATCGAGGCTAGTAGACGAATTTAGTTGAGAGCAGAATTTTTCTAATTAATGCTGAGTTTATCCATGTTGACTTGCTTTAAGGCCAGAATCTTGGCATCCTAGATCCTGCGAACAAGTTTAACTTTACTAAAGCTACCTTGTCCGATTGTATCTAGGATTTCGAAATCGTAGAGCTAGTAATTAGAGTTTTACATTCTTCTATAATCAATAATAATACTAAAATCTACTGTTCTTAGCCACCCTCATTTGATAAGATTGCCGTACTGTTATAAAATTTTAAATATGCTTCCAAATGATACACAATCAATCATTCAGGCTTGTTCAAGTCAGCAGGGGTCTCAACGAGTGTGGGAACATCCTCACCTGATGACTGCACTCCGCCTGTTACGATATCTTTTAAGATTTTGTGCTGTTTAGGACCCAACTGTTGCAGAATGTCCGGAAGAAGGTCCTTGATGTTCTTGGTCTCTGGTTAACCGGTCACGATGAAAGTGTTATTCTGGATTGAAGCATAGGCTTCTGGTTTTGAGAAATGTAAAATAGTGTTGTCATCACGGAAGAAGTTGACTTCATCAACGCCAAGCTGTTGGGCTCCTACTTTTTTGACTATTGTCTTGATGACTTTATCGCCGCTGCCCTACGATCAATAAATGTATTACTGTGCTCTTGGTAACGACTTTGACTTTTCTTCTTTGAGATCCTTTACCTCCAGTTCTAGCATCGCCGATTTTGTTTCTGAGAGCTTCAATATTTCTCTTCACTTCGTCTTCAGAGATTGACATCCTTCACAAAATAATTGAATTTAATTAATATAATAATATCTTAATTTTTGCCTGCATCAATCAAATACTCATTCAATCCTAACTCTAGTTTAGAAATATGGACAAATATGAAAATATACAAAATCAAGGCTTTAGTCTAGTTTTGGAGCTTAAACTGTGCACATTTTATGTAAATATACCCATATTATCTCCTTTTCTAGACTTGGCTTGCTCTAGATTATGGTGATAGTCGTACTCTTGCAATAGTGGATCTCCATGAACTCGTATCTGGTCGTTATTCTTGCCGGCTTTTGTTTGATAATTTGTACGATAAGGGTCTTTCTTATTTTATGACCTATCATTAGTTGCGATATTTTTTGTCTTTTTCGATTATTTATCTAGTTTCTATTCGTACTATCTTCTGAGTTAAGTATTTTTCGAATTGTTTGAGTTTCTCTTTTGAAATTATTTCAAAATTTACTTCTTTTTTCGCTAAATTTACTGCTCAATTCTCTTTTTCTGTTATTACTATTTCCCTTTGCTTAAATTATTTTTTTTGTCAATTTCTGCTTTTGTATTTCTTTTTGTTTAAACTTTATCTGGTTTTGGCTTTTATTTATTTTTCACGTTCTTGGGTGCATGAAGTTGTGCATCGTAAGCAATTCTTTCGTAAATTAACTAATCTTTTCTCAACTATGGCACTTTTTATTTGCTAGTATAGTTAAGTTCTGGTTTTTTAGTATTTTTAGGATCGAACTGTCCAAATTATATGTTTTCATCATCGTCTTATTAATAGACCTTCTCAAGCAGTTTCGCTCCTCCATCGGAATTTATTGCTTTCTTTGCTTCTCTTTCAACTTATTTCATATGTTTTCGTCTCTAGTTTTCCTACCTTAACTCTGAAAAAGTATCATAATTATCAATTGAAAGTCGAAATGTCGTTCTAGAAGCTCCTGGATCATGCTTTTTGGACTTTTGAAGTTTTTACTTCGATTTAATATCGATCGCCTTGAGTTTGCCCTCTATAGCTTTTTATTTATCTTCCTTCTCTTTCTTTTATTTTTTTAACTTTGCTTCATGATTCTTGATATTCTTTTTAATGTACTCTTCTATTTGTTTGATTTTATGCTTGTCTGTGCGATTGTGATGGTTAGGGCACATATCTGGGCAAGCTATTTTCTATTTCATTTTATGTTCTTCTTCTCTTTTCTCTCGAATTTGTTTAAGATATTAATCTCGATTCTAGTTGAAATTTTATTTAAATTTATGAAGATTTGTATCTAGAGTCTTCGTAATTTTTCTCTATTTTCGACATTTTCGCACGCAACACTTATTATTAGCTCGATGTTACTTGTCTACATCGCCATTACATTAACACTAGTATCTGTTGTGTCCCCATTTGTATTTATGCCCGATCTGTTGTTCTTCAATTTATTCTCGATTCATTTAGACTGTGTATTTCAGCATTTCTAAATTCTTTTTGATTTTGTCCTTCAACTCTTATTTCTGTTTTCTATGTTATGGATTGCTTACTTATCATGTTATTCTAGTAATTTTCGTTAGTTGAGATATTTTCGTGTACGGTGCTGGGTTATTAATAGAAAATCATTTAACTATCCGTTAGTGAATTAGTTTCCCTCCTCGAACTCTCTGAAGTTGTTATCGTCTATTTCCTAGTTTTCAGCACGTGATCCGAATTTTCTTCTAGTTTTATTCCCTGCACTGGGAATGCGATCAGTACTTTTGTATCGATTAAGCGATGGCCTAGACTATTTTCGATCGTCATGGCCTGTCTTATTTTAATGCGCTTTTTTATTAGTTTGGCTCGATTTGGCTCGATTATTCTTTGCATTCTAATGCGTAGTATCGTGTGTTTTTACTGCCTAATTTTTGAATTAGTTAAAAGCATTTAGATTAGCTTCGAGACATTCTGAACAATCGCAGTCACTATCACCAACATTCGACAATGAGGTGTCATATAGAATTTAGCATGAACAGTCCATATCGATGTCACTGCTCTCATCGCCTTTTTGAGCTTAAACAGTTGTTTTAAAAGTTCTTTTCATTTCTGTAATAACTATTACAATAGTTCATAATTATGAAATGATCCTATTATTAATTTGCATCTTTAAAAGTTAAGGAAATGATGTATTGATCAATTAAATCACATTAAATTATTGTTGCTGACAAATAAAAAAACAAAAATTATTCATTGTTTGACTTATTCCCTAATTTTGAGCTAACTAATTTATTTGACAAGATGTTTATATCTGCTAATTTTATCGCATTTGCCTAATTTACTCCAGACATCAGCTAAATTGACCGCAGACTTGCCTCCCTGCTTACCGCCGATAAACCGACTAAACAATCCGCTTGAAGCTTTAGTACTTTCCATAACCCGTCTCTGCACTGCCAGCATTTCCGCCTATATTAGTTTGCGTACCTGCTCGTCTTATGCCTCGTATATTAGTGACAGTATGTCCAGTTAGTTCAATGTACGATTTACTTATATGTGCATGTCTTTTGTTAAAGAAACACTTATCGCATAGTTACCGATTATTTATTTTGTGGATTATATCATCGGGGATTTCACTACACTCTCTATCATTTCTGTCTAAATATGTGCCTATATTATTATTATAAGCCTATGCTATCTTAATTAGAGAGTTTGTGTAATGTTTGAATACAAAGTGGCCACAAATTAGTATTCAAATTTAATAGCTATTTTGAGAACTAAAAATTATGGCTTGTTTATATTTCACTTGAATTTATTAGACTTTGCCTTAAATTTTGATAAATTTTAAATTCTATAATCTATTTTTAACAATAACCCTAACAATATGAAATAACGAGGACTTTTTCTATTCAATCTCGGCAAGCGCTTGAAAAATTTTGTTCAAGCTCAGCAACCACTTGCCGCGAATGAACCCTCAGCTTTGATTTGGCAAAAGAGATTCTACCTATGCGATGAACTTTCTTCTATGGAGAACTCTCAGCAATCATTGACAAAATAACCTCAGCTAAAAATGGGTCTTCAGTTTGCTAGATCACATGAGGCTTACAATAGAAACTTAAATTAATGAGAACTTGAAGTTCTTAAAAATTTATGATTATATACTTCGTTTTTATTGAAGTACTCTATTTCTATAATCAAATGAAGATCAATTGTCTTTTTAGACTAATATTGTTTTAAAAATTTACTTGAAAGTTTGGGAATCTGTGTACCATAAAATTGTTAATAAAATTATTAAAGTCAAAATGTCTATTTATAAAAAAAATTAAAGCAAGGCTCTTCCCTCAGTGGAGAGCCCTTACAAGAAGCGTTTGATCTAGATAGCCAAGATGGCAAACTACGAACCCATTGCTTCAATTCCGAATCTGAACAACGACTTTAACTTCACATACGCTAAGGATGGTCTCTTAAAACGCAAGGCAAGACCAGAACCTGAGCCAATATAGTCGATTCCATATTCTCCATTTAACTCATAGCAACGCAATTCCCCAAACCATGCCCGGCTGCCACGCATAGACTCAAAGCCATCAAAAATCGAGTACCATCCAACAAATGCCTCATAGCCCAATGATCAGCATCTTACATTAGACACACGCCTATAAACATAGTAGCATAATTTAGGCAGTAGTAATGCCAGATCGAACTCACCATCGTTCGCACTACAAGGCAGCAGATAGAAAAATAATAGGAAAATCAAGAATAGGTATAAAATGGCCAAAATTTACTCTTAATAAAACAGTGAGTAGGAAGATGACACATAATACTCAAGCAACGCTACACCCGGTCCTGGGTATTATAGCTTTGTTGATAACAAGTCATTTCTTAACAGCAAAAAAGGGCTCACAGATTGGAGTTTTGGAAGTAGAGCTGAAAGATTCATACATATGAAACCTGAAGTTATAGCAAGGAGTGTTTAGAAAAATCCATAGGAAAAATAAACAAAAAAGCAAGTAGAAGTTGTTAGAAGGAGAAAATTAATTCCTTTTCTCAGCTGCAGTATCAAATAATAGAGCCTGATAAAATAGAAAGTGCCTGGCCCTCAAGATTATCACCCTCGTTATGGAATAGAATAGGAGCTCATTCGTAAAATCCAAAGAAATTTTAAAGGAAATTTTGGAGTGTGCGAAGAAAGATTTCGCTCTGTAGACCAATACCCAAATGTAGCTCCAGACATCTACTCAATCTAACCGTAAAATTAGTCAAATCTTGGGTCGTATTACTTCCTATCGCAGCAGAAACGATTCAAGTGAGTCAAATGTATTTACATATAATATATTATTTCGTCATAATAAATACTGATAATAAATACCGCTTTATTTAATATATAATGCTTCAAATCATAATATTTTGTTGCAGATGATAAAGCCAAACATCATCGACATAGCAGCCTGTTCTATTTTCTTTATCAATTTGCAAATTGGAAAATAATAAATTCTTTGGCAATTTAATTTAAGATGGCAATCCAGCATTTTGTTTAATTTACTAACAAATTAAAACAGGTTAGCATCTACTTGTAAATTCTGTCTTTGTACTGACTTTTTAATCGACCATGCGTTTTGCAATCTAAATCAACTAGCTTTATTGAAACTATTCTAATAAATTTTAGAATTGTACGACTGGGTTATGATCTGACTCCTACTATTCAATTTTTTGCACATATTAGCGTGCAGGTGTAGAACATAATTTCGCGATTGTTTCATAAGGGTTCAATTTTTCATTCTACTCTCTGAAGTTGCAGTCTTTTCGAATCCCAATGAGCATTAAATTAAAATTTCTGATAGTCTTTTATGGTAATATTTTCTAAATCGTTTAAATTATGCGCTTGCAATAAGCATCCCTGTACTTCTTCCACATTTTTCTACCCTATTTAAAATGACACAGGAACAGTTCTCGCATAATTTTGCAGGCATTGACAACCTCAAATATTACCATAAATATTGCTTGGCATGAATGCATGAATGCGAGTACTGTTGACTGGCTGATCTGTCTTTGCTTCTTCGCTAAAATCTTATAACATAATACGAATACTGTTTGATCCCAGTGCTACTCAAACTATTAATACTTTATTTTGAATTATTTTTATAAAATTGTGAGGATAGCCTGTATGAAGTAATCGAATAACATCTTACATGTTTTAATCTAACAGTCAAGCACATCACTATATTGCTTAAGTTACTACTATTTTTTCTGTGTGTATTAGCCACTGACCACAAATTTTTGTATTCTTTAGTTTAGAATAAATATGAATTTATTTAGTGCATCCATGATCTGTGTTTATTTGCGGGAAGTCAATTCACTCATATTCGAAGAAGACTCAGGAACTAATAATGTAGTTTTATTTTAACTATACTTTATGTTTTATTTTAGTGACGGCATTTCCTCGTGATCAGTTTAAATAATTGCGCATTTGATCACAGGTATTCGGTTATTATAATTATTGCTTTTCAATAATAAAAGTATAATAAAAATTAAGTATCAATCAATTAATTAGTGATGAATTTGAGTCAGCCAGCTATCATCACAGTAGCATGTAGATCTTCCTTCCTTTTTAACTGAAAAGTTGGTGAATAACTTAGAAAAATGAGCTTTTTATTGAAACAAAAACTTTTATTTGGCTCGATCCTTTCTAGAGACTATCTTCAGATTTTTAACTATTGACTCTGATTAATTAGTACAGTTTAATTAGTCAATTTTCTACTATATTTTGGTGCTTTTAGGATTGCCTTTACCTTTTCTTTTCTTCTTCTTTATAATATTTTCATTTTAACTTTTCTTTACAATTTGAGACTGTTCTAAATTTTATAAACTATTTAATTAGCTATTTTTCTCCAGTAATGATTGATCTTTAATAAATCCATATGATATTGATTTCATTTTAGCTTTAATTTAATTCTATTGATTAGTCACATATTCTTAAGCAGATAAAGTGCAAAAATTGCTAATATTTTATAAATCTTTATGATATTTTTATGGGTAAACTTTTTTATTGAAAATTTAGTTTAGCTAATATAACAAAGACTTGTGAAATATTTGTTTAATTTAGTTAACAATGGTTTCACAACGATAGTCATGGCAACTATTCCAAATTAACTCACCTTATGGAAACATTTTCTATATCACATAGAAAAAATGGATAAATTTACAAATAAATCCACTGATCATAGGACTGTACTGCAATAGAATTCTTTAAATCTGCTAATTTACTCCTCCATTATGTATCTTATTAATTAGATAGTCAAACACTCTTTTGTCAAAAGGGCAGCAGTCAGCATCATTGGTAGAAAGTTGTATTTATTTGCTTATAGTTGATAACATTTGAGAATGTATTCTTCGCAACACAGTCTTCTCTTTAGATTTATCAAGTTAAAAAACTTACTTAAGATGGGTCTAAAAGCCTCCATTATTGTAGATCTTCTTGATACTATTTTACAAGGCTGATTCCCATGCTCTATATCTAAGTTTGGCATCTTCTTCAGCATAAATACTCAAGTATTAAGGAATCAACCTATTGCTTGTATTCTGTAAAAACATTGTCTGTGAATTTGGTGCAGCCATATGGCGGATTTTTTAATAATTAGTTATTATATTGTTTGCATTAATTTAGTAAAAATTAACGAAATACTAATTATTAAAATTATTATTTAATTTATATAGAAATAGTGCACAAATCAAATTTATATTTTTGGATAACATGAAGTAAGTTTCAGGGCTGATGCATACTTTTATAGATTTTCTCAAGCCAACCTTCATCTAAATAACAAGAAAGCCGAGACTATTAATTAGATTTGAAATTCGCGAACATAATTGTAAAATTACCATCCTATAAGCCTTGTATTTTTTATTCCTTTGATGAGTCTTCATCTGCGCTTGTAATTGACGTCTCTACCTATTTTTAGTTCTTAGATGACTTCTTACGCCGATTTCTTTTCTTTTTCTTCTTATTGTTTTTATCATCTTTCTTCTCATCTGTTTTGGAAATGCTATCGGTTAACTTTTTATCTTCAGTTTAGTTCTTATCCAATTTTTTGTATTTCAAAATAATACTTTAATTTTTGGTGAAGAATTCAAAGACAGGTAATTCAAAAAACTCAATTAATATTTGATATGTCTAATTATGTTTTTCTTAATTGTTCATCTGTTTGAACTTTTTGCATAATGGTACATATTCTTTAATAAAATGTGAACTAAATGCTTCTTTTACGGGATTTAAAAATAATTCACAATATTTCCGTTTATTTTTCTCCCAAACTTTGCCGTCCTTGTCGAGCTTATTCATCTTGGTGCTTCTGATTACAAAACTTTTAGCGATAGCGCTAATGGTTGCAAACACGGATGAGGCGTAATCAAAGAATAAATCTTGATTTGAGAAGAATACAATTGTGTGAAGCTACTTTACAGGTTTAATCATTTTAATTAATTTGTTACCTAGCTTTACCATATTTCTCACAAGTTGAAGATGATCACTCCTAAATATCAGCCTAGTGCATTATAGCATTTCCATGTAAAGATCCTCCAAGAACATGTTGAGTTAATCCTCATTGAGTCCAAGCACAAAATCAAAGCACTTATCTATTTAATGTTGCTCTTTATTCCCACTCGTATTGGCTTTCAGTTGAGGGTTCTATTCATCACTTGTCTACATGAAATATTTTGCAAGTGTCTTCACCGTTTGCTTAATCAATTTGGTCTTATCTGGCTGATTCTGTGTCTCGACATTCTGCTGAATGTTTGTTGTTTCAGGGTTGGGTATGGAAACATTTTAGCATTATTCTGGCTTCTAATTAAGCATGGCGCAATTTTATAATATTCACATTCGTTATATGCCCAAATGCTAATTTATTTACCATTGAGGGAATATTTTATAATAGATCAGATCTAATATTTTATAATAACTGAACAATTTCATAACACATAGAAAAAATTTGCTTTGGGTAAGACTATCTATCAATAAATAGTCAATTAATAGTATAATTTGTAAATTTCTTTT
>APMI01017279.1_pt1 | contig 15645 bp, 15 predicted proteins | sample 667938 | NCBI WGS metagenome assembly APMI01 (sample SAMN01084076, study PRJNA167559) | wastewater metagenome | biome: Wastewater | place: Denmark: Ejby Moelle, Odense | collected 2011-11-28 | reverse complement strand
TCAATGAATGCGAAATCTTTTGAACTTTAGTTTTGTATACGTTTTGCATCTTTAAATAATTTATTTCCTTCATGTTTCAAATGTTGTGAGTTAGAATATTTTCTCTAAGACTCAGGATCCTTATTTTATTTCTATTATGCAAATGAAAACAAACTGTGACGCATAGGCTCTAAGTCCGGTTCTGACAATATTTAGTCTGAATTGTTGGGAGAGTTTCGCATTTTCTCTTTCTTCACACTTGATATTCTTGAAATGTTACAAATCTCTGGGTTGGTCTCTTACTCCTCTTATCCTCGTGATTTTCTTTGCTGTTGAGCTTGCAAAGTGCTCTTTCTTGCCAAATTCTTAAGTATTTAGATAGAATCTAACATTTTTAAATCTTGTTGTTATCTTTATTTCTTGCCCCTGCTCTGTTTACCTGCTGATTTTTTCTTAAAATCTGGTGTTTGAGCATACTACAAGTCAACTTTGTTTGATTTGCGACCAACTATACTTAATCTTCTGTTGGTTTTTCTTATATTTGAGCTATCTCTTTATGGTTTATCTTTATTTTTGAGCCAATCGAATGAAAATTTGTTAATTTTATCCTTCGCTTTACCAATAAATGAAAGTGGTCTCATATTAACCTATCTTTCATAGCAGTTCCTTTATATTTAACACTCTTCAGGCAATCTCTGCTGAACAAATTCGATCAAATTCTATAGTCGATACTGGAGTCGGCAGTCAGGATCAACATATACTTCAACTTTGCCAAATTTCTTAGTCTCTTTTTCAATGTTGGCAAAATTAAGTATTTAGTATTATCTGGCACTCCTCTTGCCTCTAACTTTTTTCCTGAGGATTCTCTAAAGGTAGCGCTACAGTTAATTCTCAATTTGGGAGATGAGCCAATATTTTGGATGTCTAAAATTGAAAGCACAAATACTTTTTAAGTTAATGGTTGCGATTAAGTTGTTTGAGTACTTTAAGGAACTGAGCATACATGCATTTGTTCTTGAGGAGGGTTAGTTTCGCCACCCAGAACTATGGCTCATCGATTCCTATTTTATTTTCCTCCATGTATGCGTAAACTTAATCTTCATCGCTAACCATAGAAGCATAGGCTAGTAGCTATCTGAAAGCCGAGCTATCTTTGAGCCGAGAGGATCTTCTGATTCGCTATTCTAATTAATCCATTATGCTAATCTATTTTACTATTAAATTGGCTAATTTGAATTTGGCAATCTTTCAGTTCGGGAATTTTTATTAACGCAGCACATAAACATCATATCAAAAGTATATAAACAATATCAGTATATATGCCTAACATAAGTTGAAATACGAACATAAAAGACAAGTCTGACATGCTGCTTTTATGTAAATTACATTTGATATTTATGATAGTTGTTATTTTGAAAATTTTAAATAAATGTCTACCTACTGTGTTAATATATACTTTTTACTTATTGTCTATGGAGTCCGATATGGATTCTCAATAGTAGGCTCGGTTCAACATCCAGGCCAACTCGCAGCAGATTAACGTCACTATGATGGCTTGTTACTTGAGTCCTCCGTAGAAACTGCGACAAGTGCTAATCGTGGTGGTGCTATTGATGAACCAATAAGACATCAACTGGCAGAATATAAGATCACTACTTAAGTCACAGTTCATTGAGAGAGTGAAAGCAGTGGATCCAAGAAAAATCAACCTAAAAGCACGACGCAAGGCCAACATGATTATTGATTCAGCCAATATGAGAGACCCTGCATTCCGCACTCATGTAGCAAATATGGCCAGAGGGGCTTAGTTGCTGCTTGATTGGGGACTCGCATTTGCGGTCAAATGATAGTTATAACTACATCTTTATCTTAGGTATAACTTACATTTGATATCAGATATTAATTTTGATCCATACAAAATCAGCTCATAGACACGAGCTAAAATTATAAATTTTATGGAAGCACATCACATGAACACTCCTGAGTATAAGAATAGTGTAATATGCGTATGTAAAGCTGCAGATTTGTTGTTTAAATGGGCGACAGCAATGCTCAGCTGAATCAACATTATATTGTTATATCTATTATGTTATATATTTACTCATTAATTCTTATATCGGTAGATATTAACATCAATCAATAAGTAGAAACAATGCAGGCATAATAGTAGGACAAAACTGAGAAGAAGTTACAAATATTTAAGACTAAATTGGAGAAAATGATATAGCGCAAATCGTTGAATTTCGTCAGCAGCTTCTTAAGAGCACCTTAGAAAGTATAAATTGGTGTTCGATTTGTGCTCGCTGTCGTGTTCTTAAGACCAGTCAGGGAATAATGGACATAAATTAGAATTCAACATCTAAAACTGCCTCTCCTAAAAAAGATGATGGAGTTCAAATATATCAAAGATTCAGATCGAGCATGGCTTCAATAATATGCGTCGAGTTTGAAGTTGGATATTCCTGAAACACTAAATAATATCCACAAAGCAAATGAAGTTGTATATGAGCTGCTATAATGGGCACTATTCATGATATATTAATTTTGATTATTTGTATGTTCGCTTCATTATACTTTCTAGTAAAATAAAAATCAGTTATATGTCACAAAATTTAATCAATTGTTAATAAATATATGACAATCATGCAGTTGTAGCTTCTTTGAAATTCTTCAGTTCGTTCTTCTTATCTCTTCTAACCTGATTTCTACCATTTTGATCCAACTATTTCTTTCTGATTCTTATTTATTTGGGAGTTACTTCCAAAAGTTAATCGTCACGAATGTAGCAGATTGCATCTTCAATGCCCATTATTCTTGGAGGAATCAACACTGTTTTCTCGTCCTTTTCGTGAGTTCTCACATTGGTTAATTTTTTCTCTTTAGTTGGGTTTACCTCCACATCCAAATCCTTAGTGCTTTCTCCAATTACAAGACCGTTGTATACTTTAGTGTTTGGCTTAATAAAGAGGGGTCCAAACTTTTAGATTTATTTTAGAGCGTAAGGTGTTGTCATTCCTTCGCACATGCTGATAATCGCACCCTTAGGATTCTTACGTATTGGGCCTAAGTATGCTTTGTATTCATGGAATTGAGATCTAATGACAGTTGTACCTTGAGTCTCACTTAGTAACTCAGATCTAATACCAATTAAACCTCTTGTTGAGCAGAGGAAATCCATTCTGACTTTGTTGCCTGCAACATTGACGCTTTCAAGATATATACCCTTACGATGATTCATTTTCTCCATAATAAGAGCCTGGAAATTTTATTATATCTCAAACGATATCTTCTCAATAGGTTATAACTTTTGCTTTGTCTTCGGGTCAACTTTGTAGATGATTTAGGGAGGTGTGACTGAAAACTCGTAGCCTTATCTCCTCATTCTTTATAATAGAATACCGATGTGCCTAAATTAGATTAAAATTACAAATCGCCTCGACCTTTAACCATGATGGAAGTCGAATTTTTACCCCCAGTAGATACTTCAAGAGCAACATCATTTTCAGATTCTTATAGAAGCCTTGTTTTAAGATCATTGAGAGTCAGCTTAGTTCCTTACTTTCCTGCGAATGGTGATGTGTTCACGTTGATTGAAACACCCATCAGTGGTGGATCGATTTTAATTGAAGGGATTACTTTTTAAGGAAATCCTTACTCTATGACAGTATGTGTCACTTTGCAGTTAGGAAATCCTGCAATTGATACAATATCACCGGCAAATGCTCTGTCAAGTTAAAGATGTGATAGACCTGTTATTTTAGTTATTTTGGTGACTTTACCATTTTCGATCAATTTACCATCCTGGTCATAAGTCTGAAGCTGTTTTCCAATTGAAATTTCGCCTGAGTTTATCCTGCCCAACATCATTTTTCCGAAGTAGCTGTTCGGATGAGTTTGTGTGACGAGCATTGAAAATTGTTTCTCACTTCTGACTTTTGGTTGAGGAATGTTGTCGATAATTCCTTTTAAGATACATTCAATATTTTTCTTTTCGTCTTTGAGATCTTTGACAGCCCATTGATTTTTACCAGAAGCATAGAAGAGTGGATAATCTAGTAGATCATCAGGGCAATTTAAATCGCAAAAAAGACTGAATACTTAATTGACAACTTCTTTAGGTCTAGCAGTGGGTCTATCAACCTTATTTACGATAACAATAGGCTTCAAATGTTGTTCTAAGGCCTTTCTTAGCACAAATTTGGACTGAGTCATGGGTCCTTAAGTGGCACAGATGACAAGACAGACTCCATCGACCATACCCAAAACTCGTTCGACTTCACCTCCGAAATCATGATGGCCAGGTGTGTCTACGATGTTGATATTGTGCCCATTGTACATGATGTTGGTACATTTGGATAAAATTGTGATACCCTTCTCTCGCTATAGCTGATTAGAGTCAAGTGCGCATTACTGTTGAAAACTCACACCCCCTGATCTCAGCAAAGAATCAACCAAGGTAGTCTTACCGTGATCGACGTGAGCAATGATCGCGATGTTCCTGGTTTTCTTTAGGAATTACTCACCATTGGCTGCGATTTGGGATATGTGTTGCGAGAACCCTTGCTTTATAGTGCGAGCAGTAAGAGTTCTGATCGGGGACAACCCGAGCATGTGCCGAAGCATCTCCAATGATAATAAGTTTAGTTAAGTTTAACAAAGGTTATAAAACCAAATATAACACTCATATGATACTAACTGTTATTAAAAATATAATATATAGGAAATTTATATACTGAAGTACTTTTTCAGAAGCCTTGGTAAATTAAACTATAGTCAATTTTAAAGTCCATTATGATATATTTATAGTAAGCTAGTGTGAATAAATTTACCGACTTCTAAATATTATAATAAGCGCTCTAAATTATCAATCTCCTAATTGCCTGTCCCAATCTTGATTCACTATAAGAATTTGCACATGGACTCGAAGTATTATTGACTAAGCTGATCTCCGTTGTCTTCTTGCTGACTGTCATCGTCGGTGCAGGCTGAGTCATCTAAACTGGCCATTTTGTCCCATGAGCTTGGTTCCCACTCATAGAACAATACTTATTGATTTGATTTTGTATGTATATTTGATTAGCACTCTCTATTATTTAAGCATTGATTTTATTGTTGCGCCTCCATACTGGCATGAGCATTCACCTATATCATGTTACCAGTATAATAGGGGAAGTAAGATGCATAGATAGGCCACACTTGGTTTAGCTGAGCACAGTCTAGGCTTGGTTGCGGGTCGTAGGGCAGATAGATGCAGTTATGAGACATTGATGCTAAAAAGTATATTATTATTGAAGTCATGCTCTTATTCAGCACATTTCAAACATATTTAATACAACCAGTCAACTGTATATATAATATGATTTGAGTGAAAATTATGAGTCAATTTTAGATTAATCAATACAAATGCAAATGCAATGACAAGCTATATTTTAAATTTAAATAATAATAATCTAATTTGTATCTAATCTGCAATAATCACAGTATGGCAAGCATGCTCCGCAATCCGACAACAATAATCCCGCTCTCAATAATCCTGCGCATAGTGTTAATAATATACTTATCGCAATTCGAGTCTATATCTAGTCAGCAGTTATCAGCCACAGACATCGACTATAAAGTATACACCGATGCAGCATATTAACAGTCACCATATCATCGGCACACCTATAGATATACTCCACTGTTAGCCTACATTATGGCATTCAATCATGTACTTTAATATGCCGGCAAATTGGTGTTTGTCTTTTTTGATTTATTGGCCATGTTGGCATTGGCTGGGCTTACGAGGAAGCACTATCGCAATACTATTGTCATGCTCTATGGACTCAATCCTATTTTCATATATCTAACAGTACGGGGCAGCTGTGAGTCTATCTCACTAGCTCTTATGTTCTGGTGCTTTGGACTCATATTTTCAAACAACGGCAGCATCATATTCGATGATATACTTAACAAGAAAGTGACTATAACAGATAGTCGCAAATTTGCATGGCTAGGATACGTATTATATGGACTATGGGTTCATTTCAGAGTTTACCCTATAATATTTCTACCTTTAATACTTGTACACGAGTACAAATTATGTGAGAGAACAAAACAGAAATTCATAATAAAATTCATCACAATTTCAGTATTAGCTGGAGGTACATTCTTAGGCCTTCTCGTTATGTTTTACCTAAAATATGGACAATAGTTTTTAGAATAAACATATTTGTACCATTTGACCCGTTTAGACAATCGTCACTCATTCTCTCCGATATTTTATGACATATATTTGAGCTTAAACTCGCAATCATTCTTACGTTCAATGGCCCAGATATGCGTAATAGTAGCTGTAACAAAACGATTGCATGTGTCAATATCACCTTACTATGCTCACTTTTTAATCACATACGCATTTGTGAGCTTCAACAAGGTGATCACCATGCAGTACTATATGTGGATATTCGGAGCACTGCTGCTTGTGCTACCCTAGAGTACACTCATCAATGACACACCACGCAGGTACCAGAAGACTTTCAGCTATATCATGCAATATTCATTAGGCATATTACTATGGGTATGGAGTTCCATCAAACTGGAAAAACATGGAGAAAATCAGTTCAATCTCATGTGGTTCATATGCATAGGCAAGTTATTCTCAGATTGGTGGGCAGTATCTGGGTTCATGACCACCATCAAAAACAAACAACTATATCAGGCACTCCCACAATAAGATAAAGATAATGTTGCAACTAAACCTGTTACAAGTTCAACAAAACTTAAAAAATGATGAATATTTATTTTATGTATTCAATTATTGTTAATATAGATTCTTTGCAGGCTAAAATTAAATTAAAGAACCAAAACTATAATGAGCATAATAAAAGTTCGATATAAATAAGAACATTACTCTTAGATTTATAAAATAGAAATAGAAATACTGATGAAATTTGCAACAATACTCGGAGCAGTGTTAGCTCTGGCTCAAAATACCTATGCAGGCTCCTCGTTTAGCTCTCAGTCGACTAACTTCATCAAAAATGGTGATTTCAAACACAATGACTTGGGATGGAATACATGGGTGATCACTAATAGACTTGCAGGGTGGGAAACTGCTGAAATTTAATAAGGAATTGGCAGTACCTACAATAGCAGGTGGGGAAATACCATTGTCCTTGAACTTGATGCTCACTCTAATGCCAGTATCAAGCAAAAAATTGATCTATAAGCTGGTGACTATGAATTAACATTCAGATATGCTGCCAGAGTTGGACAAGTTTAGAGCTCTGCATTCAGTGTATTATGGAATGGAAAGCTTGCTAGTCAAGTTGCTGCCACTGATGAGGAGATTCACAATTTTTCCGTTGTTCTCACCTCCAAAACTGGCAGTAATTTGCTTGAGATTCGAGGCGAGGGTCCAAGCGACTCATATGGAATGGCAATTGCAAACGTAAAACTTGTTGCCTCAAGAAAAGTTAGCAGCTCTTCTCCTCTTGATTTCAACACTCCTCAAAAAGTTTAACAAAAATTCACTTGGAGAACTGCAAGCAAAAACTTTTTCTCCAACGGTGCCTTCGACCAACCTCAACGAACCCAAGGGCGTGATTGGCTAACTTCATTCCCAGGCTGGGACGTCAAAAGAATTAGACATGGCATTGGTAATCTTTGGAATAAAAGATGGGGAACTCGGCCTGTTGTATAAATTGACGTAAATCCGATTAACTCGATAAAACAAACTCTGGATCTGTCCCAAGGCCTATATAGATTTGAGCTTGAGCATGCAGTTGCCTAAAAATTCTACACAGGCACTGGCTTCTCAATTTTCTTAAACAATCAAAAAATAGCCAGTCACGTTGCTGAAGATGCAGACCTGCATTTAACAGCATTTAACTTCAGTGTTGACACACCTGGACAATTTGTGTTCGAGATCAGATATGAAGGCCCTTCAAATGGAACAGGCCCTACATTTGGACAGGCTTCTCTATTCACGATTAAGAAAGCAACAAATGGAAAGTAACCCTGTTTTGAGGTTCAAGCATGACATAATTGATTAGGAATATAATTATTTGCATTATGTGTTATTTATATTACTTATATCACTATTGGACTGATGAAGTAGTAGAAGCTCGTCCACGGACTAAAATCATTACTAAACCAAACCCGATAATACACTTACACTTTCATGGGCACAAACACAACATATACTTGCTCAATTCAGCAGATGTTCGAGTAATAACTACAATAACAATACCCGTGGATTCAGCTTACAGATATTGTATCATAGTTCTAGAACTATATGACACTGCCTGCTGAACTGTTGGGCAAGCGAAGTTCATAAATTATGGTGTCCAAAAATAGGAAATATTGTATTAAGCTTATTGATGAAGAGACTCTTAATAAATATATAGAAATCAGGCAGGATTTATACAAACACAAACAATAAGACAACTATCTTGTTGATATCTACAGAGTGTTTTTAGTAGAAAGTGTGAAACAAAGTTATAAACAAACTGATGTGTTTTTGCTGATGCCTTGTCTCAGACCTAACTTTAATGAGATCATCGCTATGTATGATTTAAAGGGACACACATAAGCTAGAAGTTTGTCTCCTGAAGATTTTCAATTGTTCAAGTTTGGTAAAGATTAGAATTTTATCAACAGTAAATAAATCGGGCTTCTCAATGATGTGCCCATATAAGCTAAGTAGAATTTTGTGAAAATATTTATGCAAGATGCTAACTTCCTGCAATCAAAGTACATAATTGACTATTCTCTCTTAATCAGCTTCAGAGAGCTCAAGTAAACTAACACAAAACAGAACAAACACTGTATTATAATAAATGATAAAATCGCGATGTAGTGGATTATTATCGATTACCTGCAGGAGTATAACCAAAAAAAGAAAGCAGAGAATAAATTTAAAACTCTTTTCCGCAAGGAAGTCAGCAGTGTAGAACCTGAGATCTACGCTACTAGGTTCATAAATTTTTTGAAGAAAATTTTTAAACTGTGATCATTATGCTAATATTTTGTGTATGCGATATGTTATTATTTAACTCATAATGAAATCCCTCGTGCTTTTCCTTGCTTTAGCTCTGTGGATGTGCAGCGGTTATGAGATCCTTTAGTAAATTCCAGTGACATTTGGACTGAAGGGCAACATTTCATATACGCCCACATCAGGTGGAGTTAATATTCCTGGCTATGTCTTTAAGGTCGGGTTCAATAATTTTGGATGGATTGGAGTCAAATTCATGACCTTAACATCGAGGTCAACTTATGATGTGCTAGTAATAAAAAGAGACAGTGCTCCAGTTGGAGGATATTACAAGACTACAGTAACTGATTATTACATGAGTTCGGCAAGAACAGACAGACTTATGACCGATACCAATAACAACATGGACAAATAAGCAATAAGTTACAGCAACAGCAACTATTTTTAGCTCGAAATCTATAGAACTAAGGGAGACACTCAAGGTGAGGACTGGTAAGGAGGTGATTTTGTAAACATATGCTTTTATACTTCTTCAACCAGCTTCAATCAAAATTCATGGACAAATCTAAAGGAAAGTTGTTATGGTTATGATGTCTCTGTTGACTACATATCGACATTTAGAGGGAGATCGATTACAACTATGAGCGTGAGTGGTATAAACATGCAACTTTATGGAGGAGTCGAAGGTCCATTTCTTGAACTGCAACTGTTTTGGTATGCTCCTAACTCTAATTTGAGCAACTCAGATGTTTACATTAAGATCGGTGCAGAAATTTCAACAGATTTAGGTTACGATTATGCTTATTGTGGAAATGGAGACTACTTTGGCAAAGATATCAACAGTCTCACACCTGATACTCTCTGGAGTGGATACAATGATGGTCAGTGCGTGGTGTCTGCATTAACTTCAAGCACAAAAATATCTTTAGCAAAAGCAATATACACAAACGATCAACTAGATGGTACTATAACAAATAATCCTTCAATTTGCATTACTGTTGGCACAACTGAATCATGTGCTGATTTGAAATTGGAAATATTATTCCCAGTGATGTCAGTTGACTCTGCACTCGTTATTTACTAAACTATGCATCTTGTTTAGTTTACAATTTTAATTACAATTCTTGCGATAATGGGGCTATGATTTTATAACAAATTATTTTTTGCATACTGAACTGAGATAAATAGAATAATAAACATCACTTCTTTTTCTTGCCACTAGCAGGTCTCATCTTCTTTGCTGATTTAGCTCTAGTGGAGTTTTATCTCTGCCTCATAATTTATTACTTATTCATTTTTTCAGGATCGTCAATATACACATTAGGCCTTTCTTATTTCGCAATCATCCTTTGTTATTCCTCATTATCATTTAAGGCTACATTCAAGTTTTAGATAATGCTAGGGGATATCTGATAGGATTCAAAGTTTTATGTGGGAGAGTCTACCAGATTTAGGTCCATCATGATGATGTTTTATTGCCTAAAACGAGGATTATCATCACCACATGCAACTGACATTCTACCTTCAGTACATAATGGAGCTTTGAGCCCAAGAGCTGATCCAGGATTTGGTCTAGGATGCTGATTGTTTTAGACTATAATCCAATCATCAAATCCTTCATCGAATTCTAAACGGTGCTGAATTGAACCTACTTCTTCGATTGGGACAAAGTGTTATATGATCATATTGACTAATTTGAGCTCTTTTACAAGATTTCTATTCTATTACTCTAGCTATTCTCTCTATTGCGCCATAAATTATTGGATATCATTGTTTTGCTCATATGCTATTTTAAGTTTGTTATTTAATTTCTTTAATTGACCTCTTCTGTGCTCAACTTCTTCTTTCAAAGATAAGTTTCGCTATTTTACTTCGTCTTCTTAATCAATTCTCTTTTTTAGTTCCTATTACATACGTCTTTCTCTTTGGATTCTTTCCTCAAGCTCAATATTTGCTTACAATATTTTTTTCTCATGAAGGCGTGCTTCTTATTTTAATTTATTTCCTCTTAAGAAAGCTGCTTTCATTTCTTTAAGCTTTATAGCAAGCTCTTATTGTCTCTTTTTCTCTTGTTACTTTTGTTGTTAAAGGCTTAATGCTTTATTTTGTAGCTCACCTTTTTTTTCGATTACTGATCCTAGCACTTCTTGTTTTTACTTTTAAAGTTACTTTTCTTTTTACTTCTGAAGTTTAGCATTCATATTTTACCTTCTAGAGGAAACTTTCACTCTTTTTTAGATAGTTACGACTCCTTCCATAGGCAACGATCCTTCAAGTTGTCTCTTCAGTTTTTCAATTTCTTACTGATATTACCGAATCAATGCATCCTTAGGATCATCGTTTATTTTGGGTTTGTTCTTGATTTTCTTAGCCTGATAAGCATATCTCAATGTGCTCATTGTTTATTCGTAGTTAAAGCTTGCTGGACCAACGTTAGCGATCATGATTGTCTTTGCATTTCCTCCCAATGATTATTGAAGTAATCGTGTTAATTTTGAATCTCTGTAAGGAACGTGAGTGGGTGTTGCACTTGTTAATGCACCAATAACCTGACCAAGTACTGACAATGCCGAGTTGATATAAATACCTTCTTTCGATCGAACACCTGTTGCCTATGTCTTTTTCTGTCTTTATGAACCTGCCAAATCTACCAAATTTAATCGACCAGCCTTGATTTTGGACTCGCCATTTATTTATTGTTCTTGCTCAACTCTGATCATGAAGATGGAGTGAGACCTTGATGACACATTATTCATTTATGTTGATCCGACGTGTCTAGACTTGCTACCCTATTTGAGCTTATTATTCATATCTTCGACTGTTTTGACCATGAAAGGCGTTAAATCCTTGACATAAACTCCTTTGTCTTTGTCTTCGTGAATTTGCAACTTCTGCTTTCTGTTTCCAGACAATAAATCTACGACTTATTCATTATAAAGCTCAAGCATGGACACTTGAATCATAAAATTTACTCCAGGAGTACCTTCAATTGACTTGATAACATGCTAAAATGTTCTAGGGATGATTCCTCTTTCGTTGTATTCGGTTTTACTACCTTCCATCGTATGCGTTTTCCCTGTACCTGTCTGCCCATAAGCAAATACGGTTCCATTATAGCCTTACAGTACACTCTAGATAATGGGAAGCGCTGTATGGTCAAATATATCTTTTTGCGGGCATGTGGAATTAAATGCCATGTCGAAGCTGAACACTCTCTCCTTCTCACCGACTTCTTTGGTATTGGTGACAACCACTTCACCTCTTTCTGGATTAATATTCACGATAGTCTCATAGCCAGCTTCGACTTCATTGCTAGACATAGGCCTGCATCTTACGGCCACTTTGACACATTAATTTTTGTTACTCATTTAAATTTTGGAAACTAATATGATGATACTATTTCAAACCTAATGAAGTTTATCATTGTAACTTAAACTTAAATAACACGACTCTGCAAAAGATAATTAAACAATTTATCACAAGGGCTTGGTGTACACTTTCCTGAACATGATTAGATAAGCTATTTATAAATTAGGTTGTCCACCTCGCAGTTGGAACACTTTCTCTCCAGGCTGTGGATACACTGTGTCATCATCATATTTTATCCATTAATCTTAAGTGTCCTTAACCCAAGCCATATAATGTCCGCTTTCGACTGATGCACCCTCATGAGTGACTACTGCACTAATTTCATATACTCCTGTTTCAAGTCCTTCAGTAAGTGGCTTCTTGTTTGCTTTCCACTTTTATTGGAACTCCTGGGCTAGTCTAGTTTCAGGTCTGTTGGTTTCTGAAATTAATATAAATTTACATTTCATGGACTGCTTGAAAGCTTGGAATTACTTCTTGTACTATTATTCATCTCTCTTCTTATTTTATTCATAAGCCTCTCGGCCTTTTTGTAATTTTTGCTTGAGCTAATCAGTACAGTAATCAAATAGATCGATACGACCTGAGAAATCAATAGCTCTACAAATCTTAGCAGCTAAAGGTTTGTTGTGCTGATTATTGGGATCGTTGACTTCCTTCCAGAAGAATCGAATCATCTGCACGATCAAATATGAAGGTAATGAGTTAATCTTACTCTCGCTGTTATAAATGTGGTTAACATTGTCAATAGGCGATTTTTTCTCAATTTGAGTGCGTAACCCAAATTTGATTCCCTACATCATAGTGCCAATCTTTGTCTACTTGTCATTGCCACCTAAGTTGCATGTTAATTTTGTAGTGGTGTGTATGTTTATTTGTGGTTATTATTCTGGAATCTCAGTGTTTTTCAGAGTTGTCTGGATTTGTAGCTCAAATTCACCATGCAATGTTTTAGCGTATTATGGGTTTATTGACGAAATATCTTGAATAAGCTTCTGCATGAACTCATCGGCGTCTTGCTGAGTACCAAAAGGGGTGAACTAAGGGTGATTATTAAGGAACATTATGACGAACATTTTAGGAGCAACATCTTTCTTGTCGTTTTATTTAAACACTCCGCTCAACAAATTTCCAATCACTTGTTCAGGGCTTTGATTCTACATTATTTGACCGTTACGTTAGGAGCAGGTTTGATATTTCTAACGAGCTGATTAATTTTTGGAACACTCTTTAGGAATTGAATTGACGCATTCATGTAACAAGTGTTACCAATATTTTGGAGACCAAATCGCTCAACTTTTTTTGCTTCGTCAATCATGATAGTATCAATTTTAATATCGCCGGTCTGTTTTAACTCTTGACCGGATTTAGTGCCCATTATGATTAACTGCGAACCGTCAGGGATGCCCTTGAGTGATTAACTATCCTGAAAATTGACGAAATTGTTACTTTGATCATCTTGCCCTTGAAGAGAACTTTCAAGTTTTTAGGTGGAATGTCGGTCAACGCGAACACTTTAGCTTGGAAGTCTTCGTAAGTCTCATCAGCAGTTTGCTCGACGTCGAATAGATCCTTGCCAGACTTGAGATTAAACTTGGGCATGGGTATTTAAAAAATATTTAAACTTTATAATCGGCACAAGTTTATAAGTTCTAAGATTAATTTAAATGGAATCAGAGAAATAAATTCACGACTACTTAAATAGCAATGTCAATCCCGTCATCTCGCAAATGCTAGTCGACATAATAAAGTAGCGTCCCAAGAACATCGTACTTATCGATATTAATTCAGTTACTTTACTGTAAGATGTGGTGCCAGAAAAAGATATAGTTTCATCGCACAATCACACACATTGATTCATAAGAGGAATAGGAAGATCAAGTTGAAGACTGTGTTTTTAGAGTCAAGCTACAAAGAATTAAGTCACAGACACGCAGAAATGGAGTTTCGGGGTAGACTTATGGCTCACATTTAAAGGACATTGACTTCTAGCCAAAAATGTTCAAGAAAAAAGGACTTGTCAAAAATAGAATTTTGTTTCGGTTGAAATCTACTTTCCTGTTCAACGACATCGGCGATAATGATATGAGTGTACTAATTAATGCCATGGAGGAAGTAGTCGTGCCAGAAGGAACAGTCATCATTCAGGAAGGAGATATTGGCGAAGAAGTTTATATTCTAGATTAAGGATAGCTTTAGTGCCTGAAGATTGATAAAGACAGCGATACTACTATTTCTATTAAGGATATAAAGTAAGGTTAAATATTTGGTTAGCTTTCCATGCTTTACAACATACCAAGAACTGCAACGGTAAGAGCTAAAAAGAGATCAATTCTGTTCAAGCTGGATCGAAAAACATTCAGTGTGGTGTTAAGAAGAAAAAATTTACTAAGACGTAAAGTTTATAGTGAAGCCATTGACTCAGTCGACTTGTTTCGTGAGTTGAACACACAATAAAGGATAAAGCTCGAAGACATTATAAAATAAATGAATATACATTCGAATCAGTACGTAATCCGCGAAGGAAGAATAGGCAACAAACTTTATTTGGTCCAGAAGGGTCAGCTGGTAGCTTTGAAGAAGAATTAAAATGGTAATTAAAATGTAGTATTCCAATACAAAGAAGGAGACTACTTCGGAGAGCTATCTCTTATCAGCAACAAAGCAAGAGCAGCATCAGTGATGGCTCTCACCAACACTAAGCTACTGTACATCTAGAGATAGGCTTTCAGTAGAGTAATCGGACCAATGGAAAGTATTTTGCAACGAAATGAGTAGATTTACACAAAATACACAAAGTTTGTGCGAGAAAATACTGAATAATCTAAAGAGTGAGCTTACTTTGTTTTTCTATAGATAAGTAAAAGTGAAACAAAATGAACAAATTTCATTTTCAACATTTTTATAAAATAATCTAGGTCTAGCATTCTTGATTCTTATGATTTTAGCGGTTATTGTGAAGATATATATATTTAAACCATCAATATTTGGAATATACTAATTATTAAGGTCATGCACCGACACAAGCAAGAAGATAAGGACCTTAAAGACCTTGAAGCAACGTCTGCAAAGTCAATAAATCCGACTGGAGACCAAGATCGATCCTAGCTGAAGGCGAACATCAAAGACGAGCAGATGATCAAGACACTCAACAAGAAAGGTATCGTCAAGCTATTCCCAATACAGTACGAAACATTCTAGCTGATCTACAAGGGAGAGGATGTTGTAGCCAAGGATCGAACAGGCTCAGGTAAGACTCTAGCTTTTGCTCTGCCCATCATCACTAGAATGCGGGAACAATCTAAGTTCAAAGGAAT
>APMI01015596.1_pt1 | contig 15650 bp, 13 predicted proteins | sample 667938 | NCBI WGS metagenome assembly APMI01 (sample SAMN01084076, study PRJNA167559) | wastewater metagenome | biome: Wastewater | place: Denmark: Ejby Moelle, Odense | collected 2011-11-28 | reverse complement strand
TACACATGGTGGTCGAACCGCGGTCAGGCATGGGCCAAAAATGTCGGTTGGCGGCTCGATTAGTCACTTGCACAAATAACCTGCATAATCGGATGTATGAAAGACATCCGCGTATTTTCCTATAGAAGGTTCTCGTCGGGGCGACAAGCCAGAGGGACATCCCTCGAACGGCAAACCAAGTTGGCGCAGGCATGGTGCCAAGAACGGGGCTACGAACTCGATGAGTCCCTTTCCCTCTCCGACCTAGGGGTCTCCGCATTCAAAGGCGATAACGCGACAAGAGGTGCATTAGGCGGGTTCATAGCAGCCATCGAAGCGGGGAAGGTTCCTAAAGGGTCGATTCTCCTCGTCGAGTCTCTTGACCGCCTGTCTCGGGCGACACTCCCCGAGGCGGTCTCTTTGCTCATGCAGATCGTCAAGACGGGCGTCCGTGTCGTCTCGATGGTCGACAACAAGGAGTGGAACGAAGAAACGATTCAGGACACGATGTCGTTCATGCTGTCCGTCCTTCTCTTCTCGCGGGCGCATGAAGAGAGCAGCACGAAAGCCAAGCGGGTCTCTGCCGCCTTCCAGTCGAAACGAAAGGCAGGTCTCCCCGTCGTCTCCCGAATGCACGGTGGCGGATGGATGCAGCCGAAGGCAGATAAAAGCGGCTGGGAACTCATCGAAGACAAGGCAGAGAGCGTTCGTAGGGTCTTCGAACTCGCAGCGTCAGGCAAAGGGGGAGTCTCGATTGCCCGCATCGCTACCGAAGAAGGTTGGGCGATGCCGTGGCGGCAACGGAAGAATACGAACGGCTGGGAACACACAGGGATTTCCCGTCTCCTGCGCGACAGACGAGTCCTAGGTGAATGGCAGCCGATGAAGATGGTCAATGGATCTTTAACCCCAGATGGTGACCCTGTTCAAGGTTACTTCCCTGCCGCAGTCCCGGAAGAACTGTGGCATAAGGTGCAAGTGGCGCTCAAAGGCAGGACAGGACCGAAGCGTCTTCGAGGAGTCAACGCGGATGTCTTCGCAGGTCTCTTGTTCTGCAAATGCGGCGAACGGATGGAACGGAAGGCACCGAGCGAGCGCGGATATGCCCGCTACTATTGCGTAGGAAGCAAGGCTGGAAGAACTGAATGCCCTTCGATTTCCGAGCGCGGAATCGTTCACGGAGTTCTGTTGAACCTCGGTGAATTCGAAGAAAAAGCCTTCAGAGACGACACGATTTCCGAGGCAATCCGTGAGCGAATTCGCATCGCTGAAGAGAGGGTTTCTGATGCGAAAAGTCGGGCGGCTCGAATCCTCGACGCCATCGAAGAAGGCGGAAATTCGACACTGCTTTTGCAGAGACTGACGACCATCGAAGCGGAGGCGGACAAAGCAAAAGTCGACCTCGAGTCAGCCAAGGAAGAACTCGCGACCGTCCCGAAAATCGGGGGGAACTTTGGCGACAATCTCGTCGAAGACGCAATGCTATGGATCTCTGACAAGTCGAAAGTCGAAGAACGATTCAAGTTGTCGGATGCCCTTCGGAGGTTAGTCGACCGGATTATTTTCGTCAGATTCCACGTGATGGTAATTCAGAAATCAGGCGTTGGACTCGCACGAATGATTCCTGACGAATACCTCGGACGAGCGAAGCGGAGGGACGCCGGAATGAGCCGCGAGGAAGCGGCGGCGATGGCACGGGCGATGTAAGTTGACATGACATTTATTTCTGCGAGATTGACCTTTTAACAAAGGGGGTCTCCATGAAAAAACTTTCAATCCTGATGCTGGCGTTAGTCGCTTCCGCTAGTTCATACGCCGAGTCTTCTCAAACAAACAGTGAGATGATGTCTTTCGAGAAATGCAAAAGAGTTATAGATGTGACGGCAAAAGACATGGGGCTTCCACCCATCGTGATCGCCGACACCAAAGACGTGAAGATGGTGAAATTCATTGTGAGTGACGGGGATCTTCTTGTGACATGCAGCAGACCTGACGGAAAAATGATTACAACGCTAACCAAATAAATCGGGTCGAAAGTCATCGAGAAGCGGAGCCGAAAGGCTCCGTTTTCCATTGACCAGCATGGCAGAGTCAATCTTGACACGGATGGTGGACTCTGAAAAACAGCACCCATCCGTTTTACAGGTCGAGGACGGCGAGACCTGCACAACACAGCGAACAGCGTTTTACAGAATCGATACCAACCGAGCAGCAGGACACACGGACGAAAGCGCAGCCTCGCTCACTACCGTTCCCTTCGGCTTTGCGAAACGCTCTTCCCTTTTCCTGTAGCGAATCCAACGACATGAGGTAGGGCGTTTTGCAGGCGTTCTCGGCATCGAGGAAAGACCTTCGCAAAACCGAACCCAGCGAAAAGCAGTCTGTTCTACATAAAAACTTGGACACCCCATGCGCTTCGCGCGACCGGCTTCGCCGCAAGCCTTGTCCTGCCTAGATGCCATGTAGTCAGAATCGAAAAGTGACGTCCACCCAAACCCAGTAACGACGGGGCTTGCAGGAAGAAGTTCGTGTATTTGAATTCGGTTTTCAGAATCAGCCGTAGAACACTTGATTTCCTTGCCACGGTCCGATAGACGTATGTCATGGACATTTTGCACAGGAGAGGTTCATGGGCAAATCGGCGAATGAAAAACTGACCATCGGAATACGGGTCAGCAAGGAAGAGAAAGACTGCTTCGAGGGCTTGGCGAAAGCACGGGGATGCACGGTTACGGACATCATGCGTTCGGCGGTGAAGCGGACCTACGATGAAATTCAGAAGCCGGCTTCCGCCCCTGTCGTTTCGCAGAACGACGGGCGCGTTCTGGCGTTGCTGGACGAAATTCTTGCGGCGGTTAAGGGCAAGAACGAGCAACCCGAAGCACGAGCAACGGCTGACATTCCGGACATCGAAAGCAAGGTGCCGACATTTGCGGAAGAACCCGTTTCCGCGCAAGACGAAATGCCCGTTGTCGCCCTCGCGGAAGCGGCAAGGGTTCCCGTTCTTGACGACAAAGGGCGCGTGAAATTGAAGCCGGTCGGCTTCGAGATTTCGAACCGGTTGAAGGGAATGGGGGCGGTGGATTCTCGTCTGGGGTATCTGGTCGTTCCGCATGAAATCGATGCCGAACCCTTCAAGGAATTCTTCGCATGAGCATGACTCCGCGCTCGGTCCGAATCCCTGATTTTCTCGACGCACAAGTCATCGCCTTGGCTAAAAGACGGGGTCAGTCGATTTCAGGTTTCCTGCTCGCTGCGATCGAGAATGCCGTCGTAGAAGAGGTCTCGATGTCGCGGATGGACCGTCAGATTCGCGAAGCGATTCGAGCGGAATTCGCTGCCGAGAAAGGCAGGTCCGCAGGAGATAACTGATGCTTTCCGTCAAGCGAATAATGGACGGCGGATACATCGAAGACTCGGTCAAGCGGACAGAAGAATACGTCTCGGAAGGCAAGGAACCGCCGGGAGAGTTCTTCGGAAAAGGCGCCGCCGCTCTCGGTCTCTCGGGAAAACTTAAGAAGGGAGAATTGTCGGATCTTCTCAAAGGTCTTCACCCGAAAACGGGGGAAAAGATTTTCGAAGTCGACGACGCTTCGGTCATCGGTTTCGACAAGACCTTCTCCGCGAGCAAGAGCGTTTCGATTCTCGCCGCCGTCGCGGATAAGAAGACTCGGGACGAAATCCATCTGGCTTTCCGCCAGTCGGTCGACGCCGCCATGGCGAAGTTCGAGGACGAAACGAGAGTCAGACTCGGGCGGGGAGACTGGCAGCCTTGTCAGGGAATCATCGCCGTCGGCTATGAGCATATGGACTCGCGGGAACTCGACCCGCAACTGCACGAACATTACTACCTCGTAGCCCGAGGACTTAACGCCGACGGCAAGTTCGTCGGCATGGATACTCGCGACCCCTACGTCATGCAGAAGAACTTGGGCGCGATGTTCCGTGCCGAGTTCGCAGGGCGATTGCGGGATATGGGCTTCGTCATCGAACCGGGAGTCTCGGACACCTTCGAGATAGCCGGCGTCCCCGAAGGGCTTAAGGAACTCTTCTCCCAGAGGTCGACGCAAATCGCGGACTTCATCGAAAGACGCGTCGACGGCTTCAAGGGCAAGGAAGTCGGGAAATTGATGGCGCAGGGCATGGAACGTGATGCGGCGGAAAAGAAATCCGCCGCCGATGTGGAAGCGTTCAGGAAGGGGCTGCTGAAGTCGCCGAAGGCGCGTCAGGCAGCCGCATACGCCACGAGGAAGGCGAAGGACGTGTCCGAGCATGGGGAGAGCCGCGAAGCCCAGATGAAGCGATGGCAGGACACCGCGAAGAAGGAGTTCGGCTTCGGGGCAGCCGCCGTCAGGGACTTGAAGAAGATGACGCCGCCCGAAACCGAGCCGTTCGACATGGGAGCCGTCCTCGAAAGGGCGCTCGCGGGGAATTCCGTCTTCAAGATGCGAGACCTCGAAACTGCTCTCCTCGTCGAGAAACAGTTCCATCCAGAAATCGACGTGAAAGCCACGATGCGGGAGATGATGGACAGGAACGCGAAGACGCCTCTCCTGTTCCTCAAGGACAAGCACGGAGAACATTGGCTCACATCGGCAGAACTTCGCAGGAAGGAAGAAGTCCTTGTCGCAAGGGCAGAGAATTCCGTGCGTCAGGGGACTTCACATGCAGTCCCGAAGGAAATCGCTGACAGGGTCATCGCCGAGGAAGAGGCAAGGATGCGAGCCGAATACGGCAGCAAATTCAAGGAAGCCGCTTGGAACGACCAGCAGGCAGCGATCCGGAAGGTTCTTGAAAGCGGGAATATCGCGCTGACCGTGGGAAGGGCAGGCACAGGCAAGACGACGACCTTCTCCGTCGCGCGGAAAATCTATGAAGCAGCGGGCTACAACCTCAAAGGCACTTCACAGGGCACCATCGCTGCCGAAGGTCTGGCACGGGAAGCGGGCATCGAGTCGATGAACGTCGCGCAGTGGAAAGCATTGTGGGCAAAAGGGAAGAGCGGAGGCATCGACGACAGGACGATTTTCGTCGTCGACGAAGCGGCTCTTGTCGGCACGGACGACATGCGTGAAATCATCACCACTGTCGGCATGTATGGCGGCAAGGTCGTCCTTCTGGGCGACCATGGACAACTCCAGAACATCTCTTCGGGGCAGATCTTCGAACGTATCGCCGACAAGTTAGGCGATACCGTAGCGACACTGAACAACGTAACGAGACAGAAGGACGCCGATTTTCGTGATGCCGTATCGGGGCTACGGGAGGGCGATGCGGAAGCCGCCGTCGAATATCTCGACGCGAAGGGATGGATAACGACCACGAAGGACAGGGATGCCGCCATGGCGGCGATGGTCAAGGACTGGAGCGAAGACCCTGCCGACATCACCAAGAAACTGATGATGGCTGGCAAGAACGACGATGCCCACGCAATAAATCAGGCTGCTCACGATGCCTTGAGGGACGCAGGCGAGATCGGGGAAGAGCATTTCGTCTCGACGAAGATAGGCGAGAACGAACCCCGCATCACGACCCTTTCCGTCGGCGACCGCATCCTGTTCCGCAAGAACGACAGGGAAATCGGCGTCAAGAACGGCAATTTCGGACGCGTTACGGGCATCGACATGAAGCGCGACGGCAGCCATACGCTGACCGTCATGCTTGCCGACGACAAAGGCAAGGACACGAAGGAAGTTCGATTCAGCACCGAGGACTATAGGGCTTTCCAGCATGGTTACTGCGTAACGACATTCAGCAGCCAGGGCAAGACAGTCGAAGCCGCCTATTCCTTCGTCGACAGGACGATGACCAGTCGGGAATCCGCTTATGTCCAAGTCTCTCGCGCGACCGACCGAGGAAGACTCTATATGACGGAAGACGAGCGGAAGGACATCGTGAACCTCCTTTCCCGCTCGACCCGCAAGGAAACGACACTTGCCTATGACCTGCTCGACGGCGGGGAAACGTATCAGGACGAAGCCGTCGCCCACTACGGCGAACCGAAGACCGTTCGGGAAGCCGTATCGCGGAAGGACGCGAATGCTATCCGTAGGCTCGCGGAGGACGGCAAAGACCTCGAAGGACGCGAGGGACGAGCGCAGAATACGGCGCTGCACCTTGCCGTCAGGGACGGAAACGCCGAAGCCGTGAAGGCTCTTCTCGAATGCGGAGCGAACTGCGACCCGAGGAACGCGATGGGCATCACTCCCTTGCACGATGCGGCAAAGGCAGGAAACAGGGATATAGCCGAGTTGTTGCTTGCGGCAGGTGCCGACCCCTTGGCAGTCGCTAGGAACGGCGATACGCCCTTCCTATTAGCCCGTAAGGGTCCTTCTCCTGTTTCGGACCTTCTTGCCGCTGCTGCAATCACCGACAGTCATGAACGAGTCCCCCCACTGCCGTTGAATGAACCTCTGGACTTGCCGCGCAAGGTCCAGGAGGCGTCACCCGACGCCGATATCGTATACGAGCAACCTGAACCCGTCGTTGCAGAAACCCACGAAATCGACCCGACTAGCGCCACGTCGCCCGAAGCCGAGCCGCAGGCGACGGCGGCAGCGATTCTCGAGGAACCTGTCACTTTAGCCGGTATGCAGGACACGACCGTTCCGGTAGCGCCCACGGAACCTGAACAGAAGAAGGCGACCATCGAGGAGCAGATTCAGAGGACGCTCGCCAGATGCAAGGCGAAAGGTCCTGATGACGAGATGGCGTTCACGATGCTCAAAGGTCTCGCCATCGACTCCAAAGGGAACGAACGGAAGAACGGCGCGATTGAGAAGGTGTTCCTCGAAGCGAAGAGGGAGGGGAATCATCCTCTCGCCAATGCCGTTCGTGGCTTCTGCCATGGAAGCATCAAACCCTACGGATACGAAAGGACGTTGCAGGAGGAGATCGATGTCGACAGGAAGAGACGACACGAGCAAGACCGCATTGAAGCCGTCAGAGAGACGGGAAAGAGCCTTGTAGGTCATCTGATGTCGGCAGGCGGGGCGCTCTTCGATATTACGAAAAGCGGCATCGCCTCCGCGAAGGAAGCATGGGAAGAGGCTCATGCTCCCGCCCCCGTCATCGATGACGTAGACAAGTTCGTCAAGGATTTTGCCGGCTACTGCAAAGACCCCATGACGAGCAAGGAGGAATACGTTCTTCTGGTCGAGAAGGCAAAGAGCCACGATGAGAGGAGTCCCGACGATATGGTCTTGGACAGGATGCTCGTCGCAAGCGAGAAAGTCAGGGATGAAGAAAATTCGATAAGACTACGGGAAGCAGGAGCAGACCCCGATAACAGGAATACCCCCGAAGGGAAAGGACAGTCGGCTAACGACATCGCCGAGGCAGCAAGGCTCGAAGAGGCACGGCGCGAGCAGGAAGCACGGGCACGGAAGGAAGAGCAGGAACGGCACAACAGGGAACGCGAAGCCGCAATGACCGCAAGGAAGGAACGTCAGCGCGGTATGTCTCCGAGTCCCAAGGGCAAGGACATGGATCGATGAACCGTTTTTATAGACAGCCGCGAAGAATCGTGAATCTGAATCAAATGATTCATACACATTGAATACGCCAAGAAGAACGCTTAACATCCTCTCTGTCGCATCAAAGTTGTTCTTCCCCGCTAACGCGGGGGTGCCTCAGATGTGACGACTGTGATTACTGTGTTATTCGCTGCGCAAGCGACTTAGGAAGTAAAAATCGAGTTTTCGGACTTGAATCACAGTGTTATTCGCTGCATAAGCGATTGAAAGACAGAACCGCCTTCGGGCGGTTTTGTCTTTTCGGCGGCATGTCTCCGAACTCCAAGGGCAAGGATATGGAGCGATGATCGGCTTTCTATGATGGGAACCGTAACTCATTGATTTCACTTGCGACCTTAAAACTCCCGATGCCAGTGAAACGATGCGAAGTCAAAGGGATGGAGACGCACCCCACACAACCCAACCAGCCCGAGGGCGACGGGCGAACAGTTCGCACCGCTTCTCGACATGGGGGAACGCCTCTTCAATCCACGCAAGGGGCGTTTCAGGCTTCGTCGAATGCCCCTTGGTCTTCTCATCGAAGACCGAGGGCAGTTGCCTCATCGGCTTCCCGAGACCACCGCCACGGACGGCGAGGACGAGGAATTCCGAAGACTGGCGGAGCAGCCCTGCACCGACGACACCGCGCCCTTTTGACCATGTTGCCGTCGAATGGTAGCGGCAGCCGAACGCCGGAAGCATGGCAATAACGTCCGCAAGGAACATGGACGGCGACCAAAGCAGGAGCAGAGCATCATCGGCAAGGATGTCGCGAATCGGTAGAGCCGCTATATCCGCGAGGGACATCGTTGGATAGTGATGGCGAGGGTCTGCATTACTTGTTGCGTTCTTCGACGACCGATAATCGAACGGAAAGTCCGCGACGACGACTTGGAAGCGTCCTTGGGGCAGCGAATCGGGAACCGCGTCTCGCGAGGCTTCGACAGTCCCACGAAGCCGATCCCGCTTTTCATTCACCTTCCTGATACGGATTTCCGCTGCGGCTTGCAGAATCTCGATTTGAGCCGCTTTCGGCAGGGAGGCTACCCTTGCAGCCTCCGCCAATGAAATATCGCCGCCTCGGAGCGCGGCGACGAGTTCTTGCGACCCTTTCGCGGCGACCCTCTTCGCTCTGGTTATCGAAGCATCCGAGACGCCGAAAAGTGAAGCGGCGTCCTGCTGACGAAGGCTAGAACCGTCCCGAGACGGATCTAGAACGCTGTGGCGATTCGTTCCCCGTGGAAGATTCGCATATGACGCGGCGAGCATTGCTCTGTCGGTTGGCGACAGATGCCGACGATGAAGATTCGTAGAAACGATATGGCGGATTAGCGATTCTTCGTCCCCGCTCCATTCCGTGCTTTGCGGTTCGATACCGAGAGCCGCACACGCAGACCAGCGATGCCGACCATCGACGACAAGCCCCTCGAATAACAGCACAGGCTCTTTCTGACCGTTCTCGCGTATGTCATCGACCAATGCGGAGAACTCCGTCGATGACATCGGCGGGAACATGGACGCGAGGGGATGGAACGGCGGTTCGTGCATCCTGCAATTTTACGTTGACCACACCCCGATCGCCTTCACCTCGTAGGGGTTCCGGCTCCATTCGACCGTTTCCGGTCTCACCCTCGCGGGCGGAGCATGGACAACGGAAAATATTCTGAATGGGTCGTTGACTTCAGCGGAGGGTCCGTTATTTGTATGTATATCGAAACATAGGAGACGGACATGACAAAGAAATTCGACACGAAGACCGGAGAAGAACTCGTCATCGTGAACGTGCTGATGCCGATTTCAATGAAACAGGCTTTGCACGTCACCGCCATCAAGAACAGGGAAACGGCATCGCAAGTGATACGGCAGGCAGCCCAGAACTACATCAGGAAGAACGAACAAGCACACGCTTGAAATGAATTCGCCCCATCGTCGGCTAAACGATGAGGCGAGAAGTCCGGGGAAGCAGGACGATTAACTGTATATCCATCCTACATCCCTTTTTGAGAAGCGCAAGACCCGTCGGCGAACGTCCGACGAAAGGGGAATTCATGTATGGAAGGGAAAGACATCACGAGATTTTGAGCAAGCAGATGGCAGCAGAATCCGTCTGGAAATCGTTCGTGGAGCAGGACGAGGATGTCCGCATCCTGAAGGGGAAAAAACGGACGATTCATCGTTGGGACACCAATCATTTCCGCATCGTCGAAGAGGATGACGAAATGGAAGCCGCTATCAAGTGGCTCCCCGATCCGATAGCCAAGCCATCGAACGCGAAGGCGTGTTCCGATACGACGAAATTGGTCGGGAGGAAATTCAAGCCCATCGACAGGCAAAACGAGAACATCGTTCTTCCCTTGGAGAACGGTTACATCCGTGTCATCGTCGAGGGAAGCAGAACAGCAGGCGTCAGAGGCGGTAGAACATGCCGGTTCGAATGGGTTAAGCCCGACCGAGAAGCCGAGAAGACTCATGCGATACCCATCGAAATCGACCAGGAACACGGCACCGAATACCATCCTCGACAGACGGTTGCCGGCAGCCGCTTCCATGAGGACTATCTGGCAACGAGCCTTTCGGAAGAGGAGGCACGTTACATACAGACGTTCTTCGGATATTCGCTTCTCGACCACAACAACGAACAGATAGGGCTTTTCCAATACGGAAACGGCGGAGAAGGGAAATCAACCATCGTGAATCTCTGTTCCTGTATCCATCGGAAGACAGTGCCCGTCAGCATGAAGAAATTGGGCGATTTTGGTTTGGCGACCGCTTCGCAAGCCTCGCTTATCTTCGTCGACGATGCTCCCGCGACATGGGACAACGCAGATGTGATGAAGTCCGTCCTGTCGGCGGGACTGATGGCTATCGACGTGAAGCACTCCGATGCGATCGAGGGCAGGGTCTACGGAAAGATGGTTGTTTGCGGGAACGAGGTCCCCTACGTGAATGACGCATCGAATGGCTGGCAGCGACGATGGATGCTCGCGAAATGGACGAATCAGGTAACGAAAGACCCCAGCCTTGAACCCCATATCGTTTCGCACGAGTTGCGGCATGTCATGGACTGGATGCTTCTCGGACTGAAGCGCTACTTCGAACACGGTCTCCCGACCATCGAGGAAGGTCCGGTGTCGACGCAGGAACTCTTCGCAGAACTCGTTTCCGCGAACAACACCGCAGCGGCATGGGCGATCCATGCGGGAGCAGAGGTCGACGACGGAGTCAGGACAGAGAAGAAGGCGATTTACGAGGCATACAGACTATGGGGTGAAGAGATGGAGAAGTCGCCGAAGTCGATGAAGGACATGCCGAGGTTCTTCATCGCATTGAAGCAGCACCTGAAACACTTCGATGAAAGCAAGTTGGGAACGAGGGGTGAAAGAAAGCCCTGTGTCGGTATTCGTATTCCCGACATCCCGAATGTTGCGGCTAGACCGTTCTGATTTTCGACTTCTTCACCGACCCGCCGGAAAGGCGGGTTTTTCATTCGTGTCTGGGTAGAACTAGCCCGTGTCCGGGTAATGTCCGAGTAAAAAAAACTTACTCGGACACGGTCAAACCTAGACAGGACAAGGAAACCGACATCATGTGTCCATGTGTCCGAGTAGAAATTTGAAATTTGAGAAATCTGTACACGCACGTGTACGAGAAAAAACACGGAATTACATGGACACACGGACACAAACTTGTAAACCCTTGCAGCACAGGGCTTTGCTGTGTCCATGTGTATCAATTACTACTCGGACACTACCCGGACACAAACGCAATTTACTCGGACACGGACGCTATCGCGTCCTTTCAGGAAAACCGAAAAGGGCGGGAGCCTCCGGTCCTTTCGTTGTTTTCGGATTTCACTGCCGACAAGACGAAACGGCGTGAGCCGTTGTCGTCGCCGTCGCTCCCTGTCCTTTGGTCAATCCTGCGACCTCTGTCAAAATTCGACCCTATCGATAGGGAGGATGGCAGATGGGAGCAGCAGCGAACAGAAAGAAGGCTTGGAATGCCTTTTTGCAGACCGTTTCAGAGCAGGAAAGACGTGAATGGGAAGTCCTGCTACGCACTGTCCCCGTAACCGCCCTTCGGCTCGAAGCACGGACGGAGAGAGGACTGAAGCCGATTCATTTTATTGTCATCAACAAGAATATCCCGCTTTTGAAGGCTCTCCTTGACATCAATGCAGACCCGGATGAACGGAACTTGTCTCAAGTTACTCCGTTGATGCAGGCTCTTTACGTTGAAGACATGGATGCTGCTAGGATTCTTCTCGATGCAGGAGCGGATATCAACGCGCAAGATGATGACGGATTTACCGCTCTTACCCACGTAGGAGAACAGCATGACAGAAAACTGACGAGATTCCTTCTCGATGCAGGGATAGACCCGACCATCCGCGACAATGCAGGGCTGACCGCTGGAGAGAGGTATCCCTTCATAGATGAAGTCGTCGTCGAGAAAAGGGCGGAGGATGAGGCGGCGACCCTCGCCCAAAAGCACGGAATTTCACAAGGAAGCAGGTCTGACAGAGGCGGAGCCTTGTGATCCCGTGACCTAATGTCCGGGGCATGTTACCTTTCGCGGTTATGGCGAAAAAGAAAACCAAGGACCTCTCCCCCAGGTTCGGCATCGGCGAATGGTATGGCTTCAATCTGACCCAGATTGAGCCTGCAGAGCGACGGGAATTAGGGGAAGAAAGCGTCAAGACCAAAAAGGCTCGCAAGACCTATCCCTGCCCGTTTCTGGCTACGAAGCCAGGTGCGTCATGCACGAAGAACGGCGGGGTCTGTTCCCTTCGCTTCTATTCCCATGCCGAGCATCCCGACAACGGACGGGCTGTCGGCGTTCCTGTCGAGGGAAAGCAAGGCGAATTGCGGGCGACTTGTCCCTATCGGTTCCATGAAGGGCTTGAAGTCTTCAAGTGGGTCGGTGAAACGATTCTCGGCGATCCGAATCCCAAACTCGTCGGCGAAGTCGGCTTCCTTGAAGCGGGAGCCACGACTGACAACGAGGGCGGCGATGATGTCGGGCGTATCGACATGGTTCTTGTCAGCAACAAGACTGTCGAGGGTGCTCCGATGGAATGGGCGGCTTTGGAGATTCAGGCAGTCTATTTCAGTGGCGATGCGATGAAGGGCGAGTTCGAGTCCTATCGGGACGAGAAGGTCGAGTGGGTCGTTTTTCCTGCCGGGTGGGTCGTTTTCCCTGCCGGTCGCCGTCGCCCCGACTACCGGAGCAGCGGACCGAAGCGGCTCATGCCCCAACTCCAAATCAAGGTTCCTACGCTGAGACGTTGGGGGAAGAAGATGGCGGTCGTCGTCGATAGGGCGTTCTTCGACTCCATCGGCGAAATGGACCATGTGAAGGACATCTCCAATGCCGACATCGCTTGGTTCATCGTCCGCTTCGAAGAGGTCGAAGGCGAGAAACGGACTCGCATCGTTCGGGACGAAGTTCGTTACACGACGCTGGAACGGTCGGTCGAAGGACTGACGGGCGGAAAACCCGTTCCATTGCCCACCTTCGAAGCCCGTATCTCGGAAAAGGTCGAGACTGCAACTCCTGATGCCCCTGCCGACCTGTTCGGGGCGGCAGAGGACGAAGACGAAGCCTGACGGGTCAGGCTAGTTGCAGGTCGTCGGACAGATGCTGCGGGACGATGGTCTCGCCATCATGTTCTTCGAGATGGGAGCGCACCTTCTCGGCAATGGCTTTCGCCAGATAGACAGGAACGGCATTGCCGACCTGTTCGTATTGGGATACGCGAGAGCCGAGGAACTTGTAGGTATCAGGGAACGACTGGAAACGAGCGGCTTCGCGAACAGTCAAAGTGCGATCTTGGTCGGGGAGGAAGACCGTTCCCCAATGGGGGTCACACTTCGTCAGCACCGTTCCCGACAAGCCATCAATGCGAAGCCGACCGTAACGCTTCGTGTGGTCGGACTTCCTTGCCCGTTGCATCCCCTTCGGCAAGAGTTCATGGGGGATATCCCGCCATGACCCCCCCGGTTTCACATGCTTCATCCGCTCCGCATTCTGCTTGGACAACTTCGCGGCGTAGTGATTGAAGGTTACTCCTTCGGGGTTCCGCATCGTAACCGAATAGGAACTGTGGGCATCGTTCGTGTATCCGATGGTTTCTGCTCCTTCTCCCATTTCGAGACGGGGAAGGTCACCGATGGCGGAACCGACGTTCACCATCGGCAGCAGGCGTTCCTTGTCTTCGTCGGTCAGTTGGAACGTCATGGTATTCCCGCCACGGAAATTCGCGCGGCCGACGGCGTAATGGGTCGGTTCGGGGTGCGAAATCTCACCGAATCGGGAGCCAAGGAGAATGAGACGCCAGCGTTCCTGCGGGACGCCGTAATGAGCGGCAAACAGAATCTTGGCAGTCACCTTGTAGCCGAGGGCGGTGAAGATTCTCACGATTTGGCGGAAGACCTTTCCGTCACCGATGGAGAGCAAGCCCGGAACATTCTCGAAGACGAACGCCTTGGGCTGGAACTCTTCAAGGAATCGTTCGTAATGGCGGAACAACTTGTTCCGTGGATCGTTCAGGAACCGCTCAGGTGCGTTGATTGAAAACCCTTGGCAAGGCGGTCCGCCGACCAGCACATCCAATTCACCTTGCTTCAATCCAAGCGTCTTTCGAATCTCGGCTGCATCGACTTCCTCGATGGAGCGGCAGTCCGCCATCGCTTTCGGATGATTGTGCTTGAAGGTCTCGATGGCTTCCGCCATGACATCGTTTCCATACAGGCTGACGTAGCCCGCTTGCTTGAAACCTTCCGTGATGCCGCCTGCACCGCAGAATAGGTCGATAGTCTTCATCATCGTGTGTTGCTCCCGGATGATAGGTTGATGTCCATTTGTTTGTTGCCGCCGAATCGACCCTTGAGGGCTTTGCCTCTCGGCTTGCATGTCCCCGCATCAATGCGGGAGAGCGTTTCCCTGAAATCGAGACTGTTGTCAGCCATGTCCCCCATGAGGGCGGCGATGATGGCGAGATGGGTCGGAACCACGCCTTGTCGGGCGTGATTCGTAACCGAGTTCGGGGATTGTCTGATGAGTGCAGCGAACTCCTTGACTGTCAGTCCAGCCTTGCCGAGTTGCCGACGGAATTCATCGTAGGTCATGGGCGTTCATACTATCACTTTGTGGCGCACGACACATCGATTAAAAGGCACAGCGCATCATATAATGTGAATGAATTGCTATTTGGTGTATCCGACACATCAAATAATGTGTTCTGCTTTTGGATGTGCTTCGTTCCGGTTATTCTTCTCGTCACAATAAGATATTCGCCCTCCTTCATGAAAATCATCTCCGCCAACCTCAACGGCATCCGTTCCGCAACGACCAAAGGTTTCTTCGACTGGATGAAAACCACCGACGCCGATGTCGTCTGCGTTCAGGAACTGAAGGCAAAAGCAGCAGACCTCACGGACGAGATGCGGAATCCTGACGGATACCGAGGCTTCTTTCACTACGCAGAGAAGAAGGGCTATTCCGGCGTAGGCATCTACTCTCGCCGAGAGCCTGACCGCATTGTCGAGGGAATCGGACATGCAGGCTTCGACGCCGAAGGACGATTCATCCGTGCGGACTTCGGCGACCTCTCGGTCGTGTCGGTCTATGTCCCGTCGGGGTCGTCATCCCCTGAGCGTCAGGAAGCCAAATTCGAGTTCTTGGACGAGTTCTTGCCCGTCATGGACGCTTTGAGAGCCGAGGGACGGGAATTCGTCGTCTGTGGCGACTGGAACATTGCCCACAAGGAAATCGATCTCAAGAACTGGAAAGGCAACTTGAAGAATTCAGGCTTCCTGCCCGAAGAGCGAGCATGGCTCGACAAACTCTACGCCAGCGGCTGGGTGGACGTGTACCGGAGCCTGTATCCCGACGCAGGAGACGAGGGCTATTCATGGTGGAGCAATCGGGGGCAGGCATACGCGAAGAACGTCGGATGGAGAATCGACCTTCATGTAGCGACGGCTGGAATCGCTTCTACTGCAAAGGAAAGCAGCGTTTTCAAGGGACAGAAGTTCAGCGACCATGCTCCCCTAAGCGTCGACTACGATTGCGGGCATTTTGTGTGACTGACTATCAGATCGCTACTCCGGCATTGGGCGCCCGCGCTCTTCGCACTGCCGTATATAAAGACCA
>APMI01038362.1_pt1 | contig 15671 bp, 11 predicted proteins | sample 667938 | NCBI WGS metagenome assembly APMI01 (sample SAMN01084076, study PRJNA167559) | wastewater metagenome | biome: Wastewater | place: Denmark: Ejby Moelle, Odense | collected 2011-11-28 | reverse complement strand
ACTGCTATTTTATTTTATTGAAATTGTTGCCATGTTACTACTATTTGACCCATTCTCAATAGTTGTATTATTACTACTACTATTATTTTTACTAATAATAGTATTATTAATATTACTAGCATTAATAGTATTAACAGTGTTATTATTAGCAGTATTGCTATTGTTATTGCTCGTCGATGTGTTACTGTTATTGTTGGCATTTGTGCTGCGACTCCCTACATTTGCAGTTGAATCGCTTTGCGCTGTGATGTTTGTAGTGGCATTAGCACCACCTTATGCACTAGTGCTAGTGTTAACTACACTGCTGCTGTTAGACATCGCAATCACAGCACTACTCATACTATTACTATTATTATTACTATTATTATTACTATTAGTATTACTATTAGTATTATTATTACTATTAGTATTATTATTACTATTATTAATGATACTATTATTAGTATTAGTAGTGTAAGTATTACTACTATTATTTGTGTTATTACTATTACTATAAGTACTATTAATGATACTAGTGTTACTACTAGTGTTACTACTCGTGTTACTATTTGTATTATTACTATTACTATTACTATTGTTAATTATACTAGTATTAGTAGTATTATTAGTGGATGGTTTCGCAGCAGTAGAATTGTTGCTAGAAATGGGGACACTAGATGTCACATTCTCATTTAAGACTGACTTACTTATATTTGTATTTGTAGAGGTACTCGTCATGTTTGAGCCAATCGAGTTATTTGTTGCCAATCCCGATGTATTCTTTGTTGTATTCGTAACCATAACCGAGTTTATACCAGCTGTGGTATTCGGACTACTATCAAAATTGCTATTATTTGGATTTGTTACGATCGCGCTTCTATCGCTAATATTGTTAGTCACATTGCTAATCACATTGTTATTAATGATAGTTGAAACATTGGTTTAAGTCACAACTGGGTTAACTGTAGACACTCCGTTAACACTGACTACTCGCTTCGATGCTACTTCGATAAGCACAGACTGGCTGCTTCCATCTGTCTTCTGATAGTTCATCTCGATATACTCACTTCCATTTTTATACGTTTGAATTTTCGCACTGCTCAATCCTTTGTAAATCGGAGCTGGACCCTGGGCGATAAGGTCAGCAGCCTGCAGAATTTTCTGGTTGTCTGTCGCAAACAAAAGCAGTAGCTTTTCTGTATAGTTCTCTTTAACTGTGACCGCTCCGATAAGTCCTGTTGTATTGAGCAAGGTTTTCGCGGTTAATTCTCCTATGTTGGAAGACCCTCCCTTTTTCTCACCTGCTTTTCGGATATCACTTTTGAGTATCTTCTTGTACTCCACTTCCTTGAAAATGTAAGTCTGAATGTCAACTTGCATAGTGGCTCTGAAATATTTACTCTAATTGCTTTGTGCCTGAGTGAGTTCATATTATATAATAATATACTCGGTCCCGTTGGCGAGCTTGAGGAACTACCCATTGAGAGACTTGGCGTCCACAATATCGGCATGCAGTGTTCTAAAATAATCGTCCACGATCAGGTAGGTATCACCCTCCGACCCCTGGCTGCTCGCATTCTGGACGTCGATCTCATGGTAGATATTGAGGTCCTGGCATAGGCTGACCTTTGTGCCCAAGAACTGCCCATCAACAAGTTTGTACCCGTCTGCGCACATACTACAACTGAAGCACTGCGATTCGGAGAAGGTTAGACAGCCCTCAATGGGGGCGATGCAATTATTGCCGGACAGGGAGCTGTTGGCCGGACAGCCTAGACACAGCGAATTAGCCTTGTCATACGATTAACAGCACTGGTTTGGCTTTTGACCCAGCGTATCAGCCACTAGAGCCAAAGTCACAATAACGAAGATATTTGATTTTGTTGCTATCTGATGCATTTTATTATTGACTAAGTTACTTTACTGCAATCAGCAAATTACAGTATTACTGATTACTGATATTTGAAATCCATTATAGTAATACTTATCTTATTTTATCCAATACTCTGTCGTACATCTAAGTTGAGCAGTCTAATTCTGATGACAATCTGCTCGTTTGTAGTTAGTTATATGCAACCACTGTCGAAAAATAACTTAGCCAGTTACCCTAAGCTGCACACAACAACTACAAGCAAACTAAAGAGTTCTTTTGAATTAGTTAAATTAATAATTCTTGTGATGAGTACAAATTAGCATGCGGATTGCCAATAATGATAATATGTTTTGATGTTTTGCGGAAATAAGAAATTATTAATGTTTATAAAGCTGGCATATTGATATAAAATCATTGACTAGGAGTATACTTTTGCTCCTCTATGCAAAGCATCATATCAAAAATTGGCACTGATAACTCGGCGTACATCTGCTGGTTCTTGGCCAGCATATTCTGGAATCTGGGTTTTATCTTCCCATCAGAGCATGACATACAGGTCCAGACCACAAATCTGAGTCGGGGACTGAGTCTCGCGATACTCAACTGCTTAGGACTTTATTGGAGGGAAATCTTAAACACCTCATAGCTATCAAAACACAAAGTGTTGCAAAATAAATAACTGCTCTACGTTACCCTGCGCCATATTCTACTAGCTCTGTATGGTTATGGGTTTGCAGAGTCCCAATTTTACTTGCCTAGCCCAGTTCTGTATACCATATACTTCTCGGGCCCACTCTTCGTAATGATCTTATAGTACTTCTATCACGGCATCGTGCTTTCAAAAACACAGATCAAAGGAGTGGTATTTACGGCAATCGGAGTAGTCCTCACAGCAAATGGGCAAATAATATGGGCGTGGGTTACTAACGACTCCGATTTCCACTCTAGGTTCAAGCACTACAAGACTGACAGTCTGATTGTCAAGTCTTTCGTTGCTTTTGGGATGATCGTGCTCTCCTTTGGGTGGGCATGCGCTGTGATACTAGTCCGGCAGGTCAAAGGCTGCTCTCATTGGGCGCTCAATTTCAATCTAGCCTACGTTTTGATCATCCCCTCTGCGTTCTTGGTTATGTTCTACCCTGACCCTGTTGTGCTTGAGAAGCCCTGGATATTTATGGAATGCTTATTTAAGCAGGGCTTAGTGACAGCAGTAGCTCAAGCATTCTTTATGGTTGCACTCCTGCTCACTCATAAGTCGGGTCCGATTTGCATGATCAGCTTTGTGAGCGTTATTTTCAGCTATTTCCTCAGCGTATTTAGATATAATGAGCCCTTAAATTTTCTATGCATTATAGGCTCGCTAGTCGCTGGAGTTGGAATTTATTGCGTTGTCATTAAGTGAATTTTATACAGCTTCTCTAGCACAGTGATAATTATATTAGTATTTATCGTATTACAACAAAAACATGATCATATCACAAAAGTAAATTTTTATAAACTTGCAAGATATCTTTTGACTTCTTTGTAAATTTGTTGCTGTCCAGAAACATTTGAATTTTTGAGCCCTGATTCTCTGTGAAATTCTTAATTAACAACAAAGATGTGTCAGCTATTCCATTTTTCGCTAAATTTAAATTCTGAAGTGAGATGTTTTTCACGTAAAATTTACCTTTCTCAGTCTATTTAAGCTAAAAAACAAAAGGCACGGGTTCATCGGCTGCTCCTTTTTTTTTCTTTTTATTCCTCTAAACAACCTAATCACGAGCCTTGATACTTTCTAGATATTTTTCATAATCTTGCTCAGTTAGTGGCACTTATCCAATTGAAGAAAACAATTTAGATAGAAAATCGTTGCCAAAGAGCTTATTTTTTGAAAGTCCGAGAAATTCTATATTTTTTTACTCTTCAATAAATTTGCAAAGAGTGGGTGCAATTTAAACAGTCAGCTAATTTCCAGTTAAATCTAGACTTTTCAAGACCATCTCCGGGGTTTGTTTTATTTTAGTGACGAGGTCAACAAAAATTTGATTGCCTAGACAGTTTTACCGAAGGATAAGATGCTGCACACAAGGTCGCACTGTAGAGACGAAGATGTCCCTTCGATTGGGTAATTCGGTTAATGGGTTCCATTATAAAAACAGAGTCGAAGCCGCACCTAACTTAAAAAATGTATTACTTTATTTCTATAGCAACTTTCTTAAGTGTTCAGCCTCATGCGAGAGGTCATTCCTCGAAAACTTTATAGTATTGACTTTGAAATAACTTAGTAAATAGGTCAGTATCTTTAGAGTTATTGCATCGATCTTGTAATTGAGGATTTGGATGACCCTTGCGCCGTAGTCTTTGTTCTTAAGCTCAGGAAATTTGCTTTCTTACTTCTACAGGTTCTGGAAGCACGGGTGTATTGCTATGCCTATCTTATCGCACAGAGTTTCGAAATTTTGCTCCAATGTTTTCTACTGTGAAATTAACTAGCTCAACTATTTTTAGAATGTTGTAAAAAATGTTGTCGCTTTGTCAACTGCATCTTGCTGGTATGCGGTGTAGACCCAAAACTTTTTAGGTTCGAACACTCTAACAATTTCTAGTTATAAAACGTTTTTACCTTTCTTTTCCTATTTTTTCGGAGGCATTGAAGTTATAAAAATATTGCAAGCTTCACGAATAGATAAGTCTATTATTGTAATGTTCAACTGCCTAATGCGAATAGCAATAATAATCTAAATGCAAATGAACTAAAGGTAGATCTTTCGTATGCTATAAGTTGTCAACTATATTATGCTGTGGCTTGAATACAAATGTCCTCAAGATGGATCATTTAAATAATAAATTCCAGCAAATTTATGGGGTGTGCTCCGACGGCGAGAGTCCCAAACACAACTCCGAAAGGTCAAAATAATTCGAGCTGGTAACTTCAGAAATAGAAACTGCCTGACATGATTAGACACGAGATTAGCAAGGGCGAGCTTTCCAAAAACACATACGATAAGTTTCTCTTGATTGACATACGGCCTCAAGATGAGTGCCAGACTGCCCTTAAAATAAAAAGAATGGACTTCAAAGCTAAATAACACTTGAGTTCTGTATCGTCAAGCAAAATATTTTGAATAGCCTTGTTTCTGAAATGCCCAAACAGTTCTGTTTAATTTACTATTCCAATGGTATTTCATTTGTTAAAAATATTAATAATCTCGCTATACTTACGATATTAAAATTTGGTGTATCTTATCTATGTAAATATTTCACAGTTTTAAAGTTTAGCTAACCTTTCATTCAGCAGTATCGAATATAATATTGATCGTTTTCGTTCTTTAAAATCGAATTAAATAATAAGTACAATTTCTACGAAGAAAAATATTACTGATATGACCACATTGACAAGAACTAAAGTGCAGGAGTGTTACTTGGAGACTAGTCCACACAATTTTGTGCCTGTAAACATAATCCCGTCTGATCTTATAAAGTGCACGCATTGCAATACTTATATCCATCATAAGGAGCTTGATACGCACAATGATATCTGGCACTTGAATGGCAAAACTCAAGGTCTAAAAGCTAGTCAGACACCAGTTCAGCGGCCCAAAGTTAATATATCTGCAATCTTGGACGAAGCGAACTCAGACGAAGATATGGCAATTAGGTCGATTCTGTCATAAGAATTACCTGCTGCTGAGTTGGTGAAGAAACAAGTATTCGCTAAGCCCAATAGCACGGAAGGAAAGACAAAAACTATAAATACTAATTCATCCCATTCCCATATCGCCGCAAACCTGGTTCCTGATCAAGAGTTAGTCAATACTGAATCCGATTAGTTTGAGTCAGAGTTGATGCCTACATCGCAACAGAGAACTTAACGATAATAGGTGCTTAACTTTAAAAAAAATATTCCCATCTCACCAAAATCATTTTTATTCGAGAAGAAAAATCTGCAAGTTTATAATAATTAAAAGCTAATGCAAAACGGATGGCACACAAATTAACACATTTTTGCCAGCAAGAAAAAAGTCAGCTCAGATAGTATCTCAGACTTGCAAAAATAAAATGAAAGCTATCAGATATAAAGGTTGAAAGACGTTGGTCAGTCCAATAAAAATCGAGGGCTTGTAAAAATAAAAATAAATACAATACCCAGAGAACCGGTATTTCAATAGAAAATCAGTACATTATCAACTTCAGGCACTCAAGGGTTTAGAAAGATGTTCGGAGCAACATGTGAAGTTGACTAAAATAAGATCGACAGTGACGACAATACAGACGAAGGTGAGAGAGTTGTTGCTAATGCCTATAATTTTTAATGTCCAGGATGCCATGGATTTTACTGTCAAACTTGTGGATCAGATATTCCACCTCAATATCGACCAGTTCTCAAGAATTTAAGCTCGCTGTCATCTAATTTCAACCAAGTCAATTAAAAAGTACCCAATGTAAATGCGTCCTCATTCTACGCCAGTCATGTATTCAACAAATCAACGGGCAAAACAAGTCGAGTAACTGGATGCACGAATTGTTAATGATTATCTAAATTTTGTTATAAAGAATAGACAGTTAATAATTATATTATATCTTGTCTCGATTTTATGCAAAAATAGCCTCCAATAATGCTGGAACCGCAAAAGATAGCCACAGCCTTTGACATAATAAAAAATTCAAGCAACTCAAAAGAACTCATCAAAGAAGCAGATACATACATAAGACTGTGCGAGGGTAACCCATAATTTGCGTTAGTCTTAATGAAAATGTTCGAATAGGTCAGTAACAATGGCCAAAAGTGGCAGATCCTCATCCACCTCAGTAATGTAATCAAAAGGAATTGGACAGCCAAAAGAAGACAATCTTAAGTTATTTTGAGTGAGTAGACCAAGAATAAAATCAAGAATGGACTGCTTAGCCTGTACTAGACTAACTGGAACGATTTCTACAAAGAATTTAACCAAATATTTAAATTTCTTGCCAGGTTCTAGTTTCCATCAAATTACCCAGTTCTCAAGTCTTTCATCATGCAGATATTATCGAGCTTGTCAAATGCCGGCATTGAATCATTCATGACTCTCAAAGAACTGCTGCCATATCTCTCACTGATAAAAACTGTTTTCAAGTAGTCGTCAATTCGGAAACTTTCGCACACCCGTGATCTGTACCTGGAGCACATTGCGCAACCAGTTCATTTATGCTATCAAATATTTTAAAAAATAAACAGTGCACTGGGAATGTTAAAGCAGGCCCAGGTCCAAGGAGGCATGAACATTTAACTAAGCAGCCGTCTTCTTGAATGCAGTAGAAAAATCGATAAAATAATTATGTACTCTCTTCAGTCGATGGTGAGCACGATGCAGACCGATTCTGAAATCAAACACATAGTTTAAAAGTTAGTTGACAAACTCAAATTTCTAATCGATCTGAGAACAAAATAACTAAATTAGAAAATATAGCTCAACATTTATGGAATTTTAGAAGGCGTATCCAAAATACAGGGATCTTTTCCGTTTGTTTTCACCACTTTCCTGGACAAGTACTTGCAAATTATATTGTACCTTCTGATTTCATAAAAGTTTGAGAATGAGAATTTGGTCAATTGCATACTTACGGCCAACACCAAACCGCTTATCACTTTCGCGTACTATAGTTCGTAGGTCCAGTTCAAATAGTCGATGTAGTGCCGAAAAGGGGCGAGTAACAGTTACGCGAACTAACAGAACATTTGTCATACAGTCTTTATGAGCATATATGGAGGCACTAACGCAACTGCTTTCATGGAGAAGGCCATAGTTGATCTCATGCCTAAGTACAAAAGCGCCCAGCATTAGACTGGCGATATTAACTTCGAAGAGGGAGACCATCAAGAAAATGCCAGCGAATATGGCAGCTTCGAACTCTTACTGATTCTCCTGAAAAATTTAATGCTTCGTTTTAAAGAATAATTCAAACCTTTCATCTCTAAAATTATTGATCATATATTTTCGGGCAATGGGATGACCTCCAATGAGGCTGTGGCAAACATGTACGAAATAATCTTACTGATCACTAAAGTGTATGATGAGGGAACCTTGCCTTTGGAGCGTATATTCAACCTGATGCAGGTATGCTATACCAACGGTAATTTCGCAATGTTCAGCAGATTGATCCGATCCTACAACTATTACTTTAACTTTGCCACTATTAGGAAGTCCTTCGAAATACTAGTAAGTGTGATGGCAATGCCTGAAGTCGATCATCAGATATTGTTCCAGTGCGCAGTCTGCATCAAAAAGATACTTAACGAGCACGAAGAGTAAGGGCTCCCAGTTGATCAGCTGGGGTTGTGTCTCGTGAATTTGCTCAATTTGGTCTCCATCTACAAGGGAGTTCCTTCGCATCTATGGAACCTGCTTCAGCTTGTCAATTAGATTCTCAAGCTTATCAACAGCGAGGCTGTATTTGTGAACCTTGAGCACATGATTGAGAGTCTAAACAAATTAGTTTAAAGCAATAGTAATGATGAGCTTATAGTCAATGGCATTTCTTATTTGCTGCAAAGCGTGCTTGAGCTGACCAGCTCTGAACTACCTTCGGAATCTCCACTGGGAACGGGTAAAAGCCAGCTGCTGTAAAGGCTTTATGAAATTTCGATAAGCTTGGTGGGACGCAATATCTACAATACCAAGATGGAGAGTCACAGCGTACTCTATAAGCTTTGGCTTTCGGTTGCAAGATGCGTACACATTTCATTAGTTTCATCTCAGCTGCATGCCAAAATGGTAAATGCTTTGGATACTCTCAAATATAAAATATTTGAAGAAGACCCTGTGCTTTACTTGGAGCTGATCGAATAGTATATTCTAAGTGGGTTTATTTCACTCTCACCCGAGAAGGTGCTTGAACTTTACGATGAAATTTTAGACTTGGTGGACCATGACCACCGTGATAGAGCATTGATGGGATTCTACTCGCTCTATTTAACTTACTTTATCCTGACCAGCAACTTCATTCCCAAGCTCATAATCAGCACGGTGGAGGAGCTGACTCGGATGGTGGATAGAATTTCACAACAAACTAATATCCTGAGGACCTTCTTGATGCTGGTAATTAATCATCACTTAATTGTGATTGGTCCTCGGAAAGTTTTCGAAATGCTAAACACAGTCCACCAGAACAACTACCGAGCTTGGTTTTGGCCATATGTATGGAGCCTCGAGTATCTGAATCACAAGTACGCTTGGTATATTTTTGCTTACTCAGTAAAGTTGCGTCCATCGCTATGATATCGTCACTGGATGTCCTCCTGGACGCCAACATCCTGCTGCCCGAAATCGAGTGCTTCACGCCCCTGGACAAGATAATGAAAGCAGTCTCCTTTCAAGTGGAGCCAGTCAGCACTGTTAATGCAGCCACAAGCTACGTGAATGCTTTCAATATAATTATGCACTCGAATGAGAAGACCAATAAGAAGTTCGGTTGTGCAAACAACAAAAACATTCCTAGAAAGTTCAAAACTCAAATTAAGCAGGAGTGGGCAGAGTGTGACCTGAGTAAAAACTTTCAATAAAATTTCTCACGAATTCTCAATAAAATAGGGTGGAATATTGAAACTATTGAACAAAGATTTGACAAAATTGCCGCCTCTCGAATTATTGGGCTTTTGGTAAGCAGCGATACACCATGATCATATATACTTCATAAATTTATTAGCTTTTAATTGAATTAATTAGTAAAAAATATAGATAACTAATAACATCAATGTGTTTTTGTTTCATTAACTTCAATTTCACTTATATTGTTGATTTAGGTTGCGGCTTCGGTGATAAGCTTTGATGCGATATGTTGAGCAACTTCTACTAAAGTTTAAGTCTCTTCATCGTCGAGGAAATTCCACCTCTGCTCATTATCTTCAATCTGGATTAATAGAAATGGTACAAATTTACAAAGCATCTTGTTGGTTCTATTTTATGAAAATTAGAGGACTTCCTCTTGGCTCAACTTGTAGCTGTGCTGTTCCGGAAATATGCCGCAGAGGTACCGTGTATTCTATGAAACCTACTCGAAAATTTAGTTCAGCACTTTCTATTGATATAAGCAAATTGTACAGTGAATTTTTATGGTGGCAGAGCACAAGGTGTGGGATGTGGCTTCCATGGAAAGGGTTATCCGATCAGCCCATATGGTCTTTGTTTGTCAATGGTCTCGTTTATAGAATCGAAAACTGCTTTGTTGTGGATGTGTAAGGCATTTCTTAGAAAAGCTTGCCTCTTTGTTTCACGCTACTGATCGTGTTCATAATACACCCCAAAATTAAAATCACTAATGTATGCCTGTGAGAATTAGTGAAACCAAGCCAAACTAAGTGCGAAAGATTATTTGTCTTCTAAAATTTATTATTCATCTAAAGAACTAGAATTTATATCAGATGCCTGCCGCATAAACTTTAGCAATTATATAGGCTTTGGGCCTATTGATTATTGAATTCTTCTATGAATTAAGTCTCGATAAGACAGTCCTGCTTATTTTTGAATACTTGTTGATAAAAATTTACTAAAACTTTGAAGAAAACTTAATGTTTCACTCGGGTTTGAGTTAAAGCCTAATTTTTTTTTCGTCTTCTTTGAGTTTAACTGAATGTAAAGTTTTTAAAAAAACTCGTTTCCATATTAAAACGTAAATTCAATATCTTCAATAAACTAAAGGCAAAGATCTAGAATGATAAATTAAACCAACTATTCTTTTTTTTCATAAACTCCAATAATAGTTTTTAGTTTTTAATGTGGGTTTATGATTTATTTATCAAATACTTCATTGATGAGACTCGTTTTGTCATCTACATTTAAGTCAGGCTCATGTGCTTCAGGTTCGTTTAATAACTTTCTAATGTTTTCCTCTAAAAGCTTCTTATTTTACTTTTTATCTTATTAACTCTCTTTTTTAATTTAAGTCAAATTATACGAAGACCCAATCAAATTGCTTAAACTTAGACATTTTCTTTTGTTCTTTATGTTATTTTTGTCTATAATGACAACCTCGTTTCCTTTTAATTGGCGTGACAGAAGTCTCGTTGTTTGAAGAAATCCTTTTTTTAACAATTTTTGAGCCTTTTTAACACGATTGAGTTGATTTTCATTCCATTTACTATCTGAATCTTAATTGTATTTTACTCTGCTTTTTTATAGATTATGCTCACTGTGATTGAGGCACCTATCCAGAATTATTTATATGTCCAGCATAGAGAGCTAACTCTTCCATTTGCAAGTTGTTGAACCATGAAAATTATATGGACTCCTGCTCTAAAAATCCAATTTTTAACTTTATTATGCACTCCTGATAACTTCTTGTGAGGCATGTTGTGCATCCTTCAGGGGCAAAGATGCTCTAATTTCTTACAAGATATTATCTATGGTAGCCAACAATTTTACTTGACATTCACTTTTGGCTTGCTAACCCCGTCCTCGTTCAAGCTCACTTGGAAGATGGACTTATTATATCTACTCCAATAGCTTCAATTTTCGGTGTTCTATTAAAGTTGTATCAGTTGAAATCATGGTCATTAAACGCTCGTCCTCGCTGTCGATAGACTGAATGCTATCTCCTTCTGCCTTTTACACTCCCTCTTCATAAAGCTATTGTAATAGTTTGGTGTTCCGATCACAAGCTTAAGCCGACTATGACTGTGGCCTGTAAATATTCAGCGACGAATTCAAACTATTAGCAGACGCATCAGAAATCAATAGTTCTTGTTGTAAGTATAACTTCAGCTAGGCAGGTAATTTTACTCCTGGCTTTTGCTTGTATTTATCCTATCTAATTTTGTTTGATGGTGCAAGTCCTTCGCTAAACCTTCGCCTATGAAAAGTCCCTCTATGGTTATTCCTGTGGTTACCCTCTAGCTGGCTCAAATTGCTTTTTTGTCGGCTGGCAGATACATTGTAGGTCATTTTGATATCTTCAGTGCCGTTGGTTAAAACATGTTCGTTCAGCTTCATTAGTTTTTCAGCAAGTTAGCTTCTTTCTTTCGAGTTTAACGCATCATTTTTCCTATTTTTCTGTCTCAGAACTGACTAATTAACAAATTTTACGATTGTGGCATCTTTTATATTGGATTCACAGCGACCAGTGAATTGTGAACCAAAACTTTCGAGGGAGCATTACTTTGCTTTTGATTTCTTGTTCGTTTTTTATTGATGATCGAAATAACCAGTTTTAAATATATGTTTCTTATTTGTCTTACAATCAAAATCCTATGTACTTGGTCCGCAATATTTTTCGTTCCCAAATTTTCTTATATCCTTTTTTGGTAAATTAGGCTTCGCTTTGAGAATACGGTTCATTTAATGATTAGGTAATGATATTCGGAAATATTACCGAATAGTCTAAAACTATAACATTGGCAACAAGCGAAGTTCATTAGTCTTCCTTTTGTTCATTGCTAAAATTACAATAAGATTATATTGATAAATTTGTAAGAAATTAAATCCAGCTTTTTGTAAATATATAGCAATTGATCACTTTATAATTATAAAAAAGTCAGTTTAATCTTTAAGTACTCATATAATAAATCGTACTTAGACTCATCAAAGCTACGTTAAAACAGGGTAGGCTTAGTAAATATTAATTTCTAAAAATTTTAAAAATAAACAAGCTCAATAGAAAATTGGATATGTACAATAACAAGGCATATTACTCTTCGCAACCCGCTTACCCTTATGTGGTGAGCTCATCAGTCAATCGCCATTCGTCTCCTTTGCGCCATCGAAACTAGCATAAGCCTCAGTCGCAATTCTCTCAACCCATCGGATGTGACTATCGAAGTGGGACTAGTAGACTCAAAGACATAAATGACCAACTCGCTTACGAGACCGAGCAAATCCAGTGGCGAAATGAAGCTAAGCGAGCAAGTAAATACTAAATCAGATCAACGTCATCAGATTTAAAGAGGAGCAGACTCAGTGAGAACAATCGCCGAACCACTGTAAATCGGTAGCACGACAGGGCACCCAATCGAGATCACCAGCTATTAAAATTCCAAACAGAGACTGCATCGCTTAGTGGAAGTAGGACCAGTAGCTAAATACTAAGCCGTCCAATTATCAGCCATTCCGGTTATTTTTACCAGCAAAATGGTCATGATCAATTTCCTTCGTTCAGTAAACAGCAGCCAGTGACAATCAATAGTCCAACGATCCTTCGGACGAATTATAATGCGCCCTATGGATATGAATATTCAAACTTCCAAAGTCAAAAGCCTCAAGCTTACAAGTATGCGTCAAATGTTATTGCTGATGACGGTAAGAGAAATACTCTAAAGAGCATTCTCAAAGAAGAAAACTTCGAATAATTTTTAGACATGGACACCAAAAACAACACAGGTCGAGCTTCAGAAATGAAATCAGCCAGGTCAAGAGAGTTTGTTGACGAAGATGAACCGGTTTCACCTGTAACTTATTTCACAGATCTACAAAACACCGCAAAACGTTTGTCGGAGAAGGTAGAGCCCCCAATCATGCAAACTGGAGCAGTTCGCTCAATTACAAGTCAACCCAACAACGGAGGTTTTTTAGCACGGGTCATGGGCTTAACGTCTAGCTTGGACAACAATGGCAAAATTGTAACCATATTTTTAGTTGTTCTGGCACTCGTACTAGTTATATTTCAACTCATTCGCTGACAGTTCTTATATTTTATTGAGTTATTTTCTCATAATCGAATTATAAAGTGCACAATTTAATTTAGTCATGCCGAAAAATAAATAGTTGAGTAAGAAATTTAAATCATGCCGTGGCTGCAACTTTAGCTTCGTAAACATAGAATTTGAAATATTTCAAGAAGAAGTTGCCTGAACATCTTTCTTTAAGTGTGCACTGCAGTCCTTTGGCATCTAAAAAGTTTTCAAATTAATTCTTATATGTCAGCTTTCCGAAGTCGATCGTTGTAAGATACTTTAAGTAAGGTTTCAACATTTCCATGAAGCGAGTGTATTGATTTCTTCTCTCATACAAAGTTAGTAAAAAGTAAATTTTTCCGTTTCTGGACAAGTGCTCTGAATGGAACTATATTTACTTTTGGCGATTTCAATGGCTTTTGATTGATCGGGCATCAGCATAAATGAAGACCCAAAGATGATAGTATCGAAAGTTTTGTCTTTGTATTCCATATCCAGGTCGTAGAAGTTCATCAGCTTTATTGTCACATTCTCATGATTTTTAAATAATTTCTGACATGCTGGGACGTAGCTCCTGTCAATGTCTATCCCAACTATTTCAGCATTCTTAAAGGATTGAAATATGCTGTATAAAGGCTGGCCTGTTGCAGTTCCAATGTCAAGAACGCTTTCTGCTTCGGGATGGTTCCTTTCAGCTATCCGCTTGTAAGTGGCTCTGAGTAAAATAATCCATACTTAGTAAAGTATTCGGAGTAGAAATAGCCATAGATTGCTGCCGGAATATAACTCAGCACTCTCACCAAGGTCTGAACGAAATAGAGAACGAGCTATTTGATCATCAACAAATTATTTAATATTCCTAATTCCAATTGTTAAGCTATTTATAATCAACATTTTATATCCGTTTCGCATTTTTAGAGTGTAAAAGTTCGTCAAATTCTCTAAAAAATTTTCCCTTTGTGTTTCATGCTCATAAAATATTATTTAAAAAGGTATTAAAATATTTTTATTTTTATTAATCTTTTAAGAAACAGGTCGTCTTGTTAGTCATCAAATAAAAAAAAGATTATCTACAAATTTTAAGAAAGGAAAATTCCCTAGCTTATATGAGATGCCTGTCTGTCACTCATTAGTTTACATCATAAGGTTCGAAATATCGATTTATTGGTTTTCATTTATAATTTGTTCATCTTTTATGTGCGGTTTGATCTTGGCCTCCTTCAGAAACTATTGTTTCGACTCCTCTGTAATAAATGCTCGCCCACTTTGATGGTAAAATGCATCTTTATGGCTGTCCCATAGAATATATGCCCCATATTTTAAAAGTTTATCTGGAGATTCGTGAATCTGGTTCTTCATGCAGTGTCCAAAAGTATCTTAAGGAAAGCTCACTGTTTTCATACTCTTACCACGATGAGGATCGTAGTGGCCCTTGGGGTCAAATATAACATCTAAATAATATTTTTTTGATGCAATGTGGACTTTGTCATACCAGAAATTCAAGGGAACAAGAGGAAGTCCAAATTTGCATTAAAAGAAAGCAAGAATTTATCGACTGAACTATTCAAACTGAACACTTGCGTTGTAACCCTATTCCTTACCAATTAAATGGGTCAAATATTTTTTAATAATACTTTCGTTGATCATTCTTGCGATAATTGTGTGGTAGCTTTTGTGCATAAAAGTTATATAGTTAATTTAATTGGCATGTGTTCTCATGGTGTGCACGACTCGATCGAAATCAATGATTTCAGCCAAGACGTGGTCATGCTGATATATCATAATTAACTCGCTTTTACATATAGTCTGCATAACGAATTTTATGTTTTCCGCAAACCCATGGCGATGCTCTCGCTCAATAATGGTGTATTTATCGGGTTGGCTATAATGTAGTTTTAGCTTTTGTTTATACTACTCATAATTTTTAGCTGTTTAGGCAGTGATGATGCCTGATTTATACTTGTTCTCTTCTAACACTTTGGCCCCATCGCACACAATATAAATGTGAACTTTTTGGAGACTAGGTTGTTTTAGGATAGAAGTGATGGAGTCTTAAATTACCTGCATGTCAGGATGCGAAGGGATAGGACTAGTGGTAATTATTATCTCAAGGTGATCAGCATCCACCAACTTGTCTGCAAACTATTTGTGTTTTGGCTATTCCTGCATCAATGTTGTAAACTATTTTTAATTTAT
>APMI01015315.1_pt1 | contig 15678 bp, 15 predicted proteins | sample 667938 | NCBI WGS metagenome assembly APMI01 (sample SAMN01084076, study PRJNA167559) | wastewater metagenome | biome: Wastewater | place: Denmark: Ejby Moelle, Odense | collected 2011-11-28 | reverse complement strand
TTGAAGGATAGTTAACCTTACTGCAAGCTGATAAAGAAACTAAAGAAGCAGTGGGACAAGTGCGAGAAGGACAAAAAATAAGACAAGTCCACTTTAATCCACAACTACGTGCACAGCTTGCGCGTGTTCATATAGAAGGGAGTACTCAACAGCGAGCCCACTGACTTCCACATCGAGTTCATCGAAACACAGATGGTCTCTTACTTCAAGGACACAAAAGACGAATGAGTAAATAATAGCATCGAATGTGTTTATATCTATTATATTTGACGTATATTGAGTGTATTTATGTATGAAGATGGTAAAATATGAAGAAATGAGTAGTCAGGTAGTCAGTTAATCAGAAGGGGTCTGAAGATAACACAGCCAGATAAAGCAGTCCATCTTCTCGGTCATGGTACTGGTCATACAGCTCTCCTATTTTCTTATTCCCGTTTACCGTAGTCTTGTTCTTGGGGATATACAGTGTGATGGCATCCTTGACGTACTTCTTCATATACTACAGCAGACTAATGACAGACCAGTTGCGGTGGCCAATTATGCAGCGGTAAGTCATTTTAAGTTATTGGGGGTATTCGACAATTATGATGACGCTGTCATGACTGCTTTTGGAGGACACCTGCAGGCTGTTTTACTTCTCCTGTCTGTACTGTATGCGCTGTTCTAGACTCATGTTGCGAATCAGCTCCTTGCTGCTTAGTAAGTTCTGTACCCACATTTTTGTATTTGTATTATATTCCCAGTTTGCATGTTTTTATGCTATACATATAACATAATAAGTATTCACAAACAGCAAGTGTACCAAAATCATATTCATTATAGTTTCTGATAAATTAGTAGATAAGGGGTCATTTCAAGTTTCCATTAACGCTCAAATTATTCATCTTTGGCATCAAGTTCGAATTATTACACCACATTGTCGTTGAAGACTGCCCAACGAGTGCTGCTCATACGGTGGTAATACACGTAATGTCCGTGCTCCACATTTTTGCCCCGATGACAAATCATACCCACTAGACTGTACTGCAGAAACTGGCGCAGAATTTTTTGAGTGCTTAGTTACTTTTTCGCAACTCCCTTGTGATGCGAGAACCGATTAATATGCACAATTAATATCTGAGAAGTTGGACGCAGTCTATGAGTCAACTGACATTCACATACACTATTACATTTGTCACATTGAAAATCAGCCAATATTTAACTAGTTGACTCCTGTAAAATTTAAGAGTTTGGAATTGTGAACGAATAACTTTTTTCATCTATTTATTTTTTGTTCTTGCAGTTGCTGCAGGTACTTGTTATTTCGCATTTGACTTAGTATATTTATTTAAACCTTTTCAAAAATGCAGGGAAAGCCTTAAGCTAATTTTAGATCATGTCAAATAGTTGAACTAAATATTCATAGGCATCTTATTGACCCTCGTTTTTGATGAACTATGGCGGTCCTTTATTTTTCAGATAACCCACCGTGATAGTCTTTGCTTTGCGACTACCCGATAACTCTTGGAACAAGATGCTTAGCTCAGCCAATAGTCTGTCAGGATTAATTTGTCTTTCGCAGTCCCTGAGCATCTCCGGGAATAGAATGCATCTAAATAACGCCTGGACAATGGTAATTATGTAGCATTCGTTCATATCATTTGTGATGCCTCTCATAGATGAAGCAATCTTTGTGTACTGTTTCAATTTTCGACCATTGCGCACTGTGACATCCCACACAACTTCGGGATTGCTGATTAATGGAGCAATATCAAATGTTGGCTAAGCATATGGCTTACCAAGCTATTTTAGAAGCTGTTTAGTGGCATACTGTTTGTGTTAAGGGTATTCACGGCAGATGAAGAAGCACAGTCTCACCCACATGTCCTGCACTTTGGGGTTGCTAACCTTTCCCACATTTCTAGTTATGCAGTCGATACCTTTCTCTCCAATGTCACAGTGTTTCAATAATCCAAGAGTGTAAAACTAGCAGAGTCTGTACAATTATGACTGCACTTTATCACAAGTCTTAGCTCTGCGCACTAATGAGGGCAAAATAAACTTTTAGTAAATAACGCGCAGCTTGTAAAAACACTATTAGTTCTTAAGTAAAAGACTTATTTTATCGATAATGTATATTATTTATGGTCTCATTGCGCTGCGAGTGATTGCTGTGAAGAAGTTTATCAGGCTATCCTCACTAAGGTCCAATAAAAACTAGTTGTATACATGGCAGAAATAACTAACGTCCTTCTCGCTCATTGTAAAAGGATAGATGAATAGAAACACATTAGGCGAAGATTCTTTAAACTTGCCTACTATTTAGATGAGTCTCTTGAGTATAACTTGCTCCTTCTCAGTGAAATCTTGCATCAGTACAGTGCGGGTTTCTTTAGTCAACTGAGCTACTCTCATTGCTTGCTCATATTGCAGTGAGCTGGGCGTGTGATAGAAGGCAACCCATTGAATTAAGCAGTTAATCTCCTGTTCACTCAGATCGAGATATTATTCTTTGAGGAAGATGGGGAATACTTCGATGATCATGCCGAGACAAAGCTGCACTATTTCTGCATTTGGTTACGATTAAGTCCATAGTGAGAACATAAATATTTCATTATTTTATAAGCATGTATTCTTGTACATAAACCTAATATGAGAAGTCCTTATGGTATACAGTTTCTTTACAACTTTGAGCCAGTATATGAACATGAGCATAGTAAAACTTTGAACTTCCTCGATGTACTTGTTGATAAGATCGAGCAACTGTCTATAGTAATGCTGATCATGCTAAAACTTAGCTAGAATTTATTTTAGTATCGCCCACGAATCACTGCTTTGAGACTTCATCAGCTTCACAATTGTGGGAGCCACCGGGCTGTTAGATATGCTTGATTTGGGAGTTATTTATTACATGTATTTCTGCAGTGCTTGCCTGTATTACTAATCTAAGGGCATGTCGATTGCTATCTATGCTTTGTTCTTAGCTCTTAAGTATATTATAATAAATTGGTCTTAAAAGATATAGAAGATTTATTGTTATATTTTCAATAAGCAACCAACTAAAAATATTGCATATTTTATTGTTCAATATTGTGTTGCAATATCATCGATATTATGCTCCAAATTGATCAATTGGTGTTTATATTTAGTTGAGTTTATAATAATAGTGGGACCACATATATGAGTAAAAAAGCAGTCATCAGTGCAGCATAAAGACTCGCTCAGTTACGTATTCTTCCCGCATAGAAGCTACCATCTACACTAAAAACATAAATAAAACTACCGAACATACAGGAAGTCAGACTGAGTTATCGACCGATGTGCAAAAATGTTGGCCCGTCTCTGCAGTTTATCAGAAAATACGGTCCAGCACTCAGGTACTACAACCCGGGACTAACCGTAGCCAAGAAACAGGAACAATAGGGGCCTATGACTATGGTGATGGAAATAGTACGCAAAAATGTGACATAACCTATAACCATCGTACCCAACGATTTCAAGACTCCTTAACAACTGCTGGACGAAATAAAGAAGATAGATTCACTAAATTGATATATCTGAATAGCAATAATGAAGATTTAGCTTTATTTTATCAATAGCTCTAATTTAATGTTATTATTATCATATTCGTTATACTTGAAATTCTAAAAATGTCATAGCCAATTCCATAAGAATCCCATAATACAAATAATGCAACATTAGAACATGCTAATCATTAACAATTGAAACAGTCATAGCAGGAGTCAATAGAGATGAGAATAGAATAAAGGGATTATCAAGAGAGTTATGAAAATAGCGATGACAAAAATAACAGTATGAAAATTAAGAGATATGACTATCTTAACAAGTATAATCAGCATGACTTAATGGTCAAGTTTAATGATGTTTTCAATAGTAGACAGGATCGTATTACCAAGTATCAGTTAAATAGAGATTAACCAAGCTTATAGGGTAAGCGAAGATAGGCAGTATCGAGTAATGCAGGAAGCATTAGAATTGTGTCAACAATGCAAAACAAAGCGCTTTCAAAACCAAAGTCTCAATCCAGATCCTCATCCAAGACTAGCTCAAGGCCGAACTCAAGACCCAAAATTAAACACCCGCACTATATGTACATGAAAGCATATGAAAACAATATTCCTACCTTTGCATTTGACCCTTTCGAGCAGTAATCTCTTAGACAGACCAAACTAATAGAGAGAGAACGATAAAGATCATAGGATGATAGCGAAGTGAATCGATTACTTAACAGAATTCCAAATTTCTCAAATGGCCTGTTATCTTAAGTTCAGCACCAAAACTAAATATACAAGGGGCAGGTCATATAGTATAAAACATTAGTTAACAAATTATAGACTTAGCTAACCCATGCGAGAGAACAGGCTAGAATTGCTGATTAAAATTATAGAAAATAGATACTCTGCTATTAGGTTATCGTTAGGGAACTTAAATAAGAAATTATTTAATTGAGGAATTTTAATATTACCAATCATCAGCAGAAAATGAGAGAAAACGTGTTACGTTCGAATTTTTAAGACAAGTAAAACATAAGCACACAGAATATAAGATAAGAAAACAGTACCATAAACTTGAATAGATCTTTGCAAAAAGGTACAATCAAAAAGATATAATCCAAAAGCATATAAAAGTTCACAAATTTGTAAAAGTATATATTAGAAAGAATTTAAATGATATTTAATTGTTGCGAAAACAAACCATCATCACTTTCTAGCATTAAAATCAGTAACAGCTTTGAGGAAGTCTTAATACGCATCTAAAAATTAGTTCAGCAGAATAAAAAATACGAGAGTCTTATCTTTAATATTAAATAGATGCAAAGGAAAATATAGAAAGATAGAGAAATTTTACATTGTTTAGAAATCAAAGGCGGAGATCCAACTACCAGGCAGCTCTGGAAGTGGTTAAAAATGCTTGGTTCAAGTTATAGCTTTATGCAATAAATTAAACCATTACTAGGCAAAAGAATTGGACTTGATTAATAGCAAAGTAAACACAAACACTTGAAAGAAATAGTTTAAAAGTTGCTGATTTCTACTTGAAGAAGTTCAAGAAAATTTTACTATATACTGATTTTATAATTAAATTAAATCATCTTGGAATTAGAAGTAATAATTTTGCTTATCATGTGTACTGAAATAAGTGCATTTAACACACCATCGCGAGCAAAATAAGCCATTATTAGCAAAAGTGACACACTGTACAAATTGTAACCTTGGGGTGATACCTCTACTCATCTCCCTCTTATCTTCAAGAAGTGCAGTAAAAAATAGAGAGATTCTGTGTCTTAAATAAAATAAAAGTTAAGAGCGTTTGCTTCACTTCATAATGAAAAATAATTATCAACAAAATCGATGAAGAAAGATAAATCCCTTCACAACCTTAGACACCATAAAAATGAAAGAGTCAATAGGTATAATTCGATAAATTTCAAGCAAAAAACGATAAAAATATTCGAACCAATAACAAGTGGCAGTCTGGTTAAAAGATTTGATAGGAAATCAAATAGAAAACTAATAATAAACAAGGGTTTGCAGGAATTAGATAATCATTCTAATCGATATTCAACTTGTCAGGAAATTACGCTAAAGAAGGCATAGAAAAGAATAGAACTCGAGCGTAAAATATATATGTTCATGTCTAGAGATAGATTATGAACTTGAGCATCTGACTTATTTATATTTTTTCACTACGTTAAACATCGTATAGAACATTCACAAAAATTATTATATTATATTTGGTTATGGGAATATAACGAGCACATGGTAATAATATACTTTGTAAGTTAATAATGATCACATTGTCCATCGGGAACAAATTCACGACTGTTTCAACTAAGTAGCATTTGTTAAAAAGATAAACAACCATAAAATTTGAACCTCACTGCAAAGTGATAATAGGGTTAGATCGTAGCATCAAGCACGTGATATATGATTTTATCACTTTATTAGGCCTCAAATATCAAGATGAATAATTTAGTCGATTTGCTAAATTTTACGCTTATGACTTTAATAAAAACAAATGGGGTAAAATTGAAATTGTTACTTCAACTATTGAAGATGGGATATTACGAAATAAAAGATATCCTGTTTAAACAATACTAGCGCTATATCTGATAACACTGCTGAACTAATTTAGAACAAAATTTTATAGCACACAATACACAAATCTTAAAAATTTCATTAAAGCAAATCGATTTGTATTAAATTTAAGTGGAGTAGCTGATCATTCTACTAGATTTGCATTAAAGCAGGCTTGTGAAATAGCAGGAATTTAACTGCCTGTGCTAATAAATGGTCCACACTCTGCAATATGCGCATTCTACGCAAAGTATCGACAAAAATTACAATAATCCTAATAAGTTTGTATTTTGGAGTTCGGAGACAAAGGGTCAACCGCATCAGTATATAAAATGCACATGTTTTAAGATAAAATTATTGAAGTTATTGAACACCGTAGTCTGAAGAAAGGAGGCTATCATCTGACTAAAGTGCTCGCAAGCTATGTCGTAGACAAAATCAAAGAAGAGAAAGGAATTGATATTAATAGACATAGCAGCTATATGGGTGCGCTTCACTCTTAATGCTAAAATACTAAAATCGGTATTATTTAGTCATAATAAAATGAAGGGCATATCCGAGTCGCAGATTTACCTGATGATTCCACATTTGGTATCACTGTGACCTTAAAAACACTTATGTAAGTGCTATAACAATCTATTTTGGAAATGGTAAATTTTTGTGAAGAAACATTCAAGAAATATCCCTCAGTCAAATAGATTTTGGTCATGGGAGGCTGTAGTAAAATTCCTCTGCTTAGACAAAAAATATAGCAGTTAATAGACAAGCAAAAGAAAGTAACATATTTCGATGCAAGTTTGGCTTAAAATGGCAACTTTTACATGCAAGAATAATAAATAGTGCTATTTGATGTTTCAGATGCGCTCTATGAAGTTGTAGGAGAGGAAGGTTTTGAACGGAGGCTTATGTAACAAAATTAAAATATACCCGAAAGAAGAAGTGAAAAGACTAAATTCCCAGCAGGTTAACTTTAATTTAATCTAAGAGTATCATAGAATGGTGTTAAAATCGCGCATTTTCTTCTCGAATCAAGACCGAGCCAATCTGAATTTTTATTAAATTTTTAAATTGACCGAAATAAATTAATTTGGCTTTATGCTAAAACAGACAAAGGTAAAATTGATCTCATTCCTAACTTTGAAGCGATGACAGCTGAGCAAATTTTACTGTAAATTAAAACCATTAAAGATTTCTAACAATGATAATTTTCAATATATTTAACATACATATTTAAGAATATACCATTTATATGATATAGCATAGCATGAATATTTGCGGTTATAAAATTATACGTTATTGAAGAAATATCAGATTTAATCAATATTAATTTACCCTTTTTTCTCTTCGATCTTCTTCTTGATGATTCTTTATTGTTTTTCTTCCTCGTCCTCGTTTGAACTGTCATCATCATCTGAGTCGCTCTATGATTGACTCATATTTTCAATTTCTGCATCGTTGGTTTCCAAGAACAATATATCTCCGTTAGGGTTTGTTTGCGATTCGGACATATGCTCTGGTATTTGGCCTAAGGCTTTCAACTGTTTCACTTCATCAGGCAAATATTTGAGGATGACATCGCATTTTTTATTCTGGAACTCTCTTAAACTACAGAGAACAAGGTCACCAGCTGCAATCCAAACTTTCTTTCTCATTTTACCTCGAATATGTCCTACTCGGAGCACTTCATCAAAACATTTCACGGTGACTCTGCCATTGCCTAACATTTTTTCGACACGAGCGTACTCGAGTCCTGCATCTGCGTCCTTTGTCACTAGATCTTTCTTGCTTGGCACGCTATGTTTTCCCTTCCTGTAGTTCTTACCACCCTTGCCTTTGTTTTTCGGCATACAATCAACAATTTAAATTAATAAATATTATATTGCATGATCAAGTTAAGATTATAAAAGAAATAATTGTTGAATTCTATTGTAAATTATCATACCTTTATGTCTATTGTCTCTGTTGTTTTTTCATCAATAAATATTGTTAATAATATTTGTCATGATAATTATGATAGCCAGATCACGTTCAAAAGCTGAGTTTATAGTTATTACTTGAGCATGAATATTATCCAAAAGACTCTGCTCGGTGGATTGGCCCTCAGCTACGCACTGGCTGGCAAGGAGGAAGATCCCGCCTGCTTCATCTACAGAGACGATATTGGTGCTTTCTGGGGCATTCACGGTTACGAGGAACAAGTCACCGAAGTGGGCACCCATCACGGCCACACCAGCTGGCCCCAGTACAGGTTTATGGGCACCTTCGACTCTGGCAGCGTGCGTCGAGGTAAGCTTACAGTTTACTGCTCTTCTCTTGAGGGAGGGCCTCCTTTATTTTTTTGTTGATTGTAATCGTAGGCTTCCAGGTGTTCACAAGAAACTGCGCTAATTGTCACGGTATGATCGGCAAAAAATACGATTTGATGCTCAGCAAAGTGTATGAGCAGATTGAACTGGCAGCATGGGTTGGCGAAAACTTTACAATTCACCCAGCACATCATCACTTCAAACAATATTACTATCAGGAATGGGATGACAGAGACAGATACATCCACGACCACATCTATCCTCCTTACTATTCGCAAGATCAAGCCAAGAATGCCAACGGTGGTGTCTGGCCCTCAGATTTCACTAAGATCCGTATGAGACCAGGTGGAATAAACTACATTTATAACATAATGACTGGCTACCATTTCAAGCCCCCATATGGTATGGACGTACCCAAGGGCAAGCATTTCAACCCGTAACTAAAATGTTATTCAGATATTTCGACCATATGATCATTGGTATGCCAAGACAGCTTTATGACGGAATGATTGATTACGAAGACGGCACACCTGCATCAGCTCCTCAAATGGCAAATGATGTGTCAAATTTCATCACTTTCATGCAGCGAAGAGTAGGCCACTCTTACCCCGACAAACAAGTTAGAAAATGGATGGTTTTATGCGCACTTCTTTTAATTCTGCCATTCCGTTACCTAAAGACTTATGGTTATTATAGAGCACTGCTGAGCACCCGTACATAGATTTATGCGGTGCGAGACCATCTCGGATACAAGCACTGGAAGACAGGCCAGAGAATGACTAAGGCCCCTCAATACAGATCCAACATCTGGGTGTGATTATAACTATAATTTAAAAGCTTACAAGCACAGTCTAACTGGCTACAATCGAATCTAATATTTATATAATATTTGCACAGGTTGAACAACAGATGAGACTCACGTCAGTCGTAATTATGCTGTCATGTAGATCAAGTATGGGCTGTACAATATCGTCAAGAGGAGACCGCTATAAGCCAAGGGATCGTATCTCTCTCTATACAAGTCCAGAGTTTTCAGTGGTACATAATAATCACTTATTCAGGGTTGGATTTCTCTTAAAATTTGGGTAAGTCTGAAGCCAATCAGCGATACAAATAGTTCCTGCCCTACATGCTACTAGCAGTAAATAATTCATAACAAAGTGCACTGATATCAATCTACCTAAAGTTTTAGTTACTGCCTTGGATTTCAACCCCGAAACCTAAACTTTAAAGGTTACTTCTATTCGCGCTAGAGGGTTGATAAGTCAATAATTCCAGATTAACCGAGTTGTGCCCCTGACATACGCAGGTACTTGTCCATTGATGCAGACATGCGAGCATATAACAAGCTACCATAGCCAATACTGCCACCCTTCATCGACGACACTATGACATATTACAACGTATTCAACCGCGACACATACGTTTTTGAAGGAGACGGCACCTGGGTGGAAGAAACTGTTAACCACCCCAAGCTCAGCCTTGAAACGAGACTCGAAGAAAAGGAGTGGTTTGATAGAAGACACGCTTATTGAACAGCTGATTATTTTATAACCATATCTCCAGTATAGAGACAAACAATTAAGTTAAATTACATACATGCAATATATCAAAAAATTCAGCTTTGAGTAATCACTATTTATTAGGTGTTGGTTCAGGAGGATTCTCACTGGTTAATGGTTTTTATTCCTCTGCTTTTTTGCTTTACATTGCCTGTTTGAAACTCTACTTTTGAGATTAATTCATTTTTGCTGTAGCTTGTTCGGCAATTACTCTCTTTTTCCTTTAATTAATGTCCTATTAATCGCCCTAAACTCCCTCTGGTAAAGTAAATGATCTTTTCCTAATTTGATTTTCGAAATGTTAAACTTCGTGAGGATTACCAAAATCTATAAGATTTTCGAATTTGCCCCCTTTACTGAAGAACTTTTTATACTTTTTCCTAAATTAATATAAAGTTACGTTAGGCCAATCAAAAATGATTAGTTTTCGTATTAAATTCCATTTTCGGGATCCTTTAAAGTTTCATAAGCATCCAGAATATTATTCATGCTTTTATATGAGTTTTGTCGTTTGAGTGCATCCACATTATGTTACTCGTTGTTCTACTATTTGATATCAGCCATGCGTTACTCCAGTTTTTTCTGGAAACTCTTGATATGAACTTGGTCTTCATTACTGAATTAATACTTGAGCTATTCTTCTTCGATTACCCTCGAATCAGGGATACAATTTATATGGGTGTAGTGTTTGAGCCATCTTCATGGACATACCTCATAAAAGAATTCTCGCTTTATTCTCCTGCTTCATGAGGAATGAGCTAATTAGATTTCTTCTCTTTATGATCTCCTATTTTCTTATTGCTTTCTTATTTAAGTAATTTGTTGAAGAACTTCTGGGCATGCGACCTGACCTGCGAGCCTGATCTGGTGCCGACTATTTCTTAAACTTTCTTCCAATCCTTGCCATACGTAGCGATAGCTATAAATCGAGTGTATTGTACCTGCCATGAATCTCTCATGCTCGTCTGTGGCCCACCTGCCCACTTATTTCTTGCCTTAGTCGTTCTTGCGAGTGTTGGGTTCCATGAATATAAGATTTATATGTATTGTAACTAAGATTTATGTTAGCGATATGCATATTTTTATTTTACAATAATTCTAACAGTGCTGACAATCTGATACTACGCTGTTCTTAAAAAATCGCTTAGAATTACATAATTTTTATAATAAAACCATTGACTCTGTTAAAATTGGATGTCAATTAGTACCAGATCAGACGTATAAATCGTCAGTATAAATAGCAAACAATAAATAAATATGATAAGTTTAGTTTAGTTTCATTTAAGATCCTGAGCACATGCTGGGCACTGCTTCGAGTAGAGTAAGTGCTGAATGCCGCATTATTTATGAAGTATGTGTTAGCACGGCAGTTTCATGATTCTTGCATTCTTTTCCAAATCTCCGAAACATACCATGCATCTTTTATTAATATAAAAATAAATACATATGGCTTTGGTTGTCTTCGAACTTTGTCTCTCCTATCTTCAATAGTTCGAATGGGCTTAGACCGTTTTCATTATAAAAAAGAGGGCTTGACTTGTTATCCTTGTCTAAGGTGATAGGAAAAGTACATTTTTAGAAAAGGTAAGCTACTTGCTTCTTCATGAAATCTTGACTGCGCTCATCGACTTCAACTACTTCATTCTTGATTTTCTGGTTGCGTAGTCCTTCATTTCTTAACTTAGCATTCATCTCCATTAGCAAAGATTGTTTTTATTGCGCTGTCTGTTTGAGGGCCTTCAGTTGTGCTCGTAACTATTGGTTATCAGTGCCGGTCTGACTGGTGTGACGACTAAGTTCTGGCATGGGCGGCGATGGCTGATATGGGCGCATATTGTTATTATTTCTCACGTCTGTAAACCACTGTATGCTAGCAATAAATCAGACACTCTTTATTTAGTCATTTAATAATTGTAAATACTGATAAGATTTCACGCTTTGTTGCAATACGAAATTAATAAACATTATAAATCTCAAGCCAGTGTGCGGGCAGTACTTGGTGAATCGATGCTTTGTCTCCAGTACTTGAGCACTTGCCAATAAATTGGAGTGAAAAGGGCTGTTCGAGTTAGCGATGCTGTTAACCCGTTGAATAAAGAACTGTTTAACTTATTCTATGTGAGAAATTTTGCCACACTACGGTAACCATCGAATATTTTTGGTTTGTGCATATTATTAAGCTGGAAAATTTTCCTATGTTATAATTATTTGGTTACTTTAAAGTATCGAGTGGATGTACGAGCCCCACAGCCAAAACTGAGAGTGCCATATCTTTATTAAACAAATCCGCAGGCACTCCTTCGATTTCGACTTTGCCGACAGCATCATAGAGGTGCTTATAAAAATTAAAGTTAATGAGCGCAATTATATTAGCCAGAATGAACCCTTGATATAGACTCCTAATTCCACCAACTTGTTATCTTCTATGCCTAAATTTTGTGAACAGTGCGTCAGCTTTGTCCTTGTGGTATGACATGTTCAAGTGCACACGATAGGTGTCAAGTGGGTGGATGACTCCCAGCGTGGTGATGGATATCATTAGTGGAAATATAAAATCTTCGAAAATTGGAATAACCTAATCTCAATGCTATTGTTACTGAAGGGGTCTCGAACAGCTATTTGCTGAATTGAGAACTGTCAGCTTTGATAGTATCGTACAACCCAATTTGGAATATAGCTTGGTACAGATAAATCCAGATATTGGCACCGTTGCCCCGCCACAAAGACAATAAGCCCTGCTCTTTTGGTATCCCTGTGTCATCGATATGCCTACTTGTAATGTAGTCGAAGAAGTGTTTGAATTTCTTTGGTCTCAGAGGGTATGCTTTCTGAGTTTGAGCGATAATTCGCCATCTCTCAAGTGGAGCCAGCAATGTCATCGTGATTATATTGGCGACACCTGCATAAGTGAACTCTTCTCTAAACTTATGCATGTATGTGCCGGGTGCGAAATAGTTCCGTTGTGCGAGTGTTACTTATTTGTTGGATTCCATTATTAAAAATTAATATCATAAATTAATATTACAGCAATATACTCAAGCACACTATGCTTTACAAATATAATTCTAAGATTATTAAATACTCCTTATCTTCATGATATGTTCTTATTATATAAATCTGTGTTTTTTTTTAATAATCCTGAATTGAATAAAATATATTGCATTGCATTTAATAGGAGTGATGCAGGATCATGACAAAATGAACGGAAGACGCACTTTCAACCAGTAGGCTCATTATCGCAATCTCGACCATATCATAAAGTCATTAGAAGACGAGATTTAGTTGACCATCTACAACTATTAAAATATACTGCAGACTGAAAAAAAGAATTCAAGTTAGCGATCGTAATTCTTGCTTTATTTGATTCAATCATTACGCACGCGACATCTATAAGAGCTGGATGGACTCACATCGCAGATACAGGCCGCAGAGGCTGAAAAATAATCAGTACAATCAATGCAAAAACAGATGGAGAACATTGGAGAGGGACTTGATCAAATAATGCAGGAAAGTCAAAAACTTAAAACACAAAACGAAGCATTGCTCAAGGAGTTAGACGATGAAGAAACTAAAGAGAAATAAATTTAATAAGATATTTAAGCATGCCAAAAGTAACTAGACGAATGTAGGCTTAAAATAGATGACTGGGAGCGAGTCAAAATCAAATGGAACAGGCATAAAAAGGAAATGTTATAAATGATAGAAGGGGCAGAAAAAGCAGCAGCCGAAAATATCCTTCAGTCTGAATAGGAGTAAGACAATCCTAGCCTCTGTATTGAGACTGGTCAATAAATTCAGCACTGCTAACACTGTCAGAAGAACAAAATTTAACAATTGCGCATAAAATATAACCAAAATTATAGAAAATCAACCTGAAATTATCAACTATTTAATATTGTTTGATATTAATACTGCTCAATCATTTATATCTAACAATTTATTAAACTAGATTGGATGAGTATTCACAATTTTAACGTTATAACTAGATAATAATAGTAAGAATGGAGGACAGCATCTAACTATCAGAACACGACGTAGTATAGCAGGACAACCAATAAATTAATTTCTTCGTATCGCCCAATAATAGTACTAAAAAGCAACAGCAGGAGCTACTTAACACAGGTAGTCAATAAAGTTTGGCATACTCAAGTGGTATATAATCATACATGTAGAAACTCACGCCCGATATCAAAATATGGATAGATCCCCAGCAGAAATTCAAATTCCAAACTTCGAGAGCAGCGAGAAGCCCATAGCTCTTAAGAAAATGATCAGGGAGGCAAAGGCTGCGATTAACAAATCGCCTACTCTAAAGGCTACAAGAAGCGAGCGCACACTACAGCCGACATCTAGTGCAGTCCATATGTTAATTGAAGATCCTTTGCGAGAAGAACCGACACACTTTATAAAGCAAGACAGGCGCAAAACCATCACCAAGAAATAGCAGACTAATCTGGACAAGAAGTGCAAATAGCTTGAGTACGCATTACAGATTGAAGTCATGAGCAGTGAATAGCTTCGCATAAAAGTTACAATCCTCACAGAACTGCTATAGCAGAAGCTAAAGTAAAGTGAACTGAGCTATTTTCTTGGTCTGAAGAACTCAAGCAAGAACATGAAAAACATTGACGTATTTTTGTAACTGCAGCAAGCCCAGACCAGATTAAAGCAGAGCCAGCTCACAATCCAGTCTCAAAAACAATAAATTCAATCACTAGTATAGCAGTGCATGCTGAGGACATCGCGTAAGGAAAACATTAACACCAACAACAGTGACCCTGCAGCTCAGATTTAAGCATTGCTGTAATAAAAATAATCACTGTTCAGCTATATTGAGGAAGTTAAAAAGGAGTACAACGAGAAAAATACTGAGAATATCCAGATCAAGGAATAACTCAGCAGGTGCCAATAAAGATATGATAAATTTGTCAACGTTGAGAGAAGCAAACTGCTTAATGAAATCAAGGAGAGAACTGAACAGATCAGGAATATCAAATAGGAAGCCGATAAGCTTAAAATGGAAAAGAATCTAATCGAAATGAGCTATTAAAATCAAATTGAATAATTAAAAAACAGCTTATTGCATCAAAATAAAACCAAAAATATATAAAGCAAATCAGTTGAAACTGCTACTATAGACTTTCATTGCAGAGTAGCATGCACTCAAACAGATTTCAGTCAGCAAGAATAAATACTAAAAGCCGAAGTAAAACTTTTAAAATCAGAGAGAGATTATTATATTCAATAATTTAAGAAAAGGGCAAATGAAAGCTCATAAAATTATTTGCTTAAGTTACAATTAAAGGCATTACAGGCCAGTCAAAAATCACCATGATACATAATTAATTAATTTTGTGCTTATTTTCATTTCAATTTTTCTGATATTATCTCAGAGATATTGTTCAAAGTTAATGTTATATAATTGTAACTTATAAATCAAATAATCATGTCGGGCACCCTGCTGGATTTATTTAAAAATGGACCGCTTAAAGACTCAGGCATCCTCGACTATCTCTGTGATCTTATTAGGGCCGAGCAGAGCCACACTAACTAACTTAAGAATTTAAATCAAATTGAAGTCCTGTCCTATTTTTTAAGAACCCATTCGTTTAAGTTCAAGGAGCTACTTGATGATCGGAGACTGAAGTAGAAAATATATTCCAACAAACAGTACACTGAGTATCTCGAGAGACTAAAAAAATTGACTTAAAATTTAGAACGAGCGTAGAATTC
>APMI01014011.1_pt1 | contig 15679 bp, 8 predicted proteins | sample 667938 | NCBI WGS metagenome assembly APMI01 (sample SAMN01084076, study PRJNA167559) | wastewater metagenome | biome: Wastewater | place: Denmark: Ejby Moelle, Odense | collected 2011-11-28 | reverse complement strand
AGTGATTTATTGATCTGTATCTCAGTCATCATAAATACAATATACAATAATATATCATAATATATACTATAATAATGTTAAGATATATACAGTTGCCATAGATTGATCATACAACGAGCCGATTATCAAACAAATTCTTAATACAATAAATCTGCACGATAGCAGTTCCCAGAATAATAACAAGCTCAACACCGGTCAATATCAACATTTAAGACTGATGATGTTATTGTCTGTCATGGAAACCCCACTCTGATCTAAATGTTTTCTATCTCTTCATTTCAGTCTGCTATAATTATTATAGAATTGTCTTTATCTTTTTAGCTGGGATTTATAGGGAGTCGTCATCCAAGGCTTTCTCTGGGATGAATTTAGTGGCTTATAAACTGATTTGGATTAGAATTTATTTTGGCCAGTTATTTCGCAGTTTTAGTATCTGGAAATCCGAGAAAAAATTAATAGTGAACATTCTTTTAATGTATACTTTACCTAAACTACTGAAACTTGTCGATGTCTATGATTGAGTCAGCACCTCTACATAGTCGTCTTATTATGGATTTTGAGGGTATATTACATCTCCTCTGTTCATAAGGAATACCTCGACTACGAACTTCAATGGACCTGATTTGACTTAAGTAGGATTCCATTTAAATTATAGTTATCTGTCAAGCTGGAATGAGAATATTTAATGAGTGAGTATTGAATCAGTTTCTGCGATATGATTGAATTCCTCTTCAACCCATGGTTTTAGCTTATCATTCAATAATTATATCTAACCTTTCTAAAATTACTTTTCCTCAGTCTGGATAACATTTTCTTATAGTGGATCGATAACAAAATCAACATTTTCGCCTGCATTTTAAGCTAGTAATTGTTATTATGATAGAGTTGTTGGTTGTTGAGCTAAGATTTATAGGCTTTATTGAGTTTGTTGTTCATGATGTTGCTGGGGTTGCTATTGAAGAGTTACTGTTGGCTATGGTAAGGCTTATGATGATGCAGGTGGTTGTGGAGTGTGTTATGCTGTTGCGGATGGCTTCGATGATTATGCTGCGGTCTATGAGTGAGGTTTGACGGATTATTCTGGTTTCTTCTATTGTGCGGTTTCGGTATGTGCTGGCTCTCCTATTTTTGGTTATACTGTCTGTTATGATTTTGCTTCAGGTTTAGGTTAAGCTCCTGCAGCACTAGGGATAGCTACAGCAGGATCTTCAGCTATACTTACAGTCACTAAACAAAACACCATTAACGCGATCATTATCTTCTTGCTTACAGCTCTTTCCATGCGACCAATGGATATGATATTGATTTAATTATATAAAGTAATCAATTTAGAATGCAAAATTAAACATATAAAATCAGCAACATTTTTTCTTCTCAGGCTGAAAACTTGCCCGATGCAACTCAATACTTTCTGCCTTTTGATAGTCTATGCCCGATGCCATCACCGGTCGGACTAAGTTTCTAAAGCTGCCATTTGTGACATATTTTTTGTACATTACGTGTGCTGCTTTTGTGAATAACTACATATTTAATATAATGTACCTATTCGATACCGGTACCATATTTTGCGCTGGTCTCAATATAAAACAATGCTCCAATTTCTTTTAATTATCTTTGTATATCTTACTGGCTGACTTCACGTTCATCCTCAAGATCAGCCTTAGTTCCCACTAGAAAATATACAACTTCTTAATGTCCATGTTATCGTACTTCCTGATACCACGACCTCAGATTCTCAAGTGATGCTTTACTATTAATAGAGAAAGCAAAGAAAACTCCTGCAATTCCTTTATAAAAAGTCCTGACTATAGCCTTAAATGCTTATTGACCAGCCTACAGATAAATACAGAAATATTACAGTATCCCAAATTTGCAGTTTGACTTATTTCTTATCATCAATAGCTACATTTTTAGTCGCGAATTAGACTCCTACCGTCACATGGTACTGGTCTGAGAAATTACCTTTTATATATCGGATTAGCATGCTTGATTTGCCTACGCCTTGGGCTCCCAGCATTATTACTTTGAATACTATTCTGCCTTAGTCTAACATTATTCTATATGTGTGTAAGTGATGACTATTGTTTTATATATTTTGTTTAGTTTATAATCTTAGAATTGGAGAAATTAACTAATTATCAATACAGTACTAAATATTAAACAACAACAGATTAAATTAGTACTCAGTCAGTTATTACCTTTAAAATACCTGATTAACAGTTTCACGAATTGTGCATGTTGTATTTTCGCTTCATAAAAATGTAATAAAAAATTGAGAGAATTGAAAACAATCTAAATTTAAAATGAATAGACAGGCGCGAATAGTAACACAGTACAAAATTATGATTGTCAGAATATGTGATAAGGTTATAATCACTGTGATCATCGACCAGTGCTTATGTTGTCATCATTGGTTATACCTTTAACTAATTTAATTAATATAGATATTGGCTTATTTAACATATTAATATTAATATTACTATTAATATTACTATTAATATATATATGATTGAGTATTTACATTAAAATTTGGAAATAATTTAGGCATTTACCTTCTTCTTATCAATGCTTAATAAATAATATAATAATCACGATATACTATCAATTTCCCTAGCCTTAGCTTTACTAATTTGCTATACAGCTATACCTCTCTTAACAGACTGCACTGCTGAGTTCATACCTGAAGTACACATCGATGCAGATGCTGAGACTAATTTTATTTTACTATTGGGGGTCTTATTCATCTGTACCTGCGTCTGTATCTGTGTTTGTGTTGGTGCTTGTGTTGGTGCTTGTGCTTTTATTGAGGGTTTGTAGTTTTACATTATTTTTTTGCGTTAACTGTCTTATTATTTTGGCTATGTTAGTAATTTTACCCTTGAAGCAGGGATGCCTTAGTCTAACTCTATTGACGAATAGTCTGAATATTTCTTAGATAAGCGACTCTTATTATCGTTATTATTGTAATTGACAACGCTCTTATTAGTATTACTACTTTCATCATTGTTGTCTTTGTAGTATGATGGCGCTTCTTCTAAATCATCATCAACAAAATCTTATTATTTGTTATAGCATTCACCTTAGACACCATCATCTTTATCATTATTTTAATTATTCTTAGTATTATTATTGTTATGATGACTACGTGCATAAACACTTGGACTATACTGCAACTAGTTAGTGAAATGTTTAGAAATTTGATCATTCATAGTGCACGAGCTCTCACCATCATTTTAATTACCATTTACATTAACACAGTCAGTATTATTTAAGTAATCTTTTAATTCAGTCAACACTTAGCTATATTCGCTATCGCATGAGAGATCATCTTCATGTTTTTGTAGGAAATTCATTATTTTTATATATAATTACTGTCTATTCAATGCACTCATATTATTATTATTGTTGTTCTATGTTTTGGCAATTTGAATTGGCTATTGTTATATATGTCTGTTTTTCTTAAAATATTGCACTTTCTCATCTTTGTTATTGTTACTGTCTGTATTAATTTGGCTTAATTTGTTTTTATTACTTGAAATTTGTTGATTTTTGGCATTATTGACTTTACTTTTTGTTTTTGCACTAAGTGGTTGATAATTTTAGCACAACTCCTCATTTTACTCATCGCAATGCTCTTCATACTATCCATTTTAATCGTTATCAATTTACTTCTACTTTTACTATTGTTCAGTGACACAGATCATATCCCTACATTTCTCAATAGTACTATACGTACACGCTGATAAATTACTGCCACTACGTCCATGCAACCCACCATTTCCTTGCGAGTTAGTATGCGAGATCGGACTCAATAATTATAAATGGTTTAATATGCTACTATTTATTAAAGGTTGCTGCTTTGATGAAGGAGTTATTGGGTTTAAATGAGGGATAGTGTTGAGAGTTTTGGGTTTTAAAATTGGGCATGATGGAGGTAATGGTGGAATTTGGTTACATATTAAAGTACTATGCTTATTTGGAGTTATAGGTGTAGTTTATTTCTGTGAATCTAGAGAGTTCCATAGTTCTGTAGGGTCAACTCGAGCACTATGATACTTATTCTACTTATCCCTCTCTTTCTCCTTCATTACAGTACTCAATTTCAGCAATGCGCAATTCTACACAATAAATAAATACTTACAATCTGATGTTTTTGCAGAGTGGGTACTTCTTCTGGCGCCATCGAAATAAATGGTTCCATAATTTCCCTGCACTCGAGCATGACATATAGTAATTTAACATAATTATTGCGATTCTTTCTCCAAATATTATTAGACACAATAGTCTCTAATCTGGCAATCCATGCATGTATCCTTATCTTTATATGTTTTGATAATGATTCCGATAACAAGTATGGATGATGTACTATTTTGGTCAGTATTGCCTGCATTTATTGATCAAGAGGTAACGGTGACGGTGACGGTGAAGTCAATGATGATGATTGATCCATGTTATCGTTAGATTTTATATTTAGATGATAATTTTATAGTTTATTATTATGTATATTCATGAACCAATAGCACAGTAATGCAGAGCAAATTGAAAAGAACTAGAATATAATATAGGGTAATACTAAGAAATAAGTGATAAATAAAAAGTCTCAATCAAATAATAAACGCCAAACACCAACATAACTTCCTCAATCATTATCTCTATAATCCCTAAAAACAGACCCACTCTCCTACATAAATTCCAAAACTTCACGTGAAACCCTCTTCAAAATCGCCCTAATTCTGTAACAATAAAATGCAAATCTGATACATAAATTCGAGGCAAGTAAAAAATATTTAATAGATGAACAAAATATCGATTAGAAGTATAGACTAAATGCTGATAAAACTGATATGATTAGAAAAATAGATGTGCGATATTTGAGATAGCATAATAAAAAACAAATTGCGCAGAAACAAGTGTTAAAATTATATCAAGCTCAGTACAAATAACTGACTCAAATATCGCAATAGAAATCATAGATATACAACTAGTTATGCAAGAAAAAGCGTGCAAAATAAAGCGAACACGGGTACAAAATGCAAAAAATCCAATAATTATCATAAAAATTACTGAAACTAAAATAATAGAAATAGCGATTGACAGATTAACTAAACCGTAAGAAAAACACTTAACGCAATCAATAAGCAAATTAGTTGATATAAAAATTACTAGCATAGTATTATGAGACAATAAAGAGGGTAATGACCAATGATGACAGTTACAGTATATAGAGAATTAATGGCAATACGAAGTAAGCGATTACTCATGCTAATTTTAGGCATGATTTGCAAGTTAATAATAGTAGTAATCAGAATAATAATCATAATTAGGGTAGTAGTCAAAATAGTAATAATAATAATAATAGTCGTAGCAATAATAATAGTCATGCTGATGGAGATATGGATGCTGATTTAAAAAGAAAAAACCAAGAATAAAAGTAAGTAGTCAGTCATCTTAAACGGATTTAGAAGTTAAACACTAAAATCAGCAGTATGAACTAATAATCTATTGATATTTGACATATGATAATTGACAAATATTTAGTTATATTTAATATGATAGTGACAATATAATTATATTATACAATAATTAGAGCTAATTTAGTATATTAAATATACACAATATCAATAACAATAAATAGAATGAGGAACACAAGACAGTCATCAAAGCCATCAAAACTATTAAAATCAAAACAGTTACAGTCTCCGCCATCCGTCAAAATCTAACCGACAAGATCAACAAGCAGAAATAAAAAATCAGCTCAAGCAAAGTACAGCAATGATGATGAGGAATCTGATTACAGTGACAATGGCAGTGAAAATGATAATGAGAGTATATAGTAAAAATCAGAAGCTGAGACCACTACACGAAATACACAGGATGGCTATGATTAGCAAAAGTGTAAAAGAAAGTCAAGTAAACGAAAATCTGGATTAAGATCAAGTTCTCAATAGAAATGTGCGAAAGTGAAATATTAAGTTATGGAATAATTTGAAGAATAGCTATAATAATTCACTTATTCATAATATAGAGCAATTAAAGAAGTTAAGATATAACATAACAGTTAAGGACATAATCAAACAAGCTATGAATAGTTCCTAAAATTGCTTGACAAATCCTAGCAAAACCAAAAGCTAACTGAGTCAATAGATTACGAAATATAATCGATGATAAAATCGTTCTTCAGAGTTGAAAGTGTCCCAGCTAATGTATTTATTTTTTATTATTTGCAGATAACACTGACATTGAAGAAATTAGTAATATTGCAGTTGTAGAGAATAGTCCATGAATCAATCCGTCTTCATATTTTTCGCCCAAAAAATAAATTGAATACTTTACAAGCTTGTTAAGTTCTCGAAGTCATACAAAGTAAATATATAAATAAATATATAGATTTTGGGTAGAAATATAGAAATAAAATAGTAAGGACTTATCTAATGGAAGATCTCGATAGCAAAAAATTGAATAAAAATATGAAAATAGGTAAACCTGATACTTCAATGAACAACTAATGATGAATTAAACCAAAAAATCAATTATTAAACTGATCATTACTAAACATACGTTCTATTTCACACTTACTCGCATTATATTTATTATAAAACTTCCAATTTATTCTTTTTATTATTTTCCTTTGAAACCTGACTACCCGATTATTCTGGATTCAACTCCAATCCCCTATTCTTCTGCATAATATTATTAATTCTATTATTTCTGTTTTTCTTGATCATATACACAGCTAATCCAATTAATACAATCCCCAGTATTATGACCCCAATTCCCGCATAGAAAATAACAACCTTAGCCGATAATGCTGTCATCAATGGCGATAACAATTTAGTTGCGGTCTATTCTGTCATATTTCCTGAACGGTTCACTGTGAATATCGGTAACAGGGCGGTTTGAGGGTACGTGAATAAATTATCCGGTTGGTGCAAGTAATTTGCTTGTAAATACAGGGTTGATTGAAATGCTATGCCCGAATATGGCTATATTATATATATATAAGTACTTAGTATAACACACTTGAGTCTTAGAAGTGGCTGTCTACTGCCTATACTCTTGTGTGATTCTAGTCATATACTTCAATAAATGTAGTCCAGTTATTTGAACTGTTCAGAAAGTGATGTTTAGTCATGAAGATAGGGCATCCCATCATGGAAGTCTCATTGAACACTCCAAAATAGTGCTGATAATATTTTTCATTATCTTTATTCTGCTCCATAGGCTGATACATATACTCGCCTAATTCCGCCAGTTCCAAATCAAAGCCATATCTCTCCCATATTTAATTTTCCTTAATTTCCGCACTGCCGTATCTTTGCAAATTGGGCACATATATAGATATATTTTTAGCAGTATGTTGATCAGCCGGAAATTTCTTGCCATTAGTACCATAGAAATAATCTATCTACCCCCATGGTGATTACAGTTACCAATATGTATTGTTTCCATTGAATTTTGTTGTGTTTTTAGCTATGTATGTTAGATTGTTTATTTTGTAGTACTGGCCTGACATCAAAGGGTTCGATTTGCCTGTATGGATCTATATTTTTAGGGTTGATTGCTATCTAGTTATATTAGGGTCACCCAATGGATTGTTATTAGGAGTTGCGGGATCACCACCAAATGGCGGATATCTATTCTTCCTCCAAGTTAGATACTAATCATCATACCCAAATATTGCCTCTCGTACAGTCCTATGCGTGGTGAATTTGAGACTGATAAAAATGACAACATATCTTATATAATTTCTCCAAGGCTCTAACTCTTGACTCTTATTTTTGAATACTTTTAAATTATATGAGGGATTGAACACGCCATCGTAGTTGAACATGCGGTAAGATTACTGGATTGACGGGTATGGGTATTGCTTTGAAGGGGTTTTTTGAACGTAGTGGTACAGTTAGAAGGGGAGGGAGGAGCTGTTCCATGATGAGAATGTTGTTGATTTTTGGAGGATGTTTATGCCTAGTGTAGTAGATGGAGGAGGGTTTAAGGTTATTGATGAGTTTGACCATTGTTTTAGTGCGAGTTCGTAATCTGAGCAGTATTCATATGGAGTATATGAACAATCGTATTATTCATCGAGTTAGACTCTCATTCTATGCAGAAGACCACCAAACCCATCTGCATTAGTCCGATCACAGAAATTTTCAAGATTGATGACTTCAGCTCCAAATAAATTCCACTCTTTCCATTAATTCTTAAACTTGTATTTGCACAAATTTATTGCATCTAGCACGAACTATTTTGAACCCAAATCGTTATTATACTTATCACATATTGTTGATGTAAATGTTGACTAAATTGATGATTGCTGAATATCGAAACTTTTGTCAAGGAAATCTTTGCAATCTTTACCATGTAAATTGTTGGACATCATTGTTTTTAAGAGATGTAACTGTAAATTATCTTGTAAAAAAGCAAATGCGTCTGAAATAGTTGATGAGAATAAATTAGCAATACCTAAGATTTAGTTTGTACCTGTATTTTGTCGAATGAGATGTTTGGATAGATATTTGATCCATTCCCAAAATACACGAGCATGATCTAAACTTTGCAATGCAAATCGATTCATAATATTCCATAGATAAAATGTATTATCCTCATGACTTTACTTAACTTAATCATGATCCGTTCCATTACTAAACAGCGCATCCAAATTCCCAATATGCAATAACATCGCCTAATGTTTACTATACTCTCCTTATTTCCTAGTGGGGTTATAATCCATCCATTTCCTTACAGTTTATACATCGAATCGTAAAGATTTGTCTTATTTTGGGTGTTATTTTAGGTATACGTTTTTATAGTATGATGCTATTTATGGGTGATAGCCTTAACAAGTTGAATTATTCTCGCAGATTGAATCTGTTGGAGTCACTGTGGCGGTTGGAGGAGTGTTGAATGTTACGTAGGATTATGCTATTTGTCGGATTGCCATCTCTCTGCCATCACAAACTTCGATGCCTTGACAATAATGGTTATTGATGATCAAATCTTCAAGACTGGTAATAAATTATTTCAGTTGAAGCAATATCTGATACATTTCATGTTCAGAAAGAGTAAAATAGTCCATCAAACTAAGAGCAGAAGCTGAAAAATAAGTCTATTATTTAACAAACGATGTTCTCACAGCTTCGACCCAATACTTGAGATTATTTTTATCACTGAACCCATAAGCATCATCATTCCAAATAAAAAAAGAGTTCTCAAAAGACACTCCTGCAGGCTGCAACAACACATTGAACGTATTTTAAGGATCAGTCAGATACTGCGAGGCCACTCCTTGCCCTATAACAGTATCAAGTATCGATTTCTCCATATTGGTAAACATAACAGACAGTCCTTAAATAAATATAATTGGATCGCGGGAATCTTTCATGGTGTGCCAATATCCCAATAAATTGTAGTTTAATATACTTACTTTTTCGTCTATATTTTTACTATCTTTGTATTATTAGAAATGAAGCCAATCTATAAATTATGCTTTATTGCCATTCTAGTTGTATTTTATATCGATGTAATCTTACAGCTATTGCACTTTGTACCCGTATATTTACATGAATTTTGGCTTCTATCCTCTGATTAAAAATTATTATTAATTCAGCAGTTTGAAGAATGAATAGTTGCGGGTGATGATTGTGCCAGTTGATCCCGGGTAATGAGCCCACATCTCTTAGTTATCTTCATTCAATATTGATTGATCAGTGACGGTGCTCACAATCTGTGAATGAATCAACGGAGGCATTAGAAGCATCATTAGTAGACCAACCACGATCAGACAAATTCCACATCCGATTGCAACTTTAGTTTTCTTACTACTTGAAGGATTTTGGGCATTTGCATTGAAGGTAATGGACTAACTGAACTCATTTGTTGTCACTACGCTTTACTTTTAGCTCTTTTTCATGGGAATAGGTTCGATAGATTCTTTGATCGACTCGTTCAGAGGTCGGACTAAACTTTAGCTCATATAGGAATTTTGACGATTAATATGATACGGTGTTATATTATAGGACCATCGAAATTTAAGTTAATTTAAACTATCAAATTGTACGATTTTAGTCATTATACACAACCAAATTATGTGTAAATTCATATAGCGTATGTTATTTTTGCATTTATAACCAAATTGTATCAGCTCGTTTCTGATAAAGTATTAAAATTAGATTATAATATTCACATAACTTAAAAAAATCAATTTTGAGCATTGAGTTTAAACAAACACTATATAACTACAAAATATAAACAAATTAATCAAATTTTGGAAACTTTTGAATTAGTAAAAGTCGTCTGGATTCGATATTATATAAATTTATAATAAATTGCCGCAGAGAGAACCTCTAGGAGCAATGCCTGAGGTGGCCTAAACTCTTGAAAGTAAATGTATGAATATAATCTCATGGAATGTAAACTCATGGAAAAATATTAAACCTTATTTGTATGGTTGTATTAACGCATGCAAATCTGACATTTTATTGATCCAGGAGCCACGTTGCGCTGTGAGTCCGCCCAATTTCACAGCTATACACTCACTGGAGTTTCAGAAAATAAACACAAGTATATTGGTAAGAAACGGCTTAGTATTTCGGTAGTTATGCAAATAGTTAAATCTGACTGCAATCTAAGTAAAACTTAAAAATAATAAATCTGTTGTTCTTTTAAGCTTATATCTCTCCAACCCTTTGGATGATTTATCTCGTTCCTGTTATGATATAGCCATAGAAATTATCATTAGTGCCCTTTAAAAAAGGTGTTCTATAGTTTTAGGTTGTGATTTAAACAAAACAAAACTTTAACAAAAAACAATGTATTTAAGTAGGTTATTAAATTTTTTGATTGAAGGTTCTGCTCCTCTACGGAGAGCTGGTGGTCTATCTCGTAATGTAGATTTTATAATGTCAAATGTCACAATGACTAAATTATAAAGCTCTCGCACTCTTTATTTAGTAGTTAACGTAGCAACTGGTTTCTTAATTTAAAAAAATTAACAAAGTATAATAATTTTTAAAAGCGTGATGGTTCTTTCGCTACATGTTGCTGGAAAAATGGTAAAATTTGCTCTGGTGGCTGGTTTGTTAAAGAAGTAAGGTGCTGGTACTAAAGTATAGCTATTCCTGGACCACTACTTTAAAAAACTGATTTTCCTCTTATATAATTGAGTCGCTATCTTCCTTTTATAATAAAATAAATTAGATTATAAATTTAACTTAATTAACATAAAATTATATATGTATTTTTAGAACATAATAACTTCAATGGATTGACGATTACATATTTATTGTATCATTTCTTGAGTTAAGCTTATTTATCTTTATTCAGTTTCTCAAAACTAGCAACTTGCTTATCATGCAACGCATTCAATTATTTCTATATGGCTTTTGATCTTTATTAAGGTATAACTTTTTTGAACTTTTTAAGCTCCTCTCTTGCATCATTTCGTATTTTCCCAAACCTGTCTTTATAATTTTAATGATTTTTCTTAAGCTTAACCAACATTTTCTCTTTGATCTCCTTCATTGAGTTAGGCAACTGAGTTACTAATATAGTCTTATCAACACGGGTAACTTGGAACCCTAAATCTGAAGCCTGCACTCCTTTCTGAATGATATCCAAATTGTCCTGATCGAAAGGATTGAGCACACAGCTATTCGAACTTTTAGGAGCCACCTCAGCTAACTGTTGGATCGGGAGATTGTTATGACCTACTTTCACATGGATACTTGAAAATATTGAGGGATCTAATCGACCGACTTTGTACTGCGAGATCGTTTGCTTGTATGAGTCAATTATTTCGTTGTATCTCTATTCAAAAGGAGCCAAATCGAACGATTTAATATCGCCAATACTTTATTTTACCTTCTTTTTTTACTCATCTGATTTCTGTTTGTCTTTTTACTTTTTTGAGATCTTTGCGAACCAGTAAACATTATTTTCAGTAAGTGATACTACTGGTAGTACAAATCTTGTGGCTGGTATAAGCAAGACTGAGGCTGGAAGTATTGTTCTAGCTAAACGGGCCGGTATTTGTATTATAGATCGGATCATAATTTTTATAATATTAAACCATTATGAGGTTTATCAAATAACAGCTTTAATTAAAATCAATTCAGAATGCTTAATTTAACAGTTCAGGATTAAACATTTATCGTAATTTCTGTAAATATTTCTCTTTCCTTTTTGGATCCATAATCGCATAATTATGGCCTGAGTTCAATCGATTATTTTTCCTTTCATATTCAAGTTGTTCTTGTAGATCCAATATTATACTCGTTAACACTTTTATTTACTCGATATATTGTTTACCATAGTTCTAAACATTATTTTGAGAGCACTCTTAAATAAATTGCTTGATTTTGAACTGTTTTTCACTTCCATTGTTGACTCCTTTACCAAAAGATTACTGAAATTGAAATAAGTCTGAGTTATTCATGATAAAAGATTGATTTTCCTTAATTTTCTCCAGGCACACAGAATCCTCAAGACTCCTCTCAGTAATTGTTCTAATCTAAAATTTATCCGACTAATTTCTGACCCATGCATCCGCACTTTCAACACTTATATTGCTCGCATTTTTATTATTCTCCTTGTTATTTTGTTAAGAAGTGATAGAGTACATATGCTGATTATTGATGAACTCAAGATTGTCTTTAATGCGGTAGCGGTTTGAGTCTGAGCCCAGCTATTATTATGACTCTTCGTAATGCTGAGATCGTTTACCGAAGTAGCAAGTACGGTAATTGTTGAGATTTGTTGCATCTTCTGATTTTAAACTGCAGGCTAAGAGCAATTACTACACTTTAATTTCAAGTTCGCTACAATGTTTCTTCAAAGTGATGAACTCTTCCATATGCATTTTCTATATTTTCTTCAACTCCAAACGCTCCTGCTCAAATTTCTACACAATCGACCTCAGCTGTTGATTTTCTTATTTAATTTCTGTATTTATTTGTGTCAGATTTCCGATTTTTTATTTCAAATTTGATGTTTGTTGATGTTATTAAGTTAATTTTTATAGTTAGGACTAGAGTTTGTGAATTTTTTATTAAAGCTTGACTTTTATTACCTGATATTTCTTCTTGGCTGATGTTTATTAAATGCTTGAAATTTTTAGTTAGTTTATGGTCTTTTAGTTCTCTTCGATTAATTCATCGTTGATGTTTGCTAACCTTTTTATCTCTTCTTTGAGTCTTTTGTTCTCTTTATCAGTAACATCTTCTGCTTATTTATGAACCCGTATAGTCTCTTATAAATTCTTATTAATTATTTCCAACTCCTCAATTTTATTTTACAATATTTCCATTTTACTAATAATTTTCTTCTGTTCACTAAGTCTCCATGATCTGCTCGACAACCCCCCATTACTATTGTATTATTGTCCTAAATTTAATGAATTTTGTATCATAATTTTCAATACTTATCTTTAATCCTAATTCATTTTCTCCATCTTTTCCTATAACACCAGTCTTGACCCATTCTGACTATACAGTGCACTGAGTATAATAGATATAAGTCTAAACAATTCCTTCTTATTTCCCATACATAGCTACACATAATTGATCTCAAGCTCAGAAACATCTCTTAGTAATTTAGTTTGATGATAATTAATTACACTTTTTGATATGTTTTTGATAACGGTCACTTTAGCACTCAAGCTGTTGTCCTAGCATAGCTGGGTAATCGGGGTCAGAAGTTTGAAATTCGGCAATGTTTATAATAATACCAAGAAGAATTTGCCATTTGAGATCTCACTCAGATCGGATACTGTGTTGAAGCTGTTGTACAGATTTATCCATGATATCATGGTTTGTTAGACGTAAGCGGATACCTGCGAGTTTTAGTCTATTGATAACATTTTCAAGTATATACTTTTTAATTAACTCAACTGAATTTGAGCCAAATACCAAATATTAACTGATCATATATAATAAATTATTGGCAAAAATTTAAGATAAAAACTAATAAAAATCATAGAACTAAAATGAGTTTTTTGCTAATATTCTTAGAAGTAATATGACCATAACAATTACAACTTACATAAAATCAAAAATAAATAAGATCATTTGTTCATTCTACAAAAATTTGATGAAATTCCAATCTTGTATATTTTCCTACATCTTAACTTTGCCCAATAAAAGTCTAAATTTTATCATAAGAATTAATTTAATAATGACCAAACTGCTTCCCAAAAATTACATTGAATTACATCTTATGACCCATTAACAGAAATTCATTGTTGCCAAATTTGACCATGTATTCGTCATAGCTTATGCCGTGACCAAGGAATCTTTGTCTTAGCTTATAGATTTTGCTATTTGTTATTGACATTAAAAATGCATCTCCGTTGTAAACTTGACCACGTTTCTTTTATTAGTAAGCATCTTGGCAAAAGGCAGCGACTATATTTTTATTCTCAAGTTCAACCAACGCGAGTAAATTTTTCTTACCTTCAATACTGAGTAAAAAATGATCATAATGCGAGCCTTGGCATTGTTAGAACAATTTTCGAGTCTTTGTGATTTTTCGACCTGCAAACCCCTTCATTGACAGTATTGATTTATACAAAAATTATTTTTTACTTTGAGGTAATTCAGCATATAGTTAAGATTCACTCAGAAATTTACTCTACTGCTGTGATTTTAGAACCTTTTTTAATTATTATTTGTAATTTACTGAATTTAAAGAAATATTCAGTTATGGTAAGTATTATTTGTATACTTAATTAATTGCAGAAAGTATGTTTGAGCCATTATCTGCATAAGAGCCACCAGATATTACTCGAATACGACTACTTTGTTGTTGCTGTTACTGTTGTTTATCTTTTTATTCAAGTCGCTTATATAACGTTTTGGTCTACGTGTCCTTGTTTTCAAGAAGAGCATGTAATCTCTTTATTTCTATATCTCTCTCTTTAATTTATCTCTATTTATTATCCATTTCCTTACGTTATCTTTCTTCATCCCTAAAATACATAGATTATTTATTATCTCTTACTTGTTGTTTAACTCGATCAGGAGTATTTATGCTTTTATGACTTTGTTATAAACTAGCGCTGTTATTGTTTTTGATAGCTATTTCCTGATTGCGAGCCATTTCTACCATCATTTGCCTCATCGCATTGAACTCTTTTTTCTGATATTCTTGAAACTCGCTTAACTATTATAATTTTTTACGGATTTAGAGTGACTCGTTGCTTTTTCTTCTGCTTTCACTGAGCTCATATTATTTTGCAGCAATTTGTTCATCACGTTTCTTTAATGAAGTTTGAATTTATTATAATTTGATTCCCATTTTGTTGATAATAATCATATATTATTTATCTCTCTATTTTCTCTATTTTTCCATAGCTTACCTTTCTCTTTATTTATCTACATCCATTCTGCCACTGCCAACACTATTTTCTCTCACAACATTACTACTACTATTAATACTATTATTATTATTACTACTAATATTTTTCTATATTTTCTCTAAAATTCTCTTCATTTATTATAATTCTTTCTCTAGTTTGTTATTATATTGAGTAATTTTCTTACTTTCGGTTATGGATTCAGTATTTTGAATTTATATTTTTTTCAATAATGTAATATGTTGTTGATCTTTCTATTTCTATAGGCTTGTTTTTGTCTGCAGCTTTTATATCTGAGTTAGTAATTATGTTTGATGTTTTTTAAGCACT
>APMI01028715.1_pt1 | contig 15689 bp, 11 predicted proteins | sample 667938 | NCBI WGS metagenome assembly APMI01 (sample SAMN01084076, study PRJNA167559) | wastewater metagenome | biome: Wastewater | place: Denmark: Ejby Moelle, Odense | collected 2011-11-28 | reverse complement strand
CGCCGGTGATGAGGAGGGTCTTACCTTCAAACATCCATTTGCTCCAGAAAGTTTTGTTGCATTTGTACTGTCGCATGCGCGGATCGGGGGCTCACTACCCTGCCTGCATTACCCGTCCACAGATAACGCTCATCGCTTCGCTTGTACCAGCCGGAACAACTCAAGATTGGCATGCACAACATCCATGTCGCTAGCCTTATTTTGCGCATAGGCCTTGGCTCTGGCGCGAGCAGCCTCTGTCATTTCGGCGGACCAAGATGCAACGGTATCGATAATCTTGGCAAATGCCGATGGGTCGCCTAGCGGCAAAGCCCAACCGACACAGTGCTGCTCCAAATCGCGCCAAGGTGTTTGATCACTTATTAATACTGGCAATCCTGCAGTCAATGCCTCTTGGATGACATGCCCGTAGTTTTCACCTCGCGTGGGAAGGAAGAATAAACCATGCTGAGACAGGGCATGTGCGACCTCCTGATGCGCCAGCTCCCCGACGTAGTTGACTTGCACATTAGTTGGCAAATCCGCGATTTGCGCCTCACATTGTTCCCAGTACTTCAAGTCTTCGATCGGGCCATAAATCGTCAACATGACATGTGCCTTGACATCGCGGAGACAGGTCAAGGCAAAATCCAAGTTTTTCATGGGTGAAACCCGTGATAGAAAACAGACCTTGAATTGGCCACCCGGCTTCCAATTACCGGCACTCCCATCAATTACTGCGTTTGGTGTGGGAATATCCAACGCCAACTTCACACGAGAGCTGTCGATCTGAGGGAGCCGACGCAGGATGTCCTGCTTTTCTAGATCGCTGGATGCTTGCCAAGTCAGCCCATCATAAACACCCAACCATCGGGCCATGCGCAAGTAAATATCTTTTTTCATTTTTTTTAGTGCCAACGCACCTTCCGAAAACTCACCGCGGGGTGCCAGCACCACGGGAACATCCGCAATTTTACCCAACCTGCGCAGCAGCAACACACGCTGGGTAAACAATGGATCAAAGAAACTGTTGAGGTACAAAACATCCGGTGCTACCTCACAGATGATCCTAGCAAGGGAACGCAACGTGATGTGCTGCCTAGATAAATAGCGAACACGAGAATGGCCAAGTGGATTCCAGTCTGCCATATCGATGCCGGGATAAGCGGCTTGATCACTCATGTCGCGATCTTGGGTGACGATACGAAAATCAAGCTCACCCCCAAGCCGATCCACCATATTTGACATTGTGCGCACAGGGCCGCCAGCTTTATAGCCTGGCAAATACCACCTTGTAAAAGCAAGCACGACGGGGCGAGAATTTAAGCTTGCATTATGCATGATCACATTTCCCGCGCCACTTCCACCGCCCACCCCCGGCTGCCATCATTGGCCGCGATCCCCGCATCCGCCAACCATCGCGCCACCGGAATACCAAACCCGGTTTTCTTGCGTTGAATGATACTTTCCGGCAGTGGCTTGGCGGGGGCATTCGCCAATAAACGCTTGTTGGGGAAACGGGAGAAATTACCTAAAAGGGGTTGCAATTGCTGCAACAGATGCGCATCCACCAGTGGCGTGCGCAATTCGACGCTGTGATCCATGCTGGCCCAGTCGGAATCGCGCAATAATTGATTGCGCATATACGTCATTGATTCAATTTGCCCCAGCGCCAAACGTGGGTCGCGGGGCAAAACACCGGTCATGGCATGCACCGATTGGGTTGGATCAAACTTCGCACCATCAGCCATGCCTGCGGTTAATTCGTCATCGGGTGCAAACAGGCCGCGACGCAACCACCATGCGCCTTCGATGGTTTGCATCCAATCGGCAGCATGCCGCCAACGCGCATTGCCGCTGCGCTGCGCCTGCCATTGGCCCGCTTTGCGGCCCAACCAGTGTATTCCGGGCAGGGCAGACAGGCCGCGCCAACGCCGCACCAGACGCGGCAACTGGTGGAAACTCTGGTAGCCCTGAAACAGCTCGTCGCCACCCACACCCGACACCACCACCTTCAAGCCTAACTCGGCCACGGCCTTGCTGGCGTACCAAGTATTGATGCCGTCGATGCTGGGCTGATCCATCGCTGCACGTATGCGCGGCAGATCGGCTAAAAATTCGTCCCGCCCTACCCGCCGCACATGGTGCTGGATACCGTAATGCGCGGCAATCGCGGCGGCTACCGGGGCTTCATCTTCATGGCTGCCGGCAAATTCGTCATAGGCAATGGTGATGCCTTGCAGGTCGCGCGCGCCCGCTTCCACCATCAACCCGGCCAGTGCGCCCGAGTCGATGCCACCAGACAAAAACACGCCCACCGGCACGTCGGCCACCAGATGCCGCGCCACCGATTCACGCAGCGCAGCGCGCACCCGCGTCTGCACGGCGTCATCCGGCAACGGTTGCGACGATGTGTTGCGCCACGCCGCGCCGATATCCTGCCAGCAGGTGGTTGCTGAGATCGCGTTGTGTTCAATCCACGCGTAATGCCCGGCCGGGATGGCGCGAATGTCGCGATACCACGTTTGCGGCTCCGGCACGCTGCCCAGTAACCAAAACCCGGCCTGCCCTTCGCAAAACCACGCTGCGTGTGCCGATCCCAGATGACGAAGGCGAACATGCCGTGCAATTTGGGCAACATCGCGACGCCTTCACGCGCAAACAGTTCCAGCAAAACTTCGGTGTCACTTTGGGTGCGAAAACTGCCGCCTGCGGCCAAAAGCTCGTCCCGCAAGGCGCGGAAATTATAGATTTCGCCATTGAAGGCAATCACGTAGCGACCGCAGGCCGAATGCATCGGCTGCGCCGCGCGTGGATCCAAATCCAGAATGGCAAGACGCCGGTGGCCAAGTGCAACCCCAGCCTCCTGCCACAGCCCCTCGCCATCAGGGCCACGGGCGTGCATGTCCACCAATGCCTTGCACACCGCTGGTACCAAGTCTTCGTGACCGGAGAAACTGGCAATTAGGCCACACATAGCAGGTGCCTCCCCGTACTGGCGGACCACAGCCTCACAGACCTACATTTCAGGTACGTCATGTATCCACCTTACGTGCGACGAGCAGCTGGATACGCGCCCAGCGCGCAGGCAATAGCGGCGCGACGAACGTGTCGATCAGACGCTTCAACAGGGTGTACGGCAGGAAGGCCCAGCCGTCCTCGAGGCGGCCTAGGCGGGCGAACATCGACGTCGCACCACTGGGAAATTTTGCCAACTTCACGTACGCGGAGGCCGACTGGATCCAGGTTTTTTCCATCCCGTGATCTAGCAGTACATCGAGGCCCGTGCGCCGGAAACGCTCGGTGTTCGCTTCGGGGGTTTCGTAACCCACATGACCGTCGCCGTCGAGGAACAAGCGCTGGTAGCACGCTGGGTCGCGCTCGCGATAGCGCCGGATCAGCGGGCTCTCGGTCTGGACGTCATGGATGAACACGATCTTCCCACCCGGTCGCAAGATGCGCATGCATTCCTTTAGCACGTCCGCCTTCATGTCGGAACTCATGTGCTCCCAAAAATAGGAGCTGACAACAGCATCTACAGAGCCGTCTGCTATAGGGATGCAGCATGCGGCATCCGTCTGAACTCGCGCTGCATAGCCTTCAACCGTCGCAAGCGATCCACGCGAAATGTCGCAGGCCACCATTCGATATCGCTGCGCGAAATAGCGCACGCCACCCGCTCCACCGAGTTCGACTACGGTAGATCCTGCAGGCACGTGCTTGCGCACTGCCCACATGTAGCCACTGTTGATCAGCCAAAGTGGCCAGACATGCCAATGGCGTTCGCTGCGCGGAACGAAGCGCACCTGGCTGCGGTAAACGCCCTCGTAGAACGGGTCGTCATTCGGCAGGAACCGGACAATCCCGTCCTCCACCGGATAAGAAGCGCCGCATTGTCCGCAGCGCAGCGCGTTGCCTGCTTCCTCAAGCAAGTGATGATCCGCAGGGCATATCAGCGACAAATTCATTTACCACCGCTCCAATCGACGGCTAACCGCCCTTCAATAACCTGGTTCGCCGCTCACCCGCGCTGACTGCGGCCGGGCGACGGCATCATTGCCGTACCGGTCGTCGAGCAACCGCTGCCACATGTGCACGAAGACTTGGCCTGCCACTCGTTCGTCGTAACGTGCATCAACGGTGCGCCGCGCATTGTCGCCCATGCGCTGGTTCATTTCACGGTCTTCCAGCAACGTGCGAAGCCGCTGCGCCATCAGGCCTGCGGCATCCAGCGGCACCAGGTAACCATCGACCCCGTCGGTGATGATCCCGTCAGGCCCGCCGCTTCGCGTCGATACCACAGGCACACCGCAGGCCATGGCTTCGGCAATCACCACCCCGAACCCTTCTTCGTCCGAAGGCAGGGCGAACAACGCGGCATGCTGGTAGAGCTTGACGAGATCCTCGAGGCTGGGTGACTCGACATAGCGAATCCGTTCGCCAACTCCAAGCGCGCGCGCACGTGACCAGAAGGCATCAGCGGGTCCGCAGGAACCGGCAAGGACCAGCGTGACCCGAGCACGGACCTCTGGGGGCAGCAGCGCATAAGCCTCCAGCAGCAGACTGATGTTCTTGCGCGGATCGCTCAGCCGTCCGACGCAGAGGATGTAGGCATCGTCCACCACCGTGCGGCGATCCACCGGATGGAACAGGCCCGCATCGACCCCCGGCGGTGCGTAGCGCAAGTCCACATCCCGCCCAGCATTGATGTCGCGCGCGTACTGAAGCATCCAGGGATTTTCAACCTGGATTGCGTCAGCACCGAGCAGCGCGCGGTCATCAAGCCGGTCGGTGACTTCTGTCATTGCCTTTCGCCACCAACCTGCAAGTCCTGCCGGCTGCGAATCGCGTTGTCGGCGCTCGACGCGGGCACGCGTCGCAACCTGCAATGCCACCGGCTTACCCAACCCGATCACAGCGTTTGCCCAGGCCGGGGCACCGCAGACCACCTGGATCAGATCGCAACGCGCCAATGCCTGTGTAAGTGCTCGCCTGGGACGGTAGCGCTGGAATTCCAATTCGGCGCCAAACACGCCGATCTGACTCACTGTCCGCCCCTCCCACTCCACCGGGCTGCTGCCCACGCCAGCCAGCCATGACGCTGGTGATGCCAAGCGCACGCTCGCTGCGTCTCGCGAAGAACTCGATAAGGAGATCAGTTCGATGTCAAAACCGCCATCGCGCTGGGCCGCCGCCATCACGAAGCGGGCGACCGCAGGTACACCGCCTCCAGCGGCCAGGGCGGGCACCACGATTCCTATGCGCGGGCGTCGCATCAGGAGCTCACAGCAGCAAGTGCAATTCTCGTGTCAGCGTGCATGGGGCGCACCTTGATTGACTCCCGTTAACATGAGGTCAATCACGGCGCATGCCTGCCGCAACGCCACGCCATGGGCGAGCACCTGGTTCGCAACACCGATCTCGCGGGAAAAACCGCCCATTCGTGATGCCAATGCACGGTCGTTGGCAAGGTGCGCGATCGCGTCGGCAAGCATCCCCACATTCCCGCACTCATAGACGAAGCCATTCAGGCCGGGGCGCACGTCATCCGATGGCCCGAAGCTGCCGCAGCGATCCGAGAGCACCACCGGCAGACCGGAGTAGATGGCCTCGCTGATTGCCAGTGAGTGCGGCTCAACTGCGGAACAATGCACGTACACGTCGGCCGCCGCATAGTACGACACGAGATCTCGGGGGGTGACGAACCCCGCGAACAGCACGCCCCCCACGCCGCGCGTATTCGCCAGCGCCTGCAGCGCTTCCTGGTCCGGCCCGGTTCCCGCCAGCACGACTGTCAACGGCCGTCCCGGCCGGTTGCGATTCGCGAGCTCCACCAGATCCCGCTGCCGCTTCCATTGCACGAGCTTGCCGACCATCAGCAAAACCACGTGGTCCTCGGGGATGCCTAGCGCCGCACGCCGCTCGCGCCGCACGGCTTCGCGCTTCTCGAGCATTGCGTCGAACGACGCGATGTCGATCGGGAACGAACACCTCACCAGCTTCCGGTCGTGCACGCCGTAGGCACGGTAGTACTGCTCGTTCGCATCGCCAACGGTCAAGAAAGCGTCGACGTCTGCGAAGATGCGCGGAAGCACAAGCTTCTTGGCGAACTGTTTCACCAGGTTACGATGCGCGCGCAACTCCGAGTCGCCGATCATCAGCAGTTGGCGGGAATTGCGCTTCGTCCAGCGGATAGCCCGCTTCTGCAGGGGCTGCACGTAGCCATAGGCCACCACGGCGTCCGGTGAGAACGCAGTAAGGGAGGCGTCAAGGGAAATGCAATCAATACGGGCGTCCAGTTGCCGCTCAGCCGCACCAGGCAGGAACTCGTGCGGGAAATCCAAGACCAAGCCATCCCATTGCACTGTCCTGCCGAAATTCTTGTCGACATACGGATCCAGGCCGTGCCTGGAGGCGAAGAACACTTTGAGCTCGATGCCCGCCAGCCGCGCCCAACTGCTGTACTGCGGGCAGAAGTGCTGGATCGGATGCGACACCACCACCGCGATGCGCCGGATCATGCCTGCCGTCCCAGCTTTTCCGCGATGATCCGGGCGATCTCAGCGGCCCGCGCATCCAGCGAGTAAGCAGGCACCGCGCGGGCATGCGCGCGCGCGGCAAACTCGGCGCGGCGCTGTGGCTGGTCGATGAAATTGTGCACATGCGTCGCCAGCTCAGTGGCATCGTCGAACATCGGGACTTCCTTCACCTCGTCATAGACGGACTGCATGAACGGGGTACGCTGGTGGATGAAGAAGCAAAATGCCGCGGCCAACTCATAGGTGCGGGTAGTGTCCTCGTCGCCCGGCTGTCGCTGCCCGCCAATTTCGACCTCCCGGTTGACTGGTGCCACGCAAATGCTGGCAGAGCGCAGGAAGTCTATATACGAGCGCCCCGTCAATTCACCAGGGAATTGCCAATGTGCCGGAAACTCCGACGCGTGGTTCTGCCAGCCATTGCCGCCTATGGATACACGCAGGTGCAGGTCGCCCAGCGCTGATGCTAGCGCCCGCATCAGCCGGTGATATTCCGGGCGCCAGGTAGCCACCATGGCCACGTCAAATTGCGGTGGCCGCTCTGCCGCGGCACTCACCAAGTGCAGTGTCGGGTCGTAGCCTTGGGGCACGAACAGGCATTCGTTGGCGTATCCGTAGCTAGACGACCACGCGTCAGGATGGAATGGCTTCGTGGAAATCACCAGGTCGTAGGCGCCGACGGCCTCGCGGTGGCGCGAACCATGTGCATGCGGCGAGCAGTCCGGGTAAACGTTGACCGTGATGAGAGCTGGTGCGAACGCTTTGATCCGCCCTAGGAGCTGCGCATCAATGGGGTTGCCCTTGTAGGTCATCACCACGTCCGGCTTGAACCGCCTGATCCGCCCCAGGATCGCGTCACCCAGTTCACGCCGGTACTGCCAGCCCAGCAGGCGGTGAACACCACGCAGCCATCTTGCGCGGTGCTTGGGCAGGTACGCTTCCTCGTTGATTTCGTCCAGCTCGACATCGGCTCGGCAACAACAACTTCATGGAGCCACCGTTCCTTGGATATGTGATCCTGCGAGTGGTACGTGATCGCGCGCCATCCAAGCGATTGCGTCCGTGAATCTTGATGCCTGCGCGATGGAATAGGTCCGCGAAATGTGATCGTCATCGGTGTAGACGATCGTACCGTCGTAGACCACCGGACAGTCTTTCGCGTTGCACATAAATGAAATCGGATCAAACACGCGCATGTTTGGGTTGCGCGTCGCCAAGTTACGAATGACGCCCACGGCCGGCGTCACGTAGTGACGCAATTCGCTGATCCGCACGCCACAATCTGCTGCCGCGCGTAGGGCCAAACAATGTACCGCCGCGAAGCGCTGCACCGGACTCGGCGTAACAACCAGCAAGCGCCTACCTTCTGCAGAGAGTGTCTGCGCGAGCCCCTCGATCCCCGTGTCGAGGAACCTCAACGCCTCTGCTGTGGAGTGGGCGCGCCGGTCAAAGTATTCGCCGGGCTTCCAAGTGGCAGCATCTGCAATCGACGGTGCGGGAATGCCGGTTCCCTCCGGCCAGCGTGCGGAAGCGATCACACCCACCAATCCACCCTTGCCCTTCCAGTCGCGGATACGATGCACCACCTTCGCATTGAACGCGACGCACTCGGGTGGCCCCACTGGGCCTGGTAGTGGTCGGCAAGCATTCATAGTCAGTACCGCGAGATTGATCCCTAGCGCATCTGCGGCGCGAGTAACGGCCGGGCGCCAGTGGTTGGCATGCGAATCCCCCCACAACAGGATGGTGGGTTTGTGGGTATCGCCGAGACAAGCTTCGAGCTCTGCATCTCCAGGAGGGGCTTGGAACAAGCAGTTCAGCGGCGGCATGTCGCGGCGTGCCGCATTCAGTTTTGCTTCGTCGGTGCTATAAGCCCAGCCGTACCGCGCCCAAGCACCTAGCACTACCGCAAGCGTCAACGTCAGTGATGCCCCGCCCACCGCAAACACCAATGCCGGTGCACGGTGCAGCAGATTCGGCTTGCGCGCGAACCATTTCCACAGACCCTTCTCGACAACTTCGTAAGTCATGACCGCGAGCAGCAGCGAGATGAAGACTGCCAGCAGATCCTGCGCAGGCGATGGCTCGTACAAGCGGTTACTGCGGAACATGACCAGCACAGGCCAATGCCAGAGATAGAGCGGGTAGGAGACTTTGCCTAGATAAACGACCCAACGGGCACTCATGCTGCGACTTACCAAGGAGCTTGGATCTAGATAGCCCGCAAGCAGAAGCAAGAGAGTGCCCGCCACCGGAAACAGTGCCATCGGCCCCGGAAACCCAGTTGCGCCATCCAGATATACGAATGAGCCGACGAGGAGAAATACTCCCATTACGCCCAAGCCAGCGCCGCGCCCGCCCACCTCGCGAACACCACGCACATGCAGCAGCAATGCCAAGTGCCCACCAGCAACGAGTTCCCAAGCACGTGCAGGCATAAGGTAGAAGGCATACTTGCTGTCGACCATTGTCAGCCAGCAGGCAACTAGGAAAGACAACAAAGCGATGACCGTCATCAGCATTTGAGTGCTTTTCAACGAAGTGGGCCGCGATCGCCACAGCAAGACCAATACTAATGGCCATACCAAGTAGAACTGTTCCTCTACCGAGAGTGACCACATGTGCAAGAGCGGATTGGTTTCCGCTGCGGCACCGAAGTAATTACCTTCCAACGCTAGAAAAAAATGATTGGCATTAAATAGGATCGATGCGATAGCGGCCTTCGCCAATGCTCCGGTCTCTCCGCTGATCCTTTTTAATGTGACGGGAGCCGCGGTTAGAATCACCATGACCACGAACAGGAGGGCCGGTGCCAGTCGACGCGCGCGCCTAATCCAGAATGCAGGAAGGTTGATCCTTCCACTGTCAGCACGCTCGGAGAGCAGGAGCCCTGTGATCAGGAACCCTGAGAGCACGAAGAAGACATCGACTCCTGCAAACCCGCCTCTCAGCCAAGGTAGCCCAGCGTGGAAGGCAACCACAGCAGATACGGCCAGCGCGCGAAGGCCATCAATGTCGGGACGATACTTCAGCAGCATCCCATCATCATCTTTGCAGTATTCATTAACGAAATTCTTGCCCGCATCATCGTGCCTGCAATGATCGGCGGAAAAGCGCGAACTGCAACAACACGAGCAGTGGCAGTGTCCTGAATATGTCGACGAGCATCCCATCTACAGCCGTTGGAACGTTGCTCAGGGTTTGCAGCATGGCTAAAAAAATAAGTGCCCCCGCTGCCCTTTCAGTTGGCATAAGCAAGAAAAAGAATGCCCGTTGCACGACACCTAATAACCAGAAAAATACAGCAATTACTAGAGCCCCACCGGCGAAATAAAGATAAGTGAACGGTCCCGATGCAGTCGCCGACAATACGTTTCGCCTCATCACGACACGCGTGTACCAAAGTCCAAGATTACCGACTGGTTTTGCGTTCCATATAATGCGCGGAATCCAAGCATACGCAGGTGAAAGCACCATGTTTTTCAAGAACTCAGGAGACCCTTCAGGCATGTCATCCACAGAATCCTTGTACGCAATCCCGACAGAACCATCGGATGTGAGTGACGATCGCGCCAGAATCATCACCCACATTGGAGCATCTCCCATCGTTTTCGCGTCGGATTCGTGCTGCGCGTTAGCCATGGTTCCCGCTATCTGCACGAACGACCGTTGATCCCCTCCGTCAACACGAATCGCATTTCGGAATGGCTCGATCACGCCGTATGCAAAGACAAGCGCTACTAGGAATCCTGTAATCCAAGTCGCGGGAAACCGACCGTTGCGAACGTATTGACAGATGCCCACGATTACGAACGGCATGGCGACTTGGCTCTTAAACCCCGAAAGCAATCCGAATGCCACCTCGATTACCAGCACAGCGACCAACCAGCCTTTGTTCCGCGCGCTGCCCGGTTGCCAGAAATAGGTCAGCGCCGCCAGCACCAGCGCTAGAAGTCCGAGGGAGGCAAACATAGCTAGGTATTGGGTGATTCCGCCCAACGTGCTGAGTTGCTCTTGGTTACTGCTGTAGCCGAATACTCCGAGCCTGACTTGTAACAGGCGCGCAGCCAGCGCCACCAGCGAGAGTAATGGCACCGCCAAAGCGTGCGGCTTAGGTGCCCTGCGTATCCATCGCGATGCCCTCCTTTGCATGCCGGTGCCGCTGATCCTTGCTGCCAGAGGCGACCAGTAGCCCAGCCACATGGCTATTGCCCCTAAAAGCACCAGCCACATGAGCTTGACCATGGCTGGCGTGACATCCGGAACCAAGCCGACCGCACCGATGATCTCCGGCGGCAGAAAAAACAGCACATTGCCTACGCCGAAACTCAAGCCGAATGTGAGGAATGACGCCATCGCTACCGGGTTGATCAACCAACGTTGCGGGTGCACGCGACGCAAGCGACTCAGCTCTGCCGCCAGATAGGCGAGCAACAAAAGCGTCATCGACGTGAAAAGGGCACGTTGACTAAGGACGTCCAAGGATGAAAGCAGCGCCAAAGTGCCGCCAATCACGACCGCGGTGGCTGGTGCCAGCAACGTTAATCGCTTCTTTGTGTTAATCGCTAACATGGCACTCAACCTGCCCTGTCGAAAAACACAATTCGTGCGCCAAGTACACAAAGCCGCTGTCTCACTTCTACGTCAAGCAACTTCCAGCCCTGCCATGATGAAGTTATCACCAATGCCATCGCCAGCAGGAGGGGGATTATCGGGATGTGACCTAGCACAGCGCTGGTGCCGATCAAGGCCAGCGTAGCCAGCAGTCCGGCCATCGACCAGCCGCTGGTGGCAAACGACGCCTCACTGCTGCCTACATGCCGCAGAGCCTGCGGGAAGTAATGACCCGCAAGGGCCATAAAGCAGAGTGCTTCAGCGCCCATGATGCCAACCCCGGCAGCTGCCAGCCCGATCTTAGGCAGCAGCAGCCACGCCACGATCAAACTGACTAGGCCCCGCAGCATAGCGATCGCAAGTACTGCACGAACATGGTTGATCCCGCCGAGGTAGGTGGTCATGAAGGATCCGGCATTCGCCAGCAATATCCCGGCCAGCAAGCCTGCGAGCAATCTTGTATCCAGTTCGAGTTCTCCGTGCGTCCACAGGCCATAGGCCCAGGCAAGCAACGGAAGACTCACCAAAATGCCCAGATTGACCAGCGTCCCGAGCAACCAAGCGTGAGCCTTGGCGAGAATCAGCAGCTTCGCGGGTTGATGATTGGCATGCAAGCGGACCATGTCCGGCAACAAGGGGGACGTCAGCGTCGTCGTAACGTTCGTCCATAGGTTAGCTAAGGTCCTGACTGTGGTGAATGCCGGTACCATCGCCGCTCCGAGCACCCCAGACACCAACAGAACCATGCCATTTGTAGTCGCCTGCTGCATGAAGCCACTGAATGTAAAAGTGAGCGAGCCCCGGAGATCGGTGGCTGCCAGCCGCCATGTGGGGGCATGCCACCAAGGGAAAAACGCGGGCAATTTCCGACGCAGGTAGTCGGCTGATGCGATGTAGATGCCCGCCTGAATGCCAGCCACCAGTATACTGGTCGCGAGAAGATCGAAGCGCAATGCAGCCGCGAGCATGATCGCTAAGAATACAATCGCTTGGAACGCCATCGACCACCACGCGGACTGGTAAAGCAGCCCTGCCGGCACCATCAGCCTATGCACCAGACCTATATAGGAGCCAGACAACACCCAGCTCACCACCAGCACAATTAGCGCAACACGTGCGTTGGAACTACCCGCTAAGGCCGAATCACCGAGCAGCCAGCCCAAGCCATCGAACAAAATCAACAGACCGAGCAGGGCCAGTTGCAGAATCCCTAGCGCGACAAGCCCAAGACTGCCTGCCGCAAGCACCCGTCGCATCTCTTGCCTGTCTTGATGGTATAGCAAGTTCAGACGATTACCTGCATAGGTGATATATCCTCCATCGACTGTGCGCATCAACGTTGCTGCAGCGAAAATTGCCAACCAAGCGCCGTAGCCCTGCTTTCCCCAGAAATGCAGGCAGACCGGCACCGATAAAAGTTGCAGCACGATCGACAAGATCGTCGAGGCACCCGTTACAAGGCTGACCTTCGCTGCTCGATGTTCCACGCTACCGGTAGTCATGGTTCAGATCACGCGCATGGTCATGCTTTAGGTTCGTCCACGGCCCTTGACTTGCGTTACTGCAAGTACAAGACGCCGATACAGGCGCAGGGGCAGCAGGTCATAGGGTGTTTTCGATTCCATGCAAGTCACTACCATTTCACGCTTCCCCCGCAGCAGCGCATAACTGATCCACTTAGCCGTTTCGAAGCTGAGCCTGATGCGAAACCACATCCACGCCAACATGGGTGCGTGTGATTGACTGGCTAAATACGCTCGGCGGTTGCGGCCGTGAATCATGTATAAGTACACAAGGCGCCGCCATGACCAGTGTGTGGCTTTGTATATGTCTGGGTAGCTATCCGGTCGTGCATGCCTGACGGTAATCAGCGGCTCCGGGATGTACCCTACGGCACCCGCTATGCTCAACCGCATCCACAAGTCAATGTCCGCCAGTAAGCCAAACTCGACTCGCATGCCACCAACTCGCTCCCACGCGGATCGCCTAATCATCGCAGTGCCACGAACCGGGCAACCCCATCGCGGGAACAGAAATTTCTCCAGAAACCACGTTCCATCGACGCGCCCCTCCGGAATTGGCTCAGACAGGTCGACGTCGCTATTTTCCAGTCGATATTCGTTGAATACGAAGCCGATATCCGGGTACCGTGACAGTAAGCCCCCCCATTGCTCAAGCAAATCGCAGCGGTACAAATCGTCGTGATGCAACAATGCAATGTAGTCACCCAAACACGCATTTACCGCAAAATTTGCATTACCTGCCATTCCCAAATTTTGTGGTGTGCGAATGACCCGAATCCTAGGATTTCGCTCCTGCAGCGAACGCAGAACCTCCTCGGTGCCATCATTTGAACAATCGTCACTGACTATTACTTCATAATCTTCGAGCGTTTGATCTAGAATCGTCTGCAATGTGGAGGCTATGACGTTTGCGTGGTTGTAGACTAGCACACAAACGCTGACCTTAGCTACATCAGCCATTCACTTTCCTCGCACTCACAAGGATCTGGCTTCCGAAAAGATTGGGGCGGTGTTTGCAGCCAAAATCATCTAAAAAAGAAGTTAATTCTGTTGGGAGAATTTTTCGAAACGGCCACAGCGGAACACTACCATCGCAGCTCGTCATGATCGTCTCGAGGTTCCCACACTGCGCCAACAGGTAATTAGCTGCCGTCTTGTAAGTAAAGAAGCGGAGATGAGTGGCGTCAAAAACACCAAATTCCTCGTACTGGAAGTCACCCTTCATCAGTCTCCACCGAGTTCGCCAAGAAGCAACGTTGGGAACCGCGATGATGATTTGCCCTCCTGGCCGCAAATAATCCAACATTTTGGCCACCACTTTTTCGGGGTAGCTGAGATGTTCGAGAACATGCGAGAAAAGAATAACATCGAACCCACCTATCAAATCGCTTGGAAGATTACTTTCAATGTCCGCGACAATGCATTTTTCCATCGTTTTCCCAGCCAACACAGCTTCCTCTGGAGATCGGGTAATCCCCTCGATCCGCAGGTCTGGCCGCAATTTTCTTAATAACCGTGAGTTAGCGCCATCCCCACAACCCACATCGAGCAGACGCCGACTGTCGGCATCTACAAGATCTACAACGGCCTGATTGCCAGCGTTGGAATATGTTTTATCTTCAATTCTCATATTTCAAGCAGAAATTTTACGAGCACAAGGATCATGTATATACCAAATCATAAGAATAGGAACGAAAGTCTCTGATCAAAAAATCTATGGAAGTCGATCTTCGAACCAGCACATAATTTCCTCGGGAACACCCAGCCGCGTACATCCAAATGGCTATATGCCAACCAGACTATGCAAAGACTACGATGGCCTTGCGCGAACCCCTCATCGACTCAACTACTTCCCCTACCCAACGCGTAAAGATACAGATGACGATGGACATCCGCAATGAAAAGTACACGCTTGCGGAAAGCCGCTTAGGTCGCGGCCTTGGGATACTTGAAATAAATACTGTATTCGCAGCTCATGCATACCCCTTCGGATTATCCCGCTGCCAGCGCCACGTATCCGCACACATCGCAGCTAAGTCATATTGGGCGGCCCAGCCTAGCACTTGCATCGCCCGGGCCGGATCGGCCCAGATTTCGGCCACGTCGCCGGGGCGGCGCTGGGTGATGGTGCAGGGAATCTTGCGGCCGCTGGCGTGTTCAAATGCGCGCACCAGTTCCAGCACCGAGTGGCCCTGCCCGGTGCCGAGGTTGAACGCTTCGCAGCCGGTGTGGGTGGTGGCGTAGTCCAATGCTTTTACGTGGGCGTCGGCCAGATCCATGACGTGCAGGTAGTCGCGGATGCCGGTGCCGTCGGGGGTGGGATAGTCGTTGCCGAAGACGTGCAGGCGCTCGCGTTGGCCGCTGGCAACTTGCGCGATGTAGGGCATCAGGTTGTTGGGGATGCCGCGCGGGTCTTCGCCGATTTGGCCGCTGGGGTGGGCACCCACTGGGTTGAAGTAGCGCAGTAGTACCGCGCTCAACTCCGGGCGAGAGGCACACCAATCGCGGATCAGGTCTTCCATCACCAGCTTGGTGCGGCCATACGGATTGGTGACGCGCAGGGGCGCGTCTTCCTTCACCGGCACATGGTCGGGCTGGCCATACACGGTGGCCGAGGACGAGAACACCAGCCGCTCAACACCGGCGGCCTGCATGGCTTGCATCAGCACGATGGTGCCGCTGATGTTGTTATCGAAATAGGTCAACGGCTGGGCGCAGCTTTCGCCCACCGCCTTGAGCGCGGCGAAGTGGATCACCGCGCCGATGCCGCCCGCGAACGCGCGGGCAAGATCATCGCGGTTGCGGATATCGCCGTGTACGAAGCGCAGACTGCGGCCGGTCAGTGCTTGCACGCGCGTCAAGACGTCGGCGTTGCTATTGCACAGGTTGTCGATCACGGTGACCTGGTGCCCTGCTTCTAGCAACGCCACACAGGTATGACTGCCGATGTAGCCGGCACCGCCGGTGACGAGGATGTTCATGCGCACACCACCTTGTCCGCCAGGTCGCGGAAATACCGCGGCGACCAGATCTCCAA
>APMI01049873.1_pt1 | contig 15691 bp, 20 predicted proteins | sample 667938 | NCBI WGS metagenome assembly APMI01 (sample SAMN01084076, study PRJNA167559) | wastewater metagenome | biome: Wastewater | place: Denmark: Ejby Moelle, Odense | collected 2011-11-28 | reverse complement strand
CTGAAGTTTCCGATCTCAATAAAAACACAAGAGCCATACAAAGACCTACTGAAAGACTAGATTTTATTAAATACATACCTCTTCTGAAAAAAATAATTATAAAAACCTCCTACAATCAGTGACACCACTAGCTTAGATAATATGTAGTTCACATGAAGTATTATCGCGAAGAAGTGCATGCCCAATCCATTGAGCAGTAGATTGCCAAGCCAAACGAGTAAATATTTGAGAGCCTGGCGGAAACTACTTTCACCTTTGGCAGCAAATACCCAATTGCGTCCGAGCCAAAAATTAACAATACCCCCCAAAATATTTCCGCTCATGGTTGCCTGAACGGGATGAATATTTCCAAACTCCACACAGCATATAGTTAGGATGTAGTCCGCTAAAGTGGCAATGAGCGATGCAGCCTGTGCCTTAAGAAAGAGGAATATTTTTTTAGTTTTCAACATACCAACGTCCGGATAAGTAGATTGGTATAAACCCCTGAAAGCACGTCATCAGCCATTACGCCCCATCCACCCGGAAGCCTTTCCATCCTTTTAATAAACAGTGGTTTGACGATATCAAAAAACCTGAACAGAACAAAAGCCGTCGCCATGATTCTGATGTCGAAATTCAGGCCTATAACACTCACAAACATTCCCGCAACTTCATCTATCACTACCTTTTTGTTATCCTTGCCCCATTGAGGTTCTACTTTGTAAGATGACCAAACACCTATGGCCGTAACCCCCAAAACAAGTAGTGTTTGCCAGCGCAATCCGTAGCCTGAAAAGGCTGACATTCCCCACCACAGGATTAATGCAAAGGCTGCAGCTATAGTGCCGCCACCTTTGCCCAAGTAACCTATTCCAAAGCAACTAGCCATAAAACGATGTAAGGCAATCATAAGGATTCAATCAATTCCTGGTAATAGTCCAAGCCAAGATGAGTAATCACATCTTCACCCATGATATGACGAAGTGTATTTTGCAGCTTCATCAATTGTTTGAAAATATCATGTTCCGGCCTTAAACCTTCAAGAGTTTGCGGTGACTTAAAATAGAATGAAAGCCATTCTTGGATACCATACATGCCAGCACGAGCAGCCAGATCCATGAACAGAGCAAGATCAAGCACGATTGGAGCCGCCAGGATGGAGTCTCTGCACAGAAAATTTATCTTGATCTGCATCGGGTATCCCATCCACCCAAAGATGTCGATATTGTCCCAGCTTTCTTTGTTATCCCCATGCGGAGGATAATAGTTTATCCTTACCTTGTGATACAGATCAGCATAAAGCTCCGGATTAAGTTCGGGTTGTAAAATATCCTCAAGAACACTCAGTTTGGAAACTTCTTTTGTTTTAAAATTGTCAGGATCGTCCAAAACAAGTCCGTCCCTGTTGCCTAATATATTGGAAGAAAACCATCCCTTAACACCTAGCGATCTCGCATGCAATCCAGGCGCGAGAATTGTTTTCATCAAAGTTTGCCCCGTTTTAAAATCTTTTCCGGCTATAGGCACCTGCATTATTTTTGCAAATTCCACGAGCGCCGGAATATCGCAGGTTAAATTCGGTGCACCATTGGCGAAAGGAACACCCAATTTTATAGCTGCATAGGCGTAAATCATGCTTGGTGAAATACGTGGGTCGTCGTTGTGCAACGCAGCTTCGAAGTTTTCGAGTGAATCATATACCTCGCAATGCTCCATGTACTTTTCGGTGGAAGCACACCAAACCATTACCAACCGGCTGCAACCATGCGATTCTTTGAATTGACGCATATCTTCCATTAACGCGAAGGCCTGATCATATTTACCGGTGGCTTTTTTTACATTAGTGCCGCCGATGTTTTTGACGAATTCTTTGTCAAAAACTGCTTTCATGGGCTTAATCGATTCAAGCTCTGTTTTAACAGCGTCCAATTGGTGCCGCTCAATTACTTTAGCATTTACCGCTGACTGATAAACATTGTCCTCATAAACATCCCACCCACCGAAGACAATGTCGTCCAGTGATGCCAGCGACACAAAATCTTTGATACGCGGATTCCTGTTTTCCGTACGCTTCCCTAGACGAATATTTCCCATTTGCGAAAGGGAGCCAACTGGCTGTGATAGTCCTTTTTTGATTGTTTCTATTCCAGCGATGAGCGTTGTAGCAACTGCTCCGAGGCCGGGGATCAAAACCCCTAATTTTCCATCTGCTTTTTTAATCTGTTGTTCCATATGTTTTTTTTAAAGCCAGTTATTTTTTTTATACCAATTTACCGTCTCCTCAATTCCTGAATAAAGATTGTATTTTGGCTCAAAGCCAAGGTCGGTGCGAACGCGATCTATACTGCAATGCCAGTTTTGAGCAGTTAGTTCAGCAAGCTTTTCCCTGTTAAGTGTCGGGGCTTTGTCATTATTTTTGTACAGTTGCTCCAATATTGTGGCTATGAAACGCGCAATGCTCATCGGAAAATGTATTCGCAAAGCCTTACTTCCCATTCCCCTTTTAATTGATGCCGACAGCTCATATTTGTCATATTTACCGCCATCTGATAAATTGTAAATTCCGGAAATTTCACTATTTAGGGCTTGAATGACAACTGATGCGACATCATCTGCATGAATAAAACTCAGCCACTGTTTGCCCCTGCCAATATAGGGCTCAATCCGCCTTGCCAATGTTTTAAACAGTATAAATAAGTCTTTCTCACGCGGCCCATAGACGGCTGTGGGTCGCAAAATTATCTGTTGTTGCAAGGATATTTCCCCGATATATTGCTCAGCAAGCAACTTACTTTTGCCATAGGCAGTTACAGGCGAAGGCTGTTTATCTTCCTTAATCGGATGTTCATCGTCATAGAGTATAGGACCCAATGCAGCTAGACTGCTCAGGAATATAAATTTTTTTATGCCGCTTTCACAGGATGCCCGGGCCAGGTTCCTGGTGTAGGTAGCATTAACTTTATTATACTCTTCACTATTCTTCGCTCTTGTAATACCTGCTGCATGCACAACATAATCTATCCGCTCCTCAACGAGCATTTTTTTAAGCATGGCTTCATCCTCATATTCGGGATGAACAAAGCGCAAAGGCAAGCCCCGCAAATGGCCTACCTCGCTAGATGCCCTTGTTGCCGCAACTACGCTATATCCTTCGATAATACATCTGGTCAAAAGATGGTAACCGATGAATCCATTTGCGCCCGTAATTAATACTCTTATATTCACACCAGAGCTTTTTCGTAAATTCTATAAGTTTTATAGGGCACAGCATTTATGTTTATCAGCGCCTTATTCATCAGGTAGTTGTCTTCTAAAATCCATGAGGCTTCAGCCTTCGTTATTTTTTTATTCAGACAGTTTTGGATAATTATTCCATAAAGCACGCTTTCAATTCCCAATTTTCGGTAGCCTTCAAGAACACCCAGGGCTAGGACACGTATACCATTTATTGATTTGCGGCGGGTCAGCAATTTAAAGATCCCTGTAGGAAATAGCCTTCCTTTATTAATTGATTTGAGTACCTGATTTATATCTGGTATGCAAAGGGAGAACCCTACTGCTTTGCCATCATGTTCAGCCACCATGCAGAAGTCAGGATCAAGAATTAGTTTCAGGTCTTTTGCCATATACTCAAACTCCTCAACTGTCATCGGAACGAACCCAAGGTTTTTATCCCATGCCTGATTGTAAACATCCCTTAGTGTTCGTACTTCCTCCCGGAATTTTTTTAACTCCACTTTTCTAAGCACAATACCTTTATTTTTAAGCCTTTGCTCCAAAATAGGCATTAATAAAAGAGGCTTATCGTTGTAAGAAGCGGCATCGATATTATATGCAATCAAATCTACCTTTTTGCGATAGCCCGACCTCTCTGTAACGGTGTTGTAATAAGGCTGGTTGTAAGGCATCATTACCACAGGTGGCCTCACAAATCCATTAATCAGCATGCCACAGGTTTCATTTGTTGAAAAATTCACGGGTCCAATGGAAGTCCGTGCACCTTTGCCTGCAAGCCATTTTTCAGCAGTAGTAAAAAGTGCGTCGGCTACCAGATGATCGTCAACTATATCAAAAAAGCCAAAAAAACCGTCATTCGATTGATTAAACTCGTTGTGATTTTTATTTAAAATAGCCGCTATCCTTCCTTGTATTAAACCGTCTCGGTATGCAAGGAACAATTGTATTTGAGAATGATTATGAAAGGGATGTTTCCCCGGAGTTAATAAATCGCGTTGGGCGATAAATAACTCAGGCACATAGTTTTCATCATGTTTGTATAGCTTATGGGGGAAATCAATAAACGCCTTAAGCATTTGTCGATTCGAAACCTGCCTTACCTGAATCATACTTTTTCTTTTAATACGGCTTTTTCGGAAAACAATGAATTATAGGCCTTTGAGAGTTTTTCAACTGCTTCTTCTATTTGACTAAACGTATGAGAAGCCATCAATGAAAACCGAATAAGTGTATCCTCAGGGGGCACCGCAGGAGCAACGACGGGATTTACAAAAACGCCGTTTTCCTCAAGCATTTTGGTAAGAAGAAAAGTTTTTTCGTTGTCGCGAATGTAAATAGGAACAATGGGTGTTCCTGTAGGACCAATGTCAAAACCTTCGCTTTTAAGAAGATTTGTAGCGTATTGTGTGTTTTTCCAGAGATTTTCGATATGTTCCGGCTCCTGCTGGATAATCTCTAATGCTTTTATAACAGTTGCAACCGAAGCAGGGGTCATGCTTGCGCTAAAAATAAGCGCACGCGCATGGTGTTTGATGTATTCTATTGTCGCTTTGTTTGAGGCGATGAATCCACCCAATGAAGCAAATGATTTGCTGAATGTTCCCATCACTAAATCCACATCGCCTGATAGTTGAAAATAATCAGCGGTGCCTGAACCCTTCTCACCAATTACTCCTAATCCGTGAGCATCGTCCACCATAATATTGCAGCCGTATTTCTTTGCCAGACCGACGATGGCAGGCAGATTGGCAATATCTCCTTCCATACTGAAGACACCGTCTGTAGCTATGAGCTTTACACTTTCTGCTGGTAGATTTTTTATTTTGTTTTCGAGATCGAGCATGTCATTATGCTTGTATTTCAACACCTTAGCAAAGGAAAGTCTCGACCCGTCTATGAGGGATGCGTGATCATATTCATCGAGAATAAGATAATCATTCCGACCTACGACAGAAGAGAGAACGCCGAGATTCACCTGAAAACCTGTGCTGAATACTACTGCATCATCTTTTTTAACATACTTAGCCAGTTTCTCTTCCAATTCTAAATGGATATCCAATGTCCCATTTAAAAATCGGGAACCCGCACATCCTGTCCCATATCTCTCTATTGCGGCCTTTGCAGCTTCTTTCAACCGAACATCATTAGTTAAACCCAGGTAGGAATTTGATCCAAACATCAAAGTCTTAACCCCGTTGATATACACCACGGTATCTTGAGCTGAAGTAATGGGTCGGAAATAAGGATAATATCCCGCATCTCTCGCTTCCTGTGCAGCTTTATAAAGCAATACCTTACGTTGCAGGTTACTCGACATTAAAAATGGTGTTTTTGAATTTTAGAACAGAATCATTTAAAATTCGAAATTAGAAAACAAATATGACATTACTTAACTCAGGCATGAATTAATTTTAACAATAGCTACATATGATTATTTCATATTAATTATTTTCGTGCGTAATTATTGAAGATTTCTATGTTGTATTAAGACGGATAGTTCTTACCGAATTGAAATTCCGGACATACATAGTCTCCTACAAACAAACTGGCCTACAGTTCACAGGGAGAATCCATATAATAAACCATGATTACATTAATTACGATTCCCACGAATTGGAATTTTGTCATACCTCGTCATGATACAATACAGTAGGGGTCGTTCATGAGACTTAAATATTCTTAGGCGGTGCTATTTGTCAACAATAAATATTACTATAGCCAGATTTTTTTACATTGTATTTTTACAATTAAACCAAGCAATGAGTAATATAGTAAAGGGCATTATTTCAGACAGTATTTTAGGAGTTGCTTCGATTATTCCCATGACGTTCATGTCATTTGAGAATAGGGACAGGCTATGTCAGCTTCGTTTATCAATCGTTTTTGTATCATACCTACTGCAGGATAGTTAAGAGGAGACTTGAGGGGTTTAATATTAAGTCTTCCTGACGCGATTATTTCAGGACAATATAGGCCTATTTTGGGCTTTGGCCTCCTTGGCGGAATTGCATGTGGACTGTTTTGTACATAATCTTTTTTGTATGAACTCATTATTTATTATAACCCGTAAAACGAATAACTATTGCAACAAATAATTGCCCCTAAAAGAGATACAATGACGGCATGATGTATAACCGCTTAATATAAAAATGGATTGAGTAAAGGTTTCGTGTTTGTAATTGCGCTTTTGTTATTAGTGACTAAACGTGTTGCAGAGGCCACAAATTATCAAAGGTTTAATTTAATTTAGTTTTCAAAAAAATAATTGTCCCTCTATAAGGATTGTAAGAAGGAAAGTAATCTATGTAGCCCAACTCTGTCAATTGCCTAATGCATTTATGGTACGTCACTATACTACCAATATGAGCAAAACTCATTAATTTATTTCTCGAAATGTAAATGGGCATCTGATATCCGTTTTCACACCAGTAATGCAAGATTGCAGCGAACAAACAGATATTCCAGGGCGTTACTCTAGTGTCGCCCATTATTTTCGCTAATGCAGAAATTAATCTTCTCTCCGATGACATTATTCACCCTCTTTAAGTAAATTATCTATTTCAGTGCTTTTGTAAAAGAATATCCCACCTATTTTAACCGGCTTAAGCTTACCTGTAATTCGCAGATTTTGTAGAGTGCCAGCTGATATTTTAAGCAACTTTCTCACTTCGCTACTGCGCAGCCATTCTTTACGAGGATTCTCTTTATAAGATAACATCGCTTTCAAATCGCTGAGCAACTGTTGGCGAAAAGCTTGCAGATCCTCTTTAGTAACAATCTCTATACCCATAACACACTATTTACGTAACGCACTAGATTATAATAAAAATTCTGCTCCCCTTGTTTTTGTTAAATGACGGCTCATAACGTACATATCCATACTCATTTAGTGCCTTTATACTCTTATGATAAGTTGTTGCAGCAGAAATCCCAGCAACTCGCATGATCTCATGACTGAAAACTTGTATTGGACTTACAAAATCATTTTTACTCCAGCAATATAATATCGCAGCATATACTCCGATATGTGTGATGCTAATGCGGGGATCGCCCGCAATAGCATCAAAGAAATCCGATAAAGGTTTTATCGATTCCATCATTAAGGCATACCGTAGGTCACAAGATCGTAAGAATAAGAACTGCAATCAGCGGCATAACCTGCACTACCACTTACAATAGCACCGCCAATATCACTCGTTACAGCGGCAATCCACTTAACAATATTCTTGAACTTGAAAGTGGCTCCTGAAACAGGAGGCTGACTAATCCCAATCCAGTAGTAAATTGAATAACGTGCTACAGCCGTCGTTTTAAGGACTATTGCACGCCCTTCTCTCGTCAGCTTGTCACTTTGCAGAATATTTTGCTCGAAGTCGACAATAGCCGTTTTAATCTCAGGGTAACTGCAGTCGTCATCTGATAATCTTTTCAAAAGTTGAACCAACAAGTTCAGGGCTTCCTTCACAGGATCTTCATAGGGACAAGCTTCGATAAGCCCCTCAATATTGCTGTTACTCATGTCTACTGTGTGGCTTACTGTTTCAAAATTGGACGCCGGAAGTTCTACTCCCAGCCGTTCCTTGTAAAACTGCATTACACATTGACTTGACATAACAACATCTGGCACTTCGGTTTCTGGTCTGCAGCTTTGTATATAGGCTACTATTTCATTATGCCAATAACCTATGCTGTCATATGGGTTTAGCTGATTATCTGGCTCGGGGACAACTATCGCCGATCTGGCTGCTATCGCATGACATGGCTGTCCATCGGTTGAATTACCAAACTTGTAATTTTCCTTTTTACATGCCATAAAGGTGACGATTAACACTACCAGCATGAACAATTGTCTTTTCATATTCGACTTGTTTTATTGTTTTATAAATAGTTTTTCATTCTCACTGTTCAACCTCACGACTACATACTTTCAAGTCGCTATTTACATTTAGCTAATACGCAGATTCTTCCGTCTTTTTTGTTTTGCCTGGGGTATCTCAGGGCCATCATCGTCGCCTGCATTCTGCTTTTCTTTCTTGCTATCCTGTTTAACAAATTGGCTTTCACCTTCAGCTTGCTGTTCCTTTTTTGACTGGCGGGTATCCAGGCGTTGCATTGAGGTGTCATAAATGTTAATAGTCTTGAACTGCGGGTTAGCCTCGATATACTGCTTCTGTTCAGCGCCGTTATTCTGAAAGGTGACGGATTGTAGGTTGCCCTTTTTTAGCGAATCCATTAGGCTCTCTTTGAATTCCGAGTTAGAAAGCTCCTTAATGGGATGTTTGGACAATACGGCTTCCAGGTCATAGCCATAATTTTCGTGATAATGCTGTAGCTTAAAATTCCCATTGTTATCACTTTGTTTGAAATCCATTTGTACCCATGCATTATATACCTGGCCTTCTTTATTGGTCAGATCTTTGTTTACTGACCTGCCCTCCATAAGGTTATAGGCTTCTTTTAGCGTGATGTTATTGCCTTTGTTGATGTAAAAGGTTTGCTCCATCTTCTCGGTATTGTTCTCCTTTTGCAGGCTTACCTGGTAAGAGTTAAAGAAGTACATATCACTTTGCTTCGACTGACTGAAGTTCAGTGTAGCCGTTACAGCATCATTGCCATATTTTGTTTGATGCTGTAGTTTGAATTCGGGCTGACCCGCTTCTATCTTTTGCTTCAGATCGTTCTCCAATGCTTCACCGAATCCGGTGTATTTTACCTGGTCACGCAGGTATTCAAAATTTTTCTGGTTCATGATTTTAAACTTTTGATGTAAACAATTTCTGATTAAGAATACAATTGCTCCTTCAGCGATCGAATTAGTCAATTCTGGCTGCCTTGATGATCTTCTTGTTTTTTACATGTAATTCAAGGTGTCTTCCACCATTCTTTTCCATGAGCTGTATAATGAGTAGTTTTTTATCCGGGATTGTGAACTTCGGTACTACGAAGGCGAACGTTTTATCTGTTTTGCCCGGTACTTTTGTCGTGTCATTATGTACTAATACGGGAGATATTTCTATTTCCTGCGAGGCCGTGCGCTTCACTTTCTTCTGATCGCGGATGTAAAAACGCAGCTGGTCAATATCATAATTGATATTGGTGCTGTTGGAGATGCGGATACGCAGGCACATCACATCTTCATGAATGTAGATCCCATTCAATTTTAGACGGATGCCAAATGTTTTATCTTTTTCGCCCCTGAGCTTCTTTTTTGCAGATATTGCAGCATGGGCAAATTCCTGCAGTTCTTCCATGTTGACGCTTTCCGAGGGTATTGCTATGACCGGCTGTTCGTTGACCGCACCCATCGAAATATTTAATGTAGCCGGCTGTTCCGCATAGTCTACCACAAATGAGGTAAGCTTTCCGTCCGCAGTAACAACAGTAAGATTCGTTTGCGGAAAATGTTCCGTTGCAGCCTTTACCTGAAGGATATTTTCGACACCGCTTGCTTTCTGCGCCAGCACGTCCCGGCTGCCCCGGTCTACACTGACAATGGAATAAGGAAAAATTACGTTTGTCGTTTTGGAATAGCCTATTGTCAACGGATGCGGTTCGATAGACTGTGTTTGCGCAATGGCGCTGAAGACGGTAATTAAAAGGGAAAATCCCATTACCAATACTGCACTGATCTGTTTCATCTTTGGAATTTTTAAGTGAATAAATATTTAAGTTGAATACTAGTTGGACTGTTCATCTTGCTTTTGCTTTTCATCGCGCAAGAGCACCTGGTATCCCGCTTTCACGGTTACTTTAACCAGCTTGACTTTTTTACTGAACAAGGTCTTGGCAGCTTCTATTCCTGCACCTGCTGCCTGCGCCTGCCATGAGGGATCGACCGAGCTCAGCCCGATGGTCTGCAAGGAACGGTCAGCGGACTCTTTGGATACATCCCTGGTGATCGCTCCGGGTATATAAATACCATCAAGGCCATCCATATCATATACAGACAATTCAACGGGAAACAATGCATTTTTGTAGCGGATGCTGCTGATCTTGATATTCAGCCTTTCACCGTTTAAAGCCGCAGTCCCGAACAGGAAGTTATCCTTGGGGATATGTATGCCATTAATGTAAACATCATTGGTCAGCCTCAGTTTGACTGTAGAACCGTTGACCAATGTTTGTGTTTCATGGACAACAGCCTGAACAGCATTTTGAACACTGCTTCCCTGCGAACCATCGTCAAGAGAGTAAAACCCGTTGGTGATGCCGCCGTCAGATGCAGGTGTTTCAAGCAGGGAGATACGATTGTCCTTTGTCTTCGTTGCTACTGCAAAGACACGGCCTCTCCTGGCCTCGGAAGTTTTCCTCAGTTTCTCCTGTACACGTCCGGGGTGCTGCATGTCGAGTATATTTTCCAACATGCCATTCAACTGCTTAAGTTCAGGGTCTTCCTCCGGCGATTGATTCATCATCCGCATCATCTGTTCCAGCCTGTCAACATCGGCAGAGTTGACAGTAGTACGTCCGTTACCTGTGGAGCGTGAGTATGGTTCATAACCTTCTTCATTACCCGATGCAGTAAGTGGCTTATTCATCTCCTTGTCCAATTCTTCCAGTTTCCGGTAGATCTTGTCGGTATGAGAATTATTGTACGAACCTTTGCCGTACAGGGAGGTATTCAAGCTTGCACCCTCTTCTGGTAAGCCATTCTCTTCCATCAGTTCACTAGTATCGGACAACATATAGCTCATATAATTTGGATCATTCCGGACAAGCTCCTGGAACCGCGCAGAATCAAGGCTGGCCTGGTCATAGTAACTCATCTTGTCCATTTCCTTATCCTCTTTCAGGTTTGCATCAGGCAGGTTGACGTTAAACCCTTTGTTACCTGCCTGCGCATCCGCATCCTGCACTTTTCCGCCGCCCAATGCCCAGAACATAATGGTCATAAATGGCAAGGCGAGCAAAGGCAGCACCAGCATAAACCTGCGCTGGCGAATCATCTTTGGTGTTGTTACTTGCTGCTTCATTTCGCTTTTTGTTTTAATTGTTGATAATATGTTTCTATAAACCGCACACTATCCATCAAGCCTGGACGGCTGCGAATAATGCTGTCATAAATGATACTGCCGGAAGGACTTCTTGCCAGGCTGTCCATATATAACCTGAATTGCCTGACACGTACATATTCCACCACTGCATCCTGCACTTCTGCGTTACTTGCTTCACCTGTTTCTGCAACATAAGCCGGCTTTTTTATACGCGATATGGAAACCGAGGTATTGCTATCCCCTGAAAGCGCATGTACTATGAGGTAAACGCTGCAACTAGTGCCGAGGAGGATAAAAAGCGTCAGCACAATTACCCAGGTTCGGCGCGAAAGTGTTTCGGTATGCCTAGTCATCCTGTGTGCCCATACCCGTTGCAGATATTTATATACAGCAAGTAAGCCGACAGCTACTATATGAGGTTGGTCTGCCTTTTCCTGCTTTTTACTTTTAAAAAGAAATCCCATACTTAAGAATTTTACTGTGGCCTGTTAACTGTTCTTATATCGCTGTTCTCAATCGTATTCCATCTTTCGATAAGGAAACCATGCGGGTTGTTATCGCTGCGTGATACATTACGTAACGCACCTTCGGTGATCAGGCTGCGTGTAGTAATGCTAGTAGGCCGGATAATGCTTTGCGTTGCATAACAATGGAACCGGTAGGGGTAATCATTAATATCTACCGTTACGCTGTCCACCACGATAGTTTGATTGACATTACCTGAGATCAGACCTGCGTAATAACCATTTTCCTTCAGGTCATCATAAACCCGCTTGGCAGTGCCATCGGCGAGATAAAGCGCTTTGGTGATATTTGCCTGTATGGCCTTATCGTCTGGATCAAGAGTAAAAAATAGCTTGTGAAAGGTCTTCACATGGTCTCGGGCTTCTACCGGTATATTATCCTTACGCTCTGAAGCGTAGGCTTCAAGTGCTTTACCATTGGCCAGGATATATATTTTGCCCTGCATTTTAGATACTAGGCTAAAGCTTTTATAGAGCGTGAAACAGCAGATCAATACACAGCCTGCTATGACCAGCATCGTAAAGGTTCTTACATGCCGGAATGCCGTATCGATATTTTTCATTTTTCTGAACATAGCAACTCCTTTGTAGTGGTTATGAATTACCTTTTAACTTATCGCCCATATAACCTGTATTTTTCCCTTCACCGAAATAGGGATTGGACGAGCCGCTACCGGCCATGTCGTTGATCATACGGTTGGTAGCACTACCGAGCGCATCGGCAGCCATGCCGACACCGCCCGATGCCGTATTCACTACAGTTCTGGATGAACTGCCGAAAAGGCTGGTTACTTTTTGACCCAGAGCGCCGCCTCCGCCTGCGTGTACGATATAATTGGCAACGGAAGGGACGGTGAAGTACCCGACGATGCCGATGATCATAAAGACCAGGTAAGCCATATCTGTTCTACTGAAAAAAGTATCACCGGTCTCTTCAATTTGAGAAAGGTCAAGCGCCAGCATCTTCTCCTGTATCTTGCCGATGATGCTGCCGAAAATATTAGCTACTGGCAGCCAAAGGAAAATATTGATGTACCTCGCCAGCCAGACCGTCAGTGTGTGCTGAAACCCATCGAAAACGGCAATTCCAAAGACCAGCGGCCCTAATATGGCTAATACTACCAATTGAAATGTCCGCAAGGTATCAATGCACAGTGCCGCTGCTTCGAACAGGACACGCAGCACTTCACTCATCCATTCCTTTACCGAATTGCGGAAATTATAAGAGGCTTTGGACATGGCGAACTTGATATCATTACCCACGCTTTCGAACATACCTTCATCAGATGGGTCTTCATCAGGATGCGTATACTTATACCATTTCTCACGGTCACCATGGCCACTTTCTCCTACATACATCTGCCATACGTCCGACCGTTTAATAGCTTCTTCTTTTTTCTGCAACATCAGTGCGATTGCCTTGTCTGAGCCTTCTACCATAGCTGCTGTGGCTGTGACGGTTGGCTTCATGACGCCATTGATAAGCCCCAGAACGGAGGGGAATACCATCACACAAAACCCGATCACAAACGGGCGGAACAACGGATAAAAGTCAATCGGTTCCGCATTAGAAAGATGCCGCCACACTCGTGCCGCGATATACCACAAAGCGGCAAATCCCGCGAGGCCCTGGCCTACGCCGATCAGTTGACTGCATAAGGGCATCATCTCATTGTAAAGCTGTTCCAGAACAGCGTGCATACCTTTCATGTCATCGGCTATACTCTGTGCGCGGCTGATTAAGGGCAAAACCCATCCCACCACCGCCAGTAAGGCGGCCTTTCTATACTTTGCCATATTTCAATTTTTATTTGTTTATGCCATAGATCTTACGCATGGTCTGTACATCACTACGCTCTTTAGCCCTTTGTACAGCCAGTACGGTTGTGTTGTTATTAAAATGACGCAGGAACATTAGCTTGTCCTGCATGTCTGCATATATCCTGTCGATGGCCTGCAAACGCTCGTCATCGCTCATGCGTGTTTTTCCCGCCGTTACTACGGCAAGCAACTCGTCGAGGTTGCGCAGGCTCTGCTGGAACAGGTTATCATATACCTGCCCCAGATAGGTTATTTCATCTTCATTGAAATTGTTATCCTTACGGAAGCGGTCATAGGCGTTGCGATATTCCTTCACCAACAATAACTGGCAGTTAGTAATATCTTTGACACGTCTGTAATTGCGTACCGCAGGGCTGACTTCCAGTAAACCGTCCAGGAAGTTTTTGTGCAGGTTGAAATTCCCCTCAGAAATATTCTTGACGGTGTTATAACCACCTTCAAGTATCTGGTAACCTTTTTTCATGTCACTGAGTATCTGCTTGAATTGCGCCAGCTTTTCTATGTTCAGCACAAGCTGTGCGATCTCATCAGCCTGTGCCGATGCTTTGCTTGATGAAAACAAGCAGGATATCAATAAGCCGATTACTATCACTAACTGTTTCATACTTATTCGTTTTTTATGCCGTGCAAGGCACGGCCTGTTTGTGCATCTCTTTGCTCCTGTCTCCTCGCCACTGCTAATACCCACGCTTCATTGCCAAAACTTTTGGTGAAAGTGTACTTATCCTGCATATCGACGTAGAGTTTCTCTATCCGTTCCAGGCGTTCGTCATCTTTCATCTGTAGTTTATCATCTGTAACGAGGTCTTTGAGTTCATCGAGATTACGGTCACAATCTTCCAACAAGCGCTTGTATACGTCTTCCATATAGCGCATTTCCTCATCTGTAAAAGCGTCGGTTTTCTTCAATGCGGGATAAGTGTGGCTGTATTCCCGGATGATCTGTTTCTGTAAAGACACGATGGCCTTCGCCTTTGGACTTTGCCTGATCTCCGGATGTACCGTTTTCAAGGAGTTGAAAAAATCCGTGTGCAGATCGAACTCCCCACGTGTAAACCCGCCGATAGTAGTCAATCCCTCTTGCGCTATTTTATAACCTTTCTTCGCATACCCGATATAAACCTGTAAAGCTGCCACCTGCTGGACGAGGTATTTTTTCTGCGTTTTCTTTTGTTGAAACCACTCTTCAAATGTTTGCGCCTGCAACCGAGTAACCGAGGCACTCAACAGCAATACGACTAAAAATATATTTTTCATATGCTTTGCTTTATGGGAGTCCATATAATTTTTTCACTGCCTCTACATCATTTGACGTTTTTGCACGCTGCAAACTCAACAAAGTATTCTGCCGGTTAAATTGCGTCAGGTCTGAATAGTTCTCATCCACGCGGTCTGCTGCTTCATTGATCAGTTCCAGTCTTTTGGCGTCGCTCATTTTAGTCGTGAATGACCTTACCAGGAAACTGATCTGGTCAATATTCTTCAGGCTTTCATCCAATATGCCGGAATACACATCCGCCATATAAGTGATCTCTTCATCATTAAAATGTTTATCCTGTCGTATCAGTAGCCATGTCTTGTTATATTCATCGACCAGGCGCACCTGTTTTTGAGTGATATCCCTGATACGCTGGTATTGGGCTATCAATGATTTCACTTTTGCCAGCTCCTCATAATATTTACGGTACTGCTCTTTTTGCTTCTCCGTCCAGTCCGATATCTCATCCAGTTTCATTTTAGACAAGGTGTTCTCCAGTGTCTTCTGTGCATTCTGCAACCAGATGGTCTTATTCTGAAGCCGTTGTATTTTAAGGTCAATAGCCTTAATGACCTTTATTACCGCTTTCTTAATGATCTCCAGTATGGCAATCGGTGTAGCGTTTGCCTGTTGGAGAGGGGCGGCCGTTAAAGAGATACAGAAGACCAATATCATTATTCTTGTAAACCGTTTCATATTGCTATAGACTTTTAATAAATTGTTCAACTGTTGATTTTCCTTGTTCTGTAAGTGTTTCCAGGTATAGTGATTTTGATTCAGTGTCAAAAACACAGCAGTTATCACCGCCTATTTCCACAAGCGCACCGCCTGAATGCCAGCTATAGCTGGCCAGC
>APMI01035399.1_pt1 | contig 15700 bp, 13 predicted proteins | sample 667938 | NCBI WGS metagenome assembly APMI01 (sample SAMN01084076, study PRJNA167559) | wastewater metagenome | biome: Wastewater | place: Denmark: Ejby Moelle, Odense | collected 2011-11-28 | reverse complement strand
GAGTTGAAGAATCTGTTAAATTCTTTATCTAATTTTTCAGAATCAATCATCGAAGCATAAAAAGGCTCCTGATTTTCGATGATTTTATGTAAACCTACACCGGATTTTCCTTCAACAAGAGCATTCCAGTTTGAAGAAACATCAAAACCTAAAGGTGTGATGCAGTTGTAGTCTGTAATGTATACTTCTTTCTTCATCAGAGTCCCATTTTATCTTTCCATTCCTGAAAAAACTCAGGATTATACAGGCATAAATTGTTGTCGGAATCCAGAAAAACCTGAATGGTTTCACCTGAACAGACCAATTTATTTTCTTCGTTGAAAAGCTCATATTTATAGATCAATTTTGCCGAAGTTGAATTGACGAAAGTCGTTACAATTCTGAAGGTTTCGCCATATTTTAAAGGCAGAAAATGTTCGCAGGTGCTTTTTACAATCGGCGTTACAAATCCCGCTTTTTGGATATCAAGATAAGTCAAACCGTGCTGTCTTCCAAAAGCTTCTCTTCCGTCCTCGAAATAAACAATATAATGTCCGTGCCACACAATTCCCAACGGATCTGTTTCGTTGAATCTTACACGAACTTCCTCTGTACAGCTTAATATATTTTGACTTTTAGCCATTTTTCTATTTGAAACATTAAGATTTTATTTTAAGAAGTTAAGCGATATAAGCTTCATGTCCTTAAATAAAATCAATCTATTGATTTCTTAATTATAGTTTAAATTCTTAAATCTTCTTAATAGTTAAAATTATTTAGAAATAAACAAAGTTCATTTAGTTTAAGAAAATTAAGATTAAAAATATCTTTTATAATTAATGTCAGTATTTACACTGCATTCTGTTTTCTTTCATAAAATAATGAAATTGCGACCATTGCTATATAAAATAGAAATAAGAATATGATTTCTTTCGCAATTCCTCCGATTCCGCTATTTCTCAAAATAATATCATAATAAGCATTTAATCCCCAGTTCATCGGAGAGAATTTGGCGATGGTCTGCATAAATTCAGGCATTAAAAATACGGGAACCCAGATTCCGCCGACTGCTGCTAAAACCACCACCGAAGTCGCACCAAACGGAGCCGACTGTTCCTGCGTATTGGCAACCGTTCCTAAAAGTACACCAAATCCGATGGCTGCCAAACCTGCAAAAATGGTCACGACAATAAGTGGAAACATTTTTCCGGTAACGTCAAATTGCGGAAGATCCATGTATGGGAAAAGATAAATTCCCACAGCAACCATCAGTAAAAACTGGATGACACAGATAATGAGATACGTAAAGGTTTTTCCTAAGATATGAACGAAATACGGAGTCGGGCTGATTCTCGCTCTTACACTTGTTCCCTGACTTTTTTCTTTAACCAGATTAATAGACAGAGGAACCACAATGAAGAATATCGCAAACAGCGCCCAAGCCGGAACGTTATGCTGAACGGAATTCGGCATGATGTCTGTTTTTCCTTTTTTCGGAGTGATTTCTTTAAAGCTGATTAAATTTTTAGTTTTTCCGAGATCTTCCGTAGTTCCCAACTGATCCTGAAAGGCTTTGTAGATCTTTTTGTTCTCAATTTCAAAAACCATTTTGTTCACAGCGGTCATCACATTGTTTTTGAACCCGATATTGGTTGCCGGATCAAAATACAGATGAATATCATCAGATTTAACGGGACTTTCCTTCACAGATGTCGAGTCATTTTCAAGTCCAAATGAACTGACGATTGCCTGAACTTTAGATTCTACATTGGAATTGATGTTCTTCGTTAAATTTTTCGGAATAACAATCGCCATCTGATAATCTCCTCCGAAAACTGCTTTTTCGGCAGATTCTTCGGTGAAATTGGTAAGAAGCTCGAAGGTTTTACCATTTTCGAACTCTTTTTTGATGTTTTGTGAAATCTCAGATTTGTCGTTATCAATAAAAATAATCGGAATTTTTGTGCCTTCCAGATTTTTAAAGGTAGAATCCTGAATTAAAGTAATGGTGATAATCAGCAGCAAAGGCATCACAAAAATGATGACAATTCCTCCGATATCTCTTTTCAGCAAAAGAATTTCCTTGATGAAACTCCGCCACAATTTATACAACAACATCTCGTAATTCTTTTCCGGTTAATGATATAAAAACGTCTTCTAAATTTTCTGCATTGGAAACCTTACTGATTAATTCTTCAGGTGTTCCAACAGCATGGATTTTCCCATGATCGATGATGGCAATTTTGGTACAGAATTCTTCCGCTTCCGAAAGGTGATGGGAAGTGTAGATGATGCACGTTCCTTTTTTATTTAAATCCAAAAGATAATCGATAATCGCTTTTTTAGACTGAACATCCACACCAACAGTAGGTTCATCCAGAAATAAAACTTTCGGGTTGTGAAGAGTTCCTGCAATCAGATTACAGCGGCGCTTCATTCCTCCGGAAAACTGTTCTACTTTTTTGTCTGCAAATTTCGATAAACCCATGATTTCCAGAGATTCAGTGATCGAATTCTTTAAATTTTTGTGACTCAACCCATAAAGGCTTCCGAAAAACATTAAATTTTCTCTTGCTGTTAAAGTCGGGTACAAAGCATATTCCTGAGGAACAATTCCAATGATTTGTCTCAGTCTGAAACCGTTTTTCTGGGGCGAAAGTCCGTCAATTGTAAAATGTCCGGAAGTCGGTTTTATCAATCCGGAAAGCATGGAAATCAACGTTGTCTTTCCGGCACCGTTAGGTCCAAGAATTCCGTAAATTTCGTTTTTGGCAATACTCAGCGAAATATTATTTACAGAAAAGTCTTCTGCATTTTTATATTTTTTGTAGAGATTTTTTATTTCTATGAAATGTTCCACGTTATATTGCTTTTCTCAGTTTTTTATAAAAAGCTTCTTCCAGATCGGCAATGTGAAGCATTGATTTTGATAATTGGTTATAAATATCGCTTTTAGAGTTCCTGTTTTTGTACACTCTTGCAATATTCACCGCAAAATCTCTCCACAGATCACCAATTGCCGTAATTTCTTTAGAAAGTTCTCTTAATTCATCATTTTTAAGAATGATGGCTGCTTCCTGTAGAAATGCACCGTAAATAAACCTGAATCCGCCGCCGCCGGTTCCGATTTCTTCCTGCATTCTGATTAGTTGTCCCAGATAATGATTGGTGGTTTTTGTACCTTTTTTGGCTGCCCATTTCGGAATGCTTCTTGCGACCCATCTCATGGCTTTTACCCCGATAATAGGAACCGGAGCCAGCATATTTTTACAGGTATCTTTGATTCCTTTTTTGATGGCTTCTTCCAGATTTACATGATCCGGAATGTGAGTAGGGTAGTACATATGACCTTTCGGCGGAAGTGCTCCTTTGGCGTATCTCACTTTTTCCAGCTCGGCTTCAGTAAGGGTTGTGGTATAATCCATCACAGGATCGCTGATCAGGAATTTTCCGTCTTCTTTTCCGTAAACCACGAGATTGTGAGCATTGAAATGGAATTTATATTCTTCGGGAAAATAAGTAAGGTTAAAAACACCGACCTGCAAACCTGTCGGAATATTATTGTTGAGATTTCTTTCCAAAGCTTTTTGTGCTTCGGCAGGATTGGAGAATTTTTCTCTTTTGATCTTAATTCCCAGTCTTTTTGCGGCTTTGCTGAAAATGGCTCCCGGCATCGGACGATAGCTGAAACCCGGTGCGAAATTAACTTTCAGGAAAGGTAAATACACAAAAAATAATCCGGAACCGATTCCGAAGATCATAGGCTCGCTGAGCTTTAATCCTTTATTCAATAATAAATTGGAGGCAACACCGTTTTCGCAATGGGCAGTCTGGTGATGTTCAAAATTAAGTTCCATTCGTCTCTTCTATTTTTATCGCGGGAAATAATGTATGTTTCATACTGTAGAGATTCTTCCTTTGTCAGAATGACAAGCTGAGTAGCTCTCTACTTTAAACGAATTATTTAACCCTTGAAGTTTTTTAGTTCATCCACCGAAATACCGAAAGCATCGGCATATTTTTTCAGTACGGAATCGCTTAGTGTTTTAAATATTTTTGGTTTTCCGTGTCTTTTTACACGCCACTGCCACATTCCGACATAGGCTGCGAGAACCTGCAGATCCATTTTATTCAGCTCCATGAAATAAAAAATGGGGCTTGCTGTATTATTGGCAACATTTTGTCTTGCTTCTTCAATTCTTTCATTAATTAAAGCCAAAGATTCGTCCAAAGCAGCTTTTTTAGCTTCCCAGCCGGTACTGTTTGCGGTGGTGTAGTTGTTATTTTCATCTGTAACGTACAAAACCTCAGTCATATTCGCTGACTTTAAGTTGCTTTCGTCTTGTGGAAGGTCTTGTTTTTTCATCTGAAATTAATATTGAAAGATGGTTTAAATAGTTCGCTAAGATAATAAAAATGTGCAACATAGTATCATTTGTTTTTAGAGGGTCTTATAGGTGTTTATTGTTTATAAATCACCCTAAATCGTTATTTCTCTGTTTTATTTTCGAGCTTACATTTGTTATGATCTTAAGAAATAATAACCATAAAATCTATATCATGATAAAAAAACATTTTTTAAAAGAAATTGAAATTTCAGGAACACAGTCAAGAGGAGCTGAAAATTCCTCAAAAGAAGTATCGAAGATACAAAGCTGGCTTAATCTTTACGCTTTTTTAAATCCTTCAAAAGGAACTTCAACCGGGATTGATGGTGATTTCGGACCGGCTACAGAAAGAGCGGTGAAGAATTACCAAAAGGCAAACGGACTTACTGAAAATGGCATTGTAACTCAGGAGCTTTTCCGGAAAATGGCAGATCCTATGATTAAAGCTTTTACACAGCCTGTTGAGGGAACAGGATTAAGGGAATTGGTCGTGAATGCCTCAAAACAGCACCTTGTTTCCGGAGCACGAGAACTTACCATAAAAGGGCAAGGAAACAGAGGTCCTTGGGTGAGAGCTTATATGGATGGGAGTGAGGGAAAGGATCTGCTTTGGTGTATGGGATTTGTGCAGACGATTTTAGATCAGGCAACAAGTCAGATAGGAGGCAATTTTACCAATATTGTGAAAAGAAGCTTCAGTTGCGATACGGTAGCTGGTGAAGCGCAGAAAAGAGGCAGTTTTATTGGTTATACTTTGGTGAGAAATCGTGTATATCATGTTCAGCCGGGTGATATTTTTCTTTTGCAGAGCAGTACAAACAGCCACGACTGGGTTCATACAGGAATTGTTGTTGAAAGTAACGGAGATGTTTTTGAAACCATCGAAGGAAATACCAATGCAGACGGAAGTGAAAACGGCTATGGCGTATTGCGGAGAACCAGAAATTTTATGAAATCTAAACTGGATATCATCAGAATTGATTAATCAGGAGAGGGATTAAAAACAAAGAAGCTGATCTTTTGGAACAGCTTCTTTGTTTATTTATGATTTCACTTCCTGAATAAATAGAGTAATTTCCGCTCTTATCAGCAGTTCATCATCATTGAATGTCTCACAAAAAATCTGACAGATATTTTCAAACTGCGAAACCAGTGAGGCTTTTGAAATAATTTTGTTGCCGACTTTGGGCAAAGTAAATATTTCAATTTTTTTTATGTTGGTAATGAAGCCAATTACTTTTGTTTCTGTTTCCGGATTTTCAAAAAAGCTTTGTCCTAAAATTGAGGAGCAGGTTTGAGCTGCATTTTCTATGAGTCCAGCTTCAACGAATACATTATCGTGAACAAAAATATTGTCTTCTTTTATTTCAAAGGAAGTAATCACTTTTTCTTTCGTCAATTCCAGAATATAATCTGTCATCAGCATCGGTTCGCGATGCGGGAGAAAGTTGTGGATATTGATGATGTTTTCTTCCTTAATTTTCATTGGAATTTCAATTTTATTTTATCAGACCTCATAGGTTTCAAAAACCTATGAGGTCTATCTAAGTATAATTACATTACAACCGTTTTCATTTGAGATTTTGCAATAACCTCATCGTTCAGCTTGGTTACAATATCGACTAAAGTTACGCCCATCATTTCATTGATGATGGAAACTTTTGAAGTTAATGTATCTCCCAATTTTGGTAATGTTGTAGCTTCAAAGGTTTTAATGGCACCAATATAACCTGTCGGAGCTTCTTTTCCCAGCAGATAAAATTGATAGCCTGTGTGCAAAGCAACACTCTGCGCCTGATGCTCGATCATTCCCGAGGCCTGAAAAATGCCGTTCTGAACAAAAATATTGTCTTCTTTAATTTCAAAACCTGAAATCAGGTGGCTTTCGGAATATTCTGAAATGCTGTTCACCATGACGAAAGGAAATCTTTGCGGAATTAAGCTTTCCACAAAGTCCTGATCGGAGGTTGGTAATCTGTTTTCCATTAGCAAACCGTTAGCAAAGCACAGGAATAAGCAAATCTTCCGCTTTCAGGAACACAAAGCAATACTTTTTCTCCTTTTTTCAGCTTTCCGGAATTCATTAATTCTTCTAAAGCGATGAAGATAGAACCCGCTCCGATGTTTCCTACTTCGGAAAGGTTGTAATACCATTTTTCCCAAGGGAAATCCAGCCCTACATTGGCAAATTCTTCTTTAAGCCCTTCTTTAAAGTATCCTGAAGAAATATGCGCCAAAACATGGTCGACGGTTTCCGGATCAAGTTCATGCTTATCAAAAGATGATCTTAAACTTTCAGCACCTTTTACCAGAATATATTTATCTAAAATTTTCGTGTCCTGTTTCAATGCAAAAATAGACTGTTTCAGCCATTCGTCGGACGGATAATCTGCCCACGATTTCAGGCTTCCGTCTTCCTGCTTTTCGCAACCTGCGTACATACAGGCTTCGATCTCGTGTGCGTAAGAATAGAAATCAATCCATTCTACTTTAAGATTTATTGCGTTTTCTCTCGGTTTATTTTCAAGTAAAAAAGCGCCTGCTCCGTCGGAAAGCATCCATCTTAAAAATTCTCTTTTGAAAGCGATGATGGGTCTTTCTTCCAGTAAAGCGAGGTTTTCTGCTTCATGGTTGAATTTATCCGCCGTCATCCATGCCGACATTCTCTCGGAACCTGCGCAGACTGCTTTATCCTGAACTCCAGCTTTTACAGAAAGGAATCCGTAGTTCAAAGCGTTCATTCCGGAGTTGCACAATCCGGTTGCGGTATTTATTTCGATAGATTTTCCGATGTTCAGTTCGCCGTGTACCATGGATGCGTGGGAAGGCTGAATCTGATCCGGAGAAGTAGTTCCTACGGATAATAGTTTCATGTCTTCCTTTTTGAAGTTTTCATCAAAAAGTCCTTCAATGGCTTTTGCCGTAATCTGGGCATTGGTATGTGTAGGATTTCCTTCTTTATCTAACGCGTAGTATCTTGTCGTAATTTTGTTATTTCTTAAAATAAGAGCTTTCGCTTTAGATTTTGCACCGTTTATATAACCAAGATACGTTTCCATTTCATCATTAGAAACCGGCTCATTGGGTAGGTATTTTGATGCTTTTGTTATAAATACGTCGTACATTCTATTTTAAATTAATTCCTTGTAAATATTCTCTTTGTTTCTTTCTTTTAAACCAGAAAACAGGTGTTGTTAATAAGTGTAAAACCAATACGATAGGTGAAATGATCCATATCGCAGCCATCAAATATACCTTAAAGAATTTAATAAGCAATGGTCGTTTTTCTTTTTTCTTCATGATGAGGTTTGACCAGATGGTGAAAATTTTGTTTCCCACTTTCTCTACCCTTACCAGAAAAGCGCGGATTTCCACGGCTCCGTTTTTCACCAGATCAGGCTGTAAAGTATCCAGATCATTTCTGCTGAAATGTTTTTCAATAATTTCTCCGTATTTTACAGAGTCTTTTATTTCTTCATCCGAAACTCCGGCGGCAGGAAGAATTCCCGATTTTTCTTTTTTTCCGGTAGTCAGCCAGCGAAGAATCGTAAGAACACTGGTGTAATTGTCGTGTCGGTCTACCAAAGCGATATTTCCTACCAATTTGGCGTTTAAGTTCTTTAAATATACTTTCAGTTTTTCCTGAGAATACATCCACATATTTCTTGTCGCCGAAACGGTAACAACCGGAGTGCCTTTCAGGATATTTTCCGCAAAACCACTTTTCAGGAAAGAAATGATCGGGATGGAGGGTGTTAAATACCAAACCTGATAACCAAAGATAATCAAATCAAACTTTTTGTTGGCTACGTCTTCCGGCGGCGGCAGAATTTCACTCGGGATCTGCAGGTAAGATTCCGGAAAGGTATTGAAGAATACATCATTCGGCCACGGAAAAGGGAAGTCTTTTTTCAGCTTGATATTGTAGTATGTAACATTGTACTCCTCCTTTTTGGCTTCAAAAGGTCGGGCAATGTTTTTTACAATATCGGTAAGCTGTCCGGTTTGTGAATAATATATAACGAGTATCTCTTTTTGCATGGGTTCTCCTTAATCGTTTACAAAAATATGCTTTTCATATTTATTTTTCAGAACGAAATACTTTTAAAGCTTCTGAACTGAATTTCAGTGTATAATTATTATTTTCCGGTAACGTATTTTCCACATTCATAAAAATAACAGTTTCTGGAAGATCAGCTAAAATATCTGTTTTGAAACTTTCGTCCGAAACCAGAAGAACGTCAATCTTTTTATCAATTTCCGTACTGTTTTTTATGTATTTAATTTTCCTTTTTTTTACCAAATAAATCTGTTCGGCGATTTGTCTTTTTTCTTCATCTTTCATTAAGCTGAAGATTCTTCGGCTCGCCTGCTGAAGCGTGAGTAAAACATCTTTCTGCCCGAAATCATCTGCAATGTGCAGGATATTGGCATCTTTCGGAAGGTGTTTATTCAGTTCAAAATAAACCGATTTATTTTTGTTAAAATCTTCTTTTACTTCCTGTACGACTTCGTTATCTTTATACAGATAGCTCAGGAAGAGTTTTTTCTTAAAATAATTTTCATCCTCCAGCTCACTTCGGAACTTCGCAAACTGTTCCCTGAAAAAAGCATTGATCTTTTTTGTTCTTTCGGAATAATTTTTCCCGAAGCGTTCGTCGGTTTTATCAATTCTGTCGCCCACTTTTACGGTAATTGAACCGTCATAAATAATAAAATCTCCTTTCGGCTGTACTTCAGAATTTCCATGAATGTATACAGGAACCACATCCAGTCCGAATTCTTCCGAGATATAAAAAGCTCCTTTGTGAAATCTTTTGATATCGTTGGTATAAGACCTTTCTGCTTCAGGAAAAACAACCAGAGAATAACCCTGATCTACTTTTTCTCTCAGCTTTTCCATTCCGTTTTCAATACCCTGAGAAACGGGATAAAATCCTAATGCTCTCACAATCTTTCCGAAAACAGGAGAATTGTACACCCAGTCGTTTACCAGATAAATAATCTTATGGGTCGTCATTGCCAAAGCCAGAGTATCCAGAAACGAAGTGTGATTGGCTATAATGACTGCGGGTCTGCTGAAATCTTCATTCGGGTTTTTAATGAGCTTTTTCTTTACAAATGGATTCGTATAAAGGACAGAAGTTAAAAACTTCGCTAAAATTAATTTAATAAAGTTTAATGTTTTGCCTTTTGATCGCTTTGCAAAGATGCTTCCGATGGCAGAAAAAAGCAATCCGCCTAATCCGTAATACAGAAAAGACAATACTGCATTGAAAAATAACCTGAAGGTAACCGGAGAAAGTCCTTTTTTAGCCCTGTTCGTAATCAGCAAACGGAACCAGAACGGATATAAGGTTGAGGTGATGATGATGACGGAAAACATCCCGATTAAAGCAACCAAAGCTAATGAATGCAAAGCAGGATGTTTGGCGAAAATTAATGAACCGATGGATAAAATGGTCGTGAAAACTGCCAGAATAATGGAGGTTCTGTACGTTGGAAGTTCGTTTTTTCCTGTCGTATGCTCTTTCTGCATCGCCTGCGTAAGAAAAATACTGAAATCGTCTCCGACTCCGAAAACCAAAGTACAGACAACGGTGCTGAAAATGTTCAGTTCCAGACCTAAAAAGTAAAGAATTCCCGCTGTAACGACTCCCGTTAAAACAATCGGGAACATCGTGAGAACCGTTAATTCAAAATTACGGAAGAACACAATAATCGTTAAAATAATCGCCAAAAGGGAATAATTGATTAACGTGTTAAAATCATTTTTCAACAAACCCAGAAAGTTTTCGTTCATTTGTTGACGGTCGATTGCCAAAGCATCATGCTTTTTTTCAACGTCTTTAATGAAGGCATCTCTTTTCTTTTCGTCTACTTTTACCACATTGGAAACCGTGTAAAAATTGTTTTCCTGACTCAGAAATTCAGAAATCTGAAGTGCTTTTACCTTTTCGTAGTCTTTTAAAGTTAATGTAGAATAGTTTTTATTTAAATTTTCATTGAACTGATCAAAGGCAGAATTGTTAAATCCGAATTGATTTCCGTTTTTAATTAATTCAGAAACAGTTTGATTCTTTTTATTTTCATCCCAGAATTTTTTCCAGTTTTCAATTCTTTTTTGCTGATCTTTTTCAGACAAAACTACATTTCCGAGAGAATTGTAGCTTAAAATTTTTCCTTCTTTTTTTTCTTTTTCTAAAAACCGGCTCAGCTCAGAATTTCTCGATAAAGCCTGTTCTTCGGAATCGCCGTAAGAAATCGTGTAGATGGATTTTGACGTAATATCGGATAACTTCTGAAGTTTTGCTTCGCTTATTTTTAAATCTTTCGGAATATAATTCAAATCGCCGATGTCTTCGTTAAAACCTACTTTCCTGAATCCGAAAAGACACGCAATGATAATAACCGAACAGATAATAATTAAAGGTTTGTTTTTCTCATACGGATACGAGCCGATTTTATCGATAAAATTTGCATTGACTGCTTTTTCTTTTTTCTTCGGATGATACATTTGCGGAATGATAATTAAAGCCGTAACGGAAGATAAAATAACCGTTATGGCAGCGAAAAGTCCCAGATCTTTCAATGCTTCCGAACGTACAAAAACAAGGCATAAAAAAGAAACGGCTGTTGTTGCGCTGCTTAAAATAATAGGCTGCGTAATTTCTTTGTAAAGCTCTTCAATATTGTTGTTGTGTTTGTAATGCGTCAGAATGTGAAGGGCGTAATCAATTGTAATTCCTATCAAAATGGCTCCCACGCTCAGAGAAATTGCTGAAATTTTATCTTTAACAAAGTACAAAATCAAAAGAGCGAGTAAAACCGAAAAAACCGTCGGAAGAAATACAATAATCGGTGTAAAAACATTCCTAAAATAATAAATAAGGATCAGAAGAAGCACAGTCATTGAAATAATAACCGTATTCTGAATGTCTTTTTTGATCTGTTGTGCATTCGCAACCGCAATGACAGGCGAACCAAAATAGCTGATTTCTGTTTTTCCTCTGAATTTTGCGTTGAGGTTTTCTTTGATGGTATTTAACTGATTAACAAATGCTTCGTTGTTTTTGGTGTCGTTGCTTTTGTTTTTGGGATCGATGAAAAGCAGCAGGTTTTTCCCGTCTTTGGTAACGATGTAATTATCTTCCAGCTTAAAATCTTTGCTGATGTTTAAAGCGTTGAGTTTTTTGATTCCCAGAAAAGTAATTCCGAGCGGATCTTTTTTAATGAATTCTTTGGTAACAAGACTGGTGGGCGAAACCAGAGAAACGTAGTTGTTTTCTACCTGTTTGGCAATGCTGTCTTTCTGAAGTTTTCTTTCAATCTCTTTGTAATCGTTTTCATTCAGAAATAAAGGCAGATTCTGATTGACGAAATCAAAGGTTTCCGAAATTTCACTGTCATTTACTTTTCCCTGAACCGAACCGATGTATTTTTGCAGAGGTTCAATTTCATGTAAAAAAGAATCCGCAGTCTCCGAAAGCTGAAAATTTTCTTCTTTGGATCTGTTTTCGATAATCACGATGATCTTGTCTGAAAAATTGAGCTGCTTCAGAACTTTTGCGGTAAGATCAGATTTTTCGTTTTTAGGAATGATCTGATTGATGTCTTCCTCAAAATTGATTTTTGAAGCGAAAAAGAGACACAAAATGGCAATTCCGACCGAAAAAAATACGGACAGAAGTTTGTTTTTAGAGATCAGATAATATAAAAATATGAAAAAACGATGCATTACATTATAAAAATCAGGTTTGCAAATTTAAATTTTTCGGGGGGAGTTCAAAATTTTTTATCACAAGTTTTATCTGAAAATCAATAAAATATTTAGTAAAAATGAAAAAAAAATATACTTTTGCAAAAGTTCCCAATTGATGAAGCCTGTTTTAAAACAAAAATTGACTAAGTCTAAAACTTAGGTTTTGATATGTTTAAACTATTTGATGAAAAAATAAACGGATTTTTATTTATTATAATCTTTCCTTTCCTTCTCTTTTTCATGTCCTATTACGGATTTGAGACTTCTTATGTTGTAGGAATTAAAACCTGGGAAAAAGCGCCGGATTTTATGTTTTCGTCTGTGTATGCATACCGTGTAATCCCGAATTACCTGAGTGTTCATGTAACTGAAATAATGACTTTTGTGGTGGATAACTATCTTCCTTTTGCAAGAAGTTTTCTTTTGAAGCAGGGTTCGCTGTTTTATCACAGTACATTTTTAATTAATGTTTTCTTTTTTCTACTGACTTCATTTGTTCTGCATAAAATTCTTGAATTGAAGCCCGTAGAAATTCTCTCAAACCAAAAAATCAGAAGAATGGTTCATCTTATTGCGGTATTTTTTATCGTTATTCTTCAATATGTTCCGACTAACTGCGACTGTATCGCGATCTTTTTTTATGTTTTTGGGATGTTTTTAACACTGAAATACTTACAACATAAAAAGCCTACGGATTTATTGGGATTAAGCATTGTGATCTTTATTTCAACTTTTGTGCGGGAAACCGCCTGTCTTAATATCGCTTTCTTTGCAGCGGTTTTTATTGATTTTGAGAATCTGAAGAACAGGAATTTCACTTTCATAAAAGAAACTTTTTTGCTGGTGATTGCGTTTGTGCTTCCTTATATTGCTTTAAGACTGGTTATTCCGCAGAAAGCTTCTTTTGTGGAAGGAATTTATTTAATTAAGAATTTTACAAGTCCGTATAATCTTGCCGGACTTTTATTCGGAATTTTAGGGATTTATTTCAGTTATGGTTTTTCTGATGATACCGGAAAAATAATGATGAAAAAATATTTGTTTTTTGCGCTGCCGTATCTTTTAATGATTACTTTAGTGGGGCTTTTCTGGGAGACCAGATTGTTTATGCCTTTGCTGATTACGGGAATCGTAACGGCTTCTTATCAGTTTAAAAATAGTTTACCGGAAAGATGAGTTTACTGCATCCATATTACATCATTGCAATTATCTACATGCTGATTTTCAGTTATCAGGAAGTTTTCCATGGTAAAGTTGAAAAAAAATGGCTTTGGTTCTTGGGGATCTATCTCATGATTATTGCAGGGCTTCGCGATCAGGTAGGGCCGGATTATGGGAGTTACCGTGGAATTTACGTGTATTCCGACACTAAGGATTATATCTCGCTCATTATGAAAGGTTTCGGAATGAAGGGGCCTCAACCAATCGAAGTGGAATGGCTGTATGTACTCATTAATAAAATTTTACTGAATGTTTTTAATGCACCATTTTATATTCTCACCTTTGTAATAGCTATTCTTGCGATTTATTTTAAGGTAGAATATACAGATGATAATACTTTTTATCCCTTTACCTTTATGCTTTTCATGTTCATTCCCGGATTTTTTATCGGGGAAAGCGGACAGATCCGGCAGAATCTCGCTTCGTTTATCGCCTATTTCGGAATAAAATTTATTAAAGAAAGGAAACTTCTTGCTTATCTTCTCTGTATTTATCTTGCAGCAGGAGTTCATACTGTTTGTTATGTATTTGTCCCGATGTACTGGTTGGTAAGAATACCGCTGAACAGATTTGTAATGCTTTTTATGATTATTACTTCTGTCTTCCTGTCACCATTTGAAGTCTATCGTGTTTTTGGAGATTTTATGACGGATATTGCCGCAGACAGTACACTTTCTATTGGTTTTAACGGATATATGGATGAAACGGTGCAAAGATTGAACGGAGCCATCGGAATTCCTGAAGTAATGATGGCAATCCTCACCTTCTTCCTTTTTGCTTTTGATGAAAAAATGAAAGAAAAATTTCCTTACTACGAATACCATCGTGCGTATGTTGTAATCGGGGTTTGTTTTTATTTCATTTTCAGGGATAATCCTATTTTCTCTTCGCGCCTTGCGGGAGCTTTTATTGGTTTTGCCTATATTATTATTCCGAATGCGATGTATGTGGTTTCTTCGAACTCGAAAAAGATGATCTATTCTTTTATCATTGCTCTTACTGTTTTTAACTTTGTTGTATTCTCAAGCTTTAAGAATATTGTGAACGGAAGATTTACGTGGGATTTGTATGAGAATCATCTCTTGCCTTAAAAGAGCTTACAACAACCATCAATAAAAGAAGACAATACTGAAGAGTGTTGTCTTTTTTATTTCAATATCTATCAAATTATCAGGGTATTAAAATTAATTCGATGCATAATTTATTGTAAAAAGATTAGAGAAAATAATGTATTTTCGCAGAACCTGAGTTTGAAAATGATATATTGACATCTATAATGATTAATTGTGGAGTATTGTTTTATTAATTCCTTTTATTGTGAAGTTATTTATAAAATAAATCGATTTTCTTTAACAAGGGTTTAAATGTTGTATTGTATTAACAACAGCATAAAATCAAAGGACATGAAAAAATCGTTTACCAATTTCGCAGCACTTTTAAGTTGCCTGTTTGCGCATGAAATATACGCCAAAGAAAATTTAAGATAAATAAATCTGATGATTGGGCAACATCAGAAAAAAAACATTCCGGACACTCAGATTCATTGGTGGAATCTTTGCATAAAGACCGTTTTCCCCATGCTCATAACGGAAAGTTATTAGCTCCGGACTGGACGAAAGCTCCCAACAGTTATATTTTTGATCCCAGCCAAAACAGCAACGGTATTTACATTCCCGTTAGAAAAGCATATGCGATGTGGGCGCAGGATAAATTATTGGGAGGTGCAGGAATTCCTGCGGGTAAAGTTACGGCAGATGTTCTTTGGGAAGATGTTCACGGCTTAATAAAATCTGATGTTGGTTACCGGCTTGAAGTTACAGATTCTGGTGAAAATGCCAAAATTAAAGTACCGGTAAACAAAGCTAAAAAGGGAAATGCGGTCATTGCTTTCAGGGTAGACGGAGAAATCTACTGGTCGTGGCACGTTTGGGTTACAGATGATCCTTCCAACGGATCTGCCTACAAAAGTTATCCCAATGTGAAAAGACAAAAAGCAGACGGAACCATCGAAACCATTCCCGATGAAGAATGGGGCTGGATGGATAGAAATCTCGGTGCAGTAAGCAGTTCTATAACGGCAAACGACTGGAACAGGAACGGAGGACTGCTGTATCAGTGGGGAAGAAAAGATCCCATTCCGCCATTGGTTTACAGGGGGAATGATTTCTATGAAGTTTCAGGATCAATAGGAAGGATAAGACATCGCGGCGCAAAAAACTTCACCGGAGCAGCAAATTTTGATAATTTAAGAAAATTTGTACTGCTGTCTAATGCTACGGTCTCCAATAACCTGAAGCTTTCGGTAAAAAATCCTTTAAGTTTAATCTATGTAAATAAAGACGACAATTCC
>APMI01009754.1_pt1 | contig 15703 bp, 19 predicted proteins | sample 667938 | NCBI WGS metagenome assembly APMI01 (sample SAMN01084076, study PRJNA167559) | wastewater metagenome | biome: Wastewater | place: Denmark: Ejby Moelle, Odense | collected 2011-11-28 | reverse complement strand
TAGCAAGCGTGAGTTATCAGCTTTTGACAGCATATATACTAACCGGATATAGACTTCAAACAATGCTCGTAAATGTAATCCAGCAGCTTCATTATCATGGCGTTGCACCAATATACATATCGCTCTAGCGTGTTGTGTTGCGAGATAGAGCGATGTTGAAGCTATTTGCCAACGAGTAGAATCACCTTTTGGCACATTCGCACCGTCCATCTCTTTTTCAATATCAATAATTAGGCTCTCAAAATGAGCAATCGACTCTTTCAGGTTTTCGGGCATTGTTCTAGTGTGTATCGGCATCTACTTTCATTATACTGCCCGTTGCTTCTATCCCTAGAATGAACAACAGAATTATCCAGTACAAGGAAGACGAGAAAGCGACTTACTTATATAGGAGTAGTTTTTGCGTCTTTAATTTAGTTCACTATCAAAATGACTCTGACCGTCCGAGAAACCATTAAACTGCCCTTTGCGTATTCTAATCTCAACCATACCGGGATTCCACTCCGACACTGAGATAGAATCACCCTCGCCCTCCATCACGCTTCTACCATAGAACGTACCGTTCGGAATAATAGAGTTTGAAATCGGGCGGTACTTTTCGAAAAGTCGTCGTTCGCAATACTCAACTAAATCATTGTCTATGTCACCCTCGATGGGTAATAGAACCCTCCACTCGATTTGGTCGCTGAAAAAGTGTAGATATTTCGTCAAAAGTGGTTGCCTATGGATTGGTCGTAGCTTCTTCCAAAACCGTGCATGTTCACGCCAGCGAGTGCTGATAGAAGAACGTGATTTACCAATATAGATACATTCACCCGTCTTTCTATTAAAGGCACCGTATATACCGCTACATTTACCTTGTTGGACATCGTCATTTTCAAGAAGCTGTTTGGCATTTTCAAGGAGACCTTCATAGTTAGCCTGTGCTGCCTTTTGGTCGATGGTTGCTTCTGTTCTCACTGACTCTTGCCGTAGACGTAACTCATCCTCGCTTACTGTATTTAGCTGGATTAGCTTCTCTGATATTGCTTCGAGTTCTGGTGGCTTTACTAAAGCGTAGTCACCCCACTTGTTCTGTCTGCCCGTAGTTAGATTATCGACGATAACATAGCGGTCATACGTCCCATTATTATGGATTTCTTTTATGATTCCTTCACGCAACTTACCGACTGTGCCTCTATCGGGTCTATCATCGCTGTAATTGTAGACTTTATCACCAACCTTTAATGACCTGAACCATGCGTCCATCATTTGACCGAAGAGTGTAGTTAAATATTCGTGATTCATAATCAATGTGCTATCAACCTATTAAGACTAGTAACAGTTGGTAGACGAGTAGCCATAGCCGTAATCATAACTGCTACAACTAGTTGGCGAGTAACTATTCGCACCATTACTACCATCAGAGCCGTCTCGACCATCTTCGCCTTTCAGCTCATTCTTATGTGATTGCACATAATTATGGATTTGTAGCGGCGTGTTGGAATATACAAATGCCGAAAATCCCGCACTCGCCAAACTAATAACAATAGCAATAATTGACAACACAGCAATCCACGTCTGTCGTTTAGGTTCTTTATGTTTTGATTGATTTATATTATTTTTCGGTAAGTTCATTTGTACTCCTTAAAATCCCAGCCAAACGCCTTCCGTGTCGTCTGGAATGTTTTTATAATCAATAAACTTCTTACAGTCGTCTTGCTCGGCACTTCTCTCAAAGATGAAATATTCACTTTTTATCTCGCCACCGCCACGCTGTAATCGTGCTTCGCAAATGAGGTTTTTTCTGTCTACGTCTTCTTCTTTTGTAAGTCGTGCGGTTTCTTGGGCTTCGTAATGTTCTTTAGTGTAGTGATAACCCATATAAGTTCCGCCCGCTAATGCAGCAACAATTAATCCAACCATTAAATACTTATTAATAGAAATCATATTATTCATTACTGATACCTCGGTACAGGATTTACACGGCAATCAAAATTACCTTTAACAGTATCTTCGTAGTAGCCGTAAAGAGAGGAAGCAGTCTTGAATCCACTCCATGCACTGCTAGGCATTCCGCAATAATGATAATATGTGCCACTCAGTTTGATAATCATGTATTCATTGCTGCCATCGTACCAGGCACCTTTTACGGTAGAGTCTGATTTGTCGAGCGGCTCAAAGTTATCTGCTGAAATATTTACTTTGTCATCACGATATTTAACTGTTACATTACCTGAGCTAGGTGACATAAAGAGAAAATACAAAATTGCACCGCCAATAAGCACTGCAAGACCGATATACACCCATGAATAGTCTTCTTTGTGCTGCGTCATCTTGTGAGTGTCCTCTTTACACGCTTTGAAACACACAGATAGATAATCCACAGTATCGCAATGAACGTACCTGCACTTGCACGGTTCTCCCCAAGTCCAGATAATTGAGTCGATAGGTCTGCATACCAAGTGTAATCAATGAATGCGATGATGACCGAGGTCGATGCAAATACAATACCAATCCATCGTGCAAGTCTTTTCCATTTTGCGAGTAGGACAATTAGCCATACACCGACGCCGACCATTACAATCCCAGCAAATGCCATGAAACTATAGTATGGACTCAGTAAACCTGACGCAAAGCTATCAGCAGTTTGAGGTAAATTGTTAAGATTAATAATGCTAAAAACTGCCAAAACCGCATATGCAATCGACGACAGGACAACTGTAACAGTGAAGAATGCTAACCAACCCTCTAGCCCAACCTTTTTGTCACGTCGTTGCTCTTTGGTCATTTTGTCAGGATTAGTTGTTTTTGAAAGATACGAATCTCCAAGAGAAAGTTTCTTTTTGAGCTTTTCAGCTCTTTCGTAACTGTTACCACGCATTTCAATTGCTTGATTTATAAAATCTAGTGCGTCATCGTCATAACCATTGAAGTAATGGACAAAGGCCTGTAGTTCGTACAGTTTGTACCTCGCTACACCAATTTCTTCGTTGTATTGATATTTTTCTGCTAAAGAATCGAGTCGTTTTTGAATAAGGCTAAGTAACGCTTTATCTTTCTCGCCAGAAGTCGCTTCTTTTAAGTTCGCCTCGACATTTTTAATTTGCTCTAAATAATTCTGACTAGCTTTTGAGTGTGGAAGCTGCATTACTCTAAGTCTCCCCAGCTTCGTGGCTCTTTATTCTTTTCTTCGGCTTCTTTATTCTTGTTTCTAGAAAAAGGTGCGGCGACGAAAGCTGCTATTGAACCGATTAGTAAAGCCGGAGAGACTATACCGCCCAATATTCCACCTGCGGAGCCCGTTAAACCTGTTAGTAGCAACAGACATACACCTACGATTATAAGGTCTTTTGCGTTAAGTTTTTTGTTCACTTAAAATCTCCCAGGCTACGATTAGTATCTGTATTTTACCACTTTTACAACACTTTACTATCATTTAGCTTTAACCGTTCAATCAACTTCTCGTCGGATACAAACACCGCATAAATAGCTATATTCACATATGTAGGCTCTATACCTTGTCGCTCAAGTTCTTCAACGATTCTAGACATCTTCATACACTAATTTTAATGTCCTCATCTCTGTTATTAAAGGCATTGGACACATTCATATCTAACTACGCTCAAACACGTCCTAAAACATGTCGTAGAGCATAGAACACCCGCCTATTACAGCAGGTGTCCTCCTGCTAAACCCGTGCTATTGCAAGTTGAAAGTAATCGCCTTGTTATCAAAGAAGCTAAAGTTCTGATAAAGCAGTTTCAAACCCTTATCATCTTTTGGCACTTCGTAAGCGAGTTTACCTGTCACTTTACCACCCTTAGCGAGTGAGCCACTATCGAGCTTACCTTCAGATAGAGCTGTAAATGCTTCATTTTGCTGTACGCCGTCAGAGTCCTGCATCTTGAACTCGAATGTATTGTAGTCGAGCGTAGAATCACCGTCGTTGGTTATTTTTACAGTTACAATTACGAACTCTTTGCCTGATTCTGGTTGTGCAAACTGATTACCAGTATCGTAGTTACGTTGAACTTTGGTAACAGTAATAGACTTGTCGTCGAAGCTAGCAGTCTCACCAACCTTGAACTCAGTTTTTTCTTCTTCGCTCTTGTTTTCGGAGCTATTGTTATTGGTTGTCTTGGTTGCGTTGTCGCCACCGCCCATTGCACCACCGATACCGATTAGTACGATGACGATAAGTACCCAAAACCACCATCGCTTAAATACTGGTTTCTTTTCTTTTGTGTTCATTGGAGCCCTCCTTTAGGCTTTTAATTTATATGGAGGCTGCCCCTTGAAAACAAAAACGGCAGCCGTCAAGCTGCTTAAGGCCCACAATAGACACGGTTGTGCTACTGCGTACGGCTGCCGATTTCATCGTACAACCGCAAAACCATTACTGGTTTCTTTGCATCTAATTGTGGGTCTTAAGCCCTTTTATTATATATGTTTTTCGCAAAAACAGTGGATTTACAGTGAAGATTCAACACTCTCTTACCTTTTTTGCAAAGAAAAAGTAGAATAAGAATAATGTCTTTGTATACATTTTTTGCTGCTGTCGAACTTGATATGGACAAAGTTCGTCCAATATCAGAGCTCTTCGTGTGGATTATGGGGTTCCTTGTCGTATTCACTATAGGCTACATACTGTGGCACGTCTTCTACCCTATTGCTGAAGAACGCTGGGAAGAGCGAGGTAAAAAAGCGGAAGCCGACAGGAATATTGAGTTTGACTTGAAGGATTCCAGCATTATTCGTGGTCATCGTAGCATGAAAGTTCCTGAAAACTCATTAGAATACTTCGTTTGCAAGCTAGTATTTGAAGAAGTTGACGAACCTCAATTAGACCTCAATGTACTTGAAGCTGCCGGAAAAGACCCTCTCGACCAAAGAGCAGTCTACCAAGCTGTTAGACGATTAAATAGTAAAGCCCGGACAGATTTAGAGCTTAAAGGTGACTTGTTAAAACGAGGTAAAGAAAAGACGCTTCTCAACGATATTGAGCAGTTAATCTAGAAAATACAGATAGATAATCAGCCCCTAGTTTGTGGGCTTTTTTTATTTTCTACCCCCGTTAATAACATTCGCTAACATTAAGAAACAATTACTAGAAAGTCGCTAACACAACCCACCTTATAGTTGGCAACAAGCAATTACGCATTGCGAGCTACGTCCCCTAAATAGTTATAAAAAGAGGGTCTGACAATAGCCGTACTACGGAAAGCTAATGACACAACAAACCTAATTATCAAAGGAGTGAAAGACACCCAGACATAAAGTAACCAGTAACTAACAGTCATTATTAGCAATTCGTAAGAGCCTACGAGAAATAGGCAGTAGTTTCCTATTGCACTAAAACTAGCTGGGATTATCCCACGACTGGGCTTGTTAAGTGCGTCCAAAGATAGGAAAAGAGGAAAATTATGGACAATTTCAAAACAATCGACCAACTCATGAGCCAGAATTACCCAGACCAAGAATACATTGTAGACAGGCTCATACCTGCTTCGTCAATCACTATTCTATCGGGACAATCACGCTCATTCAAAACATACACTTTACTCGAAATAGCACTCGCAGCAGCAAAAGGCGAACCGCTTTTCGGACAATTTAACACGCAAAAAACAGGCGTACTCATCATAGACGAGGAGAATGGTGAACGTCTTATGCAAAAACGCTTAAAACAGTTACACGCAGCCGAGGACTTGCCTATCTATATCTCATCATTTGGAGGTTTCCAGTTAGATGATAGCCATGTAGAGCAAGTTACGAACTTCTGCACTGAAAACAATATCGGACTCGTCATCATCGACGCACTGATTCGAGTACACAGTGCCGATGAGAACAGTGCTCGTGATATGTCGAAAGTCTTTCGTAAACTTCGTAACTTTACGAAACAAGATGTCGCCGTATTGGTGACGCAACATCACCGCAAAATGGGGACAATGAACACAGGAGCGGGCAATGAGATGCGTGGTAGTAGTGATATATTAGCTGCTGTCGATAGCCATATAGGCGTCTCTCGTAAGGAGAAAATCTATCTGACCTTCACACAAGAAAAGCAACGCTATGACGTCGAGCTTGACCCCTTTCAAGTAAAAGTAAGTATCAACGAAGAGAACTTTAGCTTTGAGTATTTAGGTATCTTTCGCCGACCACCAGAAAAGTCTGCAATTCTATTCCCTAGTGTGGTTGACCTACTGACAGAGCACAAGCAGCTACGACAAATTGACCTATTAGAAAAGTTAGCGGAACAAAATGTTGCAACTAACGAGCATGATTTACGCAAGCTACTCAATCGCTGGGTTGCAGAGAAAGCATTGCCCCAGCCCACTAAAGGACAAGGCAACTCCAAATATTACTGGCTAGAGGAGCAGCGTGATGAGTAATACAGAAACGAATAAACGAGTACCTAATAGTAATAGTAGTTTTCTCGGTTCTAGCAACGATGTCAAAAAGCCGACGAGCGATACTTACTACGAATATAGGTTCGTTGAACAGGAAAGCACCGCACTCGACACCGTGTATGATTACCTGTTCAGCAAATTAATAGAGGTGAAAACGAACAATGACCCTTTATAATACATCGAATAAATTATAAAATATAAGTATGGTAATAAATACAACACACTAAATAACGAAGGAGAAATAAAGTAATGAAACGTGCAGCAATATATATGCGAGTTAGTACAGCCGAACAAGAAAAAGAAGAAACGATTAAAAATCAGGAGATGGAGCTTTTGAAGAGAGTCGAAGCTGACGGTAATGCCCTTTCCCCCGATTGTATCTATCAGGACGATGGTTGGAGTGGAACTATTCTTGAACGCCCAGGGCTTGATAGAATGCGAGCCGACGCAGCCGATGATAAGTTCGAGGTACTATACGCCTACGACAGAGGACGACTCGCCCGTAGGTTCGTGTACCAGGAGATTATCCTAGACGGCTTGAGAGCTGCACACATCGAGTTTATAAGCCTACATGACATCAATGGTGATAGCCATGAAGAAAGACTTATGGGCGGTGTGATGGGTATCTTCCACGAATATGAACGTCTCAAGATTACCGAACGTATGCGTATCGGTAAAGTAAGAAAAGTAAATGAGAACAAGAAACTACTGGGCTATAACCCAAAGTATGGTTATGATTATCACCCTTGTATTAAGAAAGGTACCGACGCTCGTGATGGCTACTTCTCTATCAACGAGAAACAAGCTGCTGTCGTTCGAGACATCTATACATGGTCAGGCGAAGAGTTTTTGAGCAAATACGCAATACGAGCAAGGCTGTATAAACTTGGTATTCCCCCACTAAAAGGCAAGAAAAAGTATTGGTCTACTAGCGTACTCGATAGGATGCTCCGAGATACCACTTATATGGGTGAGCATTACTACAATAAAACTGAATCAGTCGAAACAAAAAATCCTCGTAAGGTAGAAAAATACAGACGAACCGTTAAAGGTAGTCGTGTTACTCGACCAAAAGAAGAATGGATGATGGTAAAAGTTCCTGCGATTGTTACACCAGAGCTTTTCAAAAAAGTTCAGACACAACTTGCGAGGAATAAGAAGTTTAATAGCCGTAATAATAGCAGTAATAAATACCTTCTCGGTGGTGCAATCTACTGCCCCTGCGGATTTGCTCGTACTGGTGACCCTGCTAACAGTAGTCGCTACTATCGTTGTAACGATAGACTTAATAACGGCAAAGGTACACGAAACTGCTATCTGCACGGTATAAATGTACCTGCCCTAGATGACTTGGTGTGGCGTAATTTAGAGGAATTGTTAAAACAGCCTGAACTTGTCTTTGAACAAGCAAAGAAATGGCAAAACGAAAGAGTATCTCCATTACAGTCAGAACTAGCGAGGCTCAAAGAGCGATTACAAGGACTTAACGAGAAACGTCAACGCTTCCTCAACCTGTTCGGTGAAGGTGAAATAACCGAACAACAATACAAAGAGAAAAAATACGAAATTACACAAGGTTCACAAGGTATCATAGACGAAATTAAGGGTATCGAGGACGAGATAGCCAACAAACCAGTTCTACCTCTAGAAGAACTAGTGGAAGGCGTGATAAAATTAGTGGAAGACTTGGAGTTTTCCGAGAAAAAAGAAATTGTCCAAAAGGTAGTTACTAAAGTCGTCGCAACGAAAGAAGAAGTCAGCGTATGGGGACACATACCAATTCTTGCGACAGAAAAGGTTGATATAAATGTTAAGCACAGCAATACAAGCGTTCCAACCCAATCAGAAATCAACTCTAACCCGTCGGACATTGGGTTAAATGTTAAGTATAGGCATCGTCGGACTGCCCAATGTCGGCAAGTCAACACTTTTCAACGCCCTCACCAACAACGACATCCTAGCGGCAAATTATCCGTTTGCGACGATTGACCCAAATACTGGTGTCGTGCCCGTGCCCGACAAGCGCCTTGGTATGCTAGCACGCATGTATAATGCCGATCGAGTCATCCCAGCTACCGTCACCTTCGTCGACATCGCCGGGCTCGTTGCTGGTGCCAGCAAGGGTGAAGGCCTGGGCAACAAATTCCTGGCTAGCATCCGCCAGTGTGATGCGATTGTGCATATTGTGCGAGCGTTTGAAAATAACGACATCCTGCATGTTGAGAACAATGTCAATCCCGCGAGAGATATCGACACCATCAATACCGAGCTGGCGCTTGCAGACATACAAACCATCGACAACCGCCTGACGAGACTCCAAAAAGAAGCCAAGTCTCAGCCAAAGGCCAAGGAAATAGCAGAGTACCTGGTGTCGCTCAAGCAGCTACTCGAGCGTGGCGAGCTGCTCATTCAGCAGCCAGATCTCAACCAGGAATACATTCACGACCTCCATTTGCTGACGGCAAAGCCGGTCATCTATGTGTTCAATGTCAACGAAGAAACACTAGTAGATGAAGCAAAAAAGACTGCACTCCGCGCACTAGCCCAAAAAAGCCATGCACTCTTTATTTGTGCAAAGCTAGAGGACGAGATAAAGGGCCTCAACCCAGCTGATGCTGCCGAGCTACTGGCAGCCTATGACATTCCCGAAGCAGGACTGAGCCAGATGATTCACGCTGCCTATGATATTCTTGGTCTCCAGAGCTATTTGACAGCTGGCCCCAAAGAAGTCCGCGCCTGGACGATCCCGCAGGGCGCTACTGCTCCACAAGCTGCTGGCGTGATTCATACTGATTTTGAAAAGGGCTTTATTGCGGCACAGGTTGTCGACTACTTCGATCTCATCTCTGCCGGGTCAGAGGCCGCCGCCAAAGCTGCTGGCAAGGTGGCCACTGTTGGTCGTGACTACACCATGCAGCCAAACGATATCGTTGAGTTTCGCTTCAACGTGAGTAAATAATTTCGCATAAAAAAAGCCTGGCCGCCTCATCCTCTGTATTGCTACAGAGAACAAGGCGCCAGGTTATATGAGCTCGCCCACAGTCCTAAGGACTACAAGCGGGCCGTTTGGTTATCCCTCGACGCGGCGACGACGAGTCGCCGCGATCAGCAGGCCGCCACAGATGATGGACAGCAGACCGATCGCTAGCATCGGGCCAGGGTCGCTACCCGTGTTGGGCAGCTGCTGGCATTCGCTGAGTTCGGCCGCACTGAGCGCGACGATCTCCGTGGTCGACCCGACCAGTTTCCAATTGCCGTGGTTGGGATCATTCACGTACTGACCGTCCACCCAGATCCGGGGAACGGAGTACGTGCTGGTCTCAACCCGCTTCGTGCCGTCGGTGCAGGACACCGAGTCGGCAACGTCGCTGCTGACCACCACGGTGCTCGGACCAGGGTTGGCCGGCGGCGGAGTCGTCGGCGGCGGGGTCACCACACAGGGCGACTGATCCGTCACAAAGTTCGCCAGCAGATATGGGTTGTACCCCGCGACTGCAGCGCCAAACGACAAATCGACCGTACCGAACGTCGTCGTGAACTCCACTGTGGCACCAGGTGCCACAGTGAGCTCGCCACTGATGTTCTCAGTGTTGACCAGGTTGTCACCCCAGGGGGCGATGACCGATGGGTTGGTGGCCGGGTTGGTCACCTTGACCACACCAGCACACGCGTTCGTGACAGTCGGCAGCACCAAATCCTTGTTTGGGACCTGACACATGACACCGTTGTCGGCGGGAAGATCGTAGACCTTCGGTGCCGTGGTGCCATCAGACCACGTTGCAGCCGGGTCACGCAGGCTGGCCAGCTTCTGGCCCTCTGCATTCACCGTCCACGCATGGTCCGGAGTGTCCTCGGTCGCATCCCACACTGGCGGGACAGCAGTCCCACCGACAGGGTTGCAACGGTCGGTCGAATTAGGCTGACCAGGAATGGCCACCTGCTTCGGTGGCGTGGGCGTGTAGGTGTACGTCACGCAGCCCTCTGGCAGCGTGGTGTACTCCTGCTCGGACAACTTGGTGCCGTCCGGGCCCTTCACGGTGACCGTGACGCCGATGAGGCCGGCCGGATCGATCTGAAGATCCATCGGCACATCCACGCTGAACGGTCCGTAGGAAAGGAACTCCTCTTGCGGGTAGACCGCGATAGCGCTCCAGGTGCTACCCAAAGGATAGTTGATGAACGAGCCGCACAGCCGCACCGTGTCAACGGGGCAAGCTGCCTGCTCCTCGGCCGTCATCGGGCGAGTACCCGATTCAGTCGTTGTCACCGCGTGCGCGGTGTCAAGAACCCATTCAGTCCCAAGGTCATTAAGCACCTTCGGTGTGGTGGTGACGGTGCGGGACTGCGCCACCGTTGCGGTCGCACAGCTCACCTCGCCGTCAGCCCAGTCACCACGAACGATGTCGGGTGGCGGCTGGGGGCCAGCACATGCCAACCTCTCGTCCTCCGTCATCGGACGGGTACGCGACTCAGTGGTGACCGTCCAGTTAGACTCCGGTGAGTCAACGTACTGGCCAGTCGAGTCACTCCAGACCCGCGGGATACTGGTGACGGTGCGGGACTGCGCCACCGTTGCGGTCGCACAGCTCACCTCGCCGTCAGCCCAGTCAGTCGTGACGACGCGTGGGCCAGGGTTGGCCGGCACGCAGCTGAGCGCCCCGAAAGTTGCAGTGCGTGTGTCGGTACCCGATCGGTCTACCCACTTCAGGGCGAACGTCACCGTTCCCCCAGATGTGGTGTAGACACCGAGGTCGACGGTGAATGATTCGGTTTCCCCGACCTTCACCGTCTTGGCGCCTCCTGACAAAGTGCCCACCGTTGTGGTGACCACCATGTCCAGGCCGGAGCCGACCGGCTCGGTGTTGGTGAACGTAGCGTTCACCTTCACCGTACCGTCACAGACGGCCTTGGCTGTCTGTGACGTGGACCAGGCGTGAGCCTGGCCCACGCCGATCGACATGAGGCCGATCGCGAACGCAAAGATCAGTGCCGGCCAGCGCCACCTTGCGGTGTGCCATGGCGTACTTCGCAGAGCAATCATTTTCCCACACTCCTTTGAGTGCTAGAAGAGATAACCAAATTGTCAAACATGCCTGCCATCTGGGCAGACGCGCAAAAGCGACAACCCGGTCAGGCACCCTCACCCTCACCCCACGTGTCGGCGAGGTTAGATGCTCGCGCTATAGTAGCATATTTTTAACAAAATGTAAATATTATTACATTTTACTTATGCTTTGATACTTTGAGAACGAAGAATCGCTCTTGATTGCCCTTGCTACCCCTTACGTCACTATCTGCTTTGTCGGCTATCACAAAATAGCTTTTGGCCCACTGTTCAAACCCTTTTAGTATCTCGCGGCGTATGCGGTCGTTCTTTATTACCCCGCTGGTACCTATCTGTGCCCTACTGGCTTCAAATTGGGGCTTTACCATTGCTATCACTAGTGTTGCTGGGCCGCATAGGGTGGCAACATAGGGCAGAATATCGCGCAAACTGACAAAACTCACGTCGATCACCACGATGTCGGGTACCGCAGATGGCGTAAAGCCGCGAATATCGGTTTTTTCATGCAGTTCGATACGTCTGTCACCACGCAAACTCGGGTGAAGCTGATCGGTGCCAACATCAACGGCGATCACCCTCGATGCACCGTGCTGCAAAGCGTAGTCGGTAAAGCCCCCTGTGCTGCTGCCAACATCGAGCACGACTTTGCCATCAAATGACAGCCTGAACATGCCGGCTACCGAAGCAAGCTTAAGTCCGGCGCGACTGACATAGCGTTCACTGGCCGTCAGCACTATACTCTCGCTCTCATCAACGAAATAGCCCGGCTTAGAGACAACCTTACCGCCAACCAACACCTTGCCAAGGCGGATCCAGCTCTCAGCCTGAGAGCGAGTCGGCGCAAGGCCTGCCCGCACTACAGCATGATCAAGTCGTCGTTTCATATCCTTATCCTATCAGGGATACATGATCTGCTCAATCTGTCGTGCAACATTGGCGATGTATGCGTACGAATAACCCTTGGTCATAATCGTCAACACATAGCTCCCCTTTGGCCCATATACGATCGCTGTATCGTGCACGTAGTCCCACAGAAAGCCGACTTTGTCGTACACCGTTCCCTTGACGCCCGTCGGTATCCCATAGCGATAGGTGTGAGTACTGAGCGAGTGTAGCAATCGATCACGATACGCACCGCTAACCAAACTACCATTTTCCAGCCCAATCATAAATTTCGAGAGGTCACTCGCTGTAGTATGAACAGCCTGAGGATGCGTGAAGGTTGTACCCGTACTAAACCCGAGGGAATAGACGTAGTCATTCATCGTCTCCCTGCCAAACTGCGTGAGCCACTCTACCGCACAAGGGTTCGTACTCGCAATCGTCATGCGATCAAAGCAGCCGCTCACGGTGGTATCAAGCATCGGATCGTCCCAATGCACCGTGCCCTCATCCATTTTTGCAAAAAGCATCTTGGCAACGAACAGCTTGTAGGTACTGGCGCTCGGCAAGCTCTCGTCCGCCCTACCGCTTGCGCTCCAGCCCTCTCCACCGAGCTGCTGCACAACGATACGCACATTCTGCGTGCTGGTTGCGTAGGTCACATAGGCGCGCAGGCCTGCCTCTGAATTAGTATATGACCGCTTATAGACAATACTCGGTGCAACCGACTGCAAGCTGACAGTACGCTCAATGCGAGGCGTCGGGCCGGCCAACGATTGTTCGAGCTCGGCCGTAAGACCATCAATATCGAGTGTCGCACCCGCCGTGCCAGCCACTCGGCCTGTCTCGTTGCCGTCCACAATAGTGACCGTGGTTGCAACTGGATCCAGCTTCACCTTGTCGTTCACGCTCTTCACAAACTGCTTCAGACTATCGTGATCAACGGTCAGGGTTGCCACTTTATCCTGCATGGTAATGCGCAGCCAACTCGTCTTGGTCGGTGTATCTGCCGCGTAGGTCCCCTTGTCTGCCACAACTAGTGCCACCGGTGTCGCAATCAGCGCCTTGGCACGTTCGGTCACTACCGATATATCACTGTCGAGGCGCGCAGGCGTGATAGGACGCGAAGCGATGGCCACTTTGGTCGTACCCGTACTATAGCGTGCCGCAATCAGCGCATCGCGCACTTCATTTGCCGTGATATGATAGCCATTCTGTGCTGCCACCACCTGCAGAGTGGCGTTATTGATACTGAGCGATGCGTCCACTGGCTCACTCGATAATTGGCTCGCTACTCCTGCCGTCGCGCTGGTGACTTGGTCACCATCATAGCTAATGTCCAGATACTCCACCTGCGGCCACTTGAACAACAAAGAAAATGGGATAAATCGCTGCCATAATGGATATTGGACTAGCTGCTCGCTCATTCGCTCGGCATTGACGCTCGCCCCAAGCTTGGTGAGCGGCAGCGAGACAGTACGTGCCCCAGATGAAACCTGCACATGAGCCTCCTCAAATTGCTGCTGGAACATCGCTGATAAATCGTTTTGCTTTTGGAATGCCACAGACTCACCGCGTACTTTTGCGAGCGGCAGCGCAGATTCGTAGGGGTAAAGTAGCTGAACGCAAAGAATCAGCAGCACAATAGCTGCCTGAATAATAATCAGTCGCTTCACCCTACGCACATGATGGTGCATGCCTCTATTTTAGCACTTATGCTTACACGCGGCCCTTGAATCCCACTTTGTCTTCCACCCGCCATACACCACCATCCTTCACGGTCAGACAAAAACCACCGACAGCAATTCGCTGCCCTGAGGTAATTCCAAACTCATCCGGATAGGAAATGTGTGGCCTATACGGCTGACGATACGTCGGATCGTGTAGCAAGATACCACACACGCGCACGAGTTCGGCATGCACTCTTTGTAGCTCTAGTGAGTCAACGATACATTTGACCGGTACATCACCAGCATCACCAAACCAAGCATCCTCGCCAACTATAATTTCAAACGGATGAATCGGATTCATGTGCCGTCTCAAGGTGTCGGCGTATGTGCTAGCATATGGCTGTTCGATAGGCGGAAAAAGTGTAATGTGCGCCGGCCACTCACCCCTGTCAAACGAGTAATCCTTTTCGATAACATCAACAAAAAAGGCCGGTAGAAACTTCTCACCGATGGGTGTAGTGCTATTTCTTTCGCTCACGGTACTCACCAGTGGTGGTATCGACGCTAATGACGTCGCCCACTTTGATAAATGCCGGTACTTTGACGCTAATACCAGTCTCAAGCGTGGCGTCTTTCAGCACACTACTGGTGGTGTCACCCTTTACAACATCTTCCGCATAAGTAACTTCCAGGTACAGGTTTTTCGGTAGCTCAACATTGATGACTCGGTCACCAAAAAACTGCAGCCCTAGCATATCACCTTCTTTGAGGTAGCCCCTGGCATCATCAACCACATCAAGTGGCAGTTCATACTGCTCAAAACTCTGCGGATCCATAAAGAAGTAGATGGCGCCGTCGTTGTAGAGATACTGCACCTGATTGGTCCGCACTTCAGCAGGCTCAATTTTGTCCTGCCCCTTAAACGTTTTGGGAATCACACTGCCGTCTAGCAGGTTTTTCAGCTTCACATTAACAATGCTACCGCCGCGGCCCATAACCTTTTGTCCATATTCGATCACCCGGTAAGGCTTACCGTCGATCTGACAGACCGTGCCTTTTTTGAGATCAGTCGGTTGGTACATGTCCTATCCCTGTGCAACAAATGGCATCAGCGCCAAGTGACGTGCACGCTTGATCGCAACGGCGAGTTGGCGCTGCTGCTTGGCGCTAAGGCCAGTTTTGCTAATAGACTCAATCTGGCCATACATGTTGATGTAGCGCATCAATGTTTTGGCGTCTTTGTAGTCAAAATAGACTGGTGCATCTTTCTTAAATCTCTTCACTTCGTGAATCTCCTTCTATACCACTGTTATCTACATTATCAATCTGATCATATAGCCCGTAGGCTTTCTCGCGAATTTCAAGACTGCGGACTAGGGCGCCCCGAGTCATAAATCTTGGCAGTGGGCTTAGGCCAATCCGTATGCCACTAACATGACTACCAAGCTCTGCAAGCTGCGCCAAACGCGTAATTGGATTACGTGAGAGTGGCACAGTACGTGCTTCGGCACTCGTAAGTATTCGTTCCATTGTATTAACTCCTAGAATGGGATCTCTGACAGATCGATTGGCTTATCGTCTATGTCTTCAATCACGACATCTTTGCTCTTGTTCGATGGGCTCACGGGCGCATTGCCACCTTCGCCGCGGCTTCCGCCACCGATGAAGTTGAAATCTTCAACGTTCACTTCGACAGC
>APMI01007063.1_pt1 | contig 15715 bp, 10 predicted proteins | sample 667938 | NCBI WGS metagenome assembly APMI01 (sample SAMN01084076, study PRJNA167559) | wastewater metagenome | biome: Wastewater | place: Denmark: Ejby Moelle, Odense | collected 2011-11-28 | reverse complement strand
TTGCGCCAGGCCATCGCGGGCCTGGGCGCCGGTGCGGAAACCGCCCACATCAAATGCACCACCGAGGTCCACGAAAAACGGATCGTCCGTAGGGCCGCAGAACAGTTTTTCACCTGTTGATGCAGTTGTTACAGCCTGCGTCATTAGCTGACCGTAAGAGGTAGCACCCAGGCCTACCGTAGCGTTTTCAATAGAGCGCGGGCCTATGTTTGGCGGAGGCACTATTGCATTGCTGGCTATGGTTACGAATGTAAGGCCGCCGTTTGTACTGCGTTCGCAAGTATACGTCGTCTTAATATTCTGCTTTCCCAGCCTGATGTTGAAGAAGGTAGAGGCATCTTCGTTCACATGCTGGAAGGTGAAACGGTAGATGATATTATCACCTGGCGTGTTCGCATTGTTCTTCACATGTATCTCGTAGCGGATGTTCTCGCCAAAGGTGTAATAGTTTGGTCCGCCTGCAGGATGTTCGAAAGGAATATAGTTAGCTATCAGCACTATCTTATTCGTATCGCAGGGACTCCTGAATGCATACAGATCCGTATTATCCGCTATCGGGTCGTTCGATATCAGCGGTGCTTCGCGATGGCTCGAGGCCATGGCCCTTAGTTGGGGCAATAGTAGTATACTTAATACCACCACAGCTTTGCTAATTATGTTTTTCATATTTTATGTCTTTTGTGGTGAATTAAAATCTTGCTTGTATTGTATGGTCATATCCTCTCCATGGCTGCTGCACATAGGGAAACGATGCCTGGAAAGTAGTATCGTTATGTGTAGGTCCGGCGGTGAAGCTCAGTACTCGGCCTAATTGGGGAGTAACAGGATTGGTAGTGAAATCGTCGTACCAAAGCCCGATGGCTGCCAATGCAACACCCGATACAGCTTGTAGTTCAATGGTGGTCACATCATCCTCCAGCCTGCGGCCGTTGGGGAATCCATCCATATTGGGTATCATTTCCATATTGGTATTGGCATACATTGGATCTGTAAGGCCCAGCACGGCTGCTTTCACTATACCCAGCGAACTGAAGTTCGGGTCATTGCGCGGTGTAGGTGGTACAGCCATGTTCAGGCGCAGCATATCGCCCAGCGTAGGCAGGAAGTTGTTGATAAATGGCTTGCCTGCTGCCAGCGGGTTGCCATTCTTGCCGGTAGCCAGTTGGTATGGATCAAGATTTGGAACGCCGGTGTAAAATATAGGAAGTATATCAACAGCACGTGGGCTCATTGAGTCAGGTAACAGGATGGTACCGAATATCGCATCATCCAATGCAGTACCTGCTACTGCGGCTGATCCTTTTAATGCCCACAAACCTTTCTTTCCATTACGGAAATCATAAGCACCCAGTGAATTGCTCTGTATGCGTAGTGCATTGAGTGATGGAACAGCGCCACCAAATTGTGAGTTGTCCATATACAGTGCCAGCTCAGGATTGCTGAAGTAAGCAGCAAATTGCACATCACCACTTGGATTGCTTGCATTCCATTTGTCCTTCATCCCCAATGGTATCACTGCTTCATTAGTAAGCGGCATACCTAAACGCGACACCTGTACCCAGCTACCACTATAACTGTCGGTACCGTTTGTATTCAGCGTTTTTATTTGTTTGCGGCTTGCTGACGCCCATACGCCTATTACGTAGTCCGGGTCCAGTATATTTGCTGCCATTGATACCGGGTTGCCATTTTTTTGCAGTGTGGCAATGGGTATTTTTAATGCTATACTGTGCACATTAAAGCGCGCCAGGCCATCCTTTGTAGGATTGGTAGCATTGCCTTCCGGGCGAAAGTTACCTACATCAAAAGCACCTGCGAGATCCACGAAAAAAGGATCATCCACCGGGCCCGCAAATACCTTTTCCCCTGTGCTTGCAGTGCCTATGGCAGCCTGCATCAGGCTCATGTAGTTTGTTGCGCCAAGGCCTACAGTGGCATCCTGGATAGAGCGGGGGCCTATGTTATTGGCAGGCACTGCGCCTGTATAAATAACAGTGAAGGTCATACCACCATCCGTGCTTCTTTCGCAGGTATAGGTAGTTTTCAGGTTCTGTTGTCCCAGCCTTATATTAAAGAAGGTGCTGGCATCCTGGTTACTTTGCGCAAAAGTGAAACGGTAAGTGATGTCATCTCCCATTGTGGCTGTCTTGTTCTTGATGTGTATCTCGTAGCGCACATCGGGAGAGAAGTTGTAATAATTCGGTCCACCTTCAGGCAGTTCGAATGGTATATAGTTAGCGATGATCGTCACCGTGGTAGGATCATCGGGGCTACGGAACGCATACAGGTCTGTATTGTCCGCCAGCGGGTCTCGCGATATAAGTGGTGCTTCCCGGTGACTGGAGGCGTAGCTTTGAACTGAAGGCCCCAGTAATCCCAGTAATACCACACATACCCGCAATCTTCTTAGTAAGGGATGTTTGCTCATGGAAAAATTGTTTTAAAAATCATTAACAATAGAACCATATACGGGGCATTATACTTTGCGGTTTTGGCTTTTGTTAAAATAATCAGGGTATTTTACGCAGGTTGCAAGAAATCGCAAAAGCCGGCTCATTACCGGCTGCTAATTAAGTATCATGAAAGGAAAAGGGGATCTTATATCACCACCGGCTCGTGGGCTGAAGCTTATTATATTGTCCCAATGCTTTCGCAAAGGCTGGCAACAACATAATGTGTCGTAACCAGTAGGTAAAATTTTGTGGCTCGGATTTGAGAAGCTGATGAACTTTGTCTATAGATAACCACCTGATCGCACTTATTTCTGCGGGATTCGGCTCAATGGCCCCTTCATACCTGCCAAAATAAACATGGTCTATTTCATGCTCGGCCAGGTTCTTATTGAATGCAAACTGGTAAGTAAAGGAAAATTGCTCGCTCAGCGCGGTAGTTAAGTTAAGCTCTTCGTCCATCCTCCTGCCGGCTGCCTCGCTTGTGCACTCACCGGGTCTTGGATGCCCGCAGCAGGAATTCGTCCATAGACCAGCAGAATGATATTTGCCTGCTGCACGCTTCTGCAGCAACAGTTCGCCGTCCTCGTTGAAAATAAAAATAGAAAATGCCCGGTGCAGCAGGCCTTTGCGATGAGCTTCCATCTTTTCCATAGCGCCTACTTCATTGTTATCCTCATCTACAAGTATCACATATTCCTGCCTTACGATCATCTTAAATCCGGTCTTTAAGTCAATAAATTATTTATTAGCGGCTACCCGCCAAATGCGGTCATTTACATCATCGCTTATTAATAGCGAACCGTCAGCCAGCTGGGCCACACCCACAGGGCGGCCGTATACGTCTTTTTGCTCAGTGTCAGAAGCCTTAAATCCTGTCAGGAAATCGGTGGCCGGGCCTGATGGTTTTCCATTTTTAAACGGGACATAAACCACCTTATAGCCCGCCAATACAGAACGGTTCCATGAGCCGTGCTGGGCGATGAATGCACCGCCCTGGTACTTCTTCGGGAACGACTTGCCCTTATAAAAGACCATGCACAGCGATGCGGTGTGCGCTCCAAGCGAAACGTCGGGCACTATCGCCTTGGCAACCAGTTCCGGCCTTTTCACTTCCATACGCGGGTCTTCATGCTGTCCCCAGTAGCTCCATGGCCAGCCATAGAAACCGCCGGCTTTTACACTGGTCAGGTAGTCGGGTACCAGGTCATCACCCAGTTCATCCCGTTCGTTTACGGTCGCCCACAGGGTTTTTGTGCCCGGTGCCCAAGCCAGGCCTACCGGGTTGCGCAGGCCGCTGGCATATACGCGCGATCCGCTGCCGTCTGGGTTTATTTCCAGTATACATGCCCTTTGGGGGTGAACATTTTTGCCATTATCGCCAATATTGTCAACTGAACCAATAGCTATATATATTTTTGAGCCGTCGGCGCTTGCAAGCAAATTACGGGTCCAATGTTGGTTGCGGTCATTTGCCGGTAGCTGCATGATCATTTCGCCCTTATCTTTTATTTTGATCATCCCCGGGGTAAACCGATAGCGCATCAGCGCATCGGTATTGGCTATATAAAGCCAGCCATTTAGTAACAGCATACCGAAGGGCTGGTTAAGGTCTTCCAATAACACTTCCCTGTTATCCGCTATACCATCGTGGTTCACATCGCGCAGCAGGCTTATCCGGTTTGCGCTTCTCTTCAGGTTCTCAGCACCACCCGCACCCAGTATCACGGCGCCGGCCTGCATCAATGCGTTCTTAATGGTATTGGCCTCTGCGACCAGTACGTCACCATTGGGCAACACCAGCATATTACGGGGATTACTCATCCCCGATGCATAAAGGTTAACGGCAAATCCCCTGGGCGCTTTGGGTGTCTGGCCCTCTTTCCAGCCTTGCACGCTGCTGAAATTTTTGTTGGATTTTGTGGCAAAGGGTGCCGGAAGGTCCGGCTTTACGGGTATGGTACCGGTACTTTGCGCAAATACGGGCATAGACAAAAGCAGGAGAAGTAAATTACAGATAGCTCTCATTAAGTATACTTTAGGCAATGTATACACTGCTTATAAAAATTGTGCCGCTTTCCTGAGGGGTGCCCGCAACTACAGGCTACGCTATAACATGAAAGTTGATAAGTGATATAATAGTGAAACAAACTACCATGCATACAGATGCTATTTTATTCATCAGCATGGCATGCCTGTAGTCAACGTAGCTTTTATCGCGCAGCGATTTAATGAACCAGTATTGGAAATAAACGATGACAGGTGATAGGCAAACAAGAAAAATAAAAAACTGCTGCAGGTAGTAGTATTGATGGAAGTAGTGTAGCGTAACCAAAGCGCCCGCTGCAAACAGTAGGCCCGAAAATATAAATGTGCCGTTTATTCCCAATTTATAGCTAATGGTATGATCGCCGCGTTCACCGTCCTCTCCATGCTGGTATATCTGCGTCAACGGATATGAGCCACCTATCAGTAATGAGGCGATCAACATGCACTCAAGGTTCTTGGCGGTGAACCACTGCATCGAAACATCATCCGTCGCGGCCATGTTTGCCAGCATAAATGTATAGCCGCCCTGGAAGAACATAACGCTCAGCCACCCTGCAATGGCGTATTTCTTCAGCCGTATGCCGTACCAGCTATAGGCTTTCGAGAAGCCTATATACCCCGCCATGATGAGCACATGCCGCCAGCCCGCAAAGGCGCACAGGGCCAAACCGGCTACGTCAACAATTATGCTCGCATAGTAAAGTTTAACGGTAACAGGTGGTGGGTGCTCCAGGCCTCCTATGGCGCCGGTATCCTTATCCATGTAGCTGTTATAAATGTTGCTGCCGGGATAAATGAAGAAATGCAGCGCAATAAAAACAATAATTGCGGTGGTGGCATGAATGTTTAGTGCTTGACTAATACCGAAGCAAAACACAGGTAATAGGTAAAAAGAAAAAGGTAATCGAAGGTGAAGCAGGGTATCTCTATCAAAAACCCCGTTCAAACTGATTTTTTCCCTGTTCATTAAAATGCATTTGTTTTTGACTTCGATACATCGTAAAATCATGCCATGGTTCACCCCGCAATACAAGCAATAGGAACTGCAGTACCAAAATACAAAATAGCACAAGATCTGCACTATTCCATTTTAGAATCGGCAAACGGAATGAGCCGGGGCGAAAAATTGGTGCTTAAAAAGATCTATAACAGGAGCGGCATTATGCACAGGCATAGTGTGCTAAATGAATTTGCGGCGCCTGATAAGGACGAGAACGTCCTTTTCCATCCCTCAGGTAAATATCCCGCCACCACCATTTCGCAACGGATGGCCATATATGAAAAGCATGCGGCCGGTCTCTGCGAGGAGGCAGCAGCAACCTGTTTCGCACAGCTGCCCTCGCTATCGGCTAAAAACATAACGCACCTTATCACATTCAGCTGCACTGGCATGTATGCCCCCGGGCTCGATATACAACTTGTAGAGAATCTTGGCCTCGATAAGAGCGTGGAGCGCACCTGTATTAACTTTATGGGCTGCTATGCAGCCATCAATGCACTCAAATCCGCCTACCACATTTGTCGCTCGCAGCCGGACGCCCTGGTAATGATAGCGGGGGTCGAATTATGCTCCCTGCACTATCAGCGCAGCTACGAACCCGATCAAATGGTGGCGAACGCACTATTTGGTGACGGCGCAGCAGTTGCCATCATATCTGCAGAAAGTCTGCAAAAGGCGGCGGGTAAGGTCGGCCTGTCCCTGGAACATTTTTATGCCGAGTTCGAACAGTCGGCCGGTAATGACATGGTTTGGCGTATTGGCGATACAGGATTCGATCTTCGCCTCACTCCCGAAGTTCCTAACATTGTTCGTCTGAACATTCAACCATTGCTGGATAAGCTGTTTGAAAAAACAGGATTGAACCAGTCTATGATCGATTTTTACGCCATTCACCCCGGCGGAACAAAAATACTGGAAGCTTGTGAAGAGGCTTTACAGATCGACGCAAGCAAAAATGCAAATTCTTACGAGATACTCCGCGATTACGGTAACATGTCTTCGGTAACGATACTCTTTGTTTTGAATAAATATCTGGGCCAATTAAACGCGGGCGATAAAGGCAAGAAAATACTGGCATGTGCATTCGGCCCGGGCATAACAATGGAATCAATGATCCTGGACGTAGCATAATATATGATGCCCAATCTCTCGATACGAAGCGATCTCCCGGAAAAGATGGATGACCTGGCCGCGCCTCAGGACGAGTTACGACAAAACCTGCGTGAGCTTGAGGTCATCAATAAATACCTCGGGGGCTACAGCGTAGTGTTAGATGCCTTGAAAAAATTACATTGGCCTGCTAAGAAAATGACCATAATGGACCTTGGCTGCGGCGGAGGTGACATGCTCAGGGCCATTGCGGAATGGGGCGACAGGCGGCAGATCCGGTCAAGGTTAGTAGGTGTTGATCTCAATCCTGTAATGATAGCATATGCAAAAGAAGCCTCGACAAAATTTCCGGCTATTGAGTATATGCTTGCAAACGTTTTCGATGAGTCTTTGTTAATGGAAAGAGCGGACATTGTAATTTGCAGCCTTTTCTGTCATCATTTTAAAGACGATGAACTGGTTACCCTTCTGCAACGTATGGCCGCAATAGCAGGCACAGCGATAATAGTAAACGATCTCCATCGCCACTGGTATGCCTATTATTCCATCAGCATACTAACTGCGCTGTTTTCCAAAACTTATATGGTAAAGCATGATGCCCGCCTTTCGGTGGCACGTGCATTTACCCGCAGCGATTGGGTTCGCATCCTTAAGGCTGCAGGAGTGAAGAACTATACATTAAAGTGGCGTTGGGCATTCAGATGGGAGTTGATCATTCACACATCTCAGCAATGAAACCGGAATTTGAAGTAATAATAGTAGGTGGCGGTTTGGCAGGACTAACAGCAGCCATAGTTTTGGCTAAGGCCAATAGGAAGGTCTTGCTACTCGAGAAAAAGACCTACCCTTATCACAAAGTATGCGGTGAATATGTCAGCAATGAAGTCCTCGGCTATCTTCGGTCTTTGGGCTTTGATCCATTTCATTTCGGGGCAAGCAATATTACCAACCTTCGCATATCCACTCCGCAGGGGAAAAATATTTATACCCCGCTCGATCTTGGAGGCTTTGGCATCAGCCGCTATACCATGGACGAAGCCTTATGTCAATTGGCTATCCAATCGGGTGCAAGAGTCGAAACCGCGACACGTGTTACCGACATTCAATTTCAGCACGAACAATTTACTGTTAGCACTGCCAATGGTGATACTTTTACCTCGGCACTCGTAATTGGTAGTTATGGCAAAAGGGAAATGCTGGATAAAAAGCTCGGCCGCCCTTTCATGAAGGCCCATACAGGCTATATGGCGGTCAAATACCACATACGAACCGACTACCCTCCTCACGAAATAGGATTAGACAATTTTAATGGAGGTTACTGCGGCATCTCAAAAATAGAGGCTGATCGCTATAATCTTTGTTACCTCTACAAGCGGCCTGCACTGAAAGCCCAGAGATCTATCCCCGAACTCGAATCAGAAGTGTTATATCAAAACCCAAATCTCAAACGCTTTTTTACTGAGTCTGAGTTTTTGTTCAAAGCGCCGGAGGTGATCAACGAGATTTATTTTGAGCCGAAGAGCCAGGTCGAAAACCACATCCTGATGTGCGGGGATACTGCAGGCCTGATCACACCGCTCTGCGGGAACGGTATGTCAATGGCTATTTCAGGCGCACAATTACTTAGCTCCCTTATTCTGAAAAGCAATATCTTATCGGGCCAGGGTGATATAGCCGAAGCCCGACTGCAATTAGAAAATACATATCAGCTTGCATGGAATAAGCGCTTTGGCAAACGCCTCTTCTGGGGGCGCACCATTCAGCATTTTTTTGGCAATCCCCTGCTTACACAAGCCTCCTTAGCTCTGCTGCATGCTTTACCTCCCCTCGGGCGTAAGATCATCTCATTGACGCATGGCCGGCCTTTATTGACGAATGCTCCAATCGGGTCTTAGATTAACAATTATGCTTTTATGTCATTTTATCCACAAAACTTGGAGCACCCCTTCTCCATTTCGTAACTTGCAAGGTCGCGCAAATTTTTGGCTCTCCTCTTTATTTTCAAAGAGGGGTGGACTGATTCAGACAAAAGACCAACTTCCATTGAATGAATCAGGACGGGGTGATTATTATTCTTTGAAAAATATTGTAAATGAAATCCATCTTGGGCTAGCGATAGGATTATGAAAAATAATAATTTCTCTTTTTATGGAAAAGAGTAAAAAAGGGAAAAAACGAGAAATAATTATTCTTACGCATATGCCAATACCAGTAAGCCTTTCCGGCAACTGTCATAAAAAAAGAGGAAATAATAATGCTCCCCCGAAAACAGGAAATAACTAAATATCATAATTTCTCACAGGAAGTGACGGATGCAAACTTAACTTTATAACATGGAACGAGACAAAGCCTTAAGAACACAGCTCATAGCATTGCTGGAAAAGGCACAGGCGCATGTAAGCCTTGAAGACGCGCTAAAAGACATCACCCCCGAGGTATATAGCGTAGTACCCGGCGGACTGCCCTATAGTATATGGCAGCTGGTCGAGCATATACGCATAGCCCAATGGGACATACTCGATTTTTCAAGGAACCCGGACTATAAGGAGATGAAATGGCCTGAAGATTATTGGCCAAAGGAAACTGCCCCCAAAGACCTTAAGGCATGGAACCAGTCACTGCAATTGATACGCAATGACCTGAATGCATTCATCGAATTAATAAAGGATGAATCGAATGACTTGTATGCACCCTTCCCCTGGGGTAGCGGGCAAAACCTGTTGCGTGAGGCGCTCCTTATCGCCGACCATAATGCATACCACGCAGGAGAGATCGTGCTGGTGCGAAGATTGCTGAATGCATGGAAATAATGGAATGGCTATACCCTACTCCCCTCTCTCGTTGCGCAGCTGGGTATATTTGTTGTAATAATAATTAGCGCGTTCCATATCTTTCTTCGATTGGTAATAGTTGGCAAGAAAGCCCATGGCAAACATACTACCGGGTTTCATGTCAGCAGTTTCTTCAAGATATTTTACAGCAGTAGCCGTATCGTGTTGATGCAAAGCAATGTCGGCAAGATCTATATAAGGCGCAATAGGATTGGTGATGTTCTCCGTAGCCAACTGCAGAGTACTGATAGCAGCGGCTGTATCATGTTGCGAAAGCTGTATATCGCAGAGTGTTTGATAGGCAACGGCAAATTCATTATCATAATCAATGGCCTTCTTCACCCTGTACATCGCTGAATCGTACATGCCCGCCTTCAGGTATATGATACCCAGGTTGCAACTGAGCTTAGCATTTGAGGTGTCAACCTCAAGCGCTTCAACAAGATATTTCCTCGCAAGAAGCTGGCTGTCGGCTGCAAAGTAAGCAAGCGCAAGGTTACTCATACCTGATGACAAACGCGGAGTGACCCTGAGTGACTGTTTAAAATTCTCTATCGCAATGCGGTTATAATAAACTGCACTATCAGCATACAAGTTTGCAAGTGCTGCATTGCCTTGCTGCCGCAACTGCGCTGCTGTCTCCCGGTATTTGCCTGACAAGTTCATCATCAGGTCGCCATGAAGCACGTTCGCCTTAGCGGAACTACGCAGGTAAGGCATATCATGTGTATAGAGTGTATATTTATTTCTCCAGTCATCGTTCCGGGCTATACAGCGCACGGCATACAGTGAGCCAACCAGTATTATACAGGCCAGCAGTTGCCTGCTTCTTCCATCAGTCTGCAAGGCCCTCGTCACGGGCACTTTGAACAATGCATAAAGTACCGAACAAAGCACAATACAATAGCCTAGAGAGGCCATATACGCAAAGCGCTCCGCCATTAAGCCCGGTACAAGACGCAACATATTGGAGCAGATGAAAATGCCGGCCAGGTAAATGGTAGCACCAAAAACAAGCATACTCCTTTTACGAAAGTTCTTAATAATGTAAACGACTATTAAAAGATGAATAACAAGCGAAAACCATACCCATATATTGCCCCATGTAACAATAGGAATGTAGCTGGCACCATAATAGTAAGCCAGCTTGTATGGGAAAATATGAAGCAGCATGTACCTGCCCATTACGTATAATGCGGTTGCCGTCCGCGACATTATTCCGAGGTCTTGAGTATAAAATGGATTCTCATGCTCATAAAAAGTTCTTTGTGCATGGGGCAGGAACTTCAGCACCAGCCGCAGCAATGGCAGCGATGCAAAAACAGGAACAGAATAAATGACAATCTTTTTAAGAGAAAGGTTACTGAAAAAGAAAAAGGCAAGGGGAATGAGAAAGGCAAAGGGCCAAATAGTTTTTTTAGACAATACAGCAAGTAGAAAAAATAAAATGGTCGCGAAAACATACTTCCATGATGATGTGGTATATGTTTTCCAGGCGGCTAAAAAGCTGAGGAGTACAAAGAAAAATGCCAACAATTCGTCGCGGCTTTTAATGCTGTTTACTATCTCGGTATGCAAAGGGTGCAATGTAAAAAGCAAGGCTATGAAAAACGCCGGCCAACTGCGTTCAGGCCCAAACCATTTACACAATAACATGAATAGCAGCAGGCAACTCAGGGCATATAGTATAACATTAAGTGCATGGCTGGCATTCGGGCCCATACCTATTAGTTCATACTGTATCACAAAACTAACTAGTGTTACCGGCCTGTACTCATACTGCTCTTCGGCATCAATGAAAGTACGCGTAGTGAAGGCCTTCACAATCCCCTTGGTGCCCGTTGCCGCAAGCTTTACCGCATGGCTATGGTATAATTCGTCATCAAGATTAAAATCATGGTTGATAGTACCCGCATATACCAGGAAGGCTATAGCAAACAATACAAGCTTTTGCAAAAGCAGCAGGCGCTTTGCTTTAGAGGCTGGATCCGCGTTATGACCGGCCTCCGCGTTTTGCTTTATTGCTGCTCCTGTTGATGGATTCTTTTTAGACATCCGGCATTCTATTTCGGGTAAAAGATATGAAAAAAACTGCCCCGTGGCACAGGGCAGTTCAGTATTATACGAGATTCGGTTTTTATCTCACAAGGGTAACTTCCCCTTTCAAGAGGGTATTCTTACCATCGCAATCATATTTGAGAATGTAGAAGTATACTCCCATTTCCTGTGCCACACCATTGTGGCTGCCATCCCATCCGTTCAGTTCGTTGCTGGTCTCAAATACTTCCTCGCCAAAACGGTTGAATACTTTCAGCGTTTCCAGTTTATGCCTGCCGGGGTTTAGTATGCGGAACAAGTCGTTCTTGCCATCGCCGTTTGGTGAAAATGCGGAGGGCAGGTAAAGCTCACAGCATGGCTTTGTATTGAGCATTACACTATCCATACTCTCACAGCCATACTCATTAGTCACCTTAAGGGTTACATATTGACTCCGGTCGGCATGTACGGTTACCACAGGGCTATTGTAATCAAAGTCAAAGAACTGTTGAGGCTTCCAGCTATAAGTATACTTTGGGTTATTTATGCTGGCTGCGAGTATCACGTCTTCACCATTGCAAAGCTCACCTGTTGACGATGCGTTGATCTTTGCTTCAGGATGCTCGTGTACCATCACCGTGTCTGTGGCTTTACTCCAGCACTGGTTCTTTGCGGTCACTTCCAGTGACACGGTATAGTGACCGGGATTATCCCACGACAAGTAGTAAGGGCCGGGACCATATTCCAGGGAGGCACCCGAAGAACTATGTGCAACACCAAAATCCCATAAGTAGTTATGTATCTCCATGTCCAGGCCAGTGATCTCAATATATTGCGGGTCACCGGTACATACAAGGCTGTTGCGCAAGTCAATGCTCACAACAGGTGTTTGCTTCACGGTTATTGTGTCGTGGGCTATCGGGCTGGCGCAGGTGCTATCTGTAGCTACCAGCGTGACATCAAAAGTGCCTATGTTATTGAAATGTACTACATAAGGTCCCTGACCGTTGCCGCTAATGACATTACTGCCTATAGGCCATGTCCAATTGTAAGTGGTAGAAGGCAGCGAATTGCCTACATAGTTGAACACCAAAGTATCGTTTTGGCACACTTCATCTCTTGATGAAATTATGTCCGCAGTAGGCCTGAAGAGTACGTGTACATCAATAGCCGCCAAATTACTTTCACAGCCCAAAATGCTTTGGCTCACATACCATGTTGTGGTCCCCGGTGTATCCGTTAAAGGTACAGGCGCCATAGACAAAGGAGTGCCACCCAAAGGACTCGTATACCACAATAGGTTCTGGCCGATAGCGGTAAGCGGTAAAGAAACATCGCCCCTGCAATAGGTGACAGTTGTGGTGACAGGTGGTGCGGGCTTTGTATTTACAGTAACTATTATAGGGAGCCTGTCACTTTCACATCCGTTTTTCGTTTGTGATACATACCATGTGTAAACGCCGGGAGTATCAGCAGATGGGACGGGCGCTGTAAAAGAAGGTGTGCCGCCTACAGGAATTGTGTACCATTTTAAAGAATCCCCTGTTGCTGTTAAAGGAGAAAGCGCAGTATCACCCTGGCAATAATGAAGATTGCTGATAGCAAAAGGTACTGCCGGCTTAGATTTGACATACACTGTCTGCGGCACGCGTGCGCCTTCACAATTTGCAGCCGTTACCTGGCTCACATACCAAACGAAAGTACCTGCCGTAGTTGTTGAAGGTGTAGGTGCGGTGGTACCTGTACCGCCTGTGGCTTGCGTATACCATTTAAGCGTATCGTTTGGATTACCCGAAGGAGTTGCTGTTAAGGCTAAGGCCGCATCCTGCTGGCAATATACCATATCAGTAACTGCAGGCGTACCCGGTGTGGGATTGACAACTACGGAAATATTCGCCGGCGATAATAAGGTACAATTGTTTACGGTAGTAACCGCAAGATCATAAGTGCCTGCGTTTCCGCTCTGCGCATTATTGATCACTACATTTTGCTGGTGCACATCTAGTCCGTTAGGCCCCGTCCAGTGATAATCCGCAGCACCTGCAATGGGATCTACGTTAAGTAATATATCATTGCCTGAACAGACAGGACTGTTGGTGGAAGTTACCGGCACCGCAGGTGCGGGGTATACGTTTACATTTGTTGTCACGGGTATGGAGTTACAACCTGCTACGGTGGCAACAACTGTGTAAACGCCACTGTAAGAAGGAACCGCATTATTCACTACCGGGTTTTGTGATAAATTGGGCGTGATGAACGCAGGGCCGGTCCAGCTAATGCTATTTGGGGCCGTAGGGTTCCCATTTACCATAACTGTAGCTGTAAAATTGATTGCCTGTCCTTCACATACGGGGGTGTTACTGGCGGCCGTTACTACCGGTGCAGATGGATCCGTTAAAGTAAATGGCCCTGCTATTGCCGAAGTACATGAATTAAGCGTAACAGTTACGTTCGAATATACACCTGCCGTCAGTCCTGTGATAATAACTACACCCGCAGCATCCGAAACATTATTCAGTGTATGAGTTGTAACACCATCGAAATAGTTAACGGTATATGTAGTATTTGGTAAAAGGCCTGTAAGTGATATACTGCCCTGGGCACCGCCACAGGCTGTGGGCATTGATGCTGATGAACCTGCTATTACAGGTGGCGGAGGGTCTGTTACAGTTACCGGACCAACAGTATTTGAAGTACAATTGTTTAATACTACGTTGATATTGCTGTATGTTCCGGCAGAAAGGTTGCTGATGGTAATAACTCCTGAGCCACCAGAAAGTATACTTACTGTGTGCGTGGTGATGCCGTCAAAATAATTTACAATGTAAGTTGTGTTTGGCAATAGCCCCGTGAGCGATACACTACCCTGGTTGCCGCCGCAGGATGCAGGCGATGTAGAAGAAGTGCCGGAAATAAAAGGCGGTGCCGGATCTGTAAGTGTTACGGGACCCACGATATTTGAAGAACAACCGTTTTGGCTAACATAAATATTGGTGTATGTACCTGCTGTTAGCCCTGTAAGAATATACTGACCGCCTCCGTTCGACAGAATGGGCAGGCTAAGGGCAGTTGGAGTTGAATAATATAAAGTATAATTACTGTTAGGCGTCAATCCACCGATTATTATCGCGCCCTGGTTGCCACCGCAGGAAGTGGGATTTGAAAAAGCTGCAATGTTAATTGAAGGGATGGGGTATATAACAACCGTAGTAGTACCTGTAACCGAACAGCCACCGGCTGTGGTAGCCGTTACTGTATATACACCGGCAGCTGCAAGCGGAGCACTCGCAAATGAAGGATTTTGCGTTAAATTCGGGGTGACAAATGCAGGCCCGGTCCAGATGTAGGAAGTGCCTGGCGGTGTGGTGGAAACGCTAAAACTCAGCGGACTACCCGCGCAGATCGGGCTGCTGTTTGAAGGCATGCCTGCATTGAACACAGGAAGTGGGTTAACGGTTATCGTGATCCCAATATTGCCCGGTGCTGTGCATGGTCCAAGTTGTATACTTACCAGGGTGTAAGTTACGTTACCAAAAAGGGCCCCTGTATTAATACTCGCATTACCCGAGCCGTTTAGCGTTATCGTCTGGTTGGGACCACCGCTATTATATGTCACAGTGGCATTTGGTGTGCCTGTAAAATTTATAGTAGTACCCTGGCCATAGCATACCGATGAACTGACAGCAGACATGCTGGCAGTGAGTGGTGCAGGCTGGGTAATATTAAAGTTGATTGTACTGGAGCAGTTGTTCGCATCAGTAACAGTGCAGGTATAGTTCCCTGCACAAAGGCCTGTTGCCGTCGGGTTAGAGCCACCACTTGGCGCCCAGGAATAAGTAAAGGGACCAGTTCCGCTGGTCACGGTTACTGTCGCGCTACCGTCACACTGTCCGTTGCAGGAAGCATTGGTCTGGGAGCCGCTCAAGGTCAGGCCTCCCGTGCTGCCCACTACTACTGTAGCAGTATTGGTAAGGCAGCCATTAGATACCGTAACAGTATAAGTACCCGAGCAAAGGCCTGAAGCCGTCGCATTAGTACCTCCGCTTGGTGCCCAGGAGTAGGTGAATGTATTAGGCCCAAATGCCGTAGTAGCTGTCACAGACGCTGTTCCGTTACAGGCTGCGCAGGTAGCAGGGGTAGATCCCGTAGTTAATGTAAGGGCCGGGGGACTGCACACAGCACAGCTTGTGGTCTGGTAATATAATCCGGCAAAAGTGTAGTTATAACAGTCCCCGCTG